>Ga0187894_10000492_pt1 | contig 53620 bp, 62 predicted proteins | sample GBC1701081metaG_FD_136650 | JGI IMG/M metagenome (GOLD analysis project Ga0187894, IMG submission 136650) | White microbial mat communities from a lava cave in the Kipuka Kanohina Cave System on the Island of Hawaii, USA - GBC170108-1 metaG ...
AGCGCAGCTCAAGAGCTGGGTGCAGGACTACGCGCGCACCGTCGAGACGGTGATGAAGAAGCACCCGTACCAGTGGTTCAACTTCTACGACTTCTGGTCGATGCATCAGGCTCACCCCGCTCCCGCTCCCGCTCCCGCGCCCGCTCCCGAGCCCGCTGCCGCTCAGGGCACCTCGGCTTGGGTCGCTCCGGCTCCCGCTCCCGAGCCCGCTCCCGAGCCCGCTGCCGCTCCGGCTCCCGAGCCCGCTCCCGCTGCAGCTGTTTCGGCGGTGGTCGAAGAGTCAACGCCGGAGCCAAGATTTAGCGACAACGACAAGGAGCCATCTGAACCACTAGCTGTCCATCCCTTCCCACCGGGGGTGTTTGGTGGTGAACAAGACGACCTGCTTTCTTTACGAGAGCAGGCAACTGATGGGGAGGAGGAAGACAACAAAAAGAGATCTAGGGAAGGCAAGCGAAGTGCAGCTTTCGACAGGGTCAGGCAGGCTTGTGCTAATACGGACCGGCAGACAGTAGCGAAGTGGGCTGCGCTTGCCGCGGCCGTCCTGGGCTTGGCCGCCAAGAAGGGACTAGAAAATAGACAAAATAGACATTTTAGGAAACCGGAACTTCCCCGTGATCCGCTAACCCCGGGTGGTGATAATCCGGGAGCTTGCTCTGATAAGAAGAAGGGCAGCTCTGGGAGCGGGCCGGAGGATCTGCGGAAACTTACGAAGGCTGCTGTTTTTGCTTCCGTTGTCACTGCGCTTATAGCGCTTTTCCAAAACCAGGACCAGTTTTCCTCGCCACCTTCCGGAGGCACACTTCCGGCTGGCGGGAATCCGGGAGATGGACCAAACTCTACTGCTTCCCCACCACCGGGTCCCGCGGGATCGGGTACGGGATCGGGTGCGACGAGTGGTGGCCTAGAAACCAGTATTAGTACTGGCGCTGGCACTGGTTCGGTTTCGGTAGCTGACGACGGTTCCACATCGGTGGATTTTGGTGGCGACGGTCAAATCGATTTCGCCGCGGCGGGTTGTGACTCTAAATCTCGAACCGTCACCGTTGATTTTGACAGAGACGGTGACCTCGACCTGGTGCAACTTGAGTGGAATGGCTCTGGAAACCTTGTGGTCAAATTCTTCGACACAAACGGGAAACCTCTTTCTGGCTATCAGGAAATCCTGCTGGAGGTGAAAGCTGACAAGCTCGATGGAAATCCGTATGACTTAGTGGTGACCGATATTAATGGAGACGGATTACTCGATCCGCTGTTGATCTATGGGGACCCTGGCTCTCCACAATTTGAGGCATACTCCCTAGCAGAAGATGGTCCTCCGAAGAAGATTTCTGTCGACTTCGGAGATGAGATTAATGCTCTACTGCAGCAAGCGCGCGACCGTGGAGTGCAGTTGTGCCGAGGGTAGGTCGTTCCTCGGTAAGGAGCCGTTGGCGACCTGCGGGTGATCTCGCCCGTCTATGTCACGTGCTCGCAAGAGTGTGGGGGCCCGGCAATTGCCGGGCCCCCACGGATGTTTCTGGTGGAAACCCGGTTCAGGTCTGCTTGGAGGAGGGCTTGCGGGGCGCTGAGGATCGCCGGGTTTTGGGGGAGCTGGCGGCATCAGCGACGGCTTCATCCGGACCGGCGCCAGCCGCGTCAGCAGACGGCTGCTTATTGGCCGGGCTCGATGTGCTCGCCTCAGTGCCCTCAATATCATCGTCGCTGAGTTGGTTCAGCCACGCGGGTTGGCAGCGACGCCGCCACGCGGCCCACGCCGCCGCGGCGCCACCGAGGACGCCGGCTAACACCGCGATCTTCCGGGCTTTACGCCGCCGGCCCCGGTGCTTGTCGACCCGGCTGAGTTTGCCTTGAAGGGCGGCCAGGGCGGCGCTGCCGCGCGCCAGGGCTTCCTCCCGAATAGGTTCACCAACAGCGCGCGCCGCGTGGACCGCTTCGCCGACCTTGGGGAGAATGTCGTCGTGAATTTTCTCCTGCGCTGCCTGCAACCCAGACGCTACCCGGTCTCGCGCTTCAGTGGCGTAATGGGTCACCGACTCCCCGGCGTTTTCCACGGTAGGGATAATTCGACCTTTGGTTTTCCGAGCGGTATCCATAGCCGCTTCTCGGACATGAGCGAGACGAGACACCATAACCTCCTTGTCATCGCTGAGTAGTCCTTCTGCGGCACATCTTACGACATTCCCGATGATCTTGTAATCATGCCTGTTCGGAGAAAGGCCCATTAGCCAGAAATAAACTGGGAAGACGACATAACCTCGCCGCGGGTCTGCGAGGATTGATACGCCGTCAGCACGGTTCGTGGCGGGAAGATCTCGCTACCATGACGCCGCCCTCGGGGAGAACATGTCGCACCACGAGAAAGACCCACCCGCCCGGTCGACGGAGCCAGCAGGGCCAGCTGAGCCTTCCTCGGCGCCGAGATGTTACCGGCACTCGGACCGGGAGACCCACATCCGGTGCACCCGCTGCGAGCGGCCTATCTGTCCCGAGTGCATGGTCAGCGCGTCAGTAGGCTTTCAATGTCCAGCCTGCGTTCGGGAAGGCAATCGGGGCGCCCGCTCGGCTCGCACCATTGCGGGAGGCAGGTTAGCGTCGCGTGAAGGGCTGGTCACCAAGATCCTCATCGGGATCAATGTGGCTGCTTTCCTCATCGCCCAACTCGCGCGAGACGCGTTCGTCGATCGGCTCATCTTGGTGGGCAGAGCGGGCTTTTTCGCCTCACTAGGGGAGCCCGGCGGCGTGGCCACGGGAGAGTGGTACCGCCTGCTCACCGCCGCGTTTCTGCATGTTCGGCCGTGGCATCTGTTGCTCAATATGGTCGGGCTGTGGATTTTCGGTGTGAGCTTGGAGTCGTCGCTGGGACGAGCACGGTTCACTGCTCTCTACCTGTTGAGCGCCTTAGGTGGCTCGGTGGTGTCGTATGCTTTCAGCAGTTCGGCGCAGCTTTCGCTAGGCGCCTCTGGGGCTATCTTCGGGCTGCTCGGGGCAACGCTGGTCATCGTCCGCCGGTTACGGCACAATATGCGTCCGCTGTTGGCGCTGCTAGCGATCAATGTGGTTTACGGATTTCTGGTTCCCGGTATCGATTGGCGCGCCCACCTCGGTGGCTTGGCAACCGGTCTAGTGCTCGGCACGGCTTTCGCCTATGCGCCCCGGGATTCCCGAACGCTGGTTCAATTTACTACTGGTGTTGGTGTTTTCCTGGCTCTGCTGGCTTTGACGGCAATCCGTACCACAGCGCTGACCGGGTGAGTCAGCTTGAGCAGGCTCTCCCCGACGAGGGCACGTTATCCACAGGCGAAGCTCGCCTGTGGATAACGTGCGCGGAGAGCACGATCGAACGTCCGTTCACTCTTCGCAAGGTGGTAGTTACTCGAAGGTTCGCTGATCACAGCTATTTCCATTGGGTAGCAACCGCGAACCCCCCTGCGATGAAGCCAAAGCCCACCAACAGGTTCCAGTTGTGGATAGCTTCGATGGGGAAACTACCGCCAGTGACATAGAAGGCGATGATCCACGCCAGTCCGAGGAAGAAGGCAGCCAGCATGGTGGGAGCTACCCACACCTTGCTATCCAGATTGGTCGGGATTTTAGCGGTCGGAGGAGTGTAGTCGGTTGTACGACGGATACGAGACTTGGGCATAGCTTCTACTCCCGCATAAAGCGCTAGTGTTTTTGAGTTAGTTTAATAGGACTACCGCCGCTGTGTGGTTCGATTGAGGTCGACGTGATTTTTCGGATGACTCGTCAGGGATCTCAATATTCGCGGGTGTGGTCCATCCTTGCGGTGAGCGTCTTTGCCCTAGCCGGGATGACCTTCGTCGCCAGTGCCAAAGTATCCCAGGGATCCCACCTGCGAGAAGACCAACTGATTCAGCTGGCCGATCTGGTCAAGCAGCGCAACCAGCGCAACAATCTCACCGAGCAACACGTCGCTCAGTCGCGGACAGAAGTCGAACAACTGAGCAATCGCCAAAGTTCGGGCGAACGGATCTTTCCGATGCAACGACAAATCGAGAAACTCAGCGGGCCAGCTGGCCTGAAGCCGGCGAGTGGGTTGGGTCTGATCGTAGAACTGGATGATGCCCCGCCGGATGCCGCCAAATGGGTAAACCCCAGGTCACCGTTCCTCGATGCGGACGTTTTCGTCGTTCACGAACAGGACGTGTGGGGGGTTGTCAATGCGTTGTGGGCAGGCGGCGCCTCGGCCATGCAGATTATGGATCAACGGGTAATCAGCACCAGTGCGATTCGCTGCGCTGGTAATACGCTTATCCTGCGGGGGCAGGTCTATCCCCCGCCGTATAGGATCACTGCTATGGGAGATCCGGTGCAACTCCGGCGCGCCTTGCTCGCTGAGCGTCGGCTGCGCATCTATCGGGAGATTGCCGAGGTCTATGGACTACGATACGAAGTGCGAGAACAGTGGGTCGACATTCCCGGATATGCCGGCAGTCTCGATCTGAAGTACGCGAAAGCCCTACGGACGTGAGCGTAGTACGCGCGGCTATTCGCGGATTCGGCGAGCTTCTCATCACCGCTGGCATCGTCCTGATGCTCTTTGTGGTCTATCAGCTCTACTGGACCGGTGTCGGGGCCAATCGGGCGATGGACCAAGCCCGCCAGCAACTCGAGCAACAGTGGCAGAGTGGCAGTGACTTGCCGGCTCCAACCGGTGAGGCCTTCGCGCTGATGTATGTACCCCGGTTCGGTTCCGACTGGGGATCTAAGCCGATTTTCGAGGGCATCGACCCGCTGACGCTCAGAAAAGGTCTGGGCCACTACACCGGGACGGCCATGCCCGGGGAGCTTGGCAACTTCGCGGTGGCCGGTCACCGGACCACGTACGGCCAGCCCTTTCACAATGCGGACGATCTGGAGCCAGGGAATTCCATTTATGTTCGGACCCGCGACACGTGGTACGAGTACCGAGTGAGAAGTCAGGAGATCGTTTCGCCTGACGCGCTCGACGTGACTTGGGCGGTGCCCCAGGTGCGGAACAGCAGGCCCACGAAGAGGCTCCTCACACTCACTACCTGCCACCCTAAGTTCAGTGATCGACAACGGCTCATCGTTTACGCTGAGCTGGAATCCACTCGGAATGTCTCGGATGGCCCGCCGCCTGGTCTGGTTTCTGGAAAGGCATAGGCTATGTACGCGTTTATCTGGGAGCACCTCCCCGGCAATCGCCTGGTGAAGTCCATCTGCGCGCTGGCGCTGTTTCTGGGCGCAGTGTGGGTGCTGTTCACCTTCGTGTTCCCGCGGGTCGAGGGGCTGTCGCCTTTTGGCAACGTGACCGTGGACAGAACTCCTTCGGATGACGCTTCCGCTGCGAGCGCGGAGCAGTGACGATTGAGCTATGGCCAGCATCCTGATCGTCGACAACTACGACAGCTTTGTCTTCAACCTGGCGCAGTACCTGGCCCAGCTCGGGGCGCAGTGCGACGTCCGGCGAAACGACGAGATCAGCCCGGCTGACGCTGAGGGCTATGACGGTGTGCTGCTCAGTCCCGGTCCTGGGATTCCGGAGCAAGCCGGGGTGTGCGTGGAGATGGTGCGCTACGCAGCGGGCCGAGTGCCGCTGCTGGGCGTGTGCCTGGGTCACCAGGCGATCGCGGTAGCCTACGGCGGCACGGTGAATTTCGCGCCGGAGTTGCGGCACGGCAAGACTAGCCAGGTTTTTCACGAAGGCGCTGGAGTGTTGGCGGGGCTGCCTACCCCGTTTCTGGCAACGCGATACCATTCCTTGGTTTTTGACCCCGATACCGTGCCCGCGGAGCTTCAGGTCACCGCGCGTACCGAAAGCGGAGTGATCATGGCAGTCCGGCATCGGGATGTGCCTATCGAGGGAGTACAGTTTCATCCCGAGTCCGTGCTCACCCAAGGCGGCCACCGTCTGTTGGCGAACTGGTTGGTTGCCTGTGGTGACGCTGACGCGGTAGCATGCTCCGCCGGATTGGCGCCGGTGGTGAGATCGAGCAAGAAGAACTCTCGCTAAGGGAAAATGCCAATCCGCGCGGTCGGGCTATTGCCCAGGTGAGGAATTTCCCGATGGGAAAACGTCAGGTCCGTCATCGTTGCCGGGAAACTGGCCGAGGCCGGGTGGAAAGTCAGGCTGCTCCGGCATCACGAAGATCGTGACAGTGCTACCCTCATCAGCTTTTTCTCCGCCGGTTGGATCTTGGCGCACCACAGCGCCGGGTGCTGCCACGGGATTGGTCTCGTCGTCCTGTGACACCTCCACCTTAAACCCCGTGCTGGTAAGCGTTTGCTCGGCTTGGTCTCGCGTCTGTCCCCGCACATCGGGAACTGTGGCTTGCGGCTTGCCCTCGGAGATCACTAAGTTGACCCTGGTGTCACGCGCTACCCTGATATTTACCGCGGGGTCCGACCTGATCACCTGGCCGGCTTCGTATTCATCGGAGTTCTCGGTGCTGATTTGACCGACACTAAGTTCAGCAGCTTCCAGTGCCTTCTCCGCGTCCTCTTGCGTTTCCCCGACTAGCTTCGGGACAGTAGTTGGTCCGGTGGAGACCTCTACGTCGATTCTTGTTCCCCCAGCCACCAGATCACCCTCGCCGGGTTCTTGACGGATAATTGTCCCCTCAGGCTCTGTGCTCGCTACCGGCGTGCGGGCGCCCAACTGAAGGCCTACGTTGGTGAGTTCTGTTTCGGCCTGTGCCTCATTCTTTCCTACTAGCCCCGGCACCGCGACTTGATCGTTGCTGGCGAGCAGTGCCCGACCCAGGAAGGCGCCACCCGCCAGGACCGCGAGCAAGGCGAGCGCCAGCAGGGCGTAGCTGGCTTTGCGGCCTCGGCGTGGTGCGTCGTCTAGCCCAGAGGCAGCGGAAGTCCCCCGGGGTAGGAGCGATGTGGGGGCTGCCGCCCGGGCATCGTCTACCGGTGGCGCGGCGACCGGCCGTCCGGCGAGTGCCTGCTCCACGTCGGCGCGCATTTCCTCGGCGTTCTGGTAGCGGTTGTCCGGGTTCTTCGTCAAGGCTTTCAGCACGATCGCGTCGGCATACGGGGGCACGTCCGGGTCAACGGCTGACGGCGGCTGGGGATCTTCCCGCACATGCTGATAGGCCACGGAAACCGGTGAGTCGCCTACGAACGGGGGTCGGTCTACCAGCAGTTCGTAGAGCAGGCACCCAGTGGAGTACAGGTCGCTGCGGGCATCCACCGCCTCTCCCCGGGCTTGCTCCGGGGAAAGGTACTGCGCTGTGCCGATGACGGCAGCGGTCTGGGTCATGGTGGCGGCCGAATCCGCGATGGCCCGGGCAATGCCGAAGTCCATCACTTTGACGGCGCCGGAACGGGTCAGCATCACGTTGGCCGGCTTGATGTCCCGGTGCACGATGCCGTTGTGGTGACTGTACTCCAGGGCCTGCAACACTCCAGAGGTGATCTCCAGGGCCCGCTCCGGCAGCAATTTCCGACCAGAGCGCAGCAGCTCACGCAGGGTGGATCCCTCCACGTACTCCATCACGATGTACGGCACGGGCAGGCCGTCGATCAGATCTTCGCCGGTGTCATAGACCGCGACGATCAATGGGTGGTTGAGCGCGGCCGCGGACTGGGCTTCGCGGCGAAAGCGAGTCTGAAAGGATGGATCTCGCGCGAGGTCGGCGCGCAGGGTTTTCACCGCGACAGTGCGGCCCAGCCGGGTGTCGTGACCCGAGTAGACCTCGGCCATCCCGCCTCGGCCAAGCAGGCTACCCAGCTCGTAGCGGTCACCTAGGCGGCGCGGCTGCTCCATGAAATAACTACCCTTCCCAACATACGGCGCTATGCGCCTTAGACGTTACCGTTCTGGCGCCCAAAGCGCCGCTTGGATCGCTGCCTTGGCGATAGGCGCGGCGATCTTACCACCGCTGATGTCGTCCCGATTAGCTGCGCCGCCCTCCACGATCACGGCCACCGCCACCTGGGGATCCTCTGCTGGCGCAAACGAGATGAACCAGGCATGCGGCTTAGCGTCCTTGCGCCCTTCGGCGGTTCCGGTCTTCCCAGCCACGGTAACACCGGAAATTCGCGCGCGTTGCCCGGTCCCTTGTTCGACGACTGTTGTCATCATCGCGGTGAGCTGGTCAGCCACGTCAGGGCTGATGGCCCGGCTCAATACCTGCGGCTTGGCCCGCTCCAAGGTGGACAAGTCAGGCGCTTGGATTTCGGCCACCAGATACGGCCGCATGACCTCGCCGCGGTTCGCGACTCCAGCCGCGATCATGGCAGCCTGAAGCGGAGTGAGTCGAACGTCGAACTGGCCAATGGCTGACAGCGCGGACTGAGCCTCATCAATGTCGGTGGGGAAAACACTCGTCGCGGTTTTCATCGGCACAGCCATGTTGTCGTTCACGCCGAATTTCTCGGCTTGCTGGCGCAGTTCATTCCCACCGAGTTCTATGCCCAGGGCGCCGAACGCAGTGTTACAAGAAACCTGCAGCGCCTCTTCCAGGGTAATCCCGTCGCTGCCACCGTAGGCGCGGCCACTGGCATTAGGCAGCGACCTGGTGGACTGCGGCAGTGGCAGCGTGGCCGGACAGGACACCCGGCTGTCCTTGGTGTAGCTGCCGGTGGCCAGCGCAGCGGCCGCGGTGACCATTTTGAAGATGGACCCCGGCGGATACGTTTCATTCAGCACTCGGTTGAGCAGCGGCTTGTCCGGATCGGCGGTGAGCTGTTCCCAGGTTCGGTGAATAGCGGCCGGATTGTGGGAGGAAAGATCATTGGGATTGTAAGATGGGCTGCTCACCATGGCCAGGATCGCGCCGGTGCTGGGGTTCAGCGCCACTACCGCGCCCTTGCGGTTGCCTAACGCCTCGGCGGCGGCTTGCTGAACTCGGGGGTCGAGGGTCAGCACCACGTTTCCGCCACGTTTTTCTTCCCCGGTGATCAGATCCACCATCCGGTTGACGAAGAACCGATCGTCGGCGCCGCTCAGAATGGCGTTTTCGGCCCGCTCGATAGCGCTGGGGCCATACACCAGGGAGTAATACCCAGTGGCGTGGGCATAGAGTGGTCCCGCGACATATTTCCGAAGATACTTAAACCGATCGTTGGTTACCTCGGAGACCGCCAGTTCCTCTTTGTTCCGAGCGACGATAGCGCCCCGTTGGTTGGAATACTCCGCTAGCAGGATTCGCAGGTTGCCGGGCTGGTTTCGGTAATGGCCGGCCTTGACGACCTGGACCCAGTTGGCGTTGACCAGCAGCAACCCGAACAGCACGAGACAGACCCATGCGGCCCGGCGCAGCGGAGTGTTCACACCCTCACCACCTGAGTAGTTTCCGCGTCCGGAACAGGGGCAGGTGGAGCTGGCCGTCGAGCGGCGTCGCTGATCCGCAGCAGCAGGGCGACCAACGCCCAGTTCGCCACCAGGGACGAGCCGCCATAGGACAAGAACGGTGTGGTCAAGCCAGTCAACGGAATGAGCTTGGTAACCCCCCCAACCACCACAAAGACCTGCAAAGCGAGGCTGATCGCCAGCCCTGCGGCCAGCAGCTTGCCGAACGGATCGCGCAGTGCGAGCGCCGTCCGCAGCGCGCGTTCCACAATCAGGCCATAGACCATCAACAGGGCCATCAATCCGGCTAGACCGAGCTCCTCACCGATGGCCGCGATGATGAAGTCGGTCTTGACGTCCGGCACGAGTTCTGGATGCCCTTGTCCGAGTCCGGTCCCGAGGATCCCACCGCTAGCCAATCCCATTAACCCTTGGGAAATCTGGCTGCCCGCTTCGGAGAACGGATCTAGCCACAAGTCCACCCGGGTGCGCACGTGGCGAAATTGAGAGTACGTGAACAGCGCGCCAGACAGGAAGAGCACAACGCCGAAAATCACCCACGAGGTGCGTTCGGTGGCGATATATAGCATGGCCACGAACATGCCGAAGAATAACAGCGAGGTGCCAAGATCCCGCTCAAAGATCAAAATGAGCAGGCTCACGGCCCAGGCTACCAGGATCGGGCCGAGATCCCGCTCCCGGGGTAGGTCGATACCCAAGACCCGTCGGCCAGCCAGGGCCAGCACGTCACGTTTAGCCACCAGATATCCAGCGAAGAACACCATGAGGGCGAGCTTGGCGAACTCTCCCGGTTGGATGGAGAAAATACCGAACCGGATCCAGATTTTGGCACCGCGGATCTCACTCAGTTGTGCCGGCAGGATCGCCGGAAGGGCTACCAATAGCAGGCCGCCGGCCATCGCGGTATAGGTGTACCGCTGAAGAACACGATGATCGCGGATGAGCACCAGGACCGCGACGAACAGGGCGATGCCGATGGCGGTCCAGGCGAGCTGGAACGGCGCGTCTACGCGAGGAATGGAACGGTCGAGCCGGCTGGCTTGCTCGACTAGACCCAAATCTAGCCGGTGGATGAGGACGAGCCCTAGCCCGTTGAGCAGTGTGACCGCCGGCAACAGCAATGGGTCGGCGTGTGGCGCCAACCGGCGCACCACGACATGAGCCACTCCGACCAGCACCGCCAAACCCAGCGGGTAACCGAGAACGCCGGGCGGCAGGGAACCCTCGCGTGCCAGACCCACTGCGGCGTAGGCGGCCATCGCGGTCAGGACCGCGAAAGCCAGCAGGGCCAGTTCAACACCCCGACGTTGGCGTGGCTCTGGGATCATGCTCATGGCGCCTCACTGGCGCACCCGGCGGAAGAAGCCGGCGGAGGTTGCGAAATGGCGCTCACCCGCTCGGCAGCGCAGGTGGCTGCCGCGACCCGCAGCCGTTCGACGATCCGGTGAGCGTCGCCGAGATTATCCGCGGTAATGGTCTGGCTCACCCGGGCGCGATCGACTCCGGGCAGCTGTTCGAGTTCGATATCGACACGTTGGTGCAGGCTGGATAGTTCTAGTCCCCCGACGTTCTGGTTCAGTCCTCGATAAACGGCGACCTGATCTCCGGCAGCCCCGACGTAGTACTGCTGCCGCGACCAGAAAACAAAACCCACGACACTTCCGGCGAGAAGGACGAGCAGGGTTGTCGGCGCCAGCAGCTTCCGGACGGCCGAGCGGCGGGAAGTCAGCGCCGGGACGGCGAGCGAATGGTCTTGCTCGACTTCCGGGTCCGGCGGAGTTTTTCCCAGTGCCGCCGCGGCCCGGCCAGCCGGGGTGGCAAGCGATGGATCCCTGAATGTTCCGGAGTTTTCCGCGGCCGCGCCCACGGTTAGCGGGCCTGGAGCGGGGTCGGTGTCGCTGTCCACGACATCCGCGGCAATACAGGTCACGTTATCCGGTCCACCAGCCCGCAGCGCCAGTTTGACCAGCGCGGTCACGGCCTGCTCCACCGTGCCTTGACGTAGCGTGGCGGTGATGGTGTCATGGCTGATGATGCTGGACAGCCCGTCGCTGCACACCAAGTAACGGTCGCCGAGCCGAATCTGTCGGACGGATAGATCGAGTTCGACGCTATCCCGGCCGTCGATGGCCCGCATGATGAGTGAGCGCTGGGGGTGATCGTCGGCCTCTTCGGCTTTGATCTGGCCCTCATCCACCAGTCGTTGCACCCAGGTATGGTCTTGGGTGAGTTGCGCTAGTTCCCCGTCTCGGAGCAGATAGGCACGAGAATCCCCCACGTGCACCAGACCCATCCGGGAGCCGGTCCACAATAGGGCAGTAAGGGTGGTGCCCATGCCCTCCAAGTGGGGTTGTTCGGCAATCATCTCCCGCAGCGTCTCGTTCGCCTGTTCGACCGTGCCGGCTAGCGTGTCAAGCATGGCGGCGGCCGGGATGTCGTCGTCCAGGGACGCCAGCGCGGCGATCACGGTCGAGCTGGCGATATTTCCCGCGACTTGGCCACCCACACCATCGGCAACGGCCAGCAGCCGTGGGCCGGCGTAGCCCGAATCCTGATTGTTCTCCCGTCGCAGGCCGACGTCGGATCGGGCGGCGAAATGCAGAAATCGGCTCATGAATGACGGGCCCCCTTACTTCCTCAGCTCGAAGACGGTCTTTCCGACCCGAATCGGTGCTCCGATGGGAGCGGGGGTTGGACCGTCGATTTTTCCCCGGCCAAGGTAGGTGCCGTTAGTGGAACCGAGGTCTTCGATCAGCCAGCTGCCGGAGTTCGGGTATAGCCGGGCATGCCGGCTGGATGCGTAGTCATCGTCCACGACAATAGTGGAATCGGGGGCGCGTCCGATCGTGATCGGCTGGTTGGACAGGGTCACCACGGTGCCGGCTAGCGCGCCTTGGGTCACCACCAGCTTGTGGGGAATTCCCCGGCTGGGCTTAGTTGGTCGTTTTCCTACCTTGGATACTCGAGGCGCTGGCCGTGCCGGCAGCCGCGCGCCGAAGAGATCCGATCGGATGACCGACACCGCGGTCAGCACGAACGACCAGAGCACGGCGATAAACCCTAGCCGGATGATGGTGAGAGTCAGTTCAGACATGCGTTCGCGTCACGCTTCCTCCCACCGGAACACCAGCGTAGTTCCTCCGAGCAGGATGACGGAACCGTCCGCGAGTAGGGCTTGCCGCACCGGGTGATCGTCGACGGTCACCCCATTGGTGGAGCCGAGGTCAACGATTGTCGCCGTGGAGTCATGATGGCTCTGGAGGGAAATTTCCGCGTGATGGCGCGAGATGCTCGGGTCGTCAATCCGCAAGTCGACGTCGCTGCCACGGCCGAGAACAGTGACCGGCTTGGTCAGCGGATGTTTGGCACGGTTGATCTCTAGCCAGGCTTTCGCGTGGTGGGCCGGGGCAGCGTCTGCCTGTGCTTGCGGCATCACTCCGGCTAGAGCTTGGCTGCGGATTCGGAACATGCCGGTGTCCAGCTCGTCAGCGTGCTCAAAGCGAATCTCCACCGGACCGATGAAGGTATAACCTTGTTCCCGCGCGTATTCCCGGACGAGCTCGCCGAGTTCGGCGCTCAGGGTTTCCGTGAAGGTCGAGAGTCGTTCGTGGTCGCTTTCCCCTAGTTGGATGGTGAAGTCGTTGGGGACCATGGTGCGGCCGCGGCCGATGATGGCCGCCCGGTCGTTGCACTCTCGTTGCAGGGCGCTCGCGATCTCGACCGGTTGGACATCAGCCTTGAATGCTTTAGCGAAGGCCCCGTCCACCAGCTCAGCTAGTCTGCGCTCAAAGCGCTGCAAAACGCCCACGGTCACCTCGGCTTTCTTCTGCGTTGCCAAATCCCTTACCCAAATCGTATCCGTCCCGGCCGAGTTGGGATGCCTTGCGGTAGAACTGCCGGATCCGTGTCGACGAAGTCGGCGCCGTCTCCGTTGCCGTGACATACTAATCTTTGTGCCGCTAGCGCGAGTGGCGAAATAGGCAGACGCGCAGGATTCAGGTTCCTGTGTCCCTAACCGGACGTGGGGGTTCAACTCCCCCCTCGCGCACTGAGAGTCTTTCCAGGGGGTGAGAACGACAGGATTTTCGTCGCTGTGTCTACGTGGATTGATCCGCCGCCGGTGTATCCCGACGATCTGGAGTCTGTCCTCGTGCAGGCGGAAACAGAACTGGTCGAGCTCGACGTGGCGGTGGAGACAGTCCGGGTCGAACTGGCCAACTTTGCCCACCTGCATCATCATTGGCTCGGTCCGCTCTATGCCCGGCTCGATGAACTGGACGCGCTGATCGCCGAGGTGACCGTGGCGCAAACCTGGGATCCTGCCGATATTCAGCACGCGTTGCGGACCCGTCGGCAGGTCGATCCAGCCGGAATTGGAAAGGGAGATTCGCCCGATGGCGAGGCCGCCAGTTCGGCTTCCCACCACCGACGAGTGCGGATATCCCCGCCAGCTCAGCGGCTGTACCGAGAGCTAGCCCGGCGCGCCCACCCAGACCTCACCCAGGACACGGGAGAAAAGCAACGCCGGGAGCGGTTTATCGTTCGGGTCAACCAGGCATACGCGCAGGGCGACCTAGCCGCATTGCGCCGGCTGGCCGACGAGTGGGCCGCCGCGCCGGATTTCGCTCCACCATCGGACAGCCCAGATCGACCCGCTTGGCTGCGGACCCGTCTCGGTTGGTTGCGCTCCCGGGCGTCCGAGCTCCGCGCCGAGCTCGCTGAGCTAGCGGACAGCCCGATCAGCCGGCTGTGGGCCCTAGATCGGGGAAATCCAGAAGAACTGCTGCGTCAGCTAGCTGACCAGCTGTTCACCCAGATCACCGAGCGGAAAGAACAGTTGCGCCAGCTGCTCGATGACTAGCTTGACGATCTGAAGCGCAAAAAAGCAACCGGGTTGCTATCCCTCCCATTGTTATCGGTGGATTTTTCGTCAGCCATCGAGCTCATGGAAATGCGGGACGCGGCTTGTTTTCCTCCGACTAGGTATGTACTCTGTACGTACTAGGAGGGAAAACTCATGAGAACAGCGACAGGTCGGTTGGGATTGCGGGTCCGCCCAGAGGTTGAGCAGCGCCTAAGAGCAGCAGCCGAGGTGGAGCATCAGCCACTTAGTGCCTTTGTGTTGTCGGCCGCGGAGCAGCGTGCCAATGAAGTGCTGCGAGAGCTTTCCGTGACGCTTGTTCCCCCGGAGTTCTTCGATCACTTGTTGGCGGCTCTTGATGAGCCGGCGTATCCCAATCCCGCGCTCATGAGCGCCACACGCCGTGCTCAGCACGTGGTGAAGCAGCGCTAAACCGTGCCGCCGTTCACTTCTGAGCTTCTTATGGAGCATCACGACATCAGCGCATTTCGCAGCGGTCATGACTCGCTGGACGAGTGGTTACGGCAACGCGCGAGATCAGTCGCGCTGCGGGGAACGGGCCGTACCTTCATATGGCATCGCGGCGACGACAAAGTGGTTGCTTACTACACACTCGCGGCGCATCTGGTGGCGCGGAAAGGTTTGCCGTCGCGTATTGGTCGAGGTGGTCCGCAGGAGATTCCTGCGGTACTGCTCGCCAAACTCGTCCTTGATATATCCTGGCAAGGCCAGGGATTAGGGGGAGAACTGCTGGTGGACGCATTCTCGCGGGTGGTGCGAGCAACCCAAACCGTAGCCGCCAGAGTTGTGGTCGTCGATGCTATTGATGAAACCGCGGTTCGCTTTTATGAGCACCACGGATTTCGGCGGGTACCAGAATCAGCGCGGCTGGTGCAAAAGATCAGTGACATCGCCGCGGCTTTGGATGCCCGGTAACCGTGACTATCTCGTGTCAATGCTGGGCCATGTCGACGAAGCGACTGTAGTGACCTTGGAAAGCGACGGTGATCGTCGCGGTGGGGCCGTTGCGGTGTTTGGCAACAATGAGGTCGGCTTCGCCGGCCCGGGCGGAGTCTTTGTCGTAGGCATCGACGCGATGCAGCAAGATCACCATATCCGAGTCCTGCTCGATGCTGTTATGCGCCACAATGCCGTCCGCGAGGAAGTTGTGCGTGCCTTTGACCGTGGCGTCGTACACAGGTTGGGAACCGAGCGGCTCAATCGCGACAATCCGATCCCAGAACACGTCGTCAAGACAGTCCACATTCGAATTCACAGACTGAGCGTCGATGTCGGCAAGGGTTCCGAGCCGGTGTTCCGACCAGCCCAGGCCGGGGTTGATCGGCTCTGGGATCCGCCGGGGGATCGCGATTCGGTCGCCTACGCCAAGGGTTTCAAGAGCTGCCCATTTCCGAAAAGTAAGAAACTGGTGGTTTCCGGTAGCCTTGACTTCGCGTCCGGAGGCGAGGCGCAACCGGTAAACATCCTTAACGCCGGAGGGGAACACGTTGGCAATAGGGGCGGGGACGAGACGCCGTGTTTCGTCCAGGGACCACACCAACACCCCGTCGTGACCGTGTTCGAGCAACTCGGCGAAGGTGATAGGAACACCGTTATCCGCGCGCAGTAACGTCGTATCACCGGTCAAGCAGCCCGATTCCCGCAAATCGGACAATTGTGGGCGGTGGTCTTGGCGCTGCTCGGGCCCTCGGTTGAGCTGCGAGACGGCGATCACGGGGACGTCGAGCTCTTTGGCTAGCAGCTTGAGCGACCGGGAAAGCTCCGACACCTCCAGCTGCCGGCTTTCCACTCGGCGCCCGGTCTGCATCAACTGCAGATAGTCCACGATGACCAGGCGCAAATCGTGGCGCTGTTTGAGCCGCCGGCACTTGGCTCGGATCTGGGTCATGGACACATGGGGTGAGTCGTCGATGAACAAAGGGGCGCTGGAGACTTCGCCCATCCTGCGGGCCAGCCGGTTCCACTCGTCGTCGGTCATCGTGCCGGTGCGCATGTGCTGTAGTGGCACTCTGGCCTCAGCGGAGAGCAACCGCATGGTGATCTCGTTGCGTGCCATCTCCAAAGAGAAGATCACACTGGTCATTCCATGTTTGATCGAGCAGGAACGAGAAAAATCCAAACTCAGCGTGGATTTACCCAACCCAGGTCTCGCCGCGACCACGATCAGCTGAGCAGGGTGAAAACCGGTGATGAGCGCGTCTAAGTCCGCGAAACCGGCAGGTACGCCAACCATGGCGGTGGTGTGACTAGCGATGGCTTCCATCTCGTCCAAGGCGGCCGGCATGATCGCGGACAGCGGCAGGTAGTCCTCGCTGGTTCGGCTCTCGGTAACCCCATAGATTTCCGCTTGAGCCGAGTCCACGATCTCGTCCGCGTCGCCATCTGCCGCGTATCCCATCTGGGTGATCTTGGTGCCGGCCTCAACCAGCCGACGCAGGATTGCCCGCTCCCGAACGATCTTGGCGTAGTAGCCGGCGTTGGCCGCGGTGGGCACGGACGAGATGAGGGTATGCAGGTATGGCGCGCCGCCGATCCGGCTGAGCTGGCCAGACTTGGTCAGTTGCGCGGCGACGGTGACTGCGTCAACCGGCTCTCCTCGGCCGTAGAGACCCAGGATAGTGTCGAAGGCGATCTCGTGAGCTGGCCGATAAAAGTCCCGGCTGTTGATGACCTCCACCACGTCGGCAATCGCGTCCGCCGATAGCATCATGCCGCCAAGGACACACTGCTCCGCGGTAATGTCATGGGGAGGAGTGCGCTCGAACGCCGCCGAAGTAACTACGTCAGCCGGGGTGGAAAGCTCCGCGACACTCAACGCTCACACCTCCGTTGCCTTTCGTGGCTGAACCGGCCTGTTCTGACTTCTTTGCTACCAGAGCGCACCCACAATCCAGGCCTGAAGCCTGAAGCCTGAAGCCTGAAGCCTGAAGCCTGAAGCAAGAGCCTAGAGCGGGGAGCTGTGCAACCCCAAAGCGTTTGTCCACAGGCGCTGTGGACAGTTCGGCGAAGGCTGGGGAAATCCGCTGGAAAACTGTGGGCAACCTTGGGACAAGCGCTGTGGATATCTTGATAGGAGTCGTCAAGCTACCGTATGGGCGTGGGAGTTTCTTATCCACTCCGTGTGGATAAGGAAAAGATCCGCAGATTAGCTACGAGCATCCGTCGACTATGAGCTGTTTGGGCTGTGCCGCAGGCTTCACCCCTGGACAGCGTCGTTGGGGGGTTTTCCGCAATGTTTCCGTGGTGGGGGTGTAAGTTTGGGGTGTTGTGGGGGTGGGTGGTCATTCGTTTGGGTGATGTTGGGGGAGGGGGTTGATGTTGGGGGTGGTGGGTGGTGGATACTGGTTTCTGTTGGTGTTGGGCGGGGTTGGGGGTTTCCTGGTCTCGCGTCTATGTTTGGCTATGTGGGGGTTGCTGTGGGTAATTCTTTTTCTTCGAGTGAAGATTCGTTGGTATCCGGTGGTGTGGCGTCGGCTGTGAAGCTGGGTTCTTGTCGTGGGGGGGGGCATCGTAGGCCTAAGTTGTGGCGGGGGCGCCGGTCGTTGGTGGTGATGGTTGCTTCGGGGGTGGTGCTGTCTGCAGGTCTGGGTACGGCTGTCGCTGTGTCGGGGGACGAAGATCTTCCTATCACTGATCACTCTGTAGGCCCCCCCGGTGGTCTTCCTCTTTGTCAACCTGGATCTGGGGCACCTGTCGTCGTTCAGCCAGCTGGTGGCTCTGCCGTCATGGCACTACCTGCTCCCGGGCCCTGTCGGCTATCCGGCGATGGCTCTGACGGTCCCCCTGGACCGGCTGGGGGTCCCCCTGGACCGGCAGGCCCCTCACTCGCCACCGAGCAAGCGACAGACGACGATAAGGGCGTTCGAATTTTGGGCCCCGAGAGTATCCCTGAAGAAAAAAGAGATAAACCCGATCCTAAGTTAAAGGCAATAGCGGTTTTGGTCGAAAAAATCGACGGGGTCGACGACAAAATAGCAAAATTTACTAAATTGGAGGAAGAAAGTCTTCAACGCTCGAAGAACCCCCTTAATTTTTCTAAATCATATGATGCGGACATGGCCTTCTATCAGGGAATAGAGGTAGGTAAATTAAAACAAGAGAAAAGAGAACTAACAAATGAACGAGATCGTTTATATAGGAACTACATACAAAGTCATGGATATCAAGGGTAGTGCCGCAAAATTAACGCCAGGTAAGAAGACAACTTAGGGGATAGATATCTTCAACGTGTGGTACCCGCCTCAGGCGGGTACCACACTGATATTCAGTGTCACTGGAACTTCGGGATGCAGCTGGATGACCACCTGGTGACTGCCCACGGTTTTGATGGGTGTTGTCGTCGCGATCTGACGCTTGTCGACTTCGGGGCCACCGACGGCGTGGATGCCCGCGACGATGTCTTCAGCTGTGACCGAGCCGAATAACCGTCCGCTTTCGCCCGCCCGCATCGGGATTGTGACAGACAGTGGCTCCAGTTGGTCTTTGATGTGAAGGGCATGGCCGCGATCGCGTATTTCCCGTGCTTTGCGGGCGCGCCTCAGGGTAGCGATTTGCTTTTCGCTGCCCTTACTCCAGCGGATCGCGTAGCCGTGAGGGATGAGATAGTTACGGCCGTAACCGTCGGCAACCTGGGCAATATCACCAGGGCTGCCGAGTCCAGTCACCTGGCGGGTGAGGATGAGTTTCATCGTCGACAGCCCCTCTCAGCGGACCGGAGCGTTATACGGCAACAGCGCCATCTCACGCGCGTTTCTGATCGCCGTCGCGAGCTGCCGTTGTTGCTGAACGGTGACACCGGTGACGCGACGGGCCCGAATTTTGCCCCGGTCGGAAATAAACTTCCGCAGCAGAGCAGTGTCCTTGTAGTCGATGTAGGTGATGCCGGCAGCGGTAAGCGGATTGGGCCGCTTTGGCAGCTTCCGCTGCGCGGCTTCTGTTTTATTGCCCGGTTTGCTGCCTGATTTATTAGCCATGCTCTGCTCCTGGATTTTTAGGGGGGCTGCTGTGCTCCCGTTGCGGTCTTCACCCGCCGCGCGGGGCGAGTGCTGTCTAGAAGGGGGGTGCTTCCTCCGCGGCATTGCTACCGGCGGGCGGGCCACTGTTCGCCCAGGGGTCGTCTTTTGCCTGTCCCTCATTGCCGAAGCTGCCCGGCCCGGACCGGGCAGCCCGAGAGACCTTGGCGGTGGCGTGACGGAGGCTGGGACCGACCTCGTCTACCTCGACCTCGTAGACGGTGCGCTTCTCGCCCTCTTTGGTTTCATACGATCGTTGCCGTAGCCGGCCTTGTACGATCACGCGCATGCCACGCTGCAGTGACTCGGCCACGTTCTCCGCTTGCTGCCGCCAGGTGTTACATGTGAGGAAGAGAGCGTCGCCGTCTTTCCATTCGTTGCTCTGCCGGTCCAGATAGCGAGGCGTGGACGCGATACGGAATTTGGCCACCGCGGCGCCGCTCGGGGTGAATCGGAGTTCTGGATCATCGACGAGGTTGCCGACGAGGGTGATAACGGTGTCGCCTGCCATAAAAGTCTCCTAGTCGCTACTACTGATCCAGACGGAGGACCTTGGTTCGCAGTACAGTCTCGTTGAGATTGAGCTGCCGGTCTAGTTCTTGGACGACCGCGGGCTCCGCGCTCATGTCGATGACCGCGTAGATGCCCTCGGATTTTTTCCGTATTTCATAGGTGAGCCGGCGGCGGCCCCAGATATCTACCTTGTCCACGCTGCCGCCATTGGCGCGGACCACATCGAGAAACTCATCGAGGGAAGGTTGGACGGCACGTTCTTCGAGGTCGGGGTCGAGGATGACCATCACCTCGTAGTGACGAAGCATACGGAAATGCCTCCTGTGGACTCGAATGGCCACGGTCTTTCCGTGGCAGGAGGGTGGTGGCACGGCCACAGGTTTGTCAGTCTCAGTGGACACGCCAGTACGAAATACCACTCGGCATGGTGCCGCTGGCTGACCTAGCGTAACGTGCTGGAGGACAAACCGAAAATTCGAGGTATCGCGCATGGTCCGTATCGGCGCTCACGTGGGGTGGGCTGATCCGCTGGCCGAGGCCGCGGCTCGCCAGGTTGATCTGGTGCAGTTCTTTCTCGGCGACCCGCAAGGCTGGAAGGGCCCGGTGGTTGATTATCCGGGGGGCGCGAACGCGCTTCGGGCGGCCGCTGCCGACGCGGGGGTGACGCTCTACGTGCATGCGCCGTATGTGATCAACGTGGCAACGCCGAATAACCGGGTCCGCATTCCCAGCCGTAAGCTGCTGCAACAGACCGTGGACGCGGCTGCCGAAATCGGCGCCAAGGCGGTTATCGTGCACGGTGGGCACGCGGCCGGCGTCGAACCAGAGGTTGGCCTCGACAATTGGCGCAAGGCTCTGCAACGGCTCGAGATTCGATGCCCGGTGCTGATCGAGAACACCGCGGGTGGCGCTAACGCGATGGCACGCAAACTCACCGCCATTGCCCGGCTATGGGAGGCGCTGCACGCCCGCTGTGACATGACTAAGGTAGGGCTCTGCCTGGATACCTGTCACGCGCATGCCGGCGGTGAGGATCTGGATGGCCTCGCCGATCGCGTCAAGGCCATCACCGGGCGGATCGACCTGGTGCACGCGAATGACTCCAAAGACGCGTCCGGCTCTGGCCGGGACCGGCACCAGAACCTGGGGTATGGCCAGATCGATCCGCAACTTTTAGTCGATGTGGTCGCGGCCGCTGGCGCCCCAGTGATCTGCGAAACCCCCGGCGAGGCGGACAGCCAAACCCGGGACATCACCTGGCTACGGAATCAGCTCTCGCAGTGAGCCGCTACCGAAAGGCGGCGTCATTGCGTGGTGGTCGGGTTCCCTTCTGAGAGTTCTTGGTCTTCTGGATCGGCTGGTGACTCACCAGGGGAAGTCGCCTCGTCAGGGGGACCCTTGCCGTTGGTTCCCGGATTCGGTGGGGGTTGCCGAATCTGGTCCCGATCCCGGGGGTTGCGGTTTCCTCCGAACAAGCCGTCGAGTATGTTGTTCCGACGCTGCTGCGCGTCATGGGATAAACCCAGCAGCCGATCCCGCTCCTCCTGGGAGAGCCGGCCACTTCCCAGCAGCTCCTGCAGGTTCTCGAGAGCCGGGTTGCCGAGGTCAGTTTCCGGCGGTGTGATTTCGGGAGGCGGGGGCGGATTAAGAATTTGGCCCATGGGCGTCCGTGGCGGGAAGCTCTCGCGCTGCTGGCCGTTGAGCGCTGCTTTCATAAACGCCGCCCAGATTCTCGCCGGATAGGAACTACCGGTGACCCGCGCCAGACCGCCCACCCCATTGAGCGACATGGGTGTGCCGTTAGCATCCCGGAACATCCCCACCGCCGCGGATAGCTGCGGGGTATAGCCGGCGAACAGCGCGGATTTCTCGTCCTGGCTGGTTCCGGACTTACCGGCGGCCGGACGAGTCAGCCCGACCGCGCGGGCGGCCCGGGCGCCGGTCCCGTTCGTGATCACACCCTGTAGCGCATAGCTGACGTTGGACACCACATCACGCTCAAAAACTCGCTCGGTATCTCCTTCGAGCTCCTCGGTCGCGTCGTAACGAACGCTTCCGTCGGGATCGATGACCTGCAGCACGGCATGCGGCTTGGCTCGGACACCCTCCGCCGCGAACGTGGCGTAGGCGTTGGCCAAATCGAGGACATGCGGGCTGGCCGTGCCCAGCGTGATGCCCGCTTCAGCCTCCAGGCCGCCGGTGTCGGCCGGAATTCCAGCCCGAATCGCGGCGTCTTTGACCTTTCCCGGACCGACCTCGATGGCCAGGTTGACGTAAGCCGTGTTGATCGATTTGGCGGTGGCCGTGGGGAGGTCGATGAATCCGTAGTCCTTTTTGTAATCGTTTTGCACGATGTATCCGCCGGCGAATTCTTGCCTATTATCGCCGTTGAACCGGCTCTCCAGGGCGATGTCATTCTCTAAAGCCGCGGCTAACGTGAATGGCTTGAACGTTGAACCACCCTGCATAGAAGCCTGGGTAGCGGCGTTGAGTTGCCGTTTGACGAAATCCTGGCCACCGTATAGTGCCTTGATTTGTCCGGTCTCCGGTTCCACCGCCGCCAGGCCGACCTGGACGTCTTGAGGTATTGAAGTGGATTCGTACAGCTGTTCTTGCACGGCCTTCTCGGCGGCGGCCTGCATCCCGGGATCAAAGGTGGTGACAACCTTGAGTCCCTCAGTTTCCAGCGCACGCTCGGTGAAGCCGAGCTCGTCCAGTTCTTTTTGGACCAGGTCGACCAGATAGCCTTTTGGCCCAGCGAGCTGATTACCACGCGTGTATTTTTTGACAGTGGGAAACTTGAGTTTCGTCTTTTGATCAAGTGTCAGCCAGCCTTGCTCGACCATACCGTCCAGCACGTACTGCCAGCGATTCTCCCATCGGTCTTGATCTGAGGTGTATGCCGAGGGGTTCGGAATGATTGCCGCCAGCGCGGCGGCCTCGGAAACGGTGAGATCTTTCACGTCTTTGCCGAAGTATGCCTGGGACGCGGCTTGGATTCCGTAGGCGCCGCGACCGAACCAGATGACATTGAGATAACGCTGCAGGATTTGATCCTTGGTCAGCTTCTGATCCAACTTGATAGCGATGAAGAATTCCCGGAACTTCCGCCACAGCGAGCGCTCTTGACTGAGGAAGGAGTTCTTCGCGACCTGCTGGGTGATGGTGGATCCGCCCTGGGCTATCCGACCACCGGTGACATTCTTCACTACAGCTCGGGTTATGCTTTTCAGAGAAACTCCGGGGTTTTCGTAAAAGTCACGGTCCTCTGCGGCCAGTACCGCGTTTTGAACAGCTTGAGGCACTTGATCAAGTGAGACTTTCTGGCGGTTCACTCCGGTGCTTGCGATCGTGGTCGTGTCTTCGTACGCGAAGACCGTGGCCTGCGCCTTGGACAGGGCGTTTTCGCCGGGGATCCGGATGAGAACGTACGCGATGCCCATGAGACAGGCGAACAGGACAGCTCCGAGCACGCCACAAACTGCGAGCTGCCGGATTGATGGAACCCAGCGCCGCCAACCGTGCTTGTCCGTTCGGGGATATCCTCCCAAGCGCGGTGCAGGCTGGCGAGGCGGAACTCGACTTGCCACGCGATCGACACGGAGCAACGTCGCGCTCGATTCCTGACGACGATGATTATTCATCCGCGAGTCACTCCTCGGCGGCCCGACGGCGCTGGATCGAGGCACGGGACGTCCCGGCGCCGAGCAGGTACGACAACATCAAGTGATTCCATGAGCAGTTCTGGCACACCTCGACAATGTAAACCCGGAACTCTCCGTACTCGCGGGCCATCGGCTCCAACTCGGCCGTGGCTTTGACTCTGCCAGAATAGCGTCCGAGCTCGTCGCCGAAGACATATGTGAGGTGGGTGAGTTTCTCTTGCCGGCACACTGGGCAGTCCTGGTTGGTGGGCTCTCCGTGAAATCGGGCAGCCCGCAGCAAGTAAGGATCAGCATCGCACACATCCACTATGGTGGTGGCGCCGGTGGACAGGCCCGCGAGCGTTGCCCGCCGCCGCAGCGAGTAGTCAATAGATGACCTCCGGGACCACATACCCTCAGCTTACGCCGCGACGCAAGCTCGAGTGGTCCGTTTCCATACTTGCCGCGATGGCCAGCACTGTCTATCATGTCGATATATCGATGCGATAGCTTGCATTGATATATGTGCAGTCTAAAGTTATCAGGCGATTCCTAAGAGGCACCATGAGCAGGCGCGCGGCAATACTCGAGCTCGCTGTGCTCGGTCTGCTGCACGATTCTCCGCTGCATGGATACGAGCTGCGTAAGCGCTTGAATGCGTCGCTCGGAGCGTTTCGCGCGTTTTCCTATGGCTCGCTATATCCGTGCCTGAAAGAGATGCTTACCCGGGGATGGATCGCTCACGATGGTGGAGGCAGCGCCAGTAAACGGTCCCGGATCGTCTACCGCCTGACCGCCGAAGGCAAGGAACGGCTTCAGGATCTTCTTGCCGACTCCGACCCGTCCGCGTGGGAAGACGAGAACTTCGGGGCACGCTTTGTGTTCTTCGCCAAGACTGACGCGGCGGTCCGGCTGCGCATCTTAGAGGGACGCCGCAGCCGGCTCGAGGAACGTCTCGCTAGCGTCCGCGCATCCCTGGCCCGTACCCGGGAACGGCTGGACAGCTACACCCTCGCGCTCGCGCAACACGGGTTGGAATCCGTTGAGCGTGAGGTGCGTTGGCTGAACGAGCTCATCGCCACGGAGCGCCAGAGCACCACGATCGTCGGTCAATCACAGCTACGGGACGAGGCCGCTGGTCCGTCCCCTTCTCTCACCTGAGAACAGGAGAAACCGGAATGGATTCGGTTCGGGTAGCAATTGCGGGCGTCGGCAACTGCGCCACGTCGTTAGTCCAGGGTATCGAGTACTATGCTGACGCGGACTCAGACAGCAGAGTGCCAGGCCTCATGCATGTGCGGCTTGGCGACTACCACGTACGCGACATCTCCTTTGTCGCCGCGTTCGACGTCGACGGCAAGAAGGTCGACCAGGATCTCGCCGATGCCATCGTGGCCAGCGAGAACAACACCATCAAGCTCTGTGACGTGCCGCCGACCGGCGTGATGGTGCAGCGGGGTCCTACCCTGGATGGGCTCGGCAAGTACTACCGGGAGACGATCGAGGAGTCGGCGGCGGCGCCAGTCGATGTAGTCGGTGTGCTCAAAGACACTCAAACGGATGTGCTTGTCTGCTACCTTCCGGTGGGTTCTGAGACGGCTACCCAGTTCTACGCTCAGTGCGCGATCAACGCGGGAGTGGCCTTCGTCAACGCACTGCCGGTGTTCATCGCCGGAACTCCGCAGTGGGTGGAGGCATTCACTGCCGCTGGAGTGCCGATCATCGGGGATGACATCAAAGCACAGGTCGGCGCCACGATCACGCACCGAGTGCTGGCCAAGCTGTTCGAAGACCGGGGTGTCATTTTGGATCGCACCATGCAGCTCAATGTGGGCGGCAATATGGACTTCAAGAACATGCTCGAGCGGGAGCGACTGGAGTCCAAGAAGATTTCCAAGACTCAAGCGGTCACCTCGCAGCTGGGGCACGATCTAGGCGCCGACAACGTCCACATTGGCCCATCCGACTATGTGCCCTGGCTAGACGACCGGAAGTGGGCCTATGTGCGCCTGGAGGGACGCGCCTTCGGTGATGTGCCGCTCAACCTGGAGTACAAGCTGGAGGTGTGGGACTCACCCAACTCAGCAGGTGTCGTCATTGACGCCATTCGGTGCGCCAAGATCGCCAAGGATCGAGGCGTCGGCGGCCCGATTTTGTCTGCTTCGTCATATTTTATGAAGTCCCCTCCGGTCCAGTACCGCGACGATGAGGCTCGAGAGCTGGTGGAGAAGTTCATCCGGGGTGAGATTAAGCGTTGAGCGCGCCGCGCGGCCTTTGCCGATTTTGGGGCGAGAAGTGACATATCATCAAGAGCGAAAGAGCCACACCGCGCTCTGGTGACGTGGCCCAGCCCAGCGTTTGGTCTGGGTTTTACGTATGCCACACCACGTTCTGTCGCCTCGACAGGACGCCCACCTGCCTTCTTGTGCGGGTGCCCGAATGCGAGGGCTGACCATGACCACTTCTGTGCCCAACCCCGAGTGGCAGCACCTGGAGACGCTCTATAACGTCATCCTCCCGGATGTGCTCGGCTCTCCGATGCTCGGTTTCCGCGACGGGATGTGGTTCATCCTCAATGCCGGCTCCCTTCCGCAGCCCCTTACCACCAGAGCCGCCATTTTGCGTTACCCGGACGCGGCCGGCTCTATCGTGCAAGTGGTGTGTTGGTACATGCGAGAGAACAACCATCATGAGCATGCGGTGGATCTGGCTACCGAACTTGCGCTGACCGTGAGCGAAGTAGTTCGCGACAATCGCACGGATCAGTATCCCCTGAGTGGCCAGGGCGCCTTCTTCTAATCGGTGTGATCTCCATAACGGATTGTGAAACTCACCCAGGAGGTGATCATCCGCCGGTTGTCCGTTCCCTCTTCGGTTGAAGCACTTAATCATCATGTATGACACGATGAGGGGCAGTCATGTTTCGTGGCTCAATACGTCAGGTAGACGTGTTGTCGGCTCGTGGTCTGAAGGGCGGGCACGGGGATTACTCGTCTGGTGACGCCAGAGCGAGGAATGGTCTTTCTACCTCGAGCTATTGAGGCCGTCGAACGCTACTGGGTGGGTAAGGAGGTCTCGTGAACGCCAATGGTGGGGCGTCGCCGAACTTTCCTGAGGATGGTGGCAGTGCCTGGATCGGTCCGCCAGAGCCATGTGGATTGCTGTTTCGCCGACTTCGCAAAACACGGGACTCCAATAGCTCGATGTGACCGAATTGCTGTTCATAGACCACTCGATTGTCAGCCGCTGGGAGAGCGGACGGTTAATCCCGACCAAGGCCGAGATGAATGAGATCGCCGACAAACTCGGTCTTGCAGAGGACGAGCAGGCCAGTCTCATCGTCGCGTTTGAGCAAGAGGTCGTGCGCAGAAACGCACTGGCTTCCGATGTGCTGATGACTACCAGACAGTTTCTGGATCGCGCCCGCCAAGACCTCCAGACGCTGCACAACCTGCGGCTGGCGGGCTTGCCGCGGCCCGCCGTCATGTTTAGCTGAACGCTTCAATGAATGGCTACGGTGTGCCATTCGGCTCTCCTGTCTCGTAATGCTGGTTGAAACGTAAAGCAGAATTTCACTATAAAGCGATCTGTCTTGCACACTTGCGAAAATGTGTAAGTAAACCACTTCCTGGACGCTTGCGGGAATACGCAAGCGCCGCGCTTGCCAAGCCGCGTAGTAGTTGGCGCTAAGACGCGGTTCCGTGCCAACAGAGGTGGGCCATGGCGGCATTTTCGGACACGGCTACCGAGGTACTGCGTTCCGGTAAAATCCTCGGTCCCGATGATCTTCCGGACACCATGATTGACCGGGTCTGGCAGCGGATCCTCAGCGTCGAATTCCGCTTTGGCGTGACCGAAACCCACCTCGCCGCGCTGCACCAGCGATTCGCCGATTATATGACGCGTAAGCTAGTGATGCCTGGCACTCCGATGCTCACTAACGCGCTACAGTCCGGGGAACGCGCGCTTGGCTTCTGCGTCACGATCCCGGTCGATCTCCGACAGCCTTTATCCTGTCTCAACTCGTCTATCGAGGCTTATTATGAGCATACCATGGGTTCGGGATTCGACCTTGATGAGCTTGAGGATCCGGTCGCGGCAGTAGTTGCGCTCAACGATCACGCCATGCGGTTGACCGCTGCCAAAGCCTATGAACGCTATATCGGCACCATGGCGAACATCGGGGTCGCGGTTCCTTCTTAGCTTTCCGCCAGTCCCGCTACCGAAGAAGGAACTGGAACAGCTTTTGAGAATGGCCGAGAAGCAAGGGTGACGGGTTATGAAGGGTAAGTACTACAAGAGGTACTGTCCGTGTCCTGAGGAGCACGGGAAGATGGTGCATCTCACCCCGTCGGGTCACAACTATGTGACGGATTTGCTTGGCGTTTTGAAGCGCCGGACGTATTGGAAGGAAACACCATGGCGACGTTCTATCTCGCAGCGGAGATGAAGTTTACGAGCGTTCCCGAGGCTACCAATGAGCAGTTTGACGAGTTCATTTTCGGGGCCATGGATGAGCTACTGGAGCTGGACGTTGTAGATCCCGACCTTACAACTTCTCTGACTAAGCGTGTCGCGTTGATCTCAGCGGGCGTGCAGGCTGAGGATTTCGAGGACGCGGCGCCGGTTTTCCTGTCCGCTCTTCGTGCCGCGTTGCACGCCGCGGGCGCCCACACTCCCGAATGGCCTGTGTTCCAACGGCACATCCAAGCCATCCGCCCACTGGAACTGGTAGATGCCCAGCCGCTTCGAGCTTCTTCCACGCTGTCCTGAGTACACCTCACACCCCCGATGGTCGGCTCTTTCGCACCTCACGGGATGGTGTGATCTCCGTCGGAACCTATGGCAAAGCGTGGAGCACCGCCCGGATACTTGCTCTGATCCCCGACCATGTGGCTTCACTTCTTGCTGGCAGGCCGTATGACCTGCGGCATGCTGCCGTCTCATTGTGGCTCAACGCGGGGGTGCCGGCCCCTGAGGTCGCGCAGCGAGCAGGACACGGAGTGGATGTGCTCCTTCGGGTCTACGCGAAGTGCATCGACGGCGGGGAACAGCTGGCAAACAAGCGAATCGACGATGCGTTGGAGATGTGACAACACCTATCCGGGGAGCTCGGCCACCCCGGAGCCCCTTCCATTCAGTGTCACGACCTGCACGGACGAGACTGATTTCATCCCGCATATATCCCGTGAGCACCGGCGCAAGGTAGCATACTGCAGCACTCAGCGACGCTGCCCGCGAAAAGCGAGGCACGGCGTTTTCGCACGTCAGAGGATGAATCGTGAGAGTGAGCGGAGGGCGTGGGATTCGAACCCACGAGGACGTTTGAGCGTCCTAACGGTTTTCAAGACCGCCGCCATCGGCCACTAGGCGAGCCCTCCACTGGTGTCTTATCCCGGCAGCTGGCTTAGGAACCCGCTGGCCCGGAGCTGGTCCGTGTGCCCTTGAGAGATCCAATACCGACAGTGGGACCATGACTAGTGTCGCATAAGGACAAGGGAAGCCGCGCTTACCGTACGAAGATTGATCCGTAACAGCCGGGTGGTCTCAGCCTAGTAGATCGCGCGAGATCGGGCAGGACATGCAGCGTGGCCCGCCCCGGCCGCTGACCAGTTCACTGCTCGGTATGGTGATGACGTCGATGCCCTCTTCGGCTAGCCGGGCGTTGGTTTGGGTATTTCGTTCGTACGCTACGCATAGCCGAGGAGCAATGGCGAGGGTGTTGGCGCCGTCGTCCCATTGCTCTCGCTCCGCGGTGACAGGGTCTAGCCCGGTATCGATGTGGCGCAGCGTGTCGATCCCCATCGCGGCCGCCGCCGCGGTCAGGAACGGCGCGGGACCGACTATTGCCAGGTCACCGTCGGGTTCGTCGGCTGGAGTGAGGGTGTAGGCAGTCAGCGCTTCGGCAATCGGGGAGTACATCACCATGGCATTGACATCAACCATGGTGCAGATGGTGTCCAAGTGCATGGTGGCTCGTTGTTGCGCGATAGGCACGGCCAGGACGGTGTGCGCAGTCCCGTTCGCGAACGAGCGCCGGGCTAGCCGTTCCACTCCGGCGGGCGTGGTCCGTTGGCCCATGCCGACCGCTAGCACCCCGGGCGCCAGCAGCAGCACGTCACCGCTTTCCACCCGCTCCGCGCTGGTTTGGTAGAGAACGGAGGTATCCGCGAAACGCGGGTGATAGGTGTAGATCGCTTTGGCCAGAGTGGCTTCCCGATATCGCGCCGGCATCGGGGGATTGGCCACAGTCACGGTGTCCCGGATCCATACCGAAGAATCCCTGGTGAACAATAAGTTAGGCAGCGGCTCCACCACGAAGTCCTGCGGATCCATCAGCGTCCATCGCAGGCCGCCCCCGGTAGGCAGCTCATCGCGGGAGATTCCCGCGATGAGAGCCAATGTCAGATCTTCAGGTGATAAGTCGGCCAAGTGCGCGGCAATCCGCCGCTGTAACGACTGGCCGAGTTGGGGATAGGCGAAGACGGCTCGCGTGACATCCGCTCTGGCTTCCGGCAGATGCAGAATTTGGGTGAGCAGTTCAGTCAGATACAGCACCTCGACCCCGGAATCCCGCAGTGCTTGGGCGAAGGCATCATGTTCGGTTTGTGCTCGGTCCAGCCAGGGAATGGCGTCGAAGAGCAAGCTGACACTGTTGCGCGGAGTGAGCCGCTTGAGCTCCGGACCCGGGCGATGCAGCAGCACCGTACGCAACCGCCCGACCTCGCTGTCGACTCCATGAACATGGTTCATGATCGAAAGCTTAAAGTGCCTGATGGAGAAACGTCCGATAGCTTACGCTGAACCGACGAAGATTCCCTTCACCTCAGGTAGGGTTGCATGAAATTGGTTGTGCCCGTCGTGATCTTAAAGGATGAGTTATTGGATCGAACGAGACGTGCGATCAACCTGCGTGGCTTACCCGGCGACTATGCGTTCTATGGAGTTATGGCCGCGTTCGCCGGGATCATGATAATGGTGTCAACCAATACACCACCCCGTATCTGGGCGGCGATTGCGCTTTGGGGATACCTGCTCGGTGTTGTCTTCAGCGCCCAGATCCCGCGTTTTATGCCAACACTAGCCACGCGGGACGCTGCCCGCCGCATGGTACTGGGCTGTGTGCTGGCCATCACCATAGTGCTGCCGCTCGCCGTTCTCATTGCGCAGCGCACGCTCGGGGTATCAGGCCGAGCGGAGATCGAGGTGGGGATAATCGAGGCGAGTGCGACCCGGCTGATCGACACCGGAACGCCCTATAGGGACGTGCACGGGTTGCCTGGTGGTCCTGTCGTTGAGGACTACATGCCATATCTGCCAGGCATGGTGATCTTCGGCCTGCCGCGCCTGCTCGCCGGTGTGCGACTGTGGACTGATGCCCGCGTGTGGTTCGGACTCACCGCTTTCATTGTCCTCGGCGTGGCCGTCGTGGTAGCCGGACTCGGTCATGGGCGATGGCGAGCACTGCCAGTACGCCTACTGCAGATTGCCACTGCCACTCCGTTCGTTGCGATTCCCCTAGTCACCGGTGGGGATGACTTGCCAGTACTAGCGTTGATGCTACTTGCTCTTGCATTCGCTGGAACTCAGCGACCGGCCGCTGCTGGCGCCGCGGCCGGGATTGCCGCGGCAATGAAGTTCACCGCCTGGCCGCTTGCGATCGTGATCGGGGTTAGCTTGCTTACGCGGGATGGCGCCCGAATCGCCCGTCAGTACGCAGTGGCAGTAGGTGGAGTAGTGATCGCCGTGGTACTGCCCGTGTTCGTAGTTGCCCCTGGTCTGCTCATTGAGCACACTCTGCTCTTTCCCGCCGGATTGACTGAAGTACGCTCGCCAGCGGCAAGCCCACTGCCTGGGCGCCTACTGGCTAATTTTGGGTCGATCGGGCACGGGATAGCGCTTGTTCTGGTTAGCGGCGCCGTGATTGCCATTGTCATACATCTTTTGTTGCGCCCGCCGCGCACCATCGCTGACGCCGCGACAAGGACCGCGGTTGGCCTCACGCTGGCGACGGCGCTTACTCCAGCAACCCGATTCGGTTATCTTGTCTACCCACTGGTGCTTGGCTGCTGGGTGTGGCTAGTTCACGACACTGAGGGTAGAGCCGAACTACGAAAGCTTCAGACTGTCGAGCCAGTTCCGGCCAGCACGCGTGAACCCGTCTTGGTCGCCACAGGAACGGCCACCTCTTCGGAGATCGCGGAACTAGCAAACACAGGCGTATGAAACTGGTTGTGCCCGTCGTAACGCTGTGGGAGCGTCATGGGGAGATCGATGATGCGGTGACCCGTAGCTATGCGCAGGCTTTCACAGCGTGGAGCGTTAACACGGTTCCGTTGCTGTACGGCTCGACTGGGTCGGCTCGACTGGGTCGGGTCGGCTGTTGACGGGAGGGCAACGTGCTCGCCTCTTTCGCCTCTGGGCTGAGGTGCTGGGTGAGCGAGAGCGTGTCTTGTGCGCCTGGGATGTGACGGAAGCACATGCCCTGGTCAAGGCGTTCCTGCGAATCCAAGACCGCTTGTCCAGTCAGGACACGCATGTGGCATGGCTGACCGAGCAGGTACAGAAGCTGCTACGCAAGTCCTACGGGTCCATGGTTCCAGGACACCACTACCATTGCTCTATGAGTGATGTGCTCTGGACGGGCGAGCCAGAGCTGATTAATGGTTGATTATGGTCCTGACAGGATGGGTCGCTTCGCCGGAGGCTGCCTTGCGCTCAGCATCGCGCTGATCACGATCGTCGGCTTGCTGGGTCCTTCAGCAGCGCAACCACCGCTGCCGCAACGCCGTTGGCAACCGCCGTACTGGTTTACCGTGAATCCCTCGCCATGGTTGGTCACAACCCTATTGCTGGTTGCTGTGCTGGCAGGTGCTGCTGGCTTGTGGCTGGGACTGCGTGCGCTGAAGCGAGGCTGGGCTCCTGCTCCGCGTCGTTTGATTGTCGCATCCCTGCTGGGCGTCATCGCCATGGTCGTGGTTCCTCCCATGGGCTCAGCCGATCATCTCGTGTACGCGGCGTACGGAAGGATCGCCGCAACTGGGGGCGATCCGTACACCGAGACGCCCCAGCAGCTCGCTGAACGTGGTGATCCCATTGGGCAAGCTGTTGAAGCGCCGTGGCAAGACACGCCATCGATTTACGGCCCGTTGGGCACCGCGGAGCAGTGGTTAGCGGCGCGGCTCGGCGGGATGTCCACTCATACCACGGTTTTTATCCTTAGCTTGCTGGGTGCGGTGGCTTTTCTCGTTACCGGCCTGCTCCTGCAACGGCTCGCCGGTTCAGATCCCGCCGCCCGAGGCCGGGTCGCGCTGTTGTGGTCAGTCAATCCGCTGTTGCTTTACGAGGTGGTGAACGGATCTCACATCGATGCCATCGCCGTGGTCTGGGTAGTAGCCGCGCTCGTTGTGCTGCGTCGGTCAGCTACGGCTGCCGGTACGCTGGTGGGACTGGCCTGCGCGGTCAAGCTCTCCTTTGGGTTGTATGGGCTAGCCTTGGCTTGGGCGGTGCGTCGCCAGCCGCGACGGCTCGTTACTCTGCTGATAAGTTGGGCAATAATTGGCGGCGGAAGTTACCTGCTGGTAGGACCGCACGTTGTAGATCAGGTGCGAACCGCGTCGAGATTTGTTTCGCAGGCCAGCATCTGGCGGCTTCCCGCGGCGCCGCTAGAAGCACTATTGGGCTTCGGGTTTGCCCGAGACCTGATCAGACTGCTGGCGTGGCCCGCTTTGGCCGCAGTGGCGGTGCTCCTTGCCCGAGGCCTGTCACGCAAGCCGGTCCCAGTAGGTGATCGGGTAACGGGTGAGGCCATTCGGGCTGCCGCTATCCTGACGTTCGCCTGGCTGCTCACAGCCCCGTACAGCTTGCCTTGGTATGACGTGGCAGCATGGGCGCCGTGTGCGCTGCTGGCCGCCTCCCGCTTTGACGAGCTGTTGATCGCGCGGACGACAGCGATGACGTGTGCGTACATTCCTGGCCGAGCCATGGAGTTGCCGCACGGGCTGGAGTTGATCACCCGGAATCTGCGGGGTGTGGTAACTCCGGTGCTAGCAGCTGTACTGCTGGGGGTTGTGCTGTATCAATGCGGGCTGCCGCGGCGATGGCGGCCACGGTCAGCGGACCTGCCAGGCTGAGCATGACGGCTGGCACGACAACTCCCGAATCGTTAACCGCGAAGCCGACTACGGCGGCCACGTACATCGCGATCAGACCCGCTCGGAAGACAGGTGCTTGCTGATAGAGCTGCGCTAACCCCGATGCCCGTACCCGCTCTGGTCGCCAGAGTATGACCGCTAGCAGAATGAAGACTAGGGGGATGAGATAGGACAATCGGTTCGTCGCGAACGAGCCCAGGTTGGCGGCTATTTTTCGGCGCAGCACCGCAGTTGCCTGGCCGTCGACCACCTGCTGGACGAACCTTCCTAGATGGGTCTGCTGATCGGTTGGCCGCAACCAATCCGCCACGGCAAAGAACACGACCGTGAGGACCGCTGCCACGCCGACGATCCCAAGCCGTAGCGGTGAGATCCGGGCGCCGGATATTAGCAGAGCCAGCACAGCGAATGCGGGAACCAGGGCTAACACGCCACCGAAGTCCGCGCCCAAGGACGGCCAGCCGTCGATTACGGTCGTGATTGCGCCCAAACTAACTACTATCCCTAAAACGCTGTGGCGTTTATCCAGGTGGATCCATCGATCAATGAACCATGCCGTGGTCACCAGTGCCGCGATCGCAAAGAAAGCGAACGCGACGTTCGCCAAGCCGTAGAATCGGCCGGCTAGTAGCGGGGAGAAACCAGGATTGATGACTTGCTGTAGCCGTGAGCTGGTCATCACATCCAGCGCCAACACCGCCGCAGTCAGCAACGCCACGAAGCCGACTGGACCGAGGACCCCTCGCCGCCAAGGCCCCGACGTCGCCAGCACCGCGATGGCCGGAGCTATCCCAGCGACCAATCCACTCAGCGCAACCATCGGATGCGCGGACCGCCACCACGGCACGAGGCTGGCGAGAAAAGTCGCGACCGAAGCGGCAGCAGCGGTCAGCGCCACGAACTGAACTAGCAGGTGAATTCGCTGGCGGCGATTCGAAAGTCGTCGCCGCAGCACTACCAGGGCTGTGAGATATACGACGAGTTGACCTACCACCAGTACACTAAACAGCCCAGTCAAAAAACCAGGAACGACACGCTGGATCACCTGAGCAGCGGTATCCTGTGCCGCGTGCCCACGCGCTAAGGCTTCTACGCTCGTGGCGCTGCTAAGGGTCCTGCTTAATGGAGATCCAGCTAGCACGGGCGGTAACGGAGCACCGATTTCCCGGAGCAAGGTAGGGGTGAGGTCGGTGAGTGTGGCCAGTCCCTCCTGGCGAGTCGAGCTGCTGGTGAGCCGGCTAGGTCCATCTTTAACAGGGGGAAAGGCCGGACCAGCCGCAACGACAAGCCGTAGATGTGGTTGTGGTCCGGTGTCCGCCAGACCAGCCACAATCAGAGTAGTTTCCTCTGGCAACTCAGCCATCAACCGACCTAGTCGCCGATCTATGGTGTGGACTCGTTGCGCACGGCTATTCGGCGAGACTGGCTGGTCAGGCACGGAGCCGAGGTCGATGACGGTAAGCGTGCAACGCTCGAGCGAGGTCTCATCCACGGTATCCACGGAGGGGTAGTACGTACCGTTGAGCTGACCCGCCGAGTCGGCCAATGCCACCGCGGCGCCGGGCCCGACCGCGGTGGCGCAATGGCCGGCCTTATATACCACAGCGTGCAACAACCCGAAGGAAGGAACGTAGTTGACCTTCTTGTTGTACCCGGGCAAGGCGTCAAATCCAGGAACAGCGACGACACCTCCCATCCTGACCACCGGCTGTGGAACAGCCGGGCATGGGGTGCTCGGATCATCAGCCGGCTGAGCACGTGGACCCGCGGCCTGATTTCCCGCGTTAAGGGTCAGCCAACCATCCATCGGGCAGGTATGGCGGTGCACCGCCCGTACCGACAGTGACGCGCTTGCCCCGTCCTCGACCAGCCGCCACAGGTTAGGTGTTCCAGTTGGGGACGGATCGTCCCACCGCAAGCCTGAAATCCCCACCAACACCACCCGGCCAGTTTGGTGAACTGCTGACCTCGTATGGGTCAGCGCGTTTGCCGCGTTGCTGATGAACAGGACCGCCATGGCCAGGACGATAAAAAGCCCAACGACACGCGCCGCCTTACGCCACATGGTCATGCGTCTAGAGGCCGTTGTGGTGGGAAGTTAGATAGCAAACGATCATGACGATATCCAAGCAAACGGGGTGCGGCCACTGAGCATCTCAGGGCAGCATCTGATAGACCGTGATGGAGTAATCTAGCCACTTAACCATTATCAAGCCATATCTGGCACCCGCTAGTCAACGAGGATGATTGGCTGGTGTAACGAAAGGAAACGGAAATGGGCAACGGGGCCACTCGCCGAAAGTTTTTGCGCCGGGCGGGATTGATCGGCGGTGGCGCTGTCGCGGGTGGCGCTTTGGCTGCTGGGGGAGAAACCGTTTTGGCGCGGGCTTACCCTTCACGGGTTCACCCTTCCTCGGCGCCGGCAACCCCTGCGGACCGACGCCACCATCCAGAATACGGTGACGTACAAATCACCTGGCACGCGGCCACAGATCAGAAGCTGATCGCGCTCACCTTTGATGACGGGCCACGCCCTAACTGGACCCCGATGGTGCTGGACATTCTCGACGACACTCAGGTGGCAGCGACCTTCTTTCTTATTGGCCAGCGAGTTTTGGAGCACGCTGATATCCTGCGGGGACGGATGAATCGTCATGAAGCGGGCAACCACACCTGGGCGCACCGCGACCTAGCCACACTGGACTACGGCCAAGCCCGCGAAGCTATCGGTCGAGCTCACGAGGCCATTACCACGGTAACTGGACAACAGCCGCGGTATTTGCGTCCGCCCTATGGCCATCTGGGTGGCAGCACTTTGCTTGCCGCGGCTGACTTCAGATATCAAGTCGCCCTATGGTCGCTGCAGATGATCGAATCTGAATTCACAGATCGCCCAGCAGGTCTGGTGGACTATATCGTCACCAGCGCTCACCCTGGTGCGATTGTGCTTGCCCACGACACCGGCGCCCCAGATCGGCTAGTCGCGTTACAGGGCCTTCCCGACATGATCGAAGGTCTTCGCGCGAAAGGATTCCGGTTCGTCACGGTCTCCCAGCTGCTGGCTCAAACTCAAAAGCCATAGCAACGTTTAGCACTCGGCCGCATTCCTACCCACGGCTTTTCAGGAGTTCGGAGTAAATCGTGGCCACCTGGGTGACTGTGTCGGACTCAGTCGGCCAGCTGGCGGCCTGCCGAGGGCCGATCGTGGCGAGCCGAGCGGCTTGGTCTGGGTCAGCCAGCACGCGGATCACTGCCTGGCTCAACGCAGCTACGTCTCCGTATGGAATAAGCAGTGCGGCCTCACCTACCAGGTCAGGAACATCTCCTACCGCGGTAGCCACCAAGGGACGGCCGGCTCGCAGTGCCTCCTGGGCTATCAGAGCCCGGGCTTCCCAACCGCTGGGAAGGACCACGACATCGGCGGCGGCGAGCAGATCAGACACGTCGGCGCGATGGCCGAGCAGCCGTACCGGCAGATTCTCAGCGTCGATACGTTCCTGTAGGACTGCCCGTTCGGGTCCTTCTCCCGCGATGAGCACCAAAGGGGCTGGATTCTGTTGGCGCCATCCGTGAGCCGCGTTCAGTAATATCGGGTAGCCCTTCTGCGGGGCCAGCCGGCCAACCGCCAGAACCAAGGGCCGGTCGGCTACGCCTAGCGACGCCCGTATCTGCTCTCGTGATTGGGTGGCGGGGGGAAGCTCTGGAGCGGCCACTGGGCAAAGCCGAGCATCTCGTGCGCCTCGACGGCGAGCTAGCTCTACCAGATCCGCTGAGGCGCCTAGAGTCACATCGGCAGAGCGGGCCACATGGCGCTCCAACGCAGCCAACACCACTCGGTTGATTCCGGTGGCGAAAACCTTGTTGTGCCAGGTGACCACTAACCGGGGGCATTCCGAACCTGGCCGCGGGGAGAAGCGGCCGAGCGCCAGCGCGGCCAACGACCCAGCGCGCAGACCGTGCGCATGCACCACGTCGAATTCCCGCGCCAAGCCACGTAGCCGTCGTACTGTGCTGATATCGGCTCCTGGTCGCAGCCGGACACCGATCTCTAGGGAAGCGAACTCTGCGCCGAGCGCGGTGAATCCAAACAGCTCTTCGGTGGCGGACGGTCCGAGCACAGTGACCGCTACCTTGCTGTGCCCGTTGAGCGGTGAGAGCGCCTCGGGCAGCCTGGTTGCCAGTGACCGCACATGTTGGCCAATGCCCCCCGTGGCAGTGGCGAGCACAAGCGCCACCCGTAACAACGCCTTATCGGACACGTCACCGCCTCCTCTATTAAGGATCGCGAACCAGCACTATCTGAGCTGACTACCGAGTCGCTGACGTAGCGTGGGTCAGCGCGTTTGCCGCGTTGCTGATGAACAGGACCGCCATGGCCAGGACGATAAAAGCCCAACGACACGCGCCGCCTTACGCCAACTGTTCACCAGGCGGTACTCCGAGCTTCAAAGATGCGGCTAAATTGCGTCGTCCGGACGGGTCATGCTACCATTTAGCCATCGCTAGGGGACAGACTCAACCCGGTCTCGCAATTTGTGGGGGTGGACTTCGTCTCTGAGCGGCGTCTTGTCCTATCTACCGCAGGGGGAATTATGAAGCGTTTGACCCGGCTCACGATCGCAGCTGCGACCACACTCACCGCCTTGGGAGGAGGCGTCGTAGCGTCCCAGGCGGCGCCTGAGAAATCTCCTCCATCTTGCGTTAGAGGAGGCGCGAGATTCCTTACAACATCGTCGATAAATGATGGGAGTGGAAGGACTGGTTCAACCTCCGGAATAGCATATTATCGTATTATTAACGAATGCGGTGGGTTAGTGCAGGTCCGAGCAGTCGTTAATCGCCAGAAGCGAGATATATGCCATGTAATACACCCGGGTGAGCAAGAGGCGGAGCCGTTTTTCGTTGTTCAAGATTCTGATCTTACTTTTCAATTGGAGCCTTGCTAGAGCAACTAGCTGGATCGCATTCATAAGCCGTCTATGCGGGCAATGTATTTTTATGACTACCCGCATTGGCGGCTGATCAGAGCTTTCGGCCCACTAAAGAACGGCTTTCCCCACCATCTCGGCTAGAGTTGCCATCATGTCGTTAGTATCACCGGTTCGCTACGCCTACCTCGGTCCCGAGGGAACGTTTACTGAAGCCGCGGTGCGCACGCTGGGGGATCCTGAGCAGGCGAGCTATTTGCCGATGCCCTCGGTCCCGGCGGCGCTGGAAGCAGTCCGTCAAGGTGAGGCTGACAGTGCCTTGGTGCCGCTGGAAAACTCTATCGAGGGTCCCGTTCCGATCACCCTGGATGAGCTGGCCACCGGAGAACTTCTTCTGATCACACGGGAGGTGCTCCTTCCCGTTACTTTTGCCGTGATGGCCCGGCCAGGGGTCGAGCTAGCGGCGGTCACCCGGATCGGCACCCATCCACACGCCGAAGCCCAGTGCCGGCGCTGGTTATCGGCACACGCGACCAATGCCACGGTTGTGCCGACGCTCTCCACAGCTGCCGCGGCTGCCGCGCTGGCTGACGGGAACGCGGCGTTCCAGGCGGCCATTGCCGCGCCCCAGGCCGCTGAACGCTACCAGCTCACCCTGCTCGCTCAGGGCGTCGGCGACAACCCTCGCGCCGTGACTCGGTTCCTGCTGCTCAGCAAGCCCGGTTCTCTCACTGCCCCCACCTCGGCGGACAAGACCTCCCTGGTGGCTTTCATCGCGGACGATCATCCAGGCGCTTTGTTGGAAATCTTGGAGCAGTTCGCGGTGCGGGGGGTGAACCTCACTCGGATTGAATCCCGGCCCACCGGGGACGGGCTGGGCCGGTACTGCTTTTCCATCGACTGTGAGGGCCACATCCAGGACGCTCGGGTGGGAGAAGTGTTGATGGGATTACGCCGAGTGTGTCCGCGAGTGCGGTTCCTGGGCTCCTATCCGCGCGCTGACGGCGCTCAGCCGGCGTTGCAACGAGGCACCTCGAACCAAGAATTCTCCGATGCCACTGCCTGGCTCGACCAACTTCGGCAAGACACAAACCCTATTGGTTGAAGGGTCCCTTCACGCAATAGGATTGCGTGAAGGGACCCTTCAACCAATCAGGGGGGCGGGGCGTCCGGACCAGTAGCGCGCCCGGATCAATGGTGATATCCAGTGATGTGCCCATCCCGATCAGGTCACCGTCGAGCTGGCGGGGCTCTGGGCGGTCCGTCTGGATCTCCACGTGGCGGGCTTGGAAGTGCGCGATGTGCTGGTCGCCGCGGCTGCGTCGAGTGATGACCCGGAAGCCAACCCGGACCCAGTCCCGAGTTCTCCGGGGGGCAAACACCACCACGTCTAAGAGCCCATCGTCTGGCCGGGCATCCGGCAGTAGTTGCACCCCGCCCTGCAGCGCTCCGACATTGCCGACGAGCACCATCCGGGCGCGTCGCCGCAGCGGTGGCTGTTCGTCCAGCCGGAGAGTGACCCGCATCTGTCGATCTCGCGCATGGCGGAGCACCGAAACAACATAGGCTGCCCAACCAAGCCTTTTCTTCAGCCGCTCCGGGGCATCGGCCACCATGGCAGCGTCTAAGCCAATGCCTGCCATGACGAGAAACCGCCGCCCGCCTGCTACTCCGACATCAATGGGGCGGTTGACGCCAGTCAATCCAATGCGCACCGCCTCGCTAGCGTCGAGCGGCAGGTTGAGGTTACGGGCGAATAAGTTACCCGTGCCCAATGGCACCACGGCTAGCGGAATCCCAGTGTCAGCTAGGGCTGAGGCGCAGGCGGTGATGGTGCCATCACCGCCGCAAGCGAACACCACGTCGACACCCGCGCGCACGGCCGCGGCAGCCTGTCCCCGCCCGGGATCGGCCAGGCTGGTTTCTAGCCAGAGAGGGTCGATCCAGCCGGCCGTGGCCATCACCCCGCGAAGCCAGCATTGATAGGCTGCGGGGTCAGGCAGTTTCGTGGGATTCACCACTACGGCGGCATGTTGCGTCCAGGTCGGCGTCCGCCCGTCGTCAATGGGTGGGCGCCGCCGTCGCGCGGCTATCCCCACCGCCATGGCGATGATCACAGCCGCGCATACCAGCCACCACAGCGCATGTGGCCAGGTTTCGTCACGCATGCGTGACGAAACCTGGCCACATAGATAAGCGAGGGCGCTCACCCGCTCACTGTTCGCGGGTGTTATGCGTGTGCGGCGGCACGGTGATACCCTCGCTGGCCTGCACCATGACAAAGCCTTGCCCGGAAAACGATATCTGCCAGGCTTCTCCGCTGCTGCGACCGACGAGCGCCCCCATCTTGACGCTGCTGTGCAAACTGGCTCGCAGTGAGCTGGACCAGGCTATCGCCGACTGGATATCTACGCATGTCGGCGCGTCCACGGTCAGTACTGCCGGCGTGCCGTGCGTGGTGACCGCTAGCCGGCCGTGGCCGGTGAAGACCGTGTTGAACCATCCCGCGGCCATCCTGCCCGCCATTCCCGCGACCCGACGAATATCCCAATTCAGCCCGGATTCAAAGGCCATCACATTAGGGCCGTTGACGGTCACCGAATCGCCCTCCAAGTCGATGAGGTGGATTTCCTGCGCATCGTGGGCGAGGAAAAGGTCGCCTTGCCCGGTGACTCTCATGAGCGGCAGGCCCTCGCCAGTGACAACTTTTTTAAAGAATCGGCGAGGGCCACTGCCTTGGTATTCAAAGTCCATCTGGCCTTGGTAGGCGACCATCGTGCCCTGGCGGGCATAGACCGCACCGTCGAGGGCAACTTTCACCATACGGGAGTTCTGCAGTGTCATCCCCCCTCGGCTGGTGGTTTCCAGATTCTTGCCGAATATGTCACTACGCATCTCGCACCTCCTTCCCCCACGGTAGTGGAGCTGCTGTCTTCCGGGGGACGACCCTCGTACCCCCGCGCGGGCCGCGGGTATCGAGATCTTAAACTTAACCTGTGATCGACTTACAGCTATTACGGGAACACCCCGATCTCCTTCGCGCCTCCCGGCGAGCTCGGGGACAAGATGAGAGCCTGGTAGACGAGCTGCTGGCAGCGGATGAACAACGCCGGGCCACGGGTGTCCGCTTCGACAACCTGCGTGCCGAGCAGAAGGCGCTGGGCCGACAGATTGCAGCGGCGAGTGGAGAAGCACGCTCCGCGCTGCTGGAGCGGGCCAGCGGGTTGGCTGGCGAGGTGAAGGCTGCCGAGGCCACCCGGGTCGAGGCAGAGGCTGAATCTCAACGTCTCATGCTGGCATTGGATAACCTCATTGAGGATGACGTGCCGGTGGGCGGCGAAGACGACTTCGTGGTGCTGGAAGAGATCGGCACACCGCGCCAGTTCGACTTTTCCCCGCGCGACCACGTGGAGCTGGGCCAGATGCTCGGCGCGATCGACATGGAGCGCGGCGCCAAGGTGTCCGGCGCTCGGTTCTATTACTTGACCGGGTCGGGGGCCTTGCTGGAACTAGCCTTGATCAACCTGGCTATGGCCCAGGCCGTCGAAGCTGGGTTCACCCCGGTCATCGCACCCGCCTTGGTCAAGCCGCGAGCCATGGAAGGCACAGGCTTTCTGGGCCAAGCCGCCGAGAACGTTTTCCATCTGGAGCGGGACGACTTTTACCTGGTCGGCACGGCTGAGGCGCCACTGGCCGCCTACCACATGGACGAGATTCTGGACGTGGAACAGTTGCCGTTGCGGTATGCGGGATTCTCCCCGTGCTACCGCCGCGAGGCTGGGGCCTACGGTAAAGATACCCGGGGCATTATCCGGGTGCACTGGTTCGACAAGGTGGAGATGTTTTCCTTAGTCGCTCCGGAGGAAGCTCAGCGTGAGCACCAGCGGCTGTTGGCCTGGCAGAAGGAGTTCCTGGCCAAGCTGGAGGTGGCGTTCCGGGTGGTGGATATTGCGTCCGGTGATCTCGGCGCGGCGGCGGTGCGGAAATTCGATTGCGAAGCTTGGATTCCCAGCCAGGGTAAATACCGCGAACTCACCTCCACCTCCAACTGCACCGAGTTCCAGTCCCGCCGGCTGAGTATCCGGATGCGGGACGAGACCGGGGTGCGTCCGCTGGCCACCCTCAACGGCACCCTGTGTGCGATGACGCGGGCTATCGTCGCCATCCTGGAGAACCATCAGCAGGCCGACGGATCCGTGACCATCCCGGCAGCTCTGCGACCCTACCTGGGAGGCCGAGAGACCCTCGAACCCGTCGCAAAACCGTAACCACCGGAGCCCTGGCCGAAGAGCCGACCGACCACTTATCCACAGGATAGTCCAAGACGCTACCCGCTAAGGGCGATGTCGACTACCTTGTGGCAGATGAGATCGGAAGAACCTAAGGAAAAGGTCGGCATGGAGCGAGAAACGAGCTTGCGAAAGCTGAGGCCATCTGCTACCTTTCAACTATTGCTCCCCGCCGTCCCGTTTCGGGACTGGCGGGGTTTATCTATTGAGGGGGACGTATGGTGAGGCCACGGGTTGTGGTGTTCATCGATTACGAGAATGCTTACCGGAACGCACGTGAGTCATTTCACGAACGCTGGGATCCTTATACGGCAGGGCAGTTTGATCCTGTGCGCCTATCGCAGCTTGTAACGGACCGCGGGCTTGAACGTCGCCACCTTAAGCAGGTGCGAATCTACCGGGGTCGACCGAACGCTACGTTTCAGCCAGCTGCTCATGCAGCCAATCTCAAGCAAACAGCAGTATGGATACGGTCGCCTTTCACCTATATCACCGCTCGGGCATTGCGCTATCCCTACGGGTGGCCGGACAAGTGTCCGCCAGGGCTGAAACCTCAGGAGAAAGGCATTGACGTCGCTTTAGCGATTGACCCGGTCATGATGGCTGAGTACGACGAGTACGATACCGCGGTCGTCGTCTCCAGCGATACCGATCTCAAACCTGCGTTAGAGGCGGTTGTTGAACTCGCCAAACACAAAAATACGGGGCAGACCGTGGAGATCGCTGCCTGGAACCCGCCACCACCCTTACGGCGTCGCCGGCTCAGCATCAAAACGAAAAACCTTTGGTGTCATTGGCTGGATAAGAAAGACTATCGAGCCGTTGCTGATGAGACCGACTACACGCTTTGAGAAGTCCTCGCTGGCCGGCTTTCACCAGCGTGGAATTCTTGCTATTCTTTAATCACTCCTCCCCGCCGTCCCGTTACCGGGACTGGCGGGGATTGCTTATGGGGGACCTTTCTATGCCACCACGCGTCGTAGTGTTCATTGACTACGAAAGCGCCTACCAGCCGCTACAGGTAGGGGCTGGAGGCGGCGTTACGCCCATCGGGTTCGGGCATGGCCTGTAGCTGCGCGCCCGGCGGCAGCGCCTTTCGCATCTGTTCCAGCTGTGCCCGCATAGCCATCTGCTGGGCGAACAGCGTAGTCTGAATTCCGTGGAATAGCCCTTCCAGCCAGCCCACCAGCTGCGCCTGGGCAACCCGCAGCTCGGCCTCGCTGGGCACATTCTGGTCGGCGAACGGCAGTGACAGCCGCTCCAGCTCCTCGACCAGTTCAGGAGCCAGCCCCTTTTCCAGCTCCTTGATCGAGCTGGAGTGAATCTCCCGAAGGCGAGCTCGGCTGGCTTCGTCCAACGGCGCCGCGCGAACTTCTTCCAACAGTTGTTTGATCATGCTTCCGATGCGCATGACCTTAGCCGGCTGCTCGACCATGTCGGTGACCGAGGGTTGCTCGTCGTCGTTCTTACCGCTGACGCCCATCCCGTGCGGGCCTACCACTACCACGTGCGGACCGTCCGATGACTGCTGTGCTTGTTCGTTCATGGGTTCGCTCATGCCCCCATCGTTGTCCCAGATCATGATGTGCCGTTCTTGAGGTTCTTTTCCAGGATACCGCTGTTCTCTCAACCCGATTGCCTCCGTTGATATTCTCATGTCACGCGGAGGACGACCTTGCCCACGTGCTGTCCGGCTTCCACTATGCGGTGCGCTTGGGCGGTCTGCGCAAGCGGCAGCTCTCGATCGATGACCGGACGCACTTGTCCAGCTTTGATCCAGGGCCAGACATGCTCGCGCACCGCGGCCACGATGTCAGCCCTTTCTTCCGACGGACGAGCCCGTAACGACGTGCCGAGAATCGCGGCCTGTTTGCCCAGTAGCATGCCGAGGTCGAGTTCACCGCGCCGTCCACCCTGTAAGCCTAGAATAACGAGCCGGCCGTTGACCGCGAGCGCGTCCACGTTACGGGCGAGGTAGGCAGCGCCCATATTATCAAGGATCACCTCGGCGCCTGCCCCACCGGTCTCCGCCTTCACGTGAGCCACGAAGTCGTCATCCCGGTAGTTGATCAGCACCTGGGCGCCAAGCTCTCGGCAGCGCGCTAGCTTGCCGGGGCTGCCCGCGGTTGTCAGAACCCGGGCGCCTGCCTGGTGGGCCAGTTGAAGGGCCATCGTGCCGACCCCACCGCTGCCACCGTGGATCAGTACAGATTCGCCCGGACACAGCTGAGCCAGCATAAAAACGTTGGACCACACCGTGCACACCACCTCAGGTAGAGCCGCGGCCGCGACCAGGGTGAGGTTGCTCGGCGCCGGTAGCAGCTGACCGGCCGGCGCGACAACCCGTTCGGCGTAACCGCCGCCAGAAAGTAGCGCGCATACCTCGTCTCCGACGGCCCAGTCCGACACTCCCTCTCCGAGTGCCGCGATCCGGCCGGAACACTCCAGCCCCGGATAGTGGGAAGCGCCCGGCGGCGGGGGGTAGTGGCCTTGCCGTTGCAAGCAATCCGCCCGGTTCACCGCGGTCGCTACCACGTCGATGAGCACCTCGCCTGGTCCGGGCTCTGGATCAGGCACTGTCGTCCAGGTGAGCACTTCTGGGCCGCCGGGCTGGGGAATCGTGATCGCGCGCATAACCCCACGCTATCGGGAAGGCATCGCTCGTTTCCGCACCCCCGTGCCCACTCCGGCGCTAGCCGAGCGTAGGCTAAGAGAAACGCTTGAATGCTTTCACGATGAGGAAATGTGGTGATGCCCGGTGAGCCAATTCCTCGCAAGCCAACCCGCCGCCGCCCTGCTCACCGTGGCGGCGACTCCAGGCGATTTTGCCGCCGCTCGCACTCAAATGGCCCTGTCATTGGGGTGGCATATCGTCATCGCGTGCTTTGCCGTGGGCATGCCAGCCTTCACCCTCTTCGCGGAATGGCGGGGCATCGTCACCGGGGACGCGCATTACCAGCTGCTGGCTCGCCGCTGGGCCAAGGCTATGGGGGTGCTGTTCGCGGTCGGCGCGGTCTCGGGCACCATTCTTTCCTTTGAGATGGGCATCCTGTGGCCCGGCCTCATGGAGACCTACGGCGAAGTCATCGGCTTGCCGTTCACCATGGAAGCCATCGCGTTCTTTATTGAAGCGATTTTCCTGGGCATTTATCTGTACGCGTGGGATCGGCTGCCGCCTCGCCAGCATCTGCTCGCGGGCATTCCTATTGTGATCGCCGGGGTGGCCTCGGCGTTCTTTGTGGTCACCGCCAACGCCTGGATGAACCAGCCTCGTGGCTTTGACTTGGAGAACGGTACGGTGACTAACGTCGAGCCGTGGGCCGCGATGTTCAACCCGGCCACCGGACCGCAGACCGTTCATATGATCTTGGCCGCATTCATGGTGGCGGGGTTTGGCGTGGCCAGCGTCTATGCGGTAGCCCTGCTCCGGGGTCACCGGGATCGCTACCATCGCTTGGGATTTCTGATTCCCTTCACCATGGCGGCGATCATCACTCCGTTTCAGATCGGCGTAGGAGACTGGGCCGCCCGTTTCGTTGCGTCCAACCAACCCGTCAAGCTGGCCGCCATGGAGGGAGCATTTCCCACCGAGCGTGGAGCGCCGTTGCACCTCGGCGGCATTGCTGTGGATGGCGAGCTTCGGTACGCCGTGGAAATTCCGCACGCGTTGTCGCTACTCGCCCACTGGGATCCCGACGCTGAAATTCTGGGGTTGAACGACGTGCCTCCCGCGGACCGCCCGCCGGTCAATGTGGTGCGCCCGGCTTTCCAGCTCATGGTGGGCATCGGATTCGGACTGCTCGCCCTGGCCAGTTGGTTTGCCGTGGGGTGGCGTAAGCGCCGGGACGTGCCGCGCTCTCGATGGTTTCTGCGCGGCGCCGCGGCAGCGGGAGTGGCGTCGGTCATCGCCCTGGAAGCCGGTTGGGTTACCACTGAGGTCGGTCGGCAACCATGGATCGTCTACGGAGTGCTGCGCACCGCCGATGCCGTCAACCCCGCGCCAGGTTTGCGGATCGGGCTAGCCGCAGTGCTCGTGGTCTACACCGTGCTCACCATATCCACGGTCTACGTGCTGCGGCGCCTGGCGCGGGACAATCCGATCCCGATCGCTCCGCAAGAGCGCGACGTCGCGGAGTACCCCGTTGTCTAGAGCAAGGTTGTGTAACGCGAGGCTGTCTAGAGCGAGATTGCCTACGACAAGATTGTTCAGCGCCTGGTCGTCTAGGTGCGGAATTCCGAACTTACCCTGGCCAGGAAGCGCGCTCGCTCCGCTACGCAGTGCCCATACCCCGCCCATCCCTAGGGGGAACCATCCCAGCCCAAGTTTAGTCCGGGAGCGGCCGGAAATTGTCCGCGCGGAAAATTCTGTGGATAATCTTCCTGGAATATCTGCTGGGGATAACCTGGCTGACCGCCCGGCGCTATCCAAATCGGAACTCCTCGTCTCGAGATCGGGAGTCGTTCCATGACGCTCGCGGAGTGGTTGCTGGTCGTCATGTGGGCCGGCCTGACGTTGTACGCACTGCTGGGTGGGGCTGACTTCGGCGGTGGATTTTGGGATCTCGTGGCGGGCGGTGACCGTAAGGGCATGCCGCGGCGCAAGTTGATCGAGCACGCGATCGGGCCGGTGTGGGAGGCCAACCACGTCTGGTTGATCTTTGTTCTGGTCTTGCTGTGGACCGGGTTTCCTCGAGTCTTCGCGGCCGTGTCCTCCACGCTATACATTCCGCTGACCCTGGCCGCGTTCGGAATCATTGCCCGGGGCGCGGCCTTCGCGTTCCGCAAGGCGAGCACCCAGCTGTGGCAGCAACGGCTGTTCGGCGCGGCATTCGCGATCTCCTCCGTGTTCACGCCGTTCTTTCTGGGCACGATCGTCGGTGGCATTGCGTCCGGTCGGGTGCCGGCGGGAATCGCCCAAGGCGATCTGCTGACCAGTTGGTGGAATCCCACCTCGATCCTTGGTGGCATCCTGGCTGTGGGAGTCACCGCCTATCTGGCCGCGGTTTTCCTCACCGGTGACGCGGCGCGAACCGGCAAGGCCGATCTGGTCGAGGTGTTCCGCCGCAAAGCCCTAGTCACCGGGGTGGTAATGGGGCTAGCAGCTCTCGGTGGGATCGGGGTGTTGCGGGCTGACGCCCCTACGCTCTACCGTGGGCTGACCTCCCGCGCTCTGCCGCTCATCGTCATCTCCGCGGTGGCTGGGCTGGCGTCGCTGGCGCTGCTCTGGGTGCGACGGCTGATGCTGGTCCGGCTGACCGCGGTCATCGCGGTCACCGCGGTGATGTGGGGCTGGGCAGTGGGACAGTATCCACTCATGCTGCCGCCAGAGGTGACCATCTCCTCGGCAGCAGCTTCTGCGCCAGTGCTGACAGCCACCCTCGGCGCCCTCGGCATCGGCGCGCTGCTCCTCCTCCCCTCCCTGCTGTGGCTTTTCATCCTCTTCCAGCGCGAGCACACTACTGGGCTGCACCCACAAGCACGGACGTGATCATGCCGTGTCGAGGAGATCCTCATCTTCCGGCTGTTATATCACGGTCACACTATCTTGACCCCTTGAGACCAGGATCATCCACTCGGGGTTATCTTTGCCGGATACAGACACATTTACCCGCATCCCCCAGGGGAAAACCTCTTCCTGCGGGCTGGGTCGAAAGGCAAAGATAACGTCAGCTCCATCAAGCCGGTTACCCGCTTTCTGCTGGGCTTTTAGCCAGCTTTGGAAGCTTGTGGTACGCCAGATGTGCAGCGGTACCTCACGTTCTCCTCCAGTACGCTCCGCGCCCTCGCCAACCATGTCGAGCGCGGCTGCCACGGTATCGGCCAGAGTGTCAACACTGGGGATTCCCAACTCAGCCGCGATAGAAAAGAGATACCTATTGTTGGGCGCTTCTGGAGGAGCCCCCAGCACCGCTTTGCCGCTAGAGTGCCACTTTCCGTACTCGACGTTGGTGGTGAGAGCGAGCATCGTTTGTAGGTCACGTGGCACCCAAAACAGAATGCAGTCAGCCTCTTTCAGGCGCCTACTCTCCCAGTCGATTTGATCGTCATAATGGAGACGGGGAGATCCGTCACGGGCTTCGGGGACGAAAACCACGCCGTCGTAACCCTGCTCTTTCAGTAATTCAAGGGCCTTTGGTCGCCAGGAGGGCACCTCGGGTGAGCGTGGGCTCGGCCCGGGCTAAGAAAATTGCTTTATGGAAGGTTTCCGGCGTTTCCTCCCCGGCGTATACCACCTCCATCCTCCTGCCATCGCCTTCAGCAGGAGCATCTGGTCTGTGGGGGGGCTGATCGCTAGAGTGCCCTGCGTTTCGGTCGGCGGGGTGATCCGCTTGGACGACCGACCTCTCACCAGACTCCCTTAGATCTCCGTCGGTCGACCTAGATTCGGCCAAAAGAACGGCGCCCGTGCCATCGGCTCCCCCCATTGGGCCCCTCCCTCCTCACGCTGTGATGATTCATTCCATTCCCCATATATCAGACAGCTAAGCATCATCCGACGTAGTAGTGACGAGAGCAGGCGGTATGGTGCTCTGAGGAGAAGCGCTCAGAAGCGGGCTAGGAGCAGTGCCGTGTCGTCTTCGTTGCCTTCGTGGTGCAGCGCGGCGATCACGTCCTCGCAGATGTCATCCAGTGGACGAGCCGGATCGCCGAGGCTTTTCCGAAGGGTCGTCAATCCGATGCTGATATCCCGGCCCCGGCTTTCCACCAGACCGTCGGTGTAAAGGACGAGCACACTGCCGGAGGCAACATCTATTTCCCTGGCCTGGAAGGTCACCCCACCGAGACCGAGCGGCGCTCCTGAAGGCAGGTCGAGAATCTCGCTGACGCCATCGGGCCGTAGGAGAATCGGAGGCACATGCCCAGCTTTGGCCAGGACGCAGCGCTGACTCGCTGCGTCGTAGACGGCATACAAGCAGGTGGCGAAGGGAACGTCGCCAAGACTGAGCATCATCTCGTCAAGATGGCGAAGGAGCTCTGCCGGCGACATCTCGAGGTTGGCGAGTGTGCGTACCGCGGTGCGCAGCTGCCCCATCGTGGCGGCCGCGGATATGCCGTGCCCCATGACATCACCCACCACCAATGCCACTCGGCTGTCAGACAGCGGAATGACATCAAACCAGTCGCCGCCGACTTCCGCGACATAGCTGCTTGGGAGATACCGGGAGGCGGTCTCCAGACCGTTGGCAGCGGGAATTTCCTGCGGCAGCAGACTGCGTTGCAAGGTAAGCGCGGTGTTGCGCTCCCGAGTGTAGAGCCGGGCGTTATCGATGCAGAGCGCCGCGCGAGCAGCTACCTCTCGCGCTGTCTGGACGTCGTGATCATGAAAAGCTCGGCTGTCCGGGTTGCGATTGAGAACGATAAATCCCAGGACGGTCCGGCGCGCAATGAGCGGTGTCAACAACAACGAGTGGGCCGCGAGCAATGGGATGGCCCGAGCTCGCCGCCAGGTCCCGCCAATCTTCTGCGCGGTCTGCTTTTCCATGGGGGAGAAAAGGACGGATTGTCCAGTAGCCATGCACTGGGCGTACGGAGTTGACGTGGGGTAGGTGAGCACCTCGCCCACAGGGAAAACGCCGAACCATTCGGAACTGTTGTCACTGGCGCCTACTGCCAGTCGGCGCACGATCACGGAATCCCCTGCGGGTCCTACTGGAAGCTCATCACCCGTCACTAGCCGCTCCAGGACGAGGACGCCAGCGGCGTCGCAGAACCGTGGCACCACCACGTCAATGATTTCTTGAGCGGTCTGCTGCAATTCCAGCGTGGCGCCAATGCGGACGCTTGCTTCGGTGAGCAGCGCCAGCCGTTCGGACGCCGTGGTGTTCATGATGGCTCGCCCCGACTGGATTTCCTCGGCGCTCTCGGTGCAAGAGGCCCGAGCTTGCTCGGCGACGAGAACCGCCACGACGTGTCCGTTTCGATCTGTGGCCGGCTGAGACCGCAGCGCTATGTCACATTCCCCGCCATCGGGCCGCGCAATCGGGATGATGCCTGCCCAACCTTGACCGGCCTCGGTCGCGGCAATCAACCCTTGCACCTGGTTGTGATGATCTTCATCAGCGATGAATTCGACAAACAGTCGATCTAGAGCATAGGCCGCAGGGTAACCGAACAGACCCGCGGCGGGCCGGCTCCACTGCGTGATGACCCCATCTAGATCGATGACCAGCGTGCCCCAGGGCATCTGGCCGGGCAGTGGTTTGTTCAGGGACACCAGCAAATCCCCTCCATCCCCGCCCGGTTTCGCGTTATCGTCGGCATCGTTCATCTCCAGAATGGCCCTCCCCATGGTCACGGCGTCCTTGTTCCTCGGATTTTTCTTCCGCCGTGGTAGACGCTGTTGTAGACGATCCTCCTCCTATTCGGAGCGTAGATCAACAGCCAACGCGGGAATATAAGGCTATGGCCAGGGAATCTTCCAAAAAATTAAGTCGGATAAGACTACCGCTTCTCTTGCCCTGCCGGGTCTGAGTACGGTAGACGCTGCAGAGGAAGAGGGGCACAATATGCCGAAGCAGGCCACTGAGAAACGCGTCGTCATCGTGGGGGCCGGGCCGACCGGTTTGGCCCTTGCCGGTGAGCTAGCCTTGGCCGGTGTGACCTGCCGGGTGCTGGAGCGCCGGGAGCATCCCTCGGCGGAGTCTCGTGCTTTGGCTTTGCATGCCCGGACCCTGGAAATGCTTGACTTGCGCGGGCAAGCGGAGCGCTTTGTCCAAGAAGGCTTTCCGTGCCGGTACTTCCCCTTAGGGACCAGGCAGGCGCGGCTGGATTTCGCCTACCTACCCAGCCGCTTCCCCTACCTGCTCATCATTGCGCAAAGCAGAATTGAGCAGTTCCTCGAAGAGCGCGCTCGCGCGCTCGGGGTCGAGGTTATTCGCCAAGCCCGCGTGGTGGACCTAGCGCAGGATGAGACCGGAGTGTCCATCCAGGTGGAAGGCGCTCAGGTGAAAGGCGCCGGGCGTAGCTGGACCGAGCGGGCTTCTTACATGGTGGGCTGCGACGGAGTTCATAGCACGGTGCGACAACTGCTGGGCATCGCGTTCCCCGGGTCACCGAACGCCGTGGCGGTCACCTTGGCTGACGTCCGGCTGCCCGCCATGGCTGAACCTCAGCCGCTCGGTCACTTCTCCGATAAGGGATTGATGTTGGCTTTTCCGTTCGGCAGCTCAGATCAGTACCGCGTGGTGCTGTATGACTATGAGCGGGCCGGGGTGCCGGTGACTGAACCGGTCACGTTAACTGAGGTTCGCGCCGGCCTCCAGCGAATTCTCGGTACTGATCTGGGAGCATGTGATCCGGTGTGGCTGACCCGGTATCGCAGCGAGCAGCGCCAAGCCGAACATTACCGGATGGGCCGGATCTTCCTGGCTGGCGACGCCGCGCACTCACATGCCCCCACCGGAGCGCAGGGCCTCAACATCGGTTTCCAGGACGCCATGAACCTCGGGTGGAAACTGGCCGCTGACGTGCATGGGTGGGCGCCGCCGAACTTGCTCGACTCCTACCATAGCGAGCGTTATCCCATCGCTGCGCAAGTTTTGCGCACCACGAAGGTTCAGCTACGTCTGAACACCGCCCGCTCGCTTCCGCTACGCGTGCTGCGTGCGCTGGCCTTTGCGGTGCTGACGCCGCTGCCAGCCGTGCAGCGACTGCTTAGCAAGCGGCTTTCTGGGTTGGCGTTCCGCTATCCGCCTCCCGTTGGCGAACCCGCTTCCCGTCTCGTCGGCCGACGGATAGCCGATGGATCTCTGACCGTTCAAGGTGGTCATGCGACACGGCTGTACCAGCTATTCCAGGACGGGCAGTTCGTTCTTGTCGACCGCAGTGCCACTGCGGAATTTGCCACGATAGCCGAGCAGGGATGGACAGACCGGGTGCGGGCGGTAGCCGCTACCTCGCATGAGATCCGCTGGCCGTTCGCCATGCTGATACGACCGGATGGTTACGTGGCCTGGGCTAGCGAGAACGCTGGCGCGGCGCGGCACGAGGACGCTGTGCAGACCGCGCTGCGCCGGTGGTGTGGTGAGCCGAATCACCCGGCGTAGATGGGTGCTAGGTCGATATAGATTCGGTAATGGGTAATCAGATCATCTTGCCGCTGATAGATACTTACCACCGGAACGGCGGCACTTTTGTTGTCATGGCGATGATAGGTGACCTCGGCTTCGACGATCGTGGTGTCGCCCTGGATCCACTCGTTGATGATCTGGTGCTCTAGTCCCCTAATCGTGGCGAAGAACTGACTGATCCCTTCCTGGATCGCGCGGGGACCCTGGATCGGCTCGGCATTTCCGAAGCGCAGCACGCCATGCTCGGCGAAAAGCCGCGCGAAGCCCTGCGCGTCTTGGGCGTCCACCAGGGTAAACATGCGCCGGGTGTAGTCACTGGTCATGACAGGCTCCTTAATCGTCTCCAGCATTGAGCTCATTCTCACCAGTACGCGGTAAAGATGTCTGATTCATCGGGTGTGTCAGTTCTCACGTTGGCGATGAAGGCGATGCGGCAGCTTCATCGCGGATCGTCTGGAGTGTGGTTTTTACCGCACTGAGATAGGCCCGTTCCATCCCCTGAGCGAACTCGGCCTCTTGGGGGCTGCCCGATTCCATTCCTTCCATCTGGAGCTGGAACCGGAAGGTTAGAGCCAGCTCGCCGTGCTCATCCTCGCCGATTTCGTTGACGATGAGGCCGCGCAACCGGCCCCCCACGACCTGGAATCGCACTCGCTTTTCCGGCTCGAACGTCACCCGCTCCCGCATGAGGCCGACCGCGATGTTAGTAATTTCTCGGAGCAGTCCGTCGTGGTACCGCTCCAGCACGGTGCATTCGGTGATCGCCTCGACGAAGGGCATGGGGTTCTCTGCCTTACGCACCAACCCCTGCCACACCT
>Ga0187894_10000493_pt1 | contig 53473 bp, 68 predicted proteins | sample GBC1701081metaG_FD_136650 | JGI IMG/M metagenome (GOLD analysis project Ga0187894, IMG submission 136650) | White microbial mat communities from a lava cave in the Kipuka Kanohina Cave System on the Island of Hawaii, USA - GBC170108-1 metaG ...
ACCTATAACAGATTATCGCCAGACAAGAAACTAAACTTTGTCTGCTTTAGGGAGGCAACAGAGGGACTCTATGCTGGAATTGAGTTTAAGACCTCTGATGACTCTGCAATTGCCATACGAAAAACAACAAGAAAGGGCTGCAAAAGAATTGCTGATGCCTCTTTTAGGTGGGCAAAAGATCATAATCTAAAAAAAATTTTTGCAATCACAAAGCGAAACATCCTCAAGCAGACTGATGGAATATTCTGGGGAGAAATAGAACAAGCAGCAAAAACAAACCCTGGAATAGAAATCGAGGAATATTATATCGACAACATGACCCAACAGCTTGTAAAAAATCCTGAGCGATTCAACAATTCTGTCCTGGTCAGTACGAACCTGTTCATGGACATTATCTCAGAGTGTGCCTCTGGAAATGTTGGCTCGATTGGATGTGTGTATTCTGCAAATTTAGGAGACAGATATGCAATGTTTGAGCCAGCTCACGGCAGTGCACCAAAATACAAAGGACTAAACAAGGTAAATCCAACTGCTGCAATTTTATCTGGTGCATGGATGGTCGAATACTTAGGCGAGCCAGAAATCAGAAATGCAGTTTTTGCAGCTACAGAGCAGGTAATCAATGAGGGAAAATACGTAACATATGACATTGGCGGCAGTGCCGGGACAAAGGAGATGGCAGACACCATTGCACAGCTTGCAAAATCAAAATTAAAAAAATAATTTTTTCATGATAAAAAAGTAATTTTTCAAAATCAGTTTTTGCATAAAACCATGGAAACGATTTTTTATTATTATATCACAATGATTTAGAGGCAAAACAGGTTCACATAATGAGGGAAGGCTTTCCACCACAAAAGATCTTCCTGTTTGCCAATCATTGTATAGGTACAAAATCATAAAAAAGGAATGCGTATGATTTCTACGAGTGTTTCCACTCCAGACAGGAAATGTATAATTAATTTTTAAATAAAAGTTTTAAAACCAAAAGAAATGTTCCGCACAGAATGACAAACATCTGATATCTAACGGAGGGTATGTGGAAAGATTTCCCAGACGCTGTGCGGAACTGGAAACCTCTCCGTTGATAATTGGATTGGAAAAAAGTTGGCATTAATTATTAGCTTGTAATTGTAACCAAACAGTTTCTACCATATATTATATATCAAATCAGAGTAGTGAGGCTATCTTGTTAAGCTAAAACCAGCACTAGATTGCAAAATGTAAGAATCAAATTACAAACAGAAATTAATTTGCAATAAAACGCAATACATAACAGCTTGGATCTAATCAAAGTTCACATAGTTTTATTGCTCTTTATTGGCGGTATTTTTCTAATATCCCAAGGCTTGCGGTAACTACGTTATTTTCCAAATTCACGTCATAAGACAAGTGTTACATCAAATGATGATTGGCCTTTTACTTGGATTATCATCTCGGCTTGCTCTGTGCAAAAGACCAACTAGCAAATCCATCTCGTATGGCTTTCTGACTATTGCAAAAGCGCCAAGTTTTGCAAGTTGCTCCTTTTCGTCTTGGTTAATTGATGCAGAAACAATTACTACCTTTGCATGAGGATTATACTCTAAAATTTTTCTCAGGCCGTAAAAGCCATCATAGTATGGCATTAGCATATCGAGTAGCACAAAGTCTGGTTTTAGTTTTTTATAAAGCCGTACTGCCTCTAGGCCATTGTTACCCTTTGCCAGAACATTTACCCCCTTTATTCTGAGAAGCTCAGCTAGCACCTCTGCTCCGTCGGTATCATCCTCAATTACTATGACGTTTATCATACCCATCTAATGTGCTTGGAGCCATAATTTCCAATGTGTGTTTCTTTTGAACAGTCTTGTCACAATCTGAAATTTCCTATATTCCTTTTTAAAATTATAAAAAATCTTGTCAATTTGAAGGCAATTGTGGATCTGTGAATAGAAATATTTAAAAAAAATGGATTTTGATCTAAATAATGAGCCTGCAAAAAATTCTAGTTTTTCTTTTTGCTCTAAGCCCATTGCTTTTTTCTTTTATTCAAGACGGATATTCGCTTACTGCAGACTCGACTTGCAAAGAGGGTTATGTCCTTGTTTTGAGGACAAACGTGCAAAAGTATGCATGCGTCTTTGACTCTACTGCATCAGAGTGGCAGACCCTTGACATTGCAGAACCAGTAGAACCAATGGAAGAAACACCACCTGAAGAAACGGAACAGCTGATGGAAGAAACACCAGAGGAACCAATCGAAGAAACAGGGATTACAAATTTTGAAGAGTGTGCAGCTGCAGGAAACCCTGTCATGGAGTCATATCCAAGGCAATGCACCTTTGATGGCCAGACATTTGTAGAGGAGATAGAAATGCAAGAGCCACTTGGCGTTTTTGAAGATACAATGAGATATACCACAGAAGAACCAACAATTGATCCACAAAAGGGATACTTTGTCGACGAGATTGCTGATGGAATATACTGGCTAGTTGGTGGTGGCTATCAGACAATGTTTGTAACCACAGGAGAGGGAGTAATTGCAGTTGATGCACCGCAACCAATTGGAGATAACTATCTATCTGCAATAGCTGATGTAACAACAGAGCCAGTAACTCACATGATTTACTCTCATTCCCACCAAGACCATACAGGTGTGGCAGGCCAGCTGTTCCCAAATGCAACATTTATCTCACACAAGCAGACTGCAGATGTACTTGCATCACAAAATGACACAAACCAGCCCGTCCCCACCGTAACATTTGATGATAGACTGTATACCTTATCTCTGGGAAACCAGACACTAGAGTTGCATTATATTGGCAACTTTCACTCTGATGGCGACATTGTAATTTATGCGCCAGCTCAAAAGGTTGCAATGGCAGTTGACCTGATGCGACCAGGTGAGACACCCTACAGAGCATTTGGAGTAACTCCAGATATTGGTCTATACCTGCAGACACATGATAATTTGGTAGATAATTTTGATTTTGATGTACTCATTTCAGGCCACACCAACCTACTTGCAACAAAGGATGATATCAGGACAAACAAGCAGTTTGCACTAGATGTGATGGAAAATGCAAGACAGGCAATACAAAATGGCACTGCAAATCCAGAAGAGACATGTGTTCAAATGACCACACAGCAGTGGGAGGGAAGGCTCCAGAACCTTGATGCATTTATGACTGATCACTGTAACGCAATGATCCAGTATGTATCGTCTTTGGAGTTTACAGACCCAGACCAGCTTTATGTTACCATTCCACTAGATGAGGAGACCCCAGCCGACGATATTGAATTGCCTGTACCTGATACTGATGTTCAGAGAAGGGTCGAAAACCAGCTTGATTTGCTTGCCTTTAAGATTGAGCAGATGAAGGAGATTGCGGAAAATGAGGATATCATATCAGCAGTAATTGACTCAAACAGGAGGTTTGCAGCAATGGAGGATCCCGCTGCATACATTGCCCAAAAGGACCAAGAGTGGCTCAAGACTCCAATGAACTCGCCTTCTCCTTTCATGTTTGCAATAATTGAAAGCAACATCTCTGATCTTTTGCGCGAAAAATCCATTGTACCAACAGACCAGTTTGGTGATGTATTGTTTCCAGAAATTATAATCACTAATGCATATGGAGCAAACGTTGCGCAGTCCATTAGAACCGAGGACTATAACCAGGCAGACGAGGGCTGGTGGCTTCGTGCAAAGACTGTTCCAATCCACTTTAGAGAGGTATCATGGGACAGCAGTGCAGAAATATTCTCATCAGATATTATAATTAGAATTGTTGATGACAAAGGTAATTTCATTGGTGTCCTAAATGCTGCAACGCCAATTAGAGAAATCTAAGGAAACTTAAATAATTAAAAAGAATATTCCAATATTAGTTGTCAGTTAAAATAAAAAACATAAAGACGAAAATGATCAAAGAAGATGACGGATCATATTCCATTATATGTTCTGCACTTGGTGTTTATAGCTCAGGAAAAAATCAACTAGATGCCAAAAAAAACTTTCTTTCTGCGCTTGAACTTCATTTATCAGTTATAAGAGAAAAGGCCACTGAAGCTATCACGGTTTGACAAAACTCTCTCCGATAGCAGGAAGAAAACTAGTCAAGATTCTGTGTAACGAATTTGGTTTTAGGGTAATAAGACAAAAAGGTAGTCATGTTACTCTTACTAATGATAGTATATACATAACAGTTCCTTAAAAAGAAATTCGTGTAGGATTGCTTGGTGTTATCCTAAGAGATTGTGGTATTACAAGAGAAGAATTTTTGAAAGAAGTTTAATGTTTACTATACAAAAGCTATTTTGAAGCTTGCATTAGAATTAATTCTTCAAAGAAAAGCTTCTTTCTTGCGACTACACAAACGTCAAACCCTAACATTTTTGTTTTTTCAACTAGTTTCTGGTAATTTGCAAGCGATGATGTAAGGAACAAAACTTTTCCTTCCTTTCTGACGCACTTTTTTGCAGACTCGATTATCTTAAATGGAATCTCTACTCCTTCGGCTCCTCCATCTACAGTTTTGTCAGAAATTTTTTGTGATGGAAGGTACGGCATGTTACAAACTACTAGATCAAACTCATGATATAGTGCATCTGCACCATTACAACATATTTGATTTGGAAATTTAGTCTGAGAACTCAATGAACCAAAATCAATGTCGGTTGCAACAACTAGAGGGAAATTCTCTGACAAAACCCTTGCGAGATATCCAGAGCCTGTTCCAATGTCTAGTACAGAAAATCCCTTTTCGTTTTTGACATAATCTGCTAAAAAAAATGTATCTTCTGCAGGTTTGTATGTATCATTTGAGTAGCTGTTTTGCAATTTTGATTATCTCATCTCCCTTTAGCTCTTCTAGTCGCTTGTCTGACTCTATAACCTTTCCAAACTGCTTTGCTATGTTATGTATTTTTTTTCGCTTGTATGAAAACATCTTGTTTACAGTCTGAATCAGCTCTTTAGTTACAGTTGTTTTTCGTGCAAGCTTTAAAACAGCCGAGTCAACCTTTGGTGGAGGAGAAAAGTTGCTCTTTCCTACATCCATTATTTTTTCAATGTCAGCTGCATAGTTTGCTAAAACTGATACTGCCTTGGTATTTTTCTTTGATAGCTTTTCTGCAAATTCCTTTTGTACCATGATTACTGCATGTGAGTAATTTTTCTGAATTAGCCATTCTATTGCATCTCGGCTTGTAGAGTATGGAAGGTTTGATACAAAAATAGAGAATTTCTGATCTGACTTGAAGCCATCGCCGTGCAAAAGTGTAAGGTTTGGAATTTCTGAGAATATTTTCATTGCATCCTCGTACAATATATCATCAGACTCGATAGAAACTACCTTTGCTGCCTTTTCACACAATAATGGTACCAGTATTCCCTTACCAGTTCCTATCTCTAGCACAGAATCCTTTTTTGTTATATCAGCTGAATCAATTATTTTTTTTGCAACAGATTGCGAGTGTAAAAAGTGCTGGCCGAGTCGCTGCCTTCTCATCTTTTAACAAAGAGATTCATGCGGGTCTCGCCTGTAATCTCCTCTAGTATTCTTTTTGCAATGTGCTTGATTGGCTCTTTTAGTCCTACTCTTGACTGCAAGTCATCATAGCTTGCAAAAAGTTTTTTGTCGCGCTCATCGAGCATCTGCTTCATGTAGGTTTTTCCAATGCCAGGAATTAGCTCCAGTGCATGGATTCGTGGTGTCAGTGGCTGTGCATTATTGATATACTCTATGAATCTCTTTTCGTTTGATGTAACAATTTTGTTTACAACTCCTGCAAGCTCGCTTTTTGCGTTATCTGATATTTTTTTGTATTCTAGCTTTCCTAAAACAGACTGAACCTTGGTACGACCTTCTTTTCCAATGTATATTCGCTCTCCAACCTCAAAGGTAGAGTCTGGAACGCCTAGTATCTCAAGTATTGTCAGCCTGTCTTCACCAATTGCAGTAACTATGATTCCCTCACGTCCGCGTACGGTAAATGACCTGCCTCGCTCGTTAAAATCCAACACGTATGCGTACTCTTCATATTTTCTTGGCTGGGTATATCCCCTCTCCAAAATAATCACCTAAAAAACTACGCGTGCTCCTTGATTATCTTCAGCATTTTTTCTAGCGTCTCAGATAGGATTAGTTTTTTCCATCCAAAGGTAAATGACCGCAGCTCGGCTAGAGTCGTAGGTAAAATGTTTACAATCTCTACTGCTTCCTCTTCTGTTATGTCACACTCTTTGACTAGTTCCTGTTTCATTTTTTTTGCAGTCTTTGGGTCAATCTTTGTGAATTTAGAAACATAATCAAGAGTCCATCGCTGAATCTGGTCCATTGACTCTAAATCCTCTTGTCCTAAAATCTCCTTAACCTCAGGTATAGACACTGCTTGTCTACGTTTTACTTCTTCCATCTAATCACCAAACGGTTTTACATGGTCTAATCTAGTGATTAAGGTTTTCGTCTTGTTTCCAAGCTTGATGTCAAGAGTTACGGTTCTTCTGCCCACGCTTGTTACGGTTCCTACCTTTCCGTGGTATCTGCGGTGGGGCAGTGACTTGTGCTGTCTTGGGTCTATAATGACCAGAGTCCTGTCACCTGGCTTGTACTCTCTAAGTAGAAACGAAACTCCCCTTGGTTCGTCTTTTGTCATTACGGCTCGAGACTTGTGCCGAAACCCATGTGAGCGGCCAGATGGTTTTTTTGTAGTCATACCGAACTTGTTTTTTCCTAGCCCTTAATTAATCATCAACAAAAATGCGTGCCTATTGTCTAAAGAGAATTTATAATATCTTCAAGAATAATCATGAAGAAAGTCCTTTAATGGCCATAATCCTTTTCTTAACCATATATTTAATAATTAAAATCCGTTTCATAACTTATTCTTTTTATTATAGCAATCCTCACATAGAGCTGGATCATCTTGAGAATAGATTAATTTTCTTTTGGTTTCATTTACACCACACTCAAAGCATTCAGCAATTCTGACCAATTTGGATTCATTTTCAGTAACTAAAAATGATATTAAAATCTATGGATATAATGAAAAATCAAGTATTGATTCGTTTTTTCATGTTTTATCAAGCTTACAAAATAAAATAGTATTTTTTAATTGTTTTATCTGTATATGCTTTATGACCTGACAGCATATTTGATATATTAGTTATAAAAAATCATTGAGAAGGATTGAACTTATCTGTTATGATCAACAGTCCAAAAGTATAGAGTATGTGCTAAAAAAATACAAGGTTCCATACCACGTCGATCTAGTAATGCAAGATGATTCCAAGCTTTTACGATATACAGTGATTTCTCCTGACATAATATCAAGTACATTAGCAAGTGAGTTAGAAAGTATAATTGATACAAGTCAAAAAGAGCTCTACATTACCAGCCAACATATTGAGGCTACTCTTTCAAATTATCTGACAAAGTTAGTAGAAGAAGAAAAAGAAATGCATAAGGAGAGTAAAGGAAAGAAGCTGGCAGAAGAATTTAGAGCATTAATTGAACCATCTGTTGAACTAAGCAAAAGTTTGTGGTATATGATAGTAATTGCATCTGCTGTGGCTATTTTTGGTTTGTTTTCAAATAATGCTTCTCTTGTTATTGGTGCAATGTTATTATCTCCTCTTCTTGGACCAATTACTGCTTTTTCCTTTAATGCTGCGGTTGGAAATCCTGAAAAAATGTTAAAGGCAGCATTTTCTGGGTTAATTTTAACAACAACGATTATTGCAACTGGAGCAGGTTTAACTGCTATTGCATCATCATTTACTGATTTGCCAATAACTGATGAAATTCTAGCACGCACTCAAATGACTCCAGTGTTTCTGGCAATAGCTATTCTTCTTGGACTTGGGGGTGGCATAGCCATGACTTCGGATATTCCTGGAATTTTAGTTGGAGTAGCAATAGCAGCTGCACTTGTTCCACCAGCTGCGGTAGCTGGGATAGGGTTGGCCTTATTAGATTTTGATATTTTCATAAATGCACTCATACTTACCATAGCAAACATTTGTGGTCTGATTTTAGGAACAATAATGGTATTCTTTGCTATAGGTGTAACTCCAAGAAAATATTATGAGAAAGAAAAAGCACGAAAGTTCATTACTTATACTATTACGGTATTTGTGATATTGAGTGTAGTGGTGGGAATCTTGACATTTTGGTTATGATTGCAACTAAAATACAGATTAAAGAAAATTTTATAGTAACAAATAGTGTATACTTTGAAGTGATTTTCTAAATGTTAAAAAAAATTGCGGTAATTATCATTACACCTACTCATACCAAAAAATCATTTGATTTGGGCTTGATCATTGCAAAAAAATTTGATTCAGAATTATCAGTAATCAAATGTGTTTATAAAATGCCTCCAAAGTTCTATTTTTTTGAAACAAGGTCAGATAAAGAGTATACAAAAAAACAGAGAGACAAGATAAAAAAAGAATTAATTAAATGGAAAGAAATTGCTAACAAAAGAGGTATGAGAATTAAAACAAAATTTGCCTTGACTGATTCTGTTGCTAATTGGGTAATTGAGTATATCAAAGAAAATAAGATTGAAATGGTAATTGTTGATTATCCAAAACTTTCTCTAGTTGAAATGAATCAATATGATGATATAGTAAATATGATTCATCGCAAGGCTCATTGTCATGTGCTAACAACGAAGGATAATTAATTATTAGAATTTTTAATTTTCTAACTGATTTTAAAAATGCGGCGTTTTTAGTTGTAATATTAGGGGAAGTTTGTATAAAATAGACAAACAACAATCTATGTCATATTTAATATCCAAAGTTTTAGGAGTAAAAAAAGTTGGGACTAAGCGTAGCGATTTCAGGTTCAATCATGATGTTATCTATTGTAATTGTAATGTATGCATTTTCAGGAGTAACAGCAAATTTTTTTTCTCTTGGAGAAGTAACGTCTCAAACACTAGAATATAATGATTCCATCTCTAAAACAGAAATTAGTCTCCACCATGTTTCTACACTAGTTGGTTCACCTAACGTGAATCTCACTCTTAGAAACGATGGGCAGGTAAAAACATGGAGATTTCCCATGTATGATGTTCTTGTTACGTATGATGGTACAACGTCTGGAAGATTAACAGAACAATTATCATATAGTGGCGATTGTATGGGAGGAATTCCTGCGTCAGGTTTTTGGTGCATCCAATCAATTTCCAAGGATGTATTAGATCCTGGACTCTTAAACCCGACAGAGGAGGCAAGTATTAGACTGCAAGTTAACGAAAACTTGGCAGATGTAAATGCTATTATCTCAATTAGTACTGCCAAAGGAGTTACCTCAAGGGTTGTGGCACCTTATTGTGGTCCAAGTTGTTATCAAATGCTTTGGACGGTAGTCTCTGATGAAACTGTCATTAACTGGAACAACATTGGGCCAGGCATTGAACCAATAAATAATTTGGACAACTTCCGTTCATTTATTGATTTATCAGATATGACAGAATGGAGACTGGTGATTCATGTAGATAATAGCGTTGGAACCGCTGCATGCGCTATTGGTATTCAACATTCAACCGATGGGGGCGCTACGTGGTCAGGATTGGATAATGGAATAGCAAATTCACTTAGCACAACTACAACATCTTGTGACAATGCAGGTGATTTTGTTACTGGTTGGAATTCAATCAATGTTCTTGCTCAAACAGATGTATGGCTAAGAGTTGCTGGAACTGATACAGGTACGCCAGATCCTACCTTTGGAACCATGCAGATTCAATTTAGAAGTTAATTTTAAACAAAATCCACAATTGTGTTTAATTTCTGGTGTAGTGGAATCTTAATGCCAATTGTTTATACAAAAAAATAAAAAAAGAAAAAAGATTCTATCGTGGATTGTATCTTATCATATTAAACAGCATACCCCATTCATCTGCGGCCTGCTTATATTGATATTTTGACTTGCCCATACTGTTTTTGAGATCCAGCATTCTTTTTATGGCCTCATGCTTTTCTATTAGTTCACCACCAAGAGTTTTGCTGTCCTTTGCCTTTATTACAGCACCATACACTCTACAGTCGCCTTTTGGAATGTTCTTGTTTACTCCAAGGACTTGTCTATCAATGTCAGACTTTAGTACAATACCTGCTACGCCCATGGTATAATCGTTAGCACATACCTTAACGGAATAATACCACCAATCTTTTTTTCCTTTTAGTTGCTCGACTTGATGCTTTGACAGGTTTTTGTCCACAGAGCCATCGTGATTATAATATGTCTGAGCTTCACCTGGCTGGTACACTGCAAAGAGCAATCCTGCTGCTGTAACTGAAGTAATTATAGCTGCCAGTTTTAATTTCATAAATCCACCTCCTTTTTCTTTTTTCTATCCAGTTTGTTTGATTGAAGTTTTCCAAGTAACGCAAGGTACTCGCAAGACAGATGTGAACCATTTGGCACTTTGTTTCCACACCTTGTGCATTTTCTTTGCGAGGTTCTCTTGCAGATAAGACAGCTTGATGAGGGAGCTAATGGGCCATCACACTCTTTGCAAACAAACAGGATAGTTTTGACAAGGGTGTTCCCATCAAAGTGGGATTTTTGCTCTATTGTTTCGGAAATTCTTTGCTCGGGAAAAAGTGCAGGGGAAATTTTCGATTCATTCTCAGACCATATTCCGCTGATGGGAGGAAACCCTTGTTTGTTGTTCACAAAATGACAGTTACAAAAATGATATTAGGCAATACCTTTTGTGTTGTGGCCTGCCATCTTTGATTAAAGGCATGCCACAAACGGGTAGGTATCTCCAAATAATATTTTCAAAATACTAGTATCATGAGCCAATTAACTTTGGAAACAAGGCAACCCAAGCCCGCAAAAATTCTGGTTGAAAGCTTACCAGTAAAAGAGGGAAAAAAACTAAGTGTGGTCAGGTGCATAATCTGTTCTAATCCAAAAACAGCCTATATTTTGGATGAAAATAAAGAGCCACTTGTATTAAGATGCATAAAATGTGGTCACAAGTCCTGGTACGACGCATCAACTTTATAAAATAAACAAACAGGACAACACCATATTTTCATAGTCCATTTCATAAAAAAAGACATGATATTTTTGTGTACATGAATCTTTTCAAGGCATGCCACAAATGTATAGTCATTTACATATAACACATATAGATGACTGGCATATGAGCAAAATCTCCTATAGAAAGGTAGATGAGTCCATTCTATTTTGTTAAGATAATGTTTGTGGAGATGAGTAGAACTAAATGAGAATTTCACTAATTATGGTCTTTGCAATGTTTGGAATCTTTCTTACGTTTGCAGTTTATGGAATTGTCACATTTGATCTGAGCATCCAAGAGATGAAAAAACTTCTTGGAACAAGAAACGAGGTGTTTGCATTTAACATGATGCAGGATCTTGATAAGTATATTGACAAAAGGTTCAATGACTTTAGGGAATTAACAAAGGTAACAACAGTACAAGAGTCCCTCAAAAAATCAAACTCAAATTTTCGAATGGTAGATAACCTTGAAATGCTATTGGAACAAAATAAAACCCATACTAATGAACCCTTCATTCAGGGGATTTCGGATGAAGAACTAACAACAGAGCTTATTGATACAATTCAATTTTACAACAATGAATATGGATATAGTGTAGTCGAGGAATTATTTGTCACAAATGAGTTTGGCGCAAACGTTGCATTGGGTTCTGGAACCTCAGATTACAGACAGGATGATGAAGATTGGTGGCAGATTACAAAAAATACTGGTCAATATATTGGCGAGATAACATACCGAGACGAATATAGAAACTATGCAACAGAGCTTGGTTTTAGAATTAGTGATGAGGATGGAAATTTTCTTGGTGTACTAAGAGTCGTTTTAACACTGGATGATCTGATTCATGAGTTTATCAATGATGCAGAGCTTATTAGTCTACCAAACAGAAATGGAATTCTTCTTGATAGTCATGGCAGAATAATTTTTTCTAATAGTATTCAAGATTTTGTAAAATCACAACCAGTCCCATATTTTGATAGAATTCTTCAAGGAAAGGAAATTGGAACAATAGAGCTAACAGATCAACCTGATGACGTAAAAATAATATCATATTCAAAATCTACTGGATATAAGACATTTGCAGGATTTGACTGGGTTACAATAGTAGACCAGAAAAGCTCATCGTTTATTGATGAGTTTATCGACCTTCGAAACTCTATTCTATTTACATCAATAATTGGAATGGTTAGCTCCATTGTAATTGGGGTTGTAGTGGCATTTTTCATAACATCTCCACTCAAGGAGCTGTCACTGCTTGCAGAATCAATTTCCAAAGGAAATTTCAATATAAAGACACGCAAAAGCAGAATTAATGAAATTAAAGTAATTGAAGAATCTATTAATAAAATGATAGAGTCTCTCAAAAAACTAATTGAGACAGAAAAAAAGCTTGCAGAAACTCAGGTAAGGGTAAAAAATGAACGGTTAGTTGGCATTGGAGAGATTGCTGCAAGCATGGCACACAACATGAAAAATCCTCTTGGTACTATTCGAAGCTCAGCTGATATAGTAAAAAGAAATGCAAAAGGAACTAGCAATGCGCTTGACGAGGTCTTATCTAGGATGGATAGAGCGATTGATAGAATGTCACGGCAAATCGAGGATGTTTTGAATTTTGTCAGAGTAACTCCACTCATTGAAAATGTAGTTGCCATGAAAACTTTGCTGGATAATGCTGTTGAATCAATAGAGTTTCCAAAAAATATCACAGTTAAGATCCCACAAACAGAGTTACAGTTAAAGTGTGATCCAAAAAAAATTGAGATCGTTTTTATCAACTTGTTCCTAAATGCAATACAAGCAATCGGAAACAAGGACGGTACTATCAAAGTTCATGCAAAGGAGGAAAATGATTTTGCAGTAATTGAAGTAGAAGATTCTGGACCAGGAGTTTCAGAGGAGATCTTACCTAAAATTTTTACACCCTTGGTGACAACAAAGGAAAAGGGAACTGGACTTGGTCTCTCAACATGCAAAAATATAATCGAACAGCATGGAGGAACAATTTCAGCAAAAAATAATCCAACAACATTTACCATAAAGATTCCATTAAAAAATGATTGATTAGAAAGTCTTATCATCTCGAAAACTGAACTAATGAAAATGGCAAGTAAGATGGTTCTACTCGTTGATGATGATGTAGATTTACTTGAGAACACTGCCTTTATGATAAAAAGTGCTGGCTGCGAGGTAATAACAGCAGAAAATGGTTTGGAGGCAGTCGAAAAATACAAGGAGATAAGACCTTCTCTTGTAATAATGGATATAAAAATGCCAAAAATGGACGGCTATGATGCCTTTTTTAAAATAAAACAGAGTGATTCAGATGCAAAGGTAATTCTAATTACTGCATATACTCTTGATGAAAAAAAACATCTAAAGGCAAAGAGTATGAACCTGCTTACAACAATAAGCAAGCCTTACACATTTGAGCAAATTGAGGAGATTGTTAGCAAATATGCCTAGAGATTTTGAAGTTTTTTGATTTTTTGAAATCTTGAATTATAAAACTTGACTGTTTCATCAACAAATTGATAATACCATTTTTTTAGCTCAGAATCGCCATTGATTACCTTCTTCCATTGTTTTATCTCAAGAGAGGATGGCTTTCCTGATGTGTGGAGTTTTGATGGTACAAGCAAATTTGTATAAAACCAGTATGATATCTGATCAGCAAGATCTTCTTCATTTATTTGTTCAAAGTTATTTTGGTATTTTATGTTAAGATACGTCATGAGCTCATATACAGGAAATGTTGTTATTTTTGCAATCTGAATGTTATCCATGAATAATCCTGCAGCAAGACTTCGGAGTCGATAAACCTCATTGCCAATGTTTGATTTGAGATAATCCCATTTGCCAAAAACCCATGGAAGAACTTTAGAATATTTTAATGCCATAGTATCAACTTCCTTATCAGTCAATACAAGAACATCAAGACAGTAAAGAATTCCATGCAATGACAGTCTGTATTGATCGGCTGGTGCCTTGGTGTAACTTTTTCCATCCTTTACAACTAAACCAACCTCTAGTAGACCAAGTGTATGTTTTCCTCTTGCCATTCGGCCGCCTAGAAGTCTCCTGTAATCTTTTTCTTTTGATCTAATGCTTGCAGTATCATCAAGGTAGGTTTTTGCCATTCCCCATGTGGTTAGAGTTCCGTGCAGAGCAAGAATCTCCAACATCTTTTGAACATTTTCATGGTGTTTTGGTCCTGACTTTCTTCTAAACGAATACTTGCCAAAAAGTCGTTGTGTTGTTGGTCTAGTATACATCTTGTAGGAAAGAAGATTTCCATACACTGAACCTTGTTCTTCATGAGAAGGCATGCCACATATTGCAGGTCTTGTTATAAGAATTTACGTGCAGACGACTTTGAAATAAGAGGCATTACTGTTATCGCATCTTTGTTTTTTGGCCTAAAACAAAAGCCATCGTGAAATCGCTCTAGTGTCTTTTGGGCACAAATTCTGCAGACAAACTGTACTACCTCCCTGCAGTCAGCGCAAATTAGATACTCTAGTAACAGACCACCACAGCTTCGACAAGACTCATCTGGCATCATAGCTCACCTAAAGCCTCTTTATTTGCAGATGTGAGTATTCTGACAAGTTTGAAACATGTTCAATTGATATACTAGTTGGATTTTGTGTCTGAAAATATGTCCAAAAGCTTCTACATGTATTTGCAGAAATCATCTTAGTTGATGAGCCTATAAATTGTTCCTTATCGGAGCTTAGAAGAAAATTTGGCGTAACTCCGTTTCCAGAAGCACATGCTGCAAAATTAGCAAGAAAGAGGGTATTTCCAACCCTGAGCTTCTGAGTAATGCTAATTGTTGGTTTATAATTTGTTGATTCGCTCTTTTTAGAATTGACTGACTTGGCAAAATATTGATCTACTTTTTCCTTCTCAGTAAATGTCCATTTGGAGTCATTGTATAATTTGATGCATTCTTTGATAAACGACTTGAATGCATATCTTTTTAGAAATTCAGCTTCACCAAATTTCTTGTAATTAAAGTAAAGATGCTCGCACTGCTGGAGTTGGTTTTTTGTTAGTTTCTGAGCATGTACGGTTGTGAAAAAACCGTTTGTTCCAGCTAAAACCAGAACTGATATTGCAAAGATTGCAAATAATTTTAATCGTAACGAAATCAACTAAAGAGACTTGGATTATTGTTATAATACAATAATTTTTCGAGTGTGGCATGCCTTTTTCCATCATAAGGCAGGCCACAAAGTGTGCGGTATTAAAATATATTTCTAAATCAAGTCCAAGTCATGTCAACAATTCAAAGTACAATAGAATGGCAACCTAAGCCAACAACAAGTCTGGTTGAAAGTAACCCAGTAAAAGAAGGCAAAAAACTATCAACACTAGACCAGAATTCACTAAAAAGATCCCATTTATGTGCAGAAGATTTGGTGGGACTATCATGGGTTCTGTTTGATGATTTAGAGGATGAATCGTGATGGAAATTATTCTTGCAAAGATTTTTGCAGATGTAAGGCGATTTGGTATGCCAAAATATTCTGATGAGCTATTAGAGTCATTAAAATAAGGTGAGCTGATGAAATCACAAATTATTTTTACAAAAAATAAAAATTTGATAACAAAAATTGCTGATATAAGTCAAAGGTTAGAAGCCGAGAAAAAAAGTCTAGGTGAAATAGTAAAAACAGAAACCTAGCTATTCTGTGTCTTCAGATTCTGACTCTTCTAGTTTCGCTGATTTCTTTTTCTTTGTTCCGTCTTCTGGATCAACTACGCCAGCTTCTGAGAGTGCAAAGATTACCTCTTGCTCTGGATGGTGTGGGCTGTCAACCATTCTTGCGATTCTCTTTTTGCCAGATTTCTTAAAGTAGATTCTATATGTGCTAGTGTGCGCCACAACGTTTCCTCCTATTGGCCTTGTCGGATCTCCAAAGAATACATCTGGGGATGCCATGACCTGATTTGTTGCAAGTGCAGCACAGTTGTATGTCTCTGCAATTCTAGACAAGAGATGAACAAAGTGATTTAGCTTTTGTTGTCGACTTGCCAGTGTTCCGCGTCCAAGATATTCTGCACGGAACAGTCCTACTGCAGAGTCTGCAATGATTAGCTTAACGTTGTGTTGTGTGATTACAGGTCCAGCCTCTTCTAGGATCAAAACCTGATGTGAGCTGTTGTATGCTCGCGCTACAATTATTCTATCTAAAACTTTTTCTGGCTCCATTCCATGAACCTTTGCAATTGATACGATTCTTTCTGGTCGAAATGTATTCTCAGTGTCTATATACAAGACTCCGCCGTCGAGGCCACCTTGTTCCTTTGGCTTTTGAACTAAAACACACAGGGTATGGCAGAACTGGGTTTTTCCACAGCCAAACTCACCATAAACCTCTGTGAGTGCCTGCGTTTCAATTCCCCCATCAAGTAATAGGTCAAGGCATTCTGTTCCAGTTGAGATTTTTCCAATGTCTTGTCTTCTTTTATAAATTTCAGTTGCGCTGACAAACTCTTGCGCAAGTAAGCCCTGCTCGATTAGCTGGTGGCGGGACTTGTTTACTATCTTTTCTGCAGTCTCCTTGTCCATGCCGGTAAGCTCTGCTATCTCTACTGGACCGCGAACAATAAGATCCATTATATTGTGTACTCCTGCGTCGTTTAGTTTCTTGGTAGTTACAGGGCCTACGCCGTCGAGGCTATCTAATCGCAAATCTTCCATGCAGGTACAATATTGAGCCATTATTATCAACCTGTCTAATTCAAAAGGTAGCCACAAGAGCTAACACAGAATTAGCTATTTTTGAAAATCAGCGATCAAAAATTAGGTATTCAAATGAACCAGAAGTATTATAGAGTTCTATAAGATTTATCTAATGTCTTCTTTTTCGCTGGCCAGGTTTGTTTTGGCCGGGAGTTCGATTTAAGACAAATCTCTTTCTAAAGTTGTTCTTGTTTCTCAGACCAGAGTTTGTTCCAATTTTTTTTCGTCCTTCTACCTTTGGTGTCTGTCCCTTTACCTTTCCTGCCTTTGTAAGCGAGCCGTGAGTTGCCATGTTTAATCATCTAGGAATTTGCATTTATGCCTTTGTACTACCAGTACTTTACCTTGATTTTCTCAATTACTCGCTCGTGTTCGCCACCCTGTTTTCTTGCATATCTTTCCATTGCACCTAGTGGCACTCCACCTAGCGAGCGTGCAATGAGATTAAAAAAGTATTTGCGAACCGAGCCATTACTTGCAGCCTTGTTCATGAACTTTTGAATTCCATACTTGAAGTTGTGCTGCCAAGTCTTGTACATAACTCCAAGCTGCGCAGGATTCATCTCGTTGCCAATATTAAAAAATTCTGATTTTTCAAGCAATCCAATTGGAACAAATGTCAGTGGTGTTGTAGTAAACATGCAGTTTGGTTGCTCGTGTTCTAGTTCTGTGATTAGCTGTATGGTTTCCCAAGAGTCTTCAGGTGTTTCATCGTTGTCAAGGCCCATGATCAGTGTAAATGCAGGAACCCAATAGTGCTCGTTGAATGTTTTAACAGCTTCTTTTACAACCCAGTGCCATTCCTCTGCATGATATGGTGCAAGTTTTCTGTCAGCATACTTTTCAATTAGTCTTCTGCTTCCAGTCTCAAAGCCACATTGGATTCCAATGTAGTTGTCTGGCCCTGCCTTGATTATCTTAGAAAGATTAGGGATTAGCTTCTCGTCTGCAATTGCGCCAGCAAGTGTGCCGTGTGTTGGATTTGTGTGTGGGATTCCAGTAGACATGATAGCAGTGAATAGCTCCTCGAGTGCCTCGCGGTTTGGTTCCATGTTCTTTGTGGTTCGAGGATCCATACCATAAACAAAAATGTCGTCGCTGTGAACCCATGCAGACTTGGAGTCGCCTTTTTTCATGTTAACTTCAATTTCCCTTTTGACTTTTTCAGGAGAATAGTATCGCAAAGAGCGCAACGTTACATCACAAAACTTACAACCACGACCGCATCCACGCATTACCTCAATCATTCCGTGCATGCTTGGCTCTACAATGTCTGGAATGTCTTCAAGGTCTGGTCTGTCCCAGAAATTAACAAACCTTCCATGTGTGGTTTTCTCACCTCGGTGAAACTCCTTGATGTTTACCTTAAAGTCACTTCGTTTTCGAAATGGATCCATGTTTTCAAAGTCGCCATTCATCAAATACTGGAAGAATCGTCCAGCATGTCCATCAATTTCGGGTGCAATGCCACCAAGCTCTCCTTCTAGTATAGCATACAAACCATATTCAGTAATTTTTTCTGGATCATAGTTGTACTGCCACGTTCCAGAAGCCCCAGCTATTACCTTTGCATTGCTTCCATTTTTTTTCTTTGCAGCATTAATTCGCATGTGAAGATCTCTGCAGTAATATTCATCATATGACATTTGCTTTCGCCCATAAGTAAAGGTCATTGTAACAGGGCCCATTCCAAGTGGATCCATCTCATGTGTTCCAACTACCTGGGTTTCTGGCCCAATGAATTTTTCAATGTGATCAGGATGTGCAACTACTACATCTTGGCGTCTAAAGCCGTCACGTAACAGACCTGCCTCAACCTTTCTTAATCCATAAGGTGCATATTTTGCAACTCCATTAATGTGAGGAACTGGATTGCAGATAAAATCAAACAAAACCTTTGGGGTAACCTGTTGTCCTAGGATTTTATACCAAAAGTCAGTTTTTGGTCTGTTAGGATCAATGGCTGGCGCACAACCAAAAAATGTTGCCAGAGATATTCCACGATATGGCGACATGAGTGTACGGTCTGCAGTTAAAACTATTTTTGGATGGCCCAACTTCTACCCTTCACGAGACTAATTTTTTGATTTATTTTAAACTTTATGGGTTAAACCTAATATGCTTCAAGAATTCCCGATTTATTCCTGTGTTCGTGCCCAAATTCACTCTTAGATTGTAGTAGTAAACCCTCAAAAACTGTCCCATCCCTGCATACGAGAATGTCATTTACACAACAGCTTCCGCATATTCCCACTCCACACTTCATCATTCGCTCAAGGCTAGCCTCAACAAACATTTTGCCAGTATTTGCTATTTTGACAACCTTTGACATCATTAGTTCAGGCCCACATGTGTATACTGCATCAAACTTGGTATTCTGGCAGAGCCTTTCCATGATATCTGTGGCTAGTCCTTTCTGTCCGTAAGAGCCGTCCTCTGTTGCAACAATTATCTGATGCTTGTTTTTTTCAAGCATCTTGTTTGCCATCTCTTCAAAAAAGACCTCAGATTTAGTCTTTGCACCAATTATCAATGTAATATCATCTGTTGATTTAAGAAATCTCAATAATCGCATTAGGGGAACAAGACCTGTCCCACCGCCTACTAGCAAAAGTTTTCCCGCTTTAATTGTAAAGGAGTTTCCATATGGACCACGTACTCCAATCATGTCACCAACTTTTAGGTTGTACAATGAAGTTGATGAGCTTCCATACTTTCGTATTGTAAGTGCCGCCTTTCCCTTTTGGTCAGATATCATAACACTCATTGGAATCTCATTTACTCCAGGAATCCAAACCATTGCAAACTGACCAGGCAAAACATCACATAGTATTTCGTCAGAAAATGTCAGTGTCCTAACTGTCGGAGTCTCATCAATTATTTTTTCAATTTTACAAATTGTTGGACAATTAAGATTTCTTTCCAAGGCCTACCATTTCCTGAATTGTAGAGTATCCCTTTCTTTTCATGTATTCTAGTATTCCATTGTTAATTTCACTAAAAACTGAAATCCAGTTATCCCCAACTGCACTGCCAATCTGAACTGCAGATGCACCTGCAAGGATAAACTCGACAGCATCATCCCAGCTTGATATTCCACCACATCCAATTATTGGAATGTCATATTTTGATGAGATTTCATAAACACAACGTACTGCAACTGGCTTGATAGGAGTTCCTGACAGACCACCTATTTTGTTACTAAGTATTGGTCGCTGCGTTTCAACATCGATTGCCATTGCACGAAGTGTATTGATTGCAGTAATTCCATCAATTCCTGCCTTTACTGCAGCGTCAACTGTATCAAGATAGTTTGTAGTACCAAGGCCTACCTTTGCAATTACAGGTACACTAGTTTTTGATTTTACCTTTTTTACAATTTTTTTAACAAGGTCAGGATCATCACCAACTTCTAGGCCAACCTTTGCCACATGTGGACATGATAGGTTTAACTCATATGCCAAGACCTTTACATTTTCAAATTGTTTTATCATAAATTCAAAGTCCTTATCCACAGAGCCTACAAGTGACACAATAATTGGAACATCCTTGTTTTGTGCAATCATCTTTGCAAAGTATGGTGCACCAGGGTTTGAGAGACCAACTGCGTTAATCCATCCGCCGCCCTTTACACTAGATATTGTTGGGTTTGGATATCCCTCCCACGGCTCCTTGCTCAATGATTTTGTAACTACTGCTCCAGCTCCTGCGTGATATATCCGCTCAAAGACATCTAGAGATATTCCCAATATTCCCGAAGCTAGGATTGTAGGTCTTTCCAATTTTATTTGGCCAATCGAAGCTGAAAGAGTCGTGTTCACTTTGATTCCTAGTAAACTGTTCTCATATAACAGTTAATTTAGTTGGTACGTTTTTTAATGGCTCTAAGAAGATTATCTAATCATGTATTCTGTTATACTAACTGAGCTAGGAATTGCCGTCTTTGAGAATAAAAGTTGTATAGAGCGATTTCCTTTTGCTGAACCAGTAGAAGATTATGTCTTTGTAAAAAAGGGTGAATCAAGACTAAGCGAGCTTGCAAAGTTTCTTTACGATGTAGAAAAGGGAATTGAGGTAAATGATCGTGCACTACTTGAGATTCTCAAGAAAAAATCAATTAATGCTCAGATGATGGAGCAGGAGGATAGCGCAAGAATACAATCTTCCAAGCCAGAGATCCTAGTGGCTGCAGGTTTTGCCAAAGACCAAAACGATGCAATGTCAAAGCTAAGAGAGTTTGCAATAAAGCTTTCCTCATCAAAAGTAACAGAGGTCTCACAGAGCCCGGATCTGCATATAATTCAGGCAATCAATACGCTAGATGACACGGATAGAATAATCAATGCAATTAGTTCCAGACTACGAGAATGGTATGGATTACATTTTCCAGAGCTTGATAATATCATAGACAGCATAAACGGGTACTCCCAAATAGTTCTCGCAGGAAAAAGAGAAAAACTGTCAAAAAAGACATTTGAAGAGGCAGGATTTCCCGAATCCAAGGTTGAGATGCTAACATTAGTTACTGAAAAAAGTCGTGGAGGAGATATTTCTGACGCAAACTTGGCAATTGCTCAAACACTAGCAAAACAGATTCTTGAGCTATTTGATCTAAGAAAACAGTTAGAAGATCATGTTGAGACTGAGATGAGAAAGATTGCTCCAAATCTTTCTGCTGTTCTTGGCACGTCAGTTGGTGCAAGAATTCTTGCACGTGCAGGAAGTATAAAGAATCTAGCAATAATGCCGGCAAGTACAATTCAGGTTCTTGGAGCAGAAAAGGCTCTGTTTAGATCACTTAAGACAGGCTCCCAACCACCAAAACATGGATTACTCTTTCAACATACACTAGTTCATGCAGCACCGCGTTGGCAGAGAGGAAAGATTGCTCGAGCCATTGCAGGAAAGGCAGCAATTGCATCACGTGTTGACTTTCATGGTGGCGGATTAAATCAGGTTTTGCTAGACAAGCTAAACATCAGAGTTGATGAGATTGGCAAAAAATATGTTGAGCCTCCAGAGCGAAAGGAGCCAAGTCCAGAGATGCCAAGGCAGAGAGAAAGAGGCAGACCACGATTCAGAAGAGATGAGCCAAGGTATAGAGACAGAAAAAGAGGCAGAACAAGACCAACAGAAAGTGATAGACCAATTTTCAAAAAATCCAAAGACAAAAAGAGAAAGAAGTTTGGAAGACGGTAAAAATTTTTTTTGGGTAAAGGTAGATGGCCAAAAAAAACTAGCAACTGAGAACCTAGTTGTTGGAAACCAAGTGTATAATGAAAAACTTGTATCAAAAAAGGACGTAGAGTATCGACTATGGGATCCTTTTAGAAGTAAGCTTGCAGCTGCAATTCTCAACGGACTAGAGATTTTCCCATTCAAAGAAAAATCAAGCGTGCTGTATCTTGGAGTGTCCACTGGAACTACTGTGAGTCATATTTCAGATATTGTAGGGCCAGGTGGAATAATTTTTGGAGTAGAGCACGCTAGTAGAGTTGCAAGGGACTTTCTAGACAGGGTTGCAAGCCACAGAAAAAATATTGTTCCAATAATACAAGATGCAAGACAGCCACAACAATATTTCTCAGTATATTGTAAAGTCGATGTTGTGTATGTCGATATTGCCCAACCTGATCAAACAGACATTGCAATTTCAAACTGCAAGATGTTTCTCAAAGATGGAGGCTATATTTTTCTGGTAATTAAAACCCGCAGCATCGATGTAACAAAGGAGCCAAAAAGAATTATCGAAGAAGAAAAAAATAAACTAAAAGATAATTTTGAGATCATCCAAGTAATTGATCTGAACCCATATGACAAAGATCATGCAATGGTTATTGCAAAGTATTTTGAAAAAAAGTAACTCACTTTATCATTTTTTGTACTGGCTTCCAACTTTTTCGAACAAAGCTTGGAATTGTCTTTTTTTCAGAAATGTAATTTGCAACAAAATTAACTGTTTTAGAGTCTGATGGATAGCCACTACCCAAGTCGTGCTCCTTTTGCAGCTTGGCAATTGCTCTGTCTCGATTTACCTTTGCAAGTATCGATGCAGCAGAAACTATGATAAACCTGCTATCAGCATGGTGATATGAACGGACTTTGCCTGTTTTTGCCATACGGTTGATCTCCTTACCATATCGTACAGGATCAACGTCGCAGGAATCAACGTATGACACATTTGGTTCTAGTTTTGCAATTACTTTGGCCATGTATTTTGCCTCTAGTAAATTGAGCTGATGCTTGTTTACACTGCGGTCGATGGCCTTGGGATGAATTCTTGCTACATAGTAGTTATCTGCATACTCGATAATTTTTTTGTAGAGTCGTTTCCTTGCTTGTGGAGTGAGTCTCTTAGAGTCGCGGACTCCCATTGATGATAGTTTTTTTATCTTAGAGCGTTGGAGTGACACACCAGCAACTACAAGTGGGCCCAGCATTGAGCCACGCCCTGCCTCGTCAACCCCACAAATTAACACAGCCTTGATTGAAATTTTACCAAGTATTAAATCATTTTAGTAGTGTCTTCTCTGTAATGCAACAATTCCAGCTAACAAGATTAACACAAAACCAACAATTCCTACTCCAAGTGATATTATCAAGATCGCAAATGAAACAAAAAATAGTATCTTGCCAACCCTCTTTGGTTTTTTGATAAGAAAAGAAATTACCATAACAAAAATACACAGAACGCTTGCAGCTATTCCTGCTGCGATAAATAAATTAGTAAAGGCAGAGAGATCTCGTCCTGTGTATGACTCTAAAGATACAAGTATTCTTTGAATGGTATAGACAGCAGCCAATGATGGAATCAATGCTGCCAATCCACCAAGTATCGCAAGGATCTGGTAGAAATTTATGTTAATATGAAAACGAAATGGGAACGCACGTGAGCTAAATCGTGATGAAAAAACCTCACCATCAAAGTATTTTTGCTGAGGAATACCACAAAAGGAGCAATAGTTTGCAGATTGCGATATTGCGTTTCCACATTTTGGACAGTTGAAGGTTTTTGTTTTCTCTGGTTCAGCTGATGATACATCACTTTTTTCAAAATGAGTATCAATAAGAGATTGAACATACTCTATATCCGAATTGTATATCTTCTTTTTTTCAAGAATAGAGGTTTTAATGTGATCTAGTCTACTAACGTCGCCAATTCCACTATTTAACAAAAGCTCTACTTTGTTTAGTAATGATTTGATCTTCTTTCACCTATGAAATGTCTAGTTTTTAACATAAATATTAAAGAATTATTCATAAAATATCTTGCCAAATCAGTAGTGTGATCTTTGCAAGTGTCATACATTACCTCATGTCACGATATATTGATAGCAAGTCTTAATTGATCGTAAACGTACATTGGAAGCCTGAGAGTATGACAAAGAGTATAACAAAGACTGCCCCCCTCCCACCAGCACCGGTTTTGATGACATGTTTTGGCCATTGTGGGATAGGATTAGGCGCCGAGTCATATCGTAGATTACTGCTAGATGTTGGGGCAAATCCATTAAAACCAACCATAAAAAGCTCAAAGGAAGAATCCCGAGTTTTAAAGCGATATGGAAGCACTATACTCCGATTTTCTCCTTCCTATGGAGCAGGTGAGATTCCACTTATTCCAAGAGCTTTACTAGTTGATTTAGATCCAAGGGCTGCAAACCTGATACTACAATCATATCCAGATCTTTTTGCATTGCGTGAAAAGCATGTAATTCATGGAGCTGGGGGTGCTGCAAGAAATTGGGCTGAAGGACGAACAAGGTTCTCAAGAGAGATGAAATCAAAAGAGGATATACAAAAACAGCTTAGTGCGCTGTCACCAGAACCAGTGCGAGGCTTTACCGTTCCATTTGCAATGGGTGGGGGTACTGGAAGCTCCTTTGCTAGCTCATTTATTGAATTTGTAAAAAAAGATTCTAAAGAGCATGCAACTGTTGCTACATTTGGATTGCTTCCAGAGTTTGGATGGGATCCTGTAATATTTGAGGCCGCTGCAATTAACATTGTAATGAATTTAGAATACCAGATAAAGTACAGCGATTGTGCTATTTTGTTTTCAAACAAAACTCTAAGACATTTAGCTCATTTACATGAAAAGAAATTGCAAAAGATTCCATCAATCATTGATGATCTTCCAAAAGAGCACGAGGTAGGATGGAAGGATTACAAGGGCATGAATCTAATTGCCGCAAATGCAATTTCGATGTTTATTTCCTCTTTTGCAAGAGAAACAGAATGGGACATGTCAAATTATAGAACTTGGCTAACAACAAAGAGACCCAAGTTTGCAATACCGTGGGTAATCCCTGTAATTGGAGAAGAGAGCCAATGGAATAAGGAGTTGCTTGGTGGTAGCTCAAACACAATGGATGATATCATATCAAGAATTGGAAAAAGAGAGGATGCACTTCTTTTTGACATTGATGAAAATGATATCAGAACTCATGGTGGCAAAAAGGACTCGTGCTGTGTGTTGGTGAAAATTAAAGGAGAGTTTGATATCAAAGAGCGTGAAACTATAAAGCGAATCATAAAGGACAAGTTCAATGTAGAAGAGTCAAGAATGATCTTCGTTAAGATTCCAATCATGGATGGAGAGCAAGCAAATGTTACCATCTTGGTTAATACTAAAGCAATAGGACCAAAAATTCTTGAAATTGCAACAGAGGCTGAAGAGTCATGGGACGGCTATAAGGAAGAATATGGCAAGTGGGGACTCTCAACTGAAGAATTCAAGCAAGGATTGATGGATGTAGTCCACCAATTTAGTTAAAGGGCTAGTTAAATGGCCGATTTTAATTTCCTAGAGAGTCTCGCAGCAAAGATAAAAGAAAACAGGTCAAAGTTAGCTCAGCTAGAAGAGTCGTTAGCATATGTTAACACAGAGATTCATGAAATTCCTCTAAAGCGCAACACCGAGTCAACCTTTGCAAAAATTATTGGAGTCGGCTATGATGACAGAATTGAGGAGCTTCAAAAGTCAAAGCAAAGTCTTGAAAATCAGATAAAAAGTTTGAGTGATGCAGTATCCTCTGACATGTCCTCATTTATTTCTGATATTAGTTCACATGATTTGGTGATTCCATTAGATCCAAGCCCTGAGATAAAAGATGGCAAAACAATTTACAAGTATCGTGATGGTACAAGATTTACCAATATTTTTGATATCCTAAGTGAATTACTAGGCCTAAGCGCCCCACTTGTCGTAAAGGATGTCATGCTTTCTTCATCAGAGATAACAATTGCAACACATGATGAGTTTGAAGCAAAACAAAAGTTTGTCAGCTCCCTAAATGAAATTCAAAAAACTCTACAAATTAAGAAAAAACCATAACACTTTAAAATTTACTGTTTAGAAAAATCATTATAGATGTAGCAAATGTAGAGTTGTTATTGCAATCTACACTAAAGGATATTATAGAAATTACAGAGGGAACGACAAAAATTCTTGTTCCAAGCGGTTCAATGGACGAAAAGGTTCCACCAAGAGAGCCTGCGTTTTTTAATCCAAGAGCAAAACTAAACAGAGATTTTTCGGTCATTGCTTATTCTGCTTTTTGGAAAAACTTTGATGGGCCAAAAAAATTTCTTGATGGATTATCAGGACTAGGTGCAAGAGGTTTACGAGTTGCAAACGAGATAAAGACTGCAGATACTATAATCTGCAACGATGCTAATCCAAATGCAATAAATCTTTGTGCAAAATCAGCAGATATTAACAAATTACAAAATTTACAAACATCAGAAAATGAGGTTTGCAAGTTCTTCAATGAGTATTCAACAAAGGGACAGAGGGGTTCTATTGTAGACTTGGATCCCTTTGGCTCCCCAACAAAATATCTTGATTGTGCAATAAGGGCAACTATGCATGGAGGACTATTATCTACCACTGCTACAGACCTTCAGGTTCTTCACGGATTATTCAAATTTGCATGTAAACGACGGTATTATGGGGTTCCCATAAAGACAGAATATAGCAATGAAATTGCAATTAGGCTAGTTTTAGGGTGTATCTGTCTTGTAGCATATAGGATGGATATTCAAGTTATTCCTCTTTTTGTGGATAACTCCCAGCACTACTATAGAACATATGTCAAGATACTAAATCGGCCAGCACAAAAGGATGGAATGGGATATATTTTTCATTGCAAGTCGTGTGGGCATAGAACCATTTCAGATTCCTCAAGATCTTCCTGTGAGTTATGTGATTCAAAAATAGAGGTGGCTGGATCCTTGTGGATTGGAAGTCTATTTGATAAGGAATTTGTAAAAACAATGCAAGAAGAGCTTCCAAACTTTACAGTTGACAAACGATGCGAAAAAATATTGCAGAAATGTCTTGTTGAATCTGATTTACCAGGTACATATTTTACACTAGATGAGATTGCAGCCAAAATGAAAAGAGCTCCCGTCTCGTTAGAAAAAATGATAGAAACACTTGAGAAGAATGGATTTATGGCGAGTCCAACCTCGCTTAATCCAACAGGTTTTAGAACAAATTGTAATATGAATCAAATTTGTAAAATTTTTACAAACTAGCCTGCGTAACCAAGACAGACACAGTATAATTCACTACTTGGTTTTCTACTTGCTTGTGGTTTTGACAATTTTACTTTGGCGAATTTTTTCTTGATGAACTGATAAAATTCCTGTGTATATTCCCCATCAAAAACCTTGAAAAGAGCATTGCCTTTATTTGCCAAAACTTGTTCCATGACTTTTGCAGCAGAATAGTTTAGTGAGATTTGTCTTGCATGATCAACTGACCATTGTCCAATAACCTGTGGGGAAAGATCACAGATTACAGAGTTAATTTTTCGCTCAAAATACGCCAAGACCTCATCAATAATATCATCATTTTCAATATCTCCTCTGATAATGTAAGCACCGCGAATATCTTCTACATAAGAGGTGTCAACGCCCATTACTTTTCCTGTGTTGCCTACAAGTTTTGATGCGACCTGAGTCCATCCACCTGGAGCACATCCCAAATCAAGAACATAGAATCCCGGTCCAATAATTCTATATGATTTGTTGAGCTCCTTTAATTTATACGCCGATCTACTTCGATAGCCTTCCTCACGAGCTAATTTTCTGTAATGATCTTTTCTAGCATCAATTAATTTCATTGCGATTTCTTTTTTGTTATTTCTATTAAAACCCAATCTTCAATTAATTGACAAGTTCTGGGGCTAATCTCACCTTCTAGCGAACATTTCTGCTCTACAGGACATGTCAAGCATGGTGCGCCTTCAATTGACTCTGTACTAACTGGTGTTTTTTTAATAATAAGTTTGTATGTCCATCTACCGTTTTCTAGAATCTTTTCCCTTGAAATTATTCCTTGCCTTTCCAATTTAAGAGCTAATCTTGAACCATCTCTGCTGGTTAGTTTTAATTTCTTCCATAACTCGCTTTGAAGCATTCCATCTGATTCATATTTTGCAACAATGTCGCAAACCCTGTTAGTGAGCTTCTCCATATCCATTTTCTCGATCTGAAAATTCTCAATTTCTTCATCTGTAAGCTGTTCTTCCAATTCTTCTTCGTAAGTTTTCTTTTCTTCTGACTTTGGTTCCTCTTTCTTTTTCTTTTCTTCTTTAGCTAGAATCTTCTTTGCTACTTTAGCAGCTACCTTCTTTTCCACCTTTTTAGTTGGGATTTTTGCTTCTACTTTAGCTACGACTTTTTTTTCTTTTTTATGTGTGAGCTTCTTTTCTACAGCTGCTACCTTCTTTTCCACCTTTTTAGTTGGGATTTTTGCTTCTACTTTAGCTACGACTTTTTTTTCTTTTTTAGGAATTTTTTTGTCTGTCTTTATAAAAGTTTTTTGTGCTAACTCCATTCTTAGTTTCTTGAGTTCTTCACCCAGCTCCTCTATTTTTGCAATATCATTTTTCTCAACAGGAGCATTTGGTTTTTCTTTTTTTTGTGCCATAATTTTCTCAATAATTTAAGCTGCATTAAAATGAAATTTTAATTCAATATATACCTCGCTTTTTTATTTGACAATGAATTGCTCACTTGCTGTGAGAGTTTTTTTAAATTCCTTGTCATTAATTTCAGCAACAATCTCGTATCTACCTGGGACATCTATTGTTTCAGAAAATTTATCATCAATTGGCATTACAAGGTTACTAGTAGCATAGCATTGACCAAAAAAGCCACTCTGTGTTATTACTTCGTTTGGAGTTTTTGAAATATCATAAATTGTAATGTACAAGTCTCCACAATCAAAGATTGGGTCACTAACTGAAACAGTAACTTCTATTGCTTTAGAAACAGAATATGATTCCTGCAATCCATTAATCTTGATGGCACCTGTTTGTACAATGACATTCCCAGATGATTCAAATGGCCACAAGTCAAGATCTCTTTCAGGCTCTTTTAGAACTTCACCTAGAACCATAGTTCCAAAAAAGATTGATACCACAACAGGAAATAAAAATACAGCAAATGCAGCGCTTCGAATAGCCATTTTGAAATTAAGTGCGCTATTTCCTTTATATCTATTTAGTAATGACAAAATTGTTCAGTATAATTACGTAGCATAGGTTAAAACATAGAATCGTATGTATCGACTAGAATGAGGCTAAGAAAGTTTAGAGTACGTGCATTTAGGTGCATTCATGACTCAGGAGAGATAAAGGTTGGAGACTTGGCAGCTTTTGTTGGAAGAAACGAAAGTGGAAAAACTACAATCCTTCAGGGTCTTACACTACTAAACAAAGATGAGATTGTATCCGATTTAGATCTATGTGATGAGATGCACGAAGAGCTAAAAAATGAAATAAACGTTGCAGAAGGAGAGTTTGAGCTAACACCAAACGAAACTAATATGATACGAGAAAAGTTTCCTAACATACCTGAAATTAAAAAATTAAGAATTTATCGAACTAATAAAAAACATAAAACACAGTACGATTTTGGTTCGATTAAAATAAGTGAAGATGAAAACAAGGCTTTAAACTCTTGGGAAAATTTTGCTGAAAACATACTTGGCTTTGTTGAAACTATACCAAACCATATTCGAATAAGACTTGATACAAAATTCTTTGAAGGAGACCCGCCAGCCAGTAAAGAAATCTTCAACTCTGAGATGAGAGAGTTTAGTAACACCATTCATGTTTTAGCAACTGAAGAGCCAAGAGTAATTTCAGAATGGGAAGAATTTTTTGAAAATTATGAGAATGTTTTTGATAAGCTTCTTATTGGAACCACAGAGCGTGCTGCCTTGGAAAATTTTATTGCTGAAGAATTGCATCCACGTTTCGTTTATTTTTCAGATTATAAGAAAATCTATGGAAATATCAATCTAAATGAGTACATGAGAGAATTAAAGGGTCAAAGGCCTGAGGGAATAGAGTATGTTGAAGAGTTTGACAAAGCTGAAACTGTAAGAAATTTATTTTATCTGGCTGAATTAGATACGGAAAAATTAGAAGAGTATCATGATAGCCCATCAAAATTAATAAAATATCTCAATACTGCAAGTAATAGGCTAACTGCAAGACTAAATCCAGCTTGGAAGGGAGATCCTATCCATGTTGATTTGAGGTACAATCCTGGAAATATTATGAGTGTAGTAATCTCTGATATCCATAGAGATGGAACGGTTACCAATACTGGACTACTAAACAGAAGAGCAGAGGGATTCAAATGGACATTTTCTTTTATTGTTAATTTTGCTGCAGAAACTCAAAGGGCTGAGCTCAAAGAAGCCATCTTACTTCTTGATGAGCCTGCAAGAAACTTGCATCCAACACAACAACGAGGAATATCAGATCTTCTAAAAAGTCTTGCTGGCTCTAACCAAGTCCTATATGCAACACATTCACCTTTTATGATTTTTGATTATACGCCAGGAAATCTACTTGTTGTAGAGCTTGAAAAGAGAAAACATCTTAGCAAGATATACTATGATTATTGGAACGCGCAGGATGAAACTCTCACTCCAATTCTGTACGGGTTATCAAGAGGTCTAGTTGAATCAATTGTAGATAGAGAAATTGGTACTAACTCAAGGCCAGTAATTATTGTTGAAACAATGTCTGATGCAATGTATCTTAATGCCTTTGATAAATTTCTAGAGGATCCAAACATTTCCATGAATCCCTTAAACATTACTGCTGCATATAGTAAAAATTCTGTGTTACCACTTGCAATATTTTATCGAGATCATGGTTACAAAACATTCATCTTGCTTGATAACAGTGAAGAATCAAAACAAATATCCACACAATTAACAGCAAATGATTTCTCCCAAGTTCAAACTATATTTTTTGAGTCTAGTGGAAAATCAATACAGTCAATAGAGGATTATTTAGATATTGAAGATTATTTATACGCAGTAAACCAGACATATGAGATAATATTAAGGCGAGAGGGATTTACCAATTTATCAAAAGAGGCAGTTTTATCAAGAGGAAAAAAGGGAGTAATTGATAATCTTAATGTAATTTGGGCAGAACACAAAGAGGATGGTTGGGGCAAATTCAATAATGAAGAGATTACAAGATATATTTGTGAAAAAATTGCTCAAAAGGAAACCGACTTTGTGTCTGATAAAACAAAAGACCAGTTTAGAACCTTGTACAGATTAATTGCAGAAAGAATTCGTCAACACCAAAATCTAATTTCTAGTGGAAGTCTAGATAAACTACCTAAAGCAAAACTTAGATCAGCGAGTTATTAATTTACTTTACTAGTAATTTATTCCAAATAATCAAAAGTAAAAAATCAAAAAGTAGTTAAGATTTAATTTGGAGGAAGGGATTTATTGAATATGTATTTACCAAATGGCAGATTTTTTTTCCTGATTGTTATTGTATCTATGTTTGTAGTGACAACTCTACCAACGTATGCTCAGGAAAATACGGTTACTGCAAAAAGTGTAGGTTTTGAAGAAACCACCATAATTGAATTCGAAAATAGTCCAGATAGTACAACCGAGATTGATACCATTCGAATTTGGTTGGGAAGTGACTTTAATTTCAAATCATTTAAAACTGAAAAAGGATGGACAGGACAGAAAACTACAGAAGGATTAATTGTATTTACAACCTCAAATCCTGTTCAACCTGGCGAAGTGGTAAAATTTGGAGTTAAAACTGACAAACCAAAACCTGGAATAAACTGGAAAGCCCTTACCGATACTGACAAACAAATATCAACTGGAAAAACACTTGTTTCAGAGTCCTCAAGCTTTGTATCTACATTACAACCTTCTGTAGGTGGAACTGGTGTCTTTGAGAGTTCATCATTTCGCCTAATTCCAGAAAAGCCAAATGTTGGGTCTAGTGTAAGAGTCATTGGGGATAATTTTGCGGCAAATCACCAACTTGATTTCTATATTGGCAGCAAAAAAATTGAATCTTTTAAAACTGATGAAACTGGTCGTTTTATTTTTACAAGTTCTGTTCCTACAGATCAAGCTGCTGATAGAGTAGATTTTAAAATAATGGATGCAGAAGGAAACGAAAAAACGATCAGTCTTAGACTAGCACAAGAAACTAGAATACCAACACCAGAAGAAAAACCTTTGACAATAGGTCAGATAGATTCTGTTGTTTATAGGGGTCAAGCTATAAAGGTTACTGGCACTGCTCCTCCTGGTAAAACGCTTACAGCAACAATAAAAGATGTGGGCGGGAATGTTTTGACTACAATTGCTGTTAATGTAGATTTAAATGGTAATTGGGTGTATGAAGGAGTAATTCCTATTGATTCACCATTAGGAGAACGTATTGTAGAAATCACCGATGGAACAAATAACATTGTACGAAATTTAACTGTAGCATCATCTAAGACAATTGAAATTTCTCCTCTTAAGGTAATGTTTCAAGCTGGCGAAAAGGTAATGTTTAATGGCACAGCAAAACCAAATCAGGAATTAGAAATTGTGGTGCAAGACCCTCAAGGAAATGAATTTTATTCGCAAATCTTAAACGTAGATTCCTCAGGCCAGGTAAAAATAGAATTTCCCACTCAGGCATCAACTCTTGAGGGAACATACGTGTTATTTGCCTCACAAGGACAGGATACAGATATTGTTCTAGTTGGTTTAGGAGAACTTCCCGAAGAAAAACTCGTTGCAAAACCTGATAAACTCAATTATTCAGCAGGCGAAACTATGAATCTTGAAATACAAGGGCCGCCCTCTGGAACAGTTTCATTGCTAATAGTTGATCCTTCTGATAAAACCAAATTTTCAGATACTATAATTTTAGGTCCAGAAGGTCAAAAAAAGTATCAACTAGATTTGAAAGGATATAGTTCTGGGGTATATACTGCGGTAGTTACTAGGGGAAATTCGCAGATATCTGAGATTTTTTCAGTGGGACTACAGACAGGTTCTGGCCCCATAGATGCACGTACCACAAAGGAAGCATATCAACCAGGAGAATCTGTTTTGATTCTCGGAGAATCAGCAAAAAATATGCTATTAACTTTAGAACTTACAGACCCTGATGGAGTAGTTGTAAAAACCAAAGAGACATTTACTAACAAAGATGGAATTTTTTCAGATAGCTCATTTAAGATTCCAGTAACTGCAAAACCTGGAACATGGACAATTCAAGCTAGAAGTGGCCCTAACTTTGATAATGTAAAGATAACTGTGCAGGGCAGCATAGAAGAAGGAATGGTCATCTATGTGGATAGTGTAGTACCGTCAAGTGGAGGAAAAATCGTTACGTTTAAGGGATATGGTGCAGCAGTTTCCCAATTAGTTGTTATTACAATATTTTCAGAAGATGATAAAGAGATTACAGAATTAACTATTGTTTCAACAGGTGTGGGCGATTTTTCAACAATTTGGTTAGCAGATAATAAAATTCCTCCAGGAACATACACTATCAAAGCTGCGGATGCTCTTAGTGAAGCAGAAACTACAGTACTTTTAAAATAGTTTTCTTATAGTAGATACGATTTTTATTCTACATCGCTAGATTTCATATCGATGAACCTAAAAGAGAAAATTGACGAATATCCAGATTTTCCAAAAAAAGGAATTTTATTTAGAGATTTTAGCCCAATACTTCGTGATCCTTCTTCAATCTCTTATGTAGTTGAAGAGTTTTCAAAATATTTTCATCCCAATGATTTTGATATTTTTGCTGGAATAGAATCAAGAGGATTCCTTTTTGCGTGTGCATTAGCATTACATTACAAAAAAGGAATGATAATGATTCGAAAAAAAGGAAAACTGCCTGGAAAAACAGAGAAAATCTCATATAAAATCGAATATGGAAAAGATGTAATTGAAATTCAGAAAAATTCTTTGAAAAAAGGTCAACGAGTTATTATTTGCGATGACCTTTTAGCCACAGGTGGAACTGCAAACGCTTCTGCAAAATTAATTGAAAAGATGGGAGGAAAGGTAAGTGGCATGGCATTTATCATTGAATTAACAGAACTTGGTGGAATGAAACAAATTAGTAAATACAACTGCAAGTCCTTGGTGAAATATTAATGGATCATCAGGCAGAAATTGGGATGTTTGGAGGAACTGGAATTTATGATTCTGGCTTGCTTCAAAACGTCAGTGAGATTTCAATAGATACGCCGTATGGCAAACCTTCTGACCTGATAACAATTGGAACATTCAATGATAGAAAAGTTGCTTTCATGCCACGTCATGGCAAAAAACATACCATACCTCCACATATGATAAATTATAAAGCAAACATATGGGCGTTTAAAGAACTTGGTGTAAAACGAATAATTGCTCCATCTGCTGTTGGAAGTCTAAAAGAAAAAATAAAGCCTGGACATTTTGCACTACCATCACAGTTCCTTGATTTTACAAAGTCTCGTGATGGTTCTTTTTCTGAAAATGGAAGAGTTATTCATATTTCAGTTGCTGACCCTTTTTGTTCAGAACTACAAGATGTCATTCTAAGAGTTGTAAAGAATCAAGATATTACATTACATAAGAACTGTACCTATGTCTGTATTGAAGGACCTAGGTTTTCAACAAAGGCAGAATCAAAATTTTTTAGATCAACTGGTGCAGATATTATAGGAATGACACTTGTTCCAGAGTGTCAGTTAGCAAGAGAGGCTCAGATTTGTTACGCGTCAATATCTACAATTACTGACTATGATGTGTGGGCAGAAAAACCAGTAACTGCAAAAAAAGTTTTAGAAACATTATCAAAAAACGTTGCATTAACTAAAAAATTACTTACTTTATTGATTGATGAAATTCCAAAAGCAAGAGGATGCTCTTGTGAAAAGGCTTTAACTGAAGCAGAGTTTTAGTCATCAACAAAAGATTCTCTTTTTAGTCCTTCTGGAAGTTCTAATTTACCTTCTAACAAATTCTTTTGTAGAACTGTAAACACTTGCTCAACATCATAACCAAGCTTTGCAATCTCCTTTTCAGTGGTTTTTGATAGTTTTACTCCTATGTTTTGTCCGCCGATTCTTCCAAAAGCTATTGCTGTGAATCTAAACGATTTATTTTGTAGTTCAAACGTTCCAGTGATTTTAGCTGCCATTTGGCTTCCATGAATATTATTAATTTTTATCTTAATGTCCAAACTTTAACCTAAATTTCAACTGCGTGGCCTATGTGATTATCTATAAGAAAACTCCAGTGATGATCATCTTCTATTTTGAAATTTTTTATTTTTAATTCAATAATTTTTTCATCAACGGTTTCAAAATTTATAGTTCCATTTTCCTTTATTTTTACTAATTTCCATTTATCTTTTCCAGTTTGTAGTTTACTTACAATAACAGCCCATTTTTCATCAGATCCGATTTTTGGCATTCCAACAATATCTGAAATAGAATCTATGCCCAATTGTTTTTCTTCACAAAATCTTTTTTTACAAACTCCGCATCTCCAGACGTCCACTGAACCAATCGTTTTTTCATTTAGATTAATGTTAACTGCTCCAAAGTATATGGGTTGGTGTTTACAAGTTTCAGAATTTATTTCCATAATTTTTTCCTCATTTTTTGTTGTATTTAGTCCTTGCATCTTCGTATGGTCTTTCTAAAGCAATTCCAATGTTATCAACAGTTACGTTTCGTTTGAATTTGATATTTTCTCGTTCACAGAGCTTTCTAAACATATTTACCACAATAAATCTTGGATGCATAGCTTCGAATTTGTTTTCGGAGATTTCAATTAAACTACCAACTTCGATTAGTTGTTTTGCTACAGCTGATGATGTGTCAATAGAAATGTCTAGTTTTTTAGCAATTTCTTGAGCAGTCATTTTACCTTCCTGTATTATCAATAAAAGTACCTTCGCTTGAATTCTATTGAGTTTGATAATCGAAATAAGATCGTTTTCTATTTTGGATATATCCATAATAATCAAAATCTAGTTTAAGTTATAAAAGTTCAATTTCTCAGATCAAGATTTTGTAATGAAAATTTTTTTTGAAATCTTAAATGAAAAGCTCATAGAAATAAAATGAATTACTGTTGCAATTATGGCGGCTAAAATGATATCAGTTAAGATATACCAAGATATGAAAAAAGCTAATAATGATGGAATAGTAATAAAAACTGCAATAATTGTTCCTTTTACAAAAATATCATTAGAACCATATTCCTTCTCATCCAATTAATTATCTTAAGAATTAGGTAATAAAAATCAAAAATACTTTATATTTGGCAAAAAAGAATTTTTCTAATTGGCAAGTTATAAAGGAACTTATTCAAATGAACAATCATTAAATTTTGTAATTCCTATAATGCTAATTCTTTTCGTTGGTATAGTTTTTGTAATGACACAACGTGCAGGTGTTGGATTTGTGAGTTTCATCTTAGTTGGGGCAGCAGCTATTACTATGATTTATTGGGCATTTGTACTCAAAAAGATGACAAAGGAGAAAAAACCAAAATACACTTCAAGAGAACAAGAAACTAAAAGTTGGGTTTATGATCTGATTAAAGGAGATGCAGAAATTATCTTTGTTGCAGAAGTTCCAGGACCTGAAGATAAAGTGATGGTCAGACTGATTGATGGAATTCTTTACATTCGAGGCTCTAGTAATTTTTCAAAAGAAGTTCCAATCGAGGGTGCAAACGAAATGAAGATTTATGATTTTAAGTATAGAAATGGAGTACTGACGCTCCGAATTAAAAAAACTATAGACTCTTAGCTAACTCTAGTTTTTCTGGAAGATATTTGTCAGTAATATTTGTAAGGCCATATTTTGAAAATGCTTCTAGCTCTGCTTTTCGTTTTATTTCCTTAAAAACTTCAAGTTGCTTTTTCCAATTTCCTTCTTGATATCTTGGATCCTTTTGTAAATCAGTAATTCTTTTGATGTCAGATTCGGTCATGGGTATAGTTGGAAGTTTGTATTTTTCTATATCAGTTGCCCAAACACCAAGCCATTTTGCATCTGGAACAGTAAGTTCTCTAAGATGTGCAGCATTAGCAGAGCCTGATTTGATTACCATAGCAATATGTTCACCATAAACATCTCCGTCTGTTAAAATTACTACGGGTAATCCTAATTGATCATGTAATCGTTTAAGCAAGTACCTTGTGGAACGAGGGGCTTGTCCTGCTGTATCAATAATTATTGCCTTAAATTTTTTGTCAACTTTTTCTTCAACAAATCGTGTAAACAATCCACCCTTCTCTATTGCAATAACTAGTTCTGCACTGGTGTCAACTAGTTCAGCACTGCTTAAACTCGGTCCAATCAGGTATCCATCAGGATGGTCAGATAGGTTGGATCTTTTACCTTCATAACCAGGTACAGTATACTCGATTGTAAGATCACCAAAAACGCTACTTCTCTCTTCAGGAAAAATATGTAAATCTTCTCTTGGCCTTGCCAGAACTGCCTCTAAATCCACAATAATATTATCTGATTCTGGCTGGTCTTCAAAATCAATTTCAAATGCTTGAGAGGAATAGTAGATATCTCTAAGTGTGGATGATTTTTTTTCGTTAACCAGTCTATTTGCAAAAAAGGCCAACCACATTAACTGCGTAAATGAACGAAGTTGTGACATGTTTCTTGAGCTTCTCAGGCTTGCATTAGGACCGAGAATGTATTGTCTTAATTTTTTGTCATATACTATATTACTAACTGATCTGCTTGGGACAGAAAATGAAGGAAATTTACCTTTTTCAATGTCCTCATAAATTTCAATTCCTTTATGTGTTAAAAGTTGTGCAAGAGATTTTCTTTTCTCTTCTGCAGATTTATTGAGAGACTCTTTACGCTTCTGTTTCAATAGAATCTCCCTCCTTTAGCATTTTTTTATAGTCTGGCTCCTTTTTTTTGCCCGCAAGCTCAGTACAAAACATAGCAATGAGTGGTAGGTATTTGGAATAAAGATTTGCTCTCTTTTTTGCCATCTCTGCTTGTCCCCTTTTTGACATGTACGAAGATAATTTTCGAGCCAAAAATTGTAATCCAAGTCTTAGCTCTCGTTCAATTTCTGGCCTGTCTGCAACATTTTCTTTTCCTACTGTTTTATACGGGATTCTTGTTGAACATATGTGAGATACTATAACTAGTGGTGAATCTCCCTTGACTTTGTATCTAGTCCAATCTGTTTCGTTTACAACTTTTAACACTACATCACTTCCTTCATCGTAAAGTAGTGGAATTCTATTGGCAAATCTATATACCTTTGTGCCTCCTGGTGGGATGGCTCCCCCATATGCAATTCCCATTTCAACTACAAACGGAAATCCAGAATAAGCTGATGCCCCACGTTGTATTACAGCGACAAAATCAGGATTAAAAAATGCCTTCATTCCTTTTTCTAAAGGCTCCTCGCCAAGTGGAGCAAGACAACTAGGATCAGGAGACAAGAAATCAGGAAATTTTAGCAATGAGTCACTTAGTTTTACTAGTTCTTGGTTAGTCATAGTACCAATTCGTTTTTCTGGTTTAAAGCCTGCAAAATTTACAAACTTTTCAGCAGTTGTTCTTCCGACTCTCTGAAATCTCTTAGTTAGAAATGACACTAACATTTCTCCTTGTACAGTATTGGCAAGCTGTCTATAGTAATCACTATCTGGATTCATGTCAATTGTAAAAGATTTTGATTCCCCAAAATCCCAATATGATAATTTTTTATTTGAAACATCAAGATCGTCTATACGAACTTTGCTTAATTTGTCAAAATCCATTTTAAGAAATGACATTACTGCAATAACAACTCTAACATTTCGAGATAAAGAAGACCAACGTTTTTTAGCTCTATCCATAATTTCTGTGTGGTTAAGATCCTTCTTTTTTAATCCTAACTCTGAGCGTACCTTTTCAATCATTTTATTGTCAACAGTTGGAATAGAAAACTTTGAATCGTCAACCATTCTCTTAATGGTTTCAACATCAACTCCGTAAGGGTGCGGATTAATTATAGTGGGAGCAGGTGGCATTGTTCTTACTATTTTTGTATAGCGGAATTTTTCATCTTTGGGATCATCAAAAGTTACCGTAGCATAAGGAGTGATTAATGAAGTTTGATATACATAATCACGAATTTTTTGGCCTGCTTTAGAATAATCGCCTTCTAAATAGATACTAACCGATAAACCAGTTTTTGATATTTCACGAGTTTCGTGTTTTAATATTACTGGCTTGTTTTTTTGAATATCTAACATCATTTCAAATTCGTCTTGAATTTTTCCATCAGATGAGCTTTTTACATAAACAGGTTTGTTAGTTGTAATTTGTCCATAAAGGATTGCCATGGTTGCACCTAGTCCAAACATACCTCTTGCTTGCTTGAGCCCAAACTTTGAACCATAAAGAACCGTTCCAAAAGCTAGAGGAACGTGTTTTGATTCTATTCCAGGGCCATTGTCTTTTACTGTTAGTATGTACGGTTTAGGATCAGGTTGTTCAGGATCAACTGCCTTTATTGATAGGTGAACATCAGGTAGTAATCCTTTTTGATCACAGGCATCAAGGGCATTTTCAACAAACTCACGTACTGCAGTATAAAGAGATCTTGTAGGATTACTAAAACCAGCTAAATCACGATTTCGATAAAAAAATTCGCTTGGGGAAATTTGATCAAAAGTTTCTTTAGAAGACATTTTGATTTTCCCACAATCTTAATTTCTCTAGCTTATTTCTTCGCTTAACGGCTTCCAGCTTACTATAAACTGCACCATGCATGCTTCCACCAGAAAGAGAGGATATTGCATTAACTGCAAGTTTAAGTTGAGTTGGAGAACCAATAATTGCAACGGTTCTACCATATACTGAGATTTTAGTACCACTAAGGTTTTCCATATTTGTCCTCGCCTTACCACCTTCTCCAATAATTCTCCCTTTTATCCTTTCAACTTGTGCAGGTGATTTTCCAACAAACTCCCTCAAATCTATTACATGTAATGAATTTTCGCCAGTTAGTAATCTCATTGCATTCTCTGGAGAAAAACCTCTACCAATTGCTATTACAATTTCCATTGCCTTAAATGGTTGGATATCGTCAATCCTTCCTATTCCACTAATCAGAGTTTCTCCTGTATCACTATCAATTTGTAATTTTACAGAGCAAGTTTGTTCGATTTTTGACTTTATCTTACCAGATTTACCTATAAGGACGCCGATCCTATCTGTTGGGATTCGAATTAATTTTTCAAAGCTCATTTTGTAACCTTTAACAAGACATCAGAAGGATGTTCAACTGTTAGTCCTCGTTTAACAAAGAATTTTGAGATATTATTAATGTCTCGTTTAAGAAATTCATTTGCGTTTGGGTGTTTTAGATCAACAGCAGAGCCAAGATCAAAAAGCACCAATCCCTTTTCTGTTTTGAAAATATTATATTCAGAAAAATCTCCATGTACTAATTTAGCCTCCTTGTAAAGCCTTCTAAGCAAAGAAATAGCCGATTCGTAATCATGTTGATCGACTTGTGATTCCAAAAGGGTTTTGGTTGGAACTCCATTTTTTCCAATGAATTCCATTACAAGAATATTTTTAGTTACGTGCAATGGTTTTACGACTGGAAGCCCCCTGTTATAGCACTGAGATAAATTTCTGAATTCTTTTTGTGCCCAGAGATAGACTAGATTTTTTGTGCCTTTTTTTATACGGGAAAAGCGTGGATCGCCTATAATATAAGGGGCACGTTTTTTGAAGTTTGAGGTAGTTACAAGATATACCTTTAATGCAATATCTATTTTATTTTCATCTACAGCCCAAAATAAGACAGATTCTTTTCCAGCTTTTACAACTCCATTGATATATGATACAATATGTGACTTTATCAAATCATACAATGCCATAACGGTTAGCTTATCAAGAACTTCATTGACTACTTTGTTACTCTTAAAACCATCATCAAAAATTTTTTTTCGTCTTGATTTTTTATCTAGTTTATTTTCAATTCTAGATTTGAACTTATCATTTAATTCATCAAACGACATTTTTTCTATTCATTTACTAAGTAAAATCAATTTCCGTATATTTAGAAATCCTTTGGTAAATGACCATTTTGTTTTAACCAATCAACTTGTCCAAGAGTAAATCGCCAAACTATATCTCCTCTTTCTGTCTCTTTAAAATCCCATGGAGCAATAATTACGATGTCATTATCACGTATCCAAATTCTTCTTTTTAGTTTTCCTCTAATTCTACCTCGTCGTGTAACATCATCAGTACATTTTACTAAAACTTGATCACTTCCCAAGAGCTTAATTACTCGCCCAAGAAGTTCACCTTGTTCAGGTAATCTTATTTCTTTTAATTCACTTTCATTTAGGACTTTACGTTTTCCCACAGTAAATATGATTTTGTTTTGTATATAATTGTGGTGCTTTATATTTTGAAAACAATTAGAAAAGGAATACCATTAATTTCCTTGACTCCTTTGTGCGAACCAATTCCTAAGCTAATTGATAGAGAGACTGTTTCTTTTCCAACCATGTTAATTGAAGAACATTTTTTCATAAGATTTTCAGCTTCATCTTTGTCAACAAGACGTTCACCGTAAAAGCTTTTACTAATATTCATCTTGAATTTATCATCACTTACATTTTTTCCAATCAAGTGCGCATCACAAATGTTAAGCATCAATTCATTTTGATGATTTGTAACGCGAACTGAAAATAACATTATGCATATTTGCCTTTTAGAGGTGATTTAGCTCCACATGCTTCACAAATTAAAAATGGAATTCTTTTTTCCTTCTCTATTCTAGTGTCAGGACTTGTACATGTAGGACATTCGACATAATCTTTAAGGTAAATTTGAAATAATCGTGTAAAATCTTCAGGATCTCTTTTCCCTACAAAGATGGCTTTTTCACCCATACGTTCTGCAGGAACAGCGAACTCCTTTGAAAGGTATTGAAGTATTTTCTCTGGATCGCGCCTAAGTATTTTAGAGAAATCTAGGAAATTTCGTAGAAATGTTCTTTGTCCTTCCCACATTATATCAACTGGGGGTAATTCAAATCTCTTATCCATCCTTTTTTTTTTCTCAGATAAGTTACCTTGAATACGCTTTAGTAATTTCTCATATTCAGCTTTTGCCATTGGAAATAATATTACAGCATACCCTATATGGGTTTAATGTAAAAAAGAAAACGGGGTCTAAAGTTTACCTATTCGGAAAACATTAGTTCCGCAATGAGGACATGTACCTTTAGCTGCAGGTCGTCCATTTTTTAATTTTGTTTCTTTTGGATCTTTCATCTCAATTTTTTTTCTGCATTTAACGCAGTATGCTTGTACCATTCTAACAAATCACAAACTAGGTTCTATTTAGGAGGAGCCTGTAAAATTATTTTAACTATACACTGGATGAGTGTATGTTTTATAATTAATGTTCAAATATCTTTTCAATATTTTTCATATAAAACCAAAAAATATACTAAATTTGTCAAATATTTAATTTAGATTTATGATTTTAATGTATATTAAAAAATAAAAAATCATCAGGAATGCACTCAGTTATAAACATCATAAAATCAATGATAATTTATTGGCAACAAAAAAAGGGATTATAGTCACTGTAATTATTTTAGTAGCAATTACAGGACTAAGTTTTCTTGTGTGGCTAATTCCGCAGAATAGTGAAAGTAAATTTGTTATTACAAATTATGGAGCTCATTTAGATAATGTAAAAGAAATTCATTCAACTATTCAAACAGAAGTTGATAAAGAATTTCAGAATTTACTAAATGGAGAAATTACACCGAAAGAATATATTGAAATTGCTGAGATTTCATCATCTCAAATAATTTCACAAATTATAACACTTGTTGAAAGCAAAGCGCCATCAGAATGGTATGAAAGTTATCGGAATTATATTGAATCTCTTCAAAAATTTAATTTACAGATAAGAGAAACAATGGTGGTTGCTACAATGATGGGTGAAGGTAAAGAATCATCTGAAATTCAAGGTGTTCTAGAAAAAATTGAGTTGTTGAAAACAGAATCTAAAACACTAGCTGTAGCTTCTGATGATGTAAGACCTTAGTGTTTAATATTTTAGCCTGAAAACCGAACTGTAATAATTTCATTAGTAGGAAATCGTTAAAAAGTTAGTTTGTAATATATGTATTATTGTCTCAAAATACTAGTAAAATTGGCAAGGAAGTAAATGCTACTACTGCTAGTAGATTACTAGTAATCTGTGTTGATAGGGATAATGATTTAGGAGAAAAGACTGGGATAGAAACTCCAGTAGTTGGAAGAGATGCTTGTATAATGGCTGCCCAAAGGCTTGCTCTAGAGGATCCAGAGGATGCTGATTCCAATTCGATTTTTTATGCCATCAAAACCTACGAGGATTTGTTAAGCAAAGGCTATCAAACAGAAATCATTGCAGTTACAGGAGTTGAAGATCGTGGTGTTCAGGCAGATGAAAAAATTGCCCGCGAAATAAGACAAGTTTTAGAAAAATTTTCTGCAAATGGAGCTGTGATTGTTTCAGATGGGGAAGATGATGAAAGTGTCATTCCTGTGATACAAAATGTGCTCCCAGTTGTATCAGTACAACGAGTAGTAATGAAAGTCAGTAGAAGTGTAGAGTATTCCTATGCAGTTTTTGGAAAGTATTTGAAAATGATTGCCTACGACTCAAAATACTCAAAATTCTTTCTTGGCGTTCCAGGAATTCTACTTTTGATCGGTGGAATTGGAACTATTTTTGGTTACACTGCAGAAATTTTTGCTTTTTTAATTAGCATTCTTGGTGCTGCATTTCTCATAAGAGCTTTTGATGTAGATAAGGCTTGGGCGAGATTAACAAAACCTACACCAGCTGGATTCATTAGAATTTTTACATTAGTTACAGGAATAATTTTGATGATTTCATCTGTTATTGCTGGATTAGTATTCCTTGAACCAAGAATAAATTCCGATATGCAATTAATTGATGCTATAACAAATAAGATAATCATAGGCGAATTTATTGCAAATGTACTTCCAATTTTATGGATGGGGCTAGGTGCTATCTTTGGTGGAATTTTACTAAGTAATTGGCTAGGGGGTAGTTTGAAAAAGATTAGCGATGTATTGAGATTAATTGTTCTTGCAGCAATATATCCAACAGTTGCGCAATTTACAAACATACTAATCAATGATGAGAGCGCTTTTTCACTAGTACCTCCTTTATTAGCTGGATTAGTAATAACACTGATATCAGCAACCTTATTGTTCCGAAAGTATAGGAAACATAAGGGTGGAGAAATATTAACGGAATAAAAAAACTAGCCTTTCATTTATCTGGATTATACACAGTATACACTAAAAGATTAGAGAAAGAAATTCGTGGTGGAGATATCCCGAATCATGTAGCAATTATACTAGATGGCAATAGAAGATGGGCTAAAAAAAATTTAATGATTACTAAAAACGGACACTGGAAAGGAGCTGACGCTGTAGAGAATCTTTTAGATTGGTGTGAAGAATTTGATATCAAAATTATTACGCTTTATGTGTTATCAGTAGAGAATCTAGAAAGAGGAGACTTGGAATTAGAATATCTTTATGATTTGATAAAGAATCGATTAGAAAAACTCTACAATGATCCTCGAATTCACAAAAACAAAATGAGAGTAAAAGCTATTGGAAAAGTCGAGCTACTGCCTGAACCAATTAAGGATGTGTTGCATAGATTAGATGATGAGACAAAAGACTACAAAGATCACTTTCTAAATATTGCAATAGCATATGGCGGACAAAATGAATTAGTAGATGCTGTTAAAAAAATTGGTGAAAAAGTAAAAAATGGAACACTTGATATTGAACAAATTGATAAAGAAGAAATTGAATCCAATCTTTATACATCACACCTCCCCCAGTCCTCACCTGACATGATCTTACGTACTTCGGGTGAAAAACGATTAAGTGGTTTTCTGATGTGGCAGAGCGCATATAGCGAATTAGTTTTTATGGATATATTTTGGCCAGAGTTTCGAAAGATTGACTTGATGCGAGCTATTAGAACATTCCAAAAAAGAAAACGCCGACTTGGAAAATAACAATAATAATAACTAATCATAGAAATCGATTACTTGAAAGAAGAAAATTCTGCTGGAGTGATAATATATATTAAAAAATCCGATGGAATTCATTTTCTACTTTTACATTATCCTACTGGACATTGGGATTTTGTAAAAGGAAAAATTGAATATGGAGAAACATATCGTCAAACAGCTTTGAGAGAAACTAGAGAAGAAACTGGAATATCTGATTTAGAATTTGTGAAGGGGTTTGAAGAAAAAATTAATTATTATTTTCAATTTGAAGGAGAGTTGATCTATAAGCAGGTAGTTTTCTTTTTAGCAAAAACAAAAACAGATAAAGTAAATGTTTCATATGAGCACTTAGATTATACGTGGCTCAACTATGACGAAGCATTAGAGAAATTAACTTATCCTAATGCAAAAAATATTCTCTCAAAAGCAAACACTTTACTTAGAAATGCTTAGTTTTTGAAACTCTCTTGCTACATTTACAGGATTCTTTGCATCAAGAATACTTCTTCCAACAATGAGAAAGTTTGAACCAGCATCAAGTACTTTTTTAATATTTCCACCCTGAGTCCCAATTCCTGGCGAGTATATATTCAAAGAGCCTTTCGTTTTTTTATTACAGTATTTAATAATTTCAGGATATGTTGCACCAACAATTATTCCATCAACTTTGGAAGAAACTGATGATTTTAAAAATAGTTGATAAAGGGGGATTGGTGTTTTTGAATTTCCTATGTTTACTTTCATGTCATATGATAATTTTGCTTCGGGTGCGCTCATGTGACAAAGGGCGATGATTCCTTTATTTTTTACATGAGCCATATCAACGAGATTCTTTAAAGCCATATGACCCATAATTGGATTTACAATGACAGCGTCAAAGCCAACCTTCCAAAGATTTTCTATTGTTACTTTATTTGTGTTACCAATGTCATTTAATTTAATGTCAGCAATTGTTTGAAGATTATTTTTGTGCGCAAATCTGTTAATGTTACTAATTTCATCAAATCCTAACGGTAATAAAAGATGAAAATTGAATTTAATGCCACAGAGGAATTTACTTAAGGTTTTAATATTTTGAATTGTTTTTTTTTCTAAATTTTTAGTGTAATTTGAATAATCATTGGCAAGAATAACTTTGCCTTTATCTTTTACTGTAAGATTTATTCTAGTTTTGAATGTGGCCATAATTGACCAAAGGATGAGTTTCTTTTAATTTTATTATTTTGATATAAGAATACCCATGTTCTTGTGGAGTTTGGACAAATGATGGTTCTGTTCCATTATTTGTAGAGTATTTTAGGAAGGGTTTTTCTGGAATTTTGTTGAGTACTACGTAACAGAAATAAGATGCTCCCTCCTCATTAAAATTCATAAAAACTCCCATCAACCATTTTCCATTATGTGGGAAGGCAAATAATGGAAACGGTGAATCTTCAAAACCATAACTCAATTTTGCAAGGCTAGCAAGATCCTCTAACTCAATTGGGTGATATTTTTCTTCAGAGCCATTTCCAGCTTTTAGATTATCTGGAAGAGATTTAATCATCACAATAGGAGAATATAGTCTTGCGGCGTCTGATGTAGAGTTTACTACTGAGGAGTGTTCTCTACCTGATTTGAATTCATAGGATAGGTAGTGGCCTCTATTATCAATAGGCGTATAGTAGATTATTGGTTTTTCTTTGAGTAAATCCATCTGTACTGAAAGAACCTCTTTTCCTTCGTGTTCATGAAGGAATGATACGCGTGGAATTCGCTCCAAAGCACAAACCAGTCGTGAAAATTCCAAAGGAGAATCAACTTGAATGTATGATGGTTGTTTGTCCATACACCTTTTTTGAAGTTTAACTAAATTAAACTTAACCAAAAAATTTGAGGCTAATTTATTTTCGAAGATCGATTATATCATTTACATTTGGTCCTGTACCAATGAGCGCAACAGGAACATGAAGATTTGCTTCAATTTTTTTTATAAATGATTTTGCTTCATCAGTAAGAGTGTTAAATGAAGTTTTATGCGCACAGTCTGGATACAAAACATCTAACTTGGTAATGGCAATTTGAGTTGCGCTATTGAGCATGATTGCTCGTTGAGCTAATTCAAAATCAAATTCAGCGGCACGCCTAGAACGACCAGTCACGGTTCCTACCTCTGCCCATCCTTTTTTGGATGTCTCTTCAGGCGTGAGCTCATTGCTCATGGGTCCTGTGCCTACTCTAGTTACATACGACTTGAAGACAACTAAGACATCATTAACCTTCTTTGGGCCCAATCCAATATCAGCACAGATTCCTGAGGCTGTAACGTCTTTTGAGGTAACATAAGGATATGTTCCATGCCATAATGAAAGGTGAGTTCCTTGGGTACCTTCAACAAGCACATTCTCATTAGAATCAAGTGCCAAGTTAACAACGCGTGGAATGTCTTCCAAGTATGAAGAAAGGGATTCTATGTCTTTTGCCAACTTTAGAGTTCTCATAGCCCTTTCTGCATTGGCTGGGCCTGTTCCTGAACCTGTGGTTCCTAACGTTTCTTTTAGTCTTCCTTTAGAATCTTGAGCTAGGTGTGTTTGTTCTATTATTCCACAATTTCTATCAATGAAAGCTCTATCTGATACTCCAAAATCATTTATTTCTTTTAATAAAACATCTGGATTTATTACAACGCCTGGTCCGATCATAACTTTAGATTTTTTATTTAAAAATCCACTTGGTAACATACGAATTTTGTAAATTTTGTCACCATCTTTGACAGTATGACCAGCATTAGGCCCAGCTCCTCCTCTTACTACAATAGAAGGGTTGTCCTTCAAAGCAAGGTAGGAAATTATTTTCCCCTTACCTTCGTCTCCAAAGAACCCACCAACTACAACTGTCGAAGGCATACAAGTGAGGCGTGGATAACGATGTATTTAAGCTAAATTATCTCTCTACCATTTTAATATCCAATTTTTCAAGTTGTAATATTGTCTGAGCCAAATTATGCGGGAAATATTATTGTAGTTTTAGCTAATCTTCCTGAGTTTCTCCGAACACCAATCTTAAAAAAAAGAATGCTCGAATTTTTTTCATTGCCTGAATTAGAAAAAGTTGAAATTATATCAAATGCACTTGAAGCTGGTCCAACCATACCATATCTCAGTTTTTCTAAATTATTCAAAACTTGGCTTGACGTTTTAACAGATATCTCAGAAGAACAACGAACCTTAATGTTTTCTAGTTACATCAAAGAAATTATTAACGCACCTCAAAAATTAATTAGTTTTAATCTAGACGGAATACTTGAGATCTTCTTATCCTTGGATAATTCAAAAAAAGAGATTCTTGCAAATTCGGTAAAAAGGATAATTTCTAGATTAGATGAAAATCAAAAAAGGAGAATGTATTTGATAATACCTGAAAATGCCAAAAAACATCTTGGCCTCTAAGGGTTGTCTGGTTTTCGGTTATCTTCATTGGTAAAATCTACAACATCACCTTCAGGGGTTCTGACTCCAACAAAAATTTGTTCATTTTTTTTAAGAAGTTTTCTGTGTTCATGAAGGGACATATCTAATCTCATCTCGTTCATAATCATAACTCGATATTCTTTCCATTGAGCCCAACACTTGTTACAACATGGGTATGAGGCTGCCTTTGGATCTAAATCCTCACCCTCAGGAATAGGGTTTTTGCATTTAGTACAGATTTTGCTCATAATCTAGCTTCACGTTAGACTCCTTTTATCTTTTTTTGAACCAAACCAATAATAATTAATCCATGCTAAATTAGATGTGAAAATAAAGTGCCCCAAGTGTAATAAGGAAGCTGAGCTTGCATCAGATTTTTCAGTTGTTAAATGTCAACATTGTGATTTAGACATGAGTTATGGTGAATATGTAAAATTTGTGGCACATAATGACAAAAAATATTCCGATATTTTAGGAGATTATGCTGGAAGTACAGAAGGTGAAACGGCTGGGACTCTAGATGAATGGGATTAAGCTCGTGGTTAAAAGATTCATCAAGTTAAAATAATTAATTTTAATTGATATTGTTCATAGTTGGAATTTTTACTTGAGAATATTCTAAATTTAATTGGCTTTATGGTAGGCCTTGCAATAGGCATAATGTCATTTGTTGGTTTTAAAAATACTGGCAGCCCCACTCTTTTTAGGTTAACACTTGCTTTCTTATCAATCAGTGTTGGTTTTTTTGTAGTATGGGCAGGTTATATTGCAGAAGATTTTGTTTTCAAAAGTGGCCATATAGAACGTTGGATACAAACATTAGGTATTGGTATTCAAACTGTAGGTTATTTTTTTATAGCGTTCTCACACAGCATCAAGTCATTTTTACCCAAATCAAGATATTTCAGATCAGTAGGAATAATTCCTCTGTTCTTAGTATCTGCAGTTCAAATTGAACATGTTTTCAGATCTGTTTCATTTATTTTATTAGTTTACGGAGCAATTGAAACAATTCTTTCATACTTTGAAGGAAAAAAGAAAGGAACTATTTTTGTTGCAGTTGGATTGTCATTTCTTGCTTTTGGAGAATTTTTAGGGTGGTATTCTTTGGTGTTTCCAGGATCAATACTATATTATCTTTCTATTGGTATCAAAATTACTGGATTAATTTCTCTCTTTATTCCAGTTAGCAAGGTTCCTTTAACAAAAATTAAATTTGATTCAGAGTTCTAATCTTAGAGTAATTCCAATTCAGTAATTTTGGTTCAAAACAGGAAAAAATGGATAAATTACATTGTCAAATTCTTTTATCTTCCTAGTATATGGAACAAGAACGTATTACTATCATGTATATGCCTAAGGGAAATTCACAGACTAGATTAGTAAGTTCGTATAGAACTCATATGAAGATAATAGGGGATATTTTATCAACTACCAGAGATGATTTAGATTCAGATAATGGTGCAAGTGTAACTTATCTCATTAGAAAGGCAAATGTGTCTCATGTAAGAATTTCAAAAATTCTTAGCAATTTAGTTTCTCAAGGATTATTAGAACAGATAGATTCGCAAGGAGCTTGCAGATACAAAATTAGTTCTAATGGAAGAGAGTTTCTAGCTGCCTATCAAACCTTTAGTAGATTTGCAGAAAATTTTGGATTAGTAATCTAATCATCATTTTCTAAATTATCTAAATCATCATCAAAATCGTCTTCAATTTCATTGTCTTCAATATCAGATGTACTCTCCATGAAATTTCCAAGTTTTCATAGAAATCAAATTATTATTAAAGATACGTTTTAAAATCAATGCAAATATTGAATGTATTTTTTGATTCTAATTGGGAAATAATATTACTATTAGAACCAGAAATGATTAAACTTGTTTTTCTAGAGGGTACAGTTTAGAGATAGGTAGCGGTTTGAATTTAATTATTACATGTGCACGTCATTTTGAAGAAGAGACTAGTGAGGAAATAATGAGAGTTTTGATGGAACTTGGTGATAAAGAACCTAAAGTTACGATTACTAGTATGCCAGGGATTCTCACTGCAAGAACAAGTCTAAATCCAATTAATACTGTTGAAAAAATTCGAGATAAGATTCTTGATGAACCATGGTCGATTAGATATTGTTTTAGAATAATTCCTATTCAAAACTCTTGCCAGACAATTGTTAAAGAAATTGCAGATAAGATTCAAAATATGATAGGTGTTCTAAAGCCACATGAAAGTTATCGAATAACAATTGAAAAAAGAAATACAAAAATTTCATCCGATGAAATAATTTCTGAAATAGCAAAAAATATTCCAAATAAGGTTTGCCTAGATGATCCTGATTGGATTATATTAATAGAAATAATTGGAGATGAAACAGGTGTTTCAGTATTACGAAATAATATAATTTTAAGTGTAGAAAAAGTAAAACGCTCTTTATCAGAATAATATTGCCGCTTTTTCGCAAAGTAGGTCTTCCAAGGGGGATTTAGATGTAATAGCATCTATTTGTGTTTTAGTAATGTTGAATTTTTTTCTAAGAAAATTTTGGTTATTTTGAGATAGGGGATCGGTACTTAGAAAAGGTTTGATCTCTTGGAATAATTTTTTGATTAAATTTTTTCTCCCTATTGCAATTAATATAAAACTATTCCCACTTTTTATCCCAACTCGTTCTAATGCATCTACAATTTGAGTGGTTCCTGCAAATCTCAGTAAAATATCTGTCTCAATTTTTTTTGAAAGTAGTGTTTTATTTCTGTGTGCCATTTGTGAAATTGTAATTATTTTTTCTGCATGTGATTTCCCAATTACGTATTTGGTGGATATTGCTTGGATAATTAATGGCGGGAATTTTTCTCTAAGATCATCAAGAAAATTAATATCTAGTTTTTGAATTGCTTTGATTTCAAATAGTTCTATATTTGAATTAATGATGTTAAATTGAATTCTTCGAGAAGAACCACCATGTATGATTGGAATAATACTAACAATGTCTCCATGTTTTAATTTGGTTAAAGAGCCATTTATCGCTGAAGAGTCGATTCCATTTACCGCAACCAATAGATTATTTGTGTCAAGTTTATTGTCGTTATCTGAATTATTTTTAATTAAAAGATCAAGTAATTGTTCTATTGTAATGTCAGTCTTTTCAATGTCAAGATAATCTGCAGAAAAGAATTTTTTTGCGCCACCCAAAAATTTTACTTTAATCAACTTTTAGTTTCCATTAATATAATAAAATTTGTTCTGGTCTTACTCAGAAAATTCGTCATCTTTTTTAATTGATAAGTTTTCAGAGTTAAGAATCTCTTCACTTATGTTTGAAGGTCGTTCTACTTCTGAAGTTTCACGTTCCATTTGTTTTTCTTTTTCTAATTGTTCTTCTTTTTCTCTAATTTCACGTTTAATAAATTTGGTAATGTATCCTGCCAGCTCATTTTTTAATCCTTTTGAGCGAATTATTGAAATGGTATCTAAAGCTTTTTTGTTTTCTAAAAAGTCAGAACCAAACTTGTCTTTGTCTTTTTCAAGAATTTCCAATGTAATTCTTTTGATTCTATCCATTTTTCCAGTTATCAGGATGGGTGTTTTATACCTATATACCGAGAAAATCATTTGAATTTTTTTCTAAAATAGCAGCAAATTCATCATATGATTTTCTCAATACTTTTGAGGCGCAAAAAATTATGCTTGGAATAAAACTAACCTGCGCAGTCTTTAATCCAAAACATCTTGAAAATTTAACTGGCCCATCTGTTTCCACTAAAATTCTATCAAAATGTGTTTTTGATAAAAGAAGTTGCTTATCTTTTGCATAAACCAAGAGGGGTCCATATGAAACAAAAAATCCCATATCCATGGCTTGTTTGAGCTGGTTTTTATTTCCATCAAACCAATGCAAAAGCATCTCTCCAATAGAGTATGATGGAATAATTTCATAAATTTTATCAAGAGATTTTCGAGAATGAATTGAAATTGGTTTGCGTAGCTTTTCAGCAAGGGATAGTTGTTCTCTGAAAAGTTTCTCTTGCCGTTGATTTTCTAACTCTGAAGAAACATAGGTAGGGTCAAGTCCTATTTCACCAATTCCTGATATGTAACTAGAGTTTTTATTAATTAATTCAATTATTGGATCTAGTTTTTCGTGGAATTTACTTGGATGAATTCCCACAAAAGGTAAAATGAGTTCAGTATTTTTTGAAAGTTGAATAGTTTTTTTTGAGGAAAGAAGATCTTCTGAAACACAACATGCTTTGATGTGCATTTTTCTCATGCAGGTAATAATATTTGGAATGTCAGAATCATATTGACGATCAGATAGATGTATGTGTGAATCTATCAACCAAGTCATAGATATTCCAAATTAAAGGTGCCTAAAATAGTCTGCATAAATCGATTCCTTTGTAGGATTTTTTCACTCAAAGTCTTTAATCGATTATATGAAAAATGCAGATTATGAAATCATCTGAGCTAGGATTATCAGCCATGTATAGAATTTTGAAAAAATCAGGAGCGCATAGAGTTAGTGATGAATCAGCAGATGAATTGAGGAGAATTCTAGAGGAAGTGGCTACCTCCATTGCCAAAAGTGCTGTAGATATGTCAACTCATGCTGGAAGAAAAACCGTTAGAGGTGAGGATGTAAAGCTTGCCGCTAAATCTTTTACCAAATTCTAATCTAAAGGGTTTAATTTGAATAACTCGTTGTGTCATTGCGGTGAGGTGGCAGAGTGGTTATGCGTGGGCCTGCAAAGCCTATCGATAGGGGTTCGAATCCCTTCCTCACCT
>Ga0187894_10000494_pt1 | contig 53402 bp, 53 predicted proteins | sample GBC1701081metaG_FD_136650 | JGI IMG/M metagenome (GOLD analysis project Ga0187894, IMG submission 136650) | White microbial mat communities from a lava cave in the Kipuka Kanohina Cave System on the Island of Hawaii, USA - GBC170108-1 metaG ...
AACCCGGTGAATCGAGTCGATCCGACCGGGCACATCGACATCGCCGGCGAGGTAACCGGCTACCTCGTCGAGAAGGCGGGTGGGAACCGCGCCGCGGGCGCATTCTTCGGCAGCCTCGGCGGCGGCTTCGTCCCTGGAAACGGCGAGGTTTCCGACGTCACGACGATCCTCTCGCTCGACTGGCAAGTGGGCACCGGCGAGCGGCTCCTCGCGACCGCGAGCCTGGTCCTCAATGTGGGCACGCTCGGCCTCGCGCCCAACGCCAGCGGGCCGGTGAAGAACGCGGCGGCTCAGCTGGGGACTTCCGATGCGGGCGTCGACCGCACTGAGTGCAAGGACGTGCTGGAGTTCGTTGCGGTCTTCGCGTTTGGCAGGCGAGATTGAGCGCCTAGAACGCACTGATCGTGACGTAGTACCCGTCTGGATCTCGGAGCGAGAACTCCATCGTCCGAGTGTTCGGGTTGAGATGAGGCTCCTCCTCGAGCCGCGGGACGAGCCCGCACGCCCTTTGCAAGGCCGGCTCGAAATCGTCGACGCGGAAGAACAAGAGGAGCCCGTTGCCCGGTGGCACCTCGTCCGGGCTCCAGAGCGGAGGATGCTCGTGCGCGCCCCACTGGTGAACGCAGAGCAAGACGGTTCCGTCCGAGTCGACGAGCTGACCGAAGTCGTCGTGCGCCGGCAGCGTCTTGGGCTGGCCGAAGAGCGACTGGTACCACGCGAAGCTCGCCGGCACGTCTTTCACTCCGATGATCGTCCAGGTGCGCTTCATCACCGGACTCCGCGCCGAAGCTCGATGTCCGCGAGGCGCTCGCCGAAGTGCCAGCGATGGCCCTCGGGATCGAGCGCCTCGTAGCGGCGGTCGCCCCAGAACATGTCCTCGAGCTCCATCACGACGCGCGCGCCCTCGGCGACGGCGCGCGCATGGTGAGCGTCGATGTCGTGCACGTAGACCATGACCATGCTGGTCCTGCGGCCCGCCTCGGCCGGGCTGTAGAGGTCGTGATGGTCGGGGCCCGACTCGCCGATCATCACGACGCCGTCTCCGACCTCGAGCCACGCGAGCGTGCCGCCCGGATGCTCGAGACGCGCCTCGCGGCGCTCGCGGAAGCCGAACGCGCGCGTGAGAAACTCGAGCGCGGCCATCACGTCGCGATACGCGAGGCGCGGATAGATCGACGGCGTGCGGCTCGTCGCGTGGACGGCGGCCGCGGGCTGCTCGATGGCGGACATGAGTCGCTCCTTCTCTTCCGTGAGGACCTTCGGGTCCATCGGGTCGTGCGGTTGCAGACGATCGGGTCGCAGCCGTCGCAGCCGGTCGAAGTCGTCGCTCATGACTCGATCTTCCCATCTCGCGCTGCGCTCGGCGCCAGCGTCTGTTCGCCGCAGCGCGCCGTGAGTTCGCGCAAGCGTCGTCGTGCGCGGTTCAAGCGCGAGCGCACCGTGCCGATCGGAATTCCGAGCGCGGCGGCGATCTCCTCGTACGGAAGATCCTCCCAGACGTGTAAGAGGAGTGCGTCACGCTCGCCGGCAGGCAGGCCCGCAATCGCGTCGGCCACGCGCGGCCACAGCTCGCGCGCGTCGAGCGCCGCCGCGGCGCGCTGTGCCGGATCGAGCGGCGGCTCGCGGCTCGCCGCAAGCGCCGCGGTCGCCCGCAGGCGGCGCGCCTCCGCGCGGCGGTGCCGGGCGAGCACGCGTTGCGATTCCGTAGAGCCAGGGCCGCGCGCTCTCGTGCTCGGAATCGAAGCTCGCGCGCCGCTCGAACGCGACGCGGAACGTCTCGCCGAGCAGACCGTCAGCCGCCGACGGCCCGATGCGCCGCACGAGGAAGCGATAGACGACCGCGGCGTGGCGGTCGTAGAGCGATGCAAACGCGGCTGGCTCGGCCAGCGAGCGCTCGATGATTTCCGAATCCGAGCTCGGCTCCATCCCGCACTCTTGCCCGCAGCGGGCATCGAGTTCGCACTCATTACTGCGGCGTATGCGGCCCCATCAGCTCCGCGAAGTTCGCGCGGTAGAAGCGATCGAGCGTGCGCTCGGGCAGCCCCTGCGTCGTCGCCGCGAAGCGGCGCAGCGGATTGCGCCCGCCCTCGACGTGCGGGTAGTCGGACGAGAACAGCACCGTCTCCTCGCCCGCCTCGCGCACGATCCAGCCGACGTCCTCGGTCGGGTACGGCGTCACGCGCAGCTGCCTGCGCACGTACTCGCTCGGCTTCAGCGTGAGCTTCTTCAGGCGGTTCTCGTGGCGGCCATAAGCATCGAGCGCGGCATCCATCGCGCGCAGCCAGCCGGGAAGCCAGAGCGCGCCTTGCTCGATCACGCCGAACATGAGAAGTGGGTGGCGCTCGAAGACGCCGTCGAGGATCAACGTCGAGAGCGCGAGCATCGGCGGGAACGGGATCGCCATGTGGTCGATGCTCTGGAAGTTCTCCTCGCCGCCGTGGAAGTCCTTCTCGGGGGGAAGGCCGTTCTCGAACAGCATCGGCGAGCAGAGCGGTGCGCCGCCGCCGACGTGGAACAGAACCGGGACGCGCGCCTCCTCGGCGAGCGACCAGAGCGGATCGAGCGCTACGTGGCTCGGGGAGTGACGGCGCGGGCAGCGCGACGGAATCAGCAGCGCCTTCGCGCCTAACCGCAGCGCGTCCTCGGCGATCGCGCGGGCGCGCGCGAAGTCGGCGAGCGGCACGTAGGCGGTCGCCAGCAGGCGCGCGTCGACGGCGCAGAAGTCGGCCATCGCGCGGTTGTGGGCGCGCGCGATCCCGTACGCGAAGTCGAGGTCGTCCTCGTGCTCGAGCCGCCCGAGGTACTCGTTCTGGAAGGTGTTGAACACGAGCTGGCTGCGGAAGCCCAACAAGTCGAGCGCCTTGGGGCGGTCCTGCTTGAGGAACGAGCCGGTCGCCGCCCAGTTCTTGCGCAGCATGATCTCGGCCTCGTCGCGCGCGCGATATGCGGGGTCGGCGTGCAGCCGCGCGAGCTTGTCGATCAGGCGGTCCTCGCCAGGCTTGGTCGTCGCGAGGTAGAGCTGCGGCACGCGCGGACGGATCGCGGGGTCCGCAAACGGCACGAGCCAGTCGGGCGTCTCCATCACGTGGGCGTCGGCGTCGTGGATCACGCGGCCGCTGGCGTAGGGCATGGGAGCTTCCTTCGTTCGCTCATGGCAAGTTACTCCGGCGCGCACAGGGAGAGCCAAGCCATGCAGCGGGTCAACCTCGCGGAGCAGTTCTCGCGCTTCTCGGAGCACTGGAAGCCGCACATCGCGGGCGAGCTGAACGGCCAGCACGTGCGGCTCGCGAAGCTGAAGGGCGAGTTCGTCTGGCATCACCACGAGCGCGAGGACGAGCTGTTCCTCGTGGTCCACGGTCGGATGCGGATGCACTTCCGCGACCGCGTCGTCGACGTCGGCCCGGGCGAGTTCCTGATCGTGCCGCACGGCGTCGAGCACAAGCCGAGCGCCGACGAGGAGACGCACGTGATGTTGTTCGAGCCCGCGGAGACGCTGAACACGGGCAACCTCCGCAACGAGCGCACGGTAGAGGCGCCCGTTCGCCTGCCATGAGCCCGCCGCTCGCGCGCCACGCGCTCGACTTCGCGCTGATCCCGTTCCTCGCGGTCTCGGTGCTCTACGGCGCGCTGTTCAGCTTGCCGGAGGGGCTGGGCGTTCCGGTCGCGCCCGATTCGCCGTGGCCGCCGCTGCGCGCGCTGCATGGCTGGGCGGTAGAGCAGGAGCCGACGCATCTCGATCCGCCGCGCACGCTGATCGCGAGCACGCTGTTCGACGGCTTCGTGCAGACTCCGGTCTGCGCCGCGCTCGTCTACGGCCTCGCGCGCCGGCGCCGCTGGGCGCGCCCATTGGGCCTCGTCTACGCCGGCGCCGGCGTGATCAACATGTGGTTCTACTTCTTCGAGACGCTCAGCGGCCCGCTGCCGCCGCCGCATCTCGCGGTCTACCTGCCGTTCAACCTGCCATGGCTGTTCGCGCCGGCGCTGCTCGGCTGGCGGCTCTGGCCGCGGCAGAAGATCGGTCAGTAGTCGCAGTCGTCGTGGTGGTAGTGATGGCGGCGGTAGTGCTCGCGGCGGCGCCACTCTTGGTACGCGCGGTCGTCGTAGCCGTCCTCGTAGCCATCTTGGTAGCCGCGCTCGTAGCGGCTCGGACGGTAGTCGCGGTCGTCGTAGACCGGGCGGCCCGCGGCGATCAGGATCGGCGGCAGGCCGATGGCGATCGCCACCTTGGGGCCGCGACCGTGTCGGTGGTGGCCGTGGCGCCACGAGTCCGCGCTCGCCGGCGCGACGGCCAGCATCAGGCCGCCGATCGCGCCCGCGCCGATCAGCGCACGGCGCAGCGTCGATTTGGTCAGCATCTGCATCCTCCTCGCCCTCTCTCGATGTGGGGGCAACCCGTTCGCGGGTTCCTGGTTTCGGACGCCCCACGTCCGGGGCTGCATTCACCACGGTCGCGCGAAACTTCGACCTTCGTGGATTCGGGGCCTCCAGCGGTGACGTAGGTCACCAACGGAGGGCCCGGTGCCTCGCGATAGAGTCGCCCCGATCTCGACGACCTTCCTAGCGATCGGAGCCAGCGCGATGGGCCAGCCCGCGGCCGCCGCCGCGCTCGAATTCGACCTGACCGCGCTGCCACCCGGCTTCCACGACGACCCGTACCCGCTCTATCACGCGCTGCGCACGTTCGCGCCGGTGCACCGAATGCCTTCGGGAAGCGTGCTGCTCTCGCGCTGGGCGGACCTCGACGCGGTCTATCGCGACGTCGCGACGTTCTGCTCCGACAAGCGCGCCGAGTTCGCGCCGAAGTTCGGCGCCGAGAGCGCGCTCTACGCGCATCACACCACGAGCCTCGTGTTCAACGACGGCGCGCAGCATGGGCGCGTGCGCAAGATCCTCGCCGGCGCGCTGACGCCGCGCGCGATCGCCGAGCTCGAGCCGGCCGTCACGAGGCTAGTGGACGAGCTGTTAAGGAGGATCGAGGCGAAGGGGAGCCCCGATCTGATCGAGGACTTCGCGGCCGCGATCCCGGTCGAGGTGATCGGCAACCTGCTCGCGGTGCCGCGCGGCGAGCGCGGGCCGCTGCGCGCGTGGTCGCTCGCGATCCTGTCCGCGCTCGAGCCGTTGCCGCCTCCCGAGCAGCTCGCGCGCGGTAACGCCGCGGTGCGCGAGTTCACCGCGTACCTGCGCGGCCTCGTCGCCGATCGTCGCGCCCATCCCGGCGACCCGGCGCGCGACGTGCTGACGCGGTTGATCCGCGGCGAGGCCGACGGCTCGCAGCTCTCCGAGCACGAGCTGCTGCAGAACTGTGTGTTCATCTTGAACGCCGGCCACGAGACGACGACGAACCTGATCGGCAACGCGCTCGTGCTCCTGTGCGAGTGGCCCGGCGAGCGCGAGCGACTTCTCAGGGAGCCGCCGCTGATCGCGGCCGCGGTCGAGGAGTTCCTGCGCTTCGAGAGCTCGAACCAGCTCGGCAATCGGCGCACGACGCGCGCGTGCGAGATCGGCGGCGTCGCGCTCGAAGCGGGCACGTCGATCACGCTCTGCATCGGCGCCGCGAATCGCGATCCGGCGCAGTTTCCGCAGCCGGATCGGCTCGACGTCGCGCGCATGCCGAACCGCCATCTCGCGTTCGCGACCGGCCCGCACCAGTGCGTCGGCATGAACGTCGCGCGGCTCGAAGGCCGCATCGCGATCGGCCGCTTCCTCGCGCGCTTCCCGAAGTTCGAGCTCGCGGCGAAGCCGACCCGCACCGGCCGCGCGCGCTTCCGCGGCTTCAGCGCAATTCCGGCGCGTCTATCGTGAGCAGGTCGCTGACGAGGACGCTTTGGCCAAACGGGGTCAGACCCCGATTGGCCAAGTCGGGGGACGCATGAGCGAGATCGCGCACCGAAGTGTCGCGGTGAACGGAATCCGTCTGCACGTCGCGGAGTGCGGGCGTGGGCCGAGCGTCGTGCTCGTGCACGGCTTCCCGGAGAGCTGGTACTCGTGGCGCCATCAGCTGCCCGCGCTCGCGCAGGCGGGCTATCGCGCGCTCGCGATCGACGTGCGCGGCTACGGCCGCTCGTCGAAGCCGGTGCGCGTCGACGACTACCGGATGCTGCTGAACGTCGCGGACGTGGTCGCGCTCGCGCAGAGCCTCGGGCCCGAGCGCGTCACGCTCGTCGGCCACGACTGGGGCGCGCCGATCGTCTGGACGAGCGCGTTGTTACGGCCCGAGCTGTTCCGCGGCGTCGCGGGCCTCTCGGTTCCGTACTCGCCGCCGAGCGCGCGCGCCTCGCTGAGCCCGCTGGAGCGCATGCGCGCGCTCGCCGCGAAGGACGAGTTCTACGTCGACTATTTCCAGATCCCGGGCCGCGCCGAGGCCGAGATCGAAGAGAACGTGCGGAGCTGGCTGCTCGGCTTCTATTGGTGCGCGTCGGGCGACGTCGTGAATGGGCCCAACCTCGCGCTCGTAGAGCGCGGCAAGCGCATGCGCGACAAGTTCGTGTTCCCCGAGAAGATGCCGTGCTGGCTCACGGACGAGGACCTCGACGTCTACGCGCGCGAATTCGAGTACTCGGGCTTCTTCGGGCCGCTCTCGCGCTATCGCAACGTCGAGCGCGATTGGGAGGACCTCGCCGCATTCGCCGAGCGGCCGATCGAGCTGCCGGCTCTGTTCGTCGGCGGCTCGAAGGACGGCCCGACGCTCTGGGGCGCGCCGGCGATCGCGCGCTTCCGCGAGACGCTGCCGCGCCTCACGCGCTCGGTCGTGCTCGAAGGCGCGGGGCACTGGATTCAGCAGGAGCGGCCCGCAGAGACGAACGCGCTGCTGCTCGAGTTCCTGAAGCAGATTCACTGAGCCCGGCCCGATGGCGCGCGCGCGAACGATTCTCTTCAACAAGCCGTTCCGCGTGCTGTGCCAGTTCAGCGACGAGGCGGGCCGATCGACGTTGGCGGATTTCGTGCGCATGCCGGGTGTCTACGCCGCCGGCCGCCTCGACTACGACAGCGAAGGGCTGCTCGTGCTCACGGACGACGGCGCGCTGCAGGCGCGCATCGCGGATCCGCGCCACGCGCTCGCGAAGACTTATTGGGTACAGGTCGAGGGCGAGCCGACACGTGAGGCGCTCGAGCAGCTGCGGCGCGGAGTTCGGCTGAAGGACGGCATCACGCTGCCGGCGGAGGTCGAGCAGATTCCGGCGCCGGAGATCTGGCAGCGCACGCCTCCGATTCGCGTGCGCGAGCGAATCCCGACGAGCTGGCTCGCGCTCACGCTGCGCGAAGGCCGCAACCGCCAAGTGCGGCGCATGACCGCCGCGGTCGGGCTGCCGACGCTTCGCCTCGTTCGCGTGCGCATCGGTGAATACGCACTGGGAGATCTCCGGCCCGGCGATTGGCGCGCCGCCTGAGCCAGCACGGCGGCTCGGATTCACCGCAATTTTTGCCAAGAGATCCTCTGTCGCCGCGGTGAGACTCGACCCCAGAAGAGGAGGCACGCGCATGACGAAGTGGGAACGCGCGGCGGCAGTCGTCCTGATGGTCGGGCTGGTTGGGCTCGGAGCGTGGACGCGAAGAGCGGATGCGGCGGAAGACGCGGGCTTTCCCGGCGCGCTGCACTCTGCGCAGCGCTCGAACGACGTGCCCGAGGCGGAAGACCTCTACGGCTTTCTCGTCGGGAGCTGGGACATGCAGCCCATCGGGTCGACCACGCCTCGCGTCGGGGGTGAAGTGCACGCGGGTCGAGTGCTGGAAGGTCGCGCGTTGCAGGACGTCTGGATCTGGCCGCGTCGCGCCGAGCGCAGCGGCGCGATCGACAGAGACGTGAACACCTACGGCACGACGCTGCGGCTCTGGGATCCGGGGCTGAAGGCTTGGCGCGTCACTTTTCTGAACCCGCTGACCGGCCGCAGCAGCGAGCTGATTGGGCGGCGCAGTGGCAAGGACATCGTGCAGGTCGGGACGGATTCGACTGGTACGACGATCCGCTGGTCGTTCGTCGAGATCCAACAGGACTCGTTCCGCTGGATCGGCGAGACCCTGGCGTCCGACGGCCGTACGTGGAGGGTGTCCGGCGACTACCGTGCGACGCGCGTGCGCTGAGGTCTCTCGAGAGGACTACCGAAGCCACGCAGGCCCAGCGCGGAGAGGCGATCGTTGCCGGCAGAAGACGCGACCCCTTCACGACGAACCCTCGCCTTCACGCGCGCCGTGCCGGCGAGCCTCGCTCGCTGCGAGCTCACGCACCTCGCGCGCGCTGCGGTCGATGTCGCGCGCGCCCGCGTCCAGCACGCGGCGTACGAGCGCGCGCTCGAACAGCTGGGCTGTCAGGTCGTGCGGCTGCCCGAGCTGCCGGAGCATCCCGACTCGGTTTTCGTCGAGGACGTCGCCGTCGTGCTCGACGAGGTCGCGATCGCGACGCGTCCGGGCGCGTCGTCGCGCCGCGGCGAGGTCGACTCGGCGGCGGAGGCGCTGCGCGCGCACCGCCGAGTTCTCAGGCTGGAAGGCGACGCGACGCTCGACGGCGGCGACGTGCTGGTGATCGATCGCACGCTGTTCGTCGGCCTCACACAGCGCACGAATCCGGCCGGCGCGCGGCAGCTGCGCGAGCTCGTCGCGCCGTTCGGCTACGCGGTGAGCGAGCTCGAAGTGGAGCGCGCGCTGCACCTGAAGACCGCGGTCACGCGCGCCGGCGAGCACGCGCTGCTCGTGAACCCGCGCCGCGTCGACGCTTCGCGCCTCGGCGACTTCACCCGCATCGAGGTCGACGCGCGCGAGCCGTTCGCCGCGAACGTGCTCTGGATCGATGGCGCGACGACGACGCTCTGCGCTGCGGCGTTCCCGCGCACGAACGAGCGCCTGCGCGCGCACGGGATCCACGTCATCGAGGTCGACGCCTCCGAGCTCGCGAAAGCGGAGGCCGGCGTCACCTGCTGCTCGCTGCTCGTGAAAAACCGACAGCTCGCCTAGAAACTGATGGCACCGGGCACGAGCCTTCTTCGAGCAAAGGAGCTCTCGATGAACGTCCTCTTGTGGATCCTCCAAAGCGCGCTGGCGGTGCTCTACCTCGCGGGCGGCGCATACAAGGCGTTCAGCTTCGACGAGCTCGCGACGCAAATGACGGCGCTCCCACGCGGCGGATGGGCGGCGCTCGGCGTGATCGAGATGTTGGGGGCGGTCCTGCTGATCGTCCCGGCCGCCGCGAAGTGGATGCCGGTCCTCACACCGCTCGCCGCCGCCGTGCTTGCGCTCGAGACGGCGGCCCTCGCCGCGGTGTACGCGCATTACTCGCTCGAGCTGGCCACGACCAACCCGCTGGTCTGGGCCGTCGTGATGGCTCTGCTGGCGGCGTTCGTGGCCCGTGGCCGATTCGTGCGCCTGCCGAGCGCTTAGGGTGGGGAGCGGGAGGAGCGAGGAGACAGACTCAGGATGCGCGACCAGCGCACACCGAGGGTCTCGCGCACGCGGAAGCCACTGTTCGACTCCGCTTGCCCTCGGCTCGCTGCGCGCTTCGCTTGCTAGCTCCACCCGCCGCGCGCGAGCGCGTCCGCGTAGCTCTGCACGAACTCCGGCGTCGCGCCGGCGCGCTCGAAGCTCGTGCGCACGATGGCGAGCGAGCGCGTCTCGCCGAGCGCGCGGCCGCGCGTGTGCGCGGCGCGCGCTTCGTCCTCGAGGCCGAGCGCGGCCGCAGAGGCGCACAGCACGTGGTAGACGCGCGGCCAGTCGGCGCGCAGCCGCGCGCTCTCGCGCGCCGCGGCGAGCGCGAGCGCGTAGTCGGCGCGCGCGAAGTGCGCGAACGCGAGCGCCTCGTGGAAGTGCGCGAGCAGCGGGTCGCGCGGCGAGAGCCGCAGCGCGACGTGCAGGCGGTCGATCGCCTCGTCGGCCCGCCCCCAGATCGAAAGCCCGCGCGCGAGCGCCCAGTGGCCCCACGCGAAGCTCGGATTCGCCGCGAGCGCGCCCTCCAGCATCGCGAGCGCGTCGTCCTTCTGGCCGAACACGGCGAGCATCCCGCCCAACAACGCGCGCGCGCTCGGGTCGCGCGGGTCGACCGCGACGCCGCGCTGCGCGAGCGCGATCGCCTGCGCGGCGGATTTGCCGGGCTCGCTCGTCCAGCCCGCATTCACGTCGTTCAGGTGCGAGAGGCCGTGGAACGTGATCGGGCCGGCGAACGCGGGGTCCTCTCGCTCGGCGCGCTCGAACCAAGCGCGCGCCTCGCGATTGTCCTCGCGCGTGTAGCGCCACAGATGGAAGAGCCCGCGCAGGAACGCGTCCCACGCGCCGGCGTTCGCGGGATCGCGCCGCACCGCGCGGTGGATCTCGACGCGCCGCAGCTCGGGCTCGAGCGCGGCCGCGATCTCCTCCGCCATCCCGCTCTGCTTCGCGAACAGCTCCTCGAAGCGCGCCTCGTAGGTCTCGGTCGTCGCGAGCCGTCCGCTCGCCGCGTCGACCAGCTCGACGGCGAGCCGCACGTGCTCGCCTTGCTTGCGCACGCTGCCGCGCACGACGTAGGTCGCGCCGAGCTCCGCGAGCGCCTGCTCCGGCGTCGCGCCGGCGCGCTGCCAGCTCGCGAGGGTCGCCTGCGAGATCAGCGGAAACCAACGGTAAGCGGCGAGGCGATTGGTGAGGTCTTCCGCGAGGCCGTGCGTGAACGCGAGCCGCGCCGGGCCGAGGTCGTTCTCGGCGTCGAACGCGAGCACCGCGAGCGCCGGCCGGTCGCGAAACGCGCCGTCGTTCGCCGGCGCCGGCGCGAGCGTCTCGACCGCGGGCGTGAAGCGGTAGCCGCGGCCGTACGCGGTCTCGATCGCATCCTCGCGGCCGAGCGCCTCGCGCAGCTGGCGGATGCTCTGCGCGAGCGAGTTCGGCGTGACCGCGACGCCCGGCCAGCCCGCCTCGAGCAGCTCCTCCTTCGTCACCACCCGCTGTCGGTTGCGAACGAGATGCTCGAGCACACGGAAGTTCGCCGGAGCGAGCGCGCGCTCGCCGTCGTCGCCAGCGAGCGAGAAGCGACCCGCTTCGAGCGTGAGTCCGAGGAACGCGTATCGCACGGCGATACCGTATCGCGGCGCGCATCGTTCACAGGATCTTCAGAATTCGGCGGCCGACTGGCTCGCAACGGGCCCCTCGCGCGGCGACGCTCTCGCTACGGTGGCCGCGCGGCTGGAGGGCCGAGTGTGGGCGACGACGAGGCCCGGCGGCTGCGGGTCGACCCGGCGGAGCTGCGGTGCATCGCATGCGCCGATCCGCCCAGCGGCAGGCTCTCTCACGAAGGCGACGCGCTCCGCTGTACGAGCTGCGGCGCGGAGCATCCAGTCCGTCGCAAAGTCGCGATCCTGCTCGAGCCGAGCGACCGCGCGCTCAGCGTCTCTCGTGCCGAGAGCGTCGGGCGAGACCCGCCGCCGATCGAGCTGGGCGAGCTCGATGCGCGCGCCCTCGGCGTCGTGGATTGGCTCCGCCTAACAGGCCGGGCGGCGCGCGAGGGCGCTCGCTGCCTGCGACGCGAGCTCGGGCGTCCCCGCTCGCGCAAGGATCAGCCCGCGGTGAAGCGCAAGTACGAGGCGGAGAAATACAACTACTACCGGATGAACGAGCGCGAGATCCCGCTGCTGCTCGGCGGCAGCATCCAGCTCGCGAGCGGCTGGCGCTACAAGCGAGAGCTCGCGCGCACGCTGCACGAGGTCGGGCGCGAGCTGCACGCGCGCCGGATCCTCGAGGTCGGTTTCGGCGACGGCACGAACTTCTGGGCGCTCGATCGCTTCTTCCCTGGTCATGGCTTCGAACTGCTCGGCTTCGACTACTCGTTCTACCGAACGAGCATCGCCGCTCATCACGTCGCGGCTCGGCACCAGCTGTGGAATGGCGACGCGAAGCGCGTCGCGCTGCCTTCTGGCTGCGCCGACCTCGCCGTCACCGTCCATTGCCTCGAGCACATGCGCTACGACAACGCGGCGGCGCTGCGCGAGCTCGCGCGGCTCGCCGAGCACGTGCTCTTGCTCGAGCCGTTCGTCGAGCACCAGAGCGCGCTGGGTCGCTGGCACAACGCAGCCTCGGACTACGCGCGCGACCTGCGCGACAACGCGCTGGCCGCCGGCCTCGAGATCGTCGAGTTTCGGCCGCTGCGGCTGGGAAGTCCGTTCAATCAGACGGGCTTGTTGTTGGGGCGAACGCGCGGCCGAGCGGGGCCGGCGCGAAGAAGCGCGGGCCCGTCGGGCTAACGTTCGAACGGCGACGGAGGCGGCATGCAGTCCATCCGGATCGGAGCCCGCTCGATCGGCGCAGGTCTTCCCGTCTACGTGGTGGCGGAGCTGTCCGCGAATCATCTCCAGAGGTTCGAGCGCGCCGCGGAGATCGTGCGGCAGGCCGCGGCCGCCGGCGCCGACGCCGTGAAGCTGCAGACCTACACGCCGGACACGATCACGCTGGACGCGGACGGTCCGCTGTTTCGCATCGGCGGGAAGACGCCCTGGGAAGGCGAGCGGCTCTACGAGATCTACCGGCGCGCGCACACGCCGTGGGAGTGGCAGCCCCAGCTCGTCGCGCTCGCGCGCGAGCTCGGCATCGAGTGCTTCTCGGCTCCGTTCGACGCGAGCGCGGTCGACTTCCTCGAGGGTCTCGCCGTTCCGGCCTTCAAGATCGCGTCGTTCGAGCTCGTCGACCTGCCGCTGATCGAGCGCTGCGCGCGCACTGGGAAGCCGCTGATTCTCTCGACCGGCATGGCCTCGCTCGACGAGATCGGCGATGCCGTCGCAGCGGCTCGCGCCGCCGGCGACGGCGGCGTCGCGTTGCTCAAGTGCACCTCCGCCTACCCGTCACCGCCGGATGCGCTGAACCTGCGCTCGATCGCGGCGCTCGCGGAGCGCTTCTCGGTTCCCGTCGGGCTGTCGGACCACACGCTCGACGTCGAGGTGGTCGTCGCGGCGGTCGCGCTCGGCGCCTGCATCGTCGAGCGCCACGTCACGCTGAATCGCGCGGACGGCGGCCCCGACGCGTCGTTCTCGCTCGAGCCGGCGGAGCTCGCGGCGATGGTGCGAGCGATCCGGCTCACGGAGCGAGCGCTGGGCGCGCCGCACTTCGGGCCCAGCGAGGCCGAGCGCGAGATGCTGCGCTTCCGTCGCTCGCTGTTCGTCGTGCGGAACCTGAGAGCCGGCGAGCGCGTCACGGCCGAGCACGTGCGCTCGGTGCGTCCGGGCGCCGGGCTCGCCCCCAAACACCTGAGCGCCGTGATTGGCCGCTGCGCGACTCGCGATCTCACGGCCGGCGATCCGCTGGCGTGGGAAGACCTGGCCTAGCAAGCGACGCGCGCAGCGAGGCGAAACCCTCGGAGCCGTGCGGTGCTCGCGCATCCCGAGTCGGTCTCCTAACAGGACGCGTCTAGCGTGCGCTGAGCGCGAACACGTGGCGCCAGCGGCGCTCCACGCGCACCCGCGCGAAGCGCCCGGTCAGCGACGCGAGGCGCGCGATGCGGCGCTCGATCTCTGCGCGGTCGATCTCCGGGAAGCGCAGCGCGTGCAGCGCGTCGCTGTGAGCGTGCTCTTCCCCTCGCGCATCGCGGCGCTTGTGGCGGGCGCGCTTCGCCCCGTTGATCGTGCCCCGCACCCAGTCCACGACACCCGGCCAACCGGGAGCCCGCTCGCGACGTCCGGCCGCGACGAGCGCGTCGACGATGCGGTCCGACGCGAGCGGGCCGTCCAGTGCCGCGACGTGCTTCGCGAGACAGCGCGCCTCGTCGTCGTCTCGAGCAGGCAGAACGCCCGCGAACGCGCGAAGCGCGAGATCGCCGAGCTCGTCCGGCGAGGCGGCCGCGTAGCTGACGCGCTTCGGCAGCAGCATGTCGAGGCGCGCATCCGAGACAGGCTGGTAGCTGGCGCCCGGCGTGCCCAGCAGGCGCGCTTCGAGCAGCGTCGTGCAGTTGTTCGCCACCACGAGCCGAGCCGCGAGCAGCCACGGGACCACGTTCCCGCCTTGGATCACTCGCACGTTCGGCGATCCCTCCGCCACGCGTTGCCAGGTGGCCGCGTCCTCGGCCGGATGCGGGCGGACGACGAGCACGCGCGGATGCAGGCTCTTCGCGAGGAGCGGGACGCTCTGGAGGAACGCGTCGAAGATCCGCATGCGGTGCGCCGCGAAATCGCGCAGGAAGGGCGTCAGCTCGCCGGCCTCGGGCCGCTCGACGGCGATTCGCTCCTCTCGCAGCGCCGGTAGCAAGTGGTTGATGCCCGCGAAGTTGGTGTTCAGCAGCACGAAGTCGCCGTAATGGCGCCGGATCGCTTCGACCTCGCCGTCGAAGAACGCGCGCAGCTCGCGGCGTGTGAGGTCCACGCGAGGGTTGCCCGTGACGTGGACCCTGCGCTCGCCGACGGCGATCTCGCGGCGCAGCATCGCGGCGTCGTCCTCGCCCCACGCGAACAGGTAGGTGACGAAGTCCATCGCGTCGGGAGCGAGGCGCTTTCGCCAGATTCCCTCGTCTTCGACGCGAACCACGGCCTCCTCGTCGAGCAGCGCGATTTCGTGCCCGAGCCGGCGCAGAATCCGGAACAGCCGCCGCTGCGAGCGCCCGCCTTTCGCGAGATAGACCCCTCGCGGCAGGCGCGCGGCGCGATAGCCGATGTGGTTGCGCGAGCCGAGAATCACCGGAAAGCCGCGCTCGGCCGCGACGCATCCGAGCAGCAGCTTCGCGTCGAGCTCGCGTACCTGAGACTCGACCGGGAGGATGAGCGTCGCGGCCGTCATGAGCGCCTCTTTCGCGGCGAAGCGAGCGCCGCACGGCTCACGGGATCGAGCGCATCGCCGATCTGCTCGAGCCACGCGCCGAGCTCGCCATCGGCGACGCACACGAGCTGCTGGTACTCCTCGCGCGGGGCTCGCGAGACGAGCAGCGCGAGCTCGCTCGCCGGCATCGCGATCTCCAGCTCGACGAACGCGTCGAGCACGCCCGAGCGCGCGTCCTCGATCAGCGCGAACGGCGTCGCGTGCGCGACCGACTCCCGCGCGAGCCCGAGCTCCTCGCGCGCCTCGGCGATCAGCTGCGCGACGAGCGAGAGCGCGCCGTCCGCGCTGCGGGCGGAGGGCTCGACTCCGCCGGAGGGCGCGAGCTCCCAGCGGCCCGGATTCTGGAGGACGCGTGGAGAGCGCCGGCCGAACAGCGTCGCGTCGCCGGCGCGCACGAGCCCGGTCACGCCGAGCGGTCGCACGCCGAGCGTCTCGCGCAGCGCCGGGTCGCGGCGCTGCGCGACCCACCAGCGGTAGTCCGCGAACCAGCCGCGCAGCTCCAGCGGCGAGGCGCTGCTCACGCTGAAGAGCTTGCCGTCGTGGAGAGCGGTGCCGCGCGCGGCGCTTTGCTCTCGCCACAGCTCGTCGACGCGCGCGAGCACGGCGCGGCTCGGCGCGGGCCGCAGCGAGTCGTCCTCGAGCACGCGCACGTCCGGGTCGAGCGCGATCGATTCGAGCATCAGAGCTTCTCCCGCAGCTCGGCGAGCTCCGAGACGAAGCGGCAGCCCTCGTCGCCCGGGGCATGCGTGCGGCGCACGCGTTCGACCAGCTCGCCGAACGGCACGCCGTCGAGATCGACGCAGCAAGCGCGCGCGCTCACGCTGCGTCCGCGCGCCGGCGCAGCGTGTAGAGCCGGTTCTGGCCGAACGCGCCGAAGCCGCGCCGCTGCGGCTCGGGCATCGCGAGCAGGAGCCGCGTCGCGGCTTCGACCAGCGGGCTCGCGTAGTCGACCTCGCCTCCGCTCGCGGCCGGCCCGAGCACGTAGAGCGCGAGGTCGTGCAGCGAGATGAAGTCCTCGGCGTCGACCCACTCGAGCGCGCTCGCGACGGCGGGGAACAGAGTGTCTTCGTCGAGGAAGTGATTGAAGTCCGCGGGCGTGCGGCGCGGGAGTCCGAGACGCTCGCGGCAGTCGTTCTGCAGCTCGAACGTGCGCCGCGAGTTCTCGAGGACGAACAGCCAGCCGTCGCGTGCGAGGCGCGAGCCCAACTCGAGTAGCGCGCGCTGCTGCTGCTCGTCGCTGCCGAGATTGATCAGGCAGCGGTCGGTGACGATTGCGTCGTAGCGCGGCCGGAGCGCGCTCACGCGCTCCAGCGCGAGCACGTCGCCGACGTGGAGCGAGATGCGCTCTGCGTGCGCGCCGGAGCTGCACGTCTGCCGCGCCGCCTCGATCATCTGCGGCGCGTAGTCGACGCCGGTGAAGCGCGCGCGCGGGAAGAGCTCCGCGAGCGCGCGCAGGTTGTGGCCGTTGCCGCAGCCGGCTTCGAGCACCTCGAGGCCCTCGCGCTCGTGCAGCCCGCGGGCGCGAAACGCGCGCGCGAGCGCGTCGATCTCGAGGCGCTTTGCGGTGCTCGTCTTCGTGGTGGCGAGCAGCTCCGCTCCGTGCCGCGTCGCCTCGCGCTCCCAGTGCGCGCGCACTTCGTCCTCGCGCAGCCGGCTCATGGGCGAACGCGGAACAGTGGCGCGAGCCGCTCGCCGCGCAGCTCGCGCTCGAGTCGCTTCTCGCGCACCGCCGCGACCAGCGCCGGCAGCAGCTCGGCGTAGGCCGCGAGCAGCGCGTCGACGTCGGCGTCGCTGTGCGCGTACGAGAGGCTGTGGTTGCCGAGCGTGAGAACGCCGCGCGCGAGCAGCTCCTGGAGCACGAAGGTCTTCAGCTCCCAGCTCGAATAGGGCGGGGCGTCGCGGAACGCGAGCACGGACCAGCTCGGGTGCCCGGACAGCCCGATCCACTCGCCCGCGCCGCTCTTCGCGAGCTGCTCGCCCACGCCGTCGAGGATGCGCTGGCCGCGCGCGCGCAGCGTCTCGAGCACAGGCTCGCGCCGCAGCTTGCCGATCGTCGCGCGCGCTGCAGCGAGCGAGAGCGTCTCGCCTCCGAACGTGGTCGAGAAGAAGATCTCCTCCATGCCGCGCATGATCTCCGCGCGTCCCACGACCGCGGCGAGCGGGAAGCCGTTCGCGAGCCCCTTGCCGAAGGTCGCGAGATCGGGCGTCACGCCGAACAGCTGCTGCGCGCCGCCCAGCGCGAAGCGGAAACCGGTGATCGTCTCGTCGAACACGAGCAGCGCGCCGTGCGCGTGCGCGAGCTCGCGCACGCGAGCGAGAAACCCGTCACGCGGCCACTCGGCCGCCATCGGCTCCAGGATCACTGCCGCGAACTCGCCGCGGTGGGCAGCCAGCACGCGCTCCAGCGACTCCGCGTCGTCGTACGCGAACGCGTGGGTCAGCGCGCGCACTGCGTGCGGGACGCCGAGATGCCGCGCCGTCGAGCCGATGTACCAGTCCTGCCAGCCGTGATAACCGCACACGGCGACGCGCTCGCGGCCCGTGTGTGCGCGCGCGAGCCGAATCGCGGCGCTGGTCGCGTCGGAGCCGTTCTTGCCGAAGCGAGCTTGCTCGGCGCAAGGGATCGCCTCGCACAAGAGCTCTGCGACCTCGGCCTCGAGCGGATGGGAGAGCGAGAACGAGACGCCGCGCTCCAGCTGCTCGCGCACGGCGGCGTCGACATCGGGATCGCAGTAGCCGAGCGTCACCGCGCAGAGTGCGTTCACGAAGTCGACGTACTCGTTGCCGTCGAGGTCCCACACGCGCGAGCCGCGCCCGCGCACGAGGTAGAACGGCGCCGCGCCGTAGGGCAGGTGCGTCGGGCTCTTGCTGAACGTCTGCGCGCCGAGCGGAATCGTGCGTTTCGCGCGCGCGAGGTGCTCTTCGGAACGGCGATAGCGCTCGCTCATCGCGCCTCTCCGTGCGCCGCTGCGAACGCCGGGTCGCCCTCGACGAGCGCGAGCACGTCGCGCCAGCCGAAGGCCGGGTTGGCGGGATACAGCGCTTCGTACACGCGCTGAACGAAGCGCAGATCCGCGGGCTGATCCACCGTGAAGCGGAGCGCGCCGAGCGCGCGTTCGCAGCGCAGCGAGGCGAGCGCGAAGCGCTCGGGATGCTGATAGAGATACGGCGTCACGTGCTCGCGCTGTGCAGCGTCGCGCGCTTCGCGCTGCGCGATCGCGAGCGCGTCGAAGCGCATCGCCTCGACGTCGAGGCCGTCCGGGAAGCGGCGCTCGAGCGCGTTCGACGTGTAGTCGGCGCCGGCTGCGAGATGCAGCTCGACCAGCTCGTCGATCAGTGCGGGATCCGCGAGCGGGCAGTCGCCGGTGAGGCGCACGACGTGTGCAGGCCGCGGCGCCTCTGCCGCCGCCGCCGCGTAGAAGCGGCCGAGCACGTCTTCCAGGCTTCCGCGGAAGCAGGCGACGCCGAGCTCGGCGCACAGCGCAGCGATCGCGTCGTCGGAGCGCTGGTCGCTGGTCGCGACCACGAGCTGTGCGATGCGCTTCGCGCGCTGCACGCGCTCGATCTGCCGCGCGAGCATCGGCCGGCCGAGCACGTCGGCGAGCACCTTGCCCGGCAGCCGGCGCGAGCTCATGCGCGCCTGGAGGATCGCGAGCGTCACGGCCGCGCCGGCCAGCGCGACGGGTCGAGCAGCGCCGTGTCCGCGCTGGCGAGATGCGCGAGCTCGCCGGGATCGAGCGCGATCTTCGCTGCAGCAGCCAGCTCCACGAGCTGCGCGCGCGACGCCGCGCCGACGATCGCGACGTCGAGCTCGCGAAGGGACGCGACGAACGCGATTGCCAGCTCGACGCGAGCGAGCCCGCGCTGCTGCGCTTCGGCGTCGACGCGTTCGAGCGCCGGCGCGAGCCGTGCGAGGTGCGGCGGGAGCGCGCTCGCCGGAAGCGTGAGCGCGCCCTGCAGCAGCAGAGAGCGCGCGTGGACCTCGATCCCGCGCGCGCGCAGGCCTGCGAGCGTGCCGTCGTGCAGCAGCCGCTGGTCGAGGATCGAGAGCGGCAGCTGGATCACGTCGAGTGGGAAGCGAGCGAGCAGCGCGTCGACCTCGGCGCGCGTGTAGACGGAGGCGCCGAGCTTCTCGACGCGCCCCTCGTCGCGCAGCCGCGCGAGCGCCTCGAAGCGGCGCGCGCCGTCCGGCGCGAGCAGGCGCTCGGGCCGGTGCTCGAGTAGCGCGTAGAGCTTGGCCGCACGCAGGCGCGCGAGCGATCCGGCGAAGTCGCGCGCGAGCTCGTCTGCGGAGCGCGCCGCGGCATTCGTCTTCGTGACGACGCGCAGGCGGTCCGCTGCGCCGAGCTCTCCCAACCGCTGCTCCGCGTCGCCGTAGGCCGGCGCGGTGTCGAGCAGCCAGAACCCGCAGCGCACTGCCTCGTCGAGCGTCGCCGCCGTCTCGGCGCGCGACGCGCGGCCCGCGTTCGCGACGCCGTAGTCGAGGCCGAATTGCGCCGTGCCGAGCCCGAGCCGCACGCTCCACGTGCGTTGGACCCTTGGCGTGCGGTGATCGGGCATCCGGAGTCGGTCTCCCAGCGCACCTCAGCGCCAATAATCACTGGACGATTTGCGCAGCACCGTGTCGCTCCAGCGCGATTCGAACGGATCGCGGCCGGCGCTCTCCACCCAGCGGTCGGCGGGATCCATCGTCACCTGCTGCCACACCACCGCGTAGACGCCGGAGGCGGTGAAGATCGCCGCGTGCGGGCCTGCCGGCTTGTGGCAGTAGACGCTCTCCTCCGCGACGTGGTGATTGCGGTTGCGCCGGTTCGCGAGCGGGAAGAACTCGCGGATGAACAGATGGCCGCCGTCGGCGAGCGCGTCGTCGACGTTCGCGATCGACTGGAAGAGCGTCTCGCGCGAGACCCAGCAGAACACGTCGTCGACGACGATCAGGTCGAAGGCGCGCTGGCTCGCGACGTCCGCGTTGACGGGATTGTCCGCGAGCGTGCCTTGCACGAGCCGCACGCTCGCGCCGTAGGCCTGCGTGCCGAGCTCGATCGCGCGCTTCGAGGGCTCGACGCCGACGCACTCCGCGCCGGCGCTCGCGGCGAAGTGGTGGAGCAGGTCGCCGTAGCCGCAGCCGTACTCGAGCATGCGCCGCGGCCGCAGCACGCCCGCCGCGGCGAGCTGGTCGGCGATGCGCCGCTTGTGGGGACGCAGCACGCTCGGGTCGGCCTGCGCGTGGTTGCGCTCGAAGAAGGCGTCCGCCTCGACAGCGAGGTAGTGACGGTCCTGAGGCGAGGCGCGCATCGGTTCCCTCGTCTACCGGCGCGCGGCCAGATCGTGCGCGAGGAACTGCACGATCTGCGGAACGCGCGTGTTGATGTTCACCTTCTGATAGGTGGGCAGCACCGGGCGCAGGTTCGAATCGGGGCCGAGCGTGTCTGCGAAGTCGAGCGGCGGCAGCTCGCGGCCCTCGGCGCCGAGCACGTTGTAGAAGATGGGGACGAGCTGCACCGAGGCGTCGACCACGCGGTTGTGCGCGTCCACGACGCCGAGCTGCGTCAGGCTGCGCGCGAACGCGTCCCGCCAATCCTCGGGCTTTCGGCTCCACTCCTCGTCCGCGGTCGGGAACGCGAACTCGCACTGCACGAGGTTGTCCTCGCCGTGCGCGAGCTTGCCCGGAAACGAGATGCGATTGATGCGGTGCTCGGGGTCGCCCAGGATCAGCTCGCTGTAGGCGCAGCGCACCGGGCGCTCGTACTCGAAGCTGCCGAGCACGAAGCTGTCGGGCGTCGCGTTCGGCACCTCGCGTCCGACCAGCGCGCACAGCGCCGCAGGCGGTCCGCACCAGTAGACGCGCGGGGCGCGGAGCCGCCGGCCGTTCACCAGCACGCTCTCCACTCGGCGGGTCTGCGGCTGGTAGTCGACGAACAGGTCGCGGGCGCCGAGCAGCAGCTCGGCGCCCTGCGCGACGCAGCGGCGCGCGATCGCCTCGGGGAATGCGCCGAAGTAGCCCGCGTCCGGATAGAGCAGGTACTCGCGGGGCTGCTCGCGCACCGCGTCCTGATAAGTGCGCGAGGCGTCGAGCGAGACTCGCGCGCGGGCGCTGCGCGGAAAGAACCACGGGTAGACGTTCACCAGCAGGCTCTGCTCGGGAACGCCGAGCAGCGCGTGGCGGTGGTCGGAGGGATAGGAAGGCAGGATTTCGCCGAAGACCAAGTCCGCGAAGCCGCGCCCGTAACAGCTCGCGATGCGCTCGCGCGTCGGCGGCTGCGTCCCGATGTCGTCGACGAGCGGGCTCTCGCCGCCGTGGAGGAGCAGCGGGCGCAGCGCGTCGGGCCAGTCCTTCGGCTCTGCGTTGTACGGGATCGTGAGTCCGCGCAGCACGATCGCACGCCGCCGCTCGAGGCGATGCAGCGCGCCTTCGAGCACGTGTCCGAAGAAGCGGGTGGTCAGCTCCGAGCGCATGTCGTCGAGCGCGTGCAGGCCGAAGTCGAACCAGCGCCCGCGCTCGTTGCGGAACGAGGCGTCCACGCCGCCCACGCGCGCCGCGCGCTCGACGATCGCGGTTCGAAATCCCCAGCTCGTGAGCACGTAGCTCGTCACGAGGCCGGCGACGTTGGCGCCGATCACGATCGCGTCGAAGCGCTCGCTCTCGCGGTCCGCGCTGCTCATCGCTCCCCTCTCCTCGGGACTCATGTCGCCTCGGGCCAGGCATGGGCCGCGTCGCGCCGCAGCACGCTGATCGCGAGGCGGTCGCCGGTGCGCTGCGGGTCGCCGCCGCGGTGCGTCAGCGTCCGGCGCGAGACGCAGCGATAGGCGGGGTTCCACAGGAACATCCGCGCGTAATCCATCTTGTAGCTGGAGACGCCTTCGGCGTGCGCGTAGTGGCGGCGCTGCGGCGCGTCCGGCAGGAAGTCGAAGATCGCGAGATGGGCGCAGGGCGCGAGCACGCGGTCCACTTCCGCCGCGACCGCGAACAGATCCTCGCGATCGATCAGGTAGAGGCAGAAGCCGAAGATCGCGAGCTCGAAGGTGCCGCTGCGGAAGGGCAGACGCTCCGCGGTGGCGCGCACGCACGCGACGCGCGGAGTGCGCTTGGCTCCCGCGCGCAGCGCCGCGAGCGAGGGATCGATCCCGACGCGCAGCGTGTCGGGCAGCTGCTCGCCCAGCCCGGCGAGCCGCCAGCCGTCGCCCGCGCCGACCTCGAGCACGCGCCGCGGCGACGGCGCGAGATCGCGCAGCGCTGCGAGCACCGGGTCCGCGGCGGCGAGCGCGTCGCGCTCGAGATTGCGCGCGTGATACGCGTCGCCCTCGGAGGCGAGGAAGCGCGCGCGCTGGCTCACAGCAGCGCCCGCGCCGCGGCGTGAACGGTCTCGATCACGCGCGTCACTGCGGCGTCCGTCAGGCGCGGGAACAGCGGCAGCGAGAGAGCGCGCGCGGCGAAGTCCTCTGCGCGCGGATAGCGGCCGGGCGAGAGCCCGCGCGCGCAGAACGCCGGCTGCAGATGCAGCGGCGGATAGTGGAGCTGCACGCCGAGCCCGTGGGCGCGCAGCGCCTCGAAGAAGTCGCGGCGCCGCTTCGCTTCTCGCACGCGCACGACATACAGGTGCCAGCTCGGCTCACAGCCGGCCTCGACCTGCGGCAGCTCGAGCGCGGCGATCTCCGCGAGCTCGGCCTGATAACGCGCGGCGATCCCGCGCCGGCGCGCGAGGAAGCGCTCCGCCTTCGCGAGCTGCGAGAGGCCGAGCGCGCACAGCACGTCGGGCAGCCGGTAGTTGAGCCCGAGCTCGTGGATCTCGTAGTGCCACGGGCCGGGCGCCTCGGCGGCGAGGAACTGCTCCGGCTCGCGCACGATCCCGTGATTGCGGAAGCGGCGCGCGCGCTGCGCCCAGTCCGCGCGGCTCGTCAGCAGCGCACCGCCCTCGGCGGTCGTCACTAGCTTCACGGGGTGGAAGCTGGTGATCGCGGCGTCCGCGAGCGCCGTCGCGGCGCGCCCGCCTCGCCTCGCGCCGAGCGAGTGCGCGGCGTCGGCGACGAGCGCCGCGCCCGCGCCGTTGCACACGTCGCGCAGGCGTTCGTACGGCGCCGGGTGCCCCGCGAAGTCGACCGCCGCGACCGCGCGCGTGCGCGGCCCCGCGGCGGCGGCCGCCGCTGCCGGGTCGAGGTTGCCGGTCGCGGGCTCCACGTCGGCGAAGACGACGTCTGCTCCTAACAACAGCGCCGCGCTCGCGCTGGCGACGAACGTGAGCGGAGTGGTCACGAGCTCGCTGCCCGGCCCGAGGCCGAGCGCGAAGTAGGCACAGTGGAGCGCGGCGGTGCCGGAGCTCACCGCGACCGCGTGGGAGACCTCGGCGAATGCGGCGAGCTGCGCCTCGAAGGCGTCCACCAGCGGGCCGCTCGTGATCCACTCTCCGCGCAGCGCGCGGGCGACCGCCGCGACGTCGTCGTCGTCGACCCACTGGCGACCGTACGGGACGAGCTCCGAGGCGGCGGAGGAATGCGGCTGCTCTGCCGCCCCTCGACGCGGAGGCCGCTGTTCGCGCTTGCACTCACCCATCGGCGAGCCTCCGCAGCTGCTCGACGTCGAGCCACTCCGGGTTCGTGTCGCTCGTGTAGCGGAAGCCGGCTGGAACCGGGCGGCCCCTCTCCTCGACGCCACCCTCGAGCGCGAGGTCCGACACGACCACGAAGTACGCGCCGCGATCGAAGGTCCGGCGCGCGTCGCTCGCGCTGATCATCTCCTCGTGCAGCTTCTCGCCCGGGCGAATGCCGACGACCTCGATCGCCGCATCGGGCGCGATCGCCTTGGCGAGATCGATCACCCGCATGCTCGGGATCTTCGGCACGTAGATCTCGCCGCCGCGCATGTCGTGCAGCGCGTGGAGCACGAGCTCGACGCCGGCGTCGAGCGTGATCCAGAAGCGCGTCATGCCCGGGTCGGTGAGCGGAATGCGCCCGCCCTTCGCGAGCTGGCGGAAGAACGGGATCACGCTGCCGCGGCTGCCGATCACGTTGCCGTAGCGAACCACGCAGAAGCGCGTCGGCCGCGGACCCGAGTAGACGTTGCCCGCGACGAACAGCTTGTCACTGACCAGCTTCGTCGCGCCGTACAGGTTCACCGGGCTCGACGCCTTGTCGGTCGAGAGCGCGACCACCCGGCGCACGCCGCAGTCGATGGCGGCGTCGATCAAGTTCTGGGCACCGATCACGTTCGTCTTCACGAACTCGAACGGGTTGTATTCAGCCGCCGGGATCTGCTTCAGCGCGGCGGCGTGGACGACGCAGTCGACGCCCTCGAACGCGCGCCGCACGCGCTCCTTGTCTCGCACGTCGCCGAGGAAGAAGCGCAGGCGCGGCTCGTCGGGGTAGGCGACGCGCATGTCGTGCTGCTTGAGCTCGTCGCGACTGAACACGATCAGCTTGGCGAGCTTGCTCTCCGCGAGCGTGCGCGCGACGAAGCGCTGGCCGAACGAGCCGGTCGCGCCGGTCACGAGAACCGTGAGCCCGTCGAGCGAGGCGAGCGTCCCGCAGCCGGTCGGCGCGCCGCGCACGCTCACTTGCGCACCGTGAGCAGCGACTTATTGAGGACCATGTGCGTCCCGTTGGTGACGAGAGTGCGACCGTGCTCGTCCTTGAAGGTCCACACATTCGCGTGCGGCGCATCCCGCCTTTGGGGGATCTCGACGTTCATCGGAACGTCGTCGAACTGGAAGTCGCGGCAGCGACCGGCGAGGAAGCCCGCGACGGCGCGGCGACTGTGCTGGCTGAAGTCCCGCCGCCAGCGGCCGGCTGCCTCGGGCTTCGAGTTGTCCATGAACGCCGCCCGAAACTCGATGTCGTACGCGTTGAAGCAGCCGTCGACGAGCAGCACGCCGCCGGGCTCGACGAGCGAGAGCAGCTTCTCCAGGTAGGGCTCGAACTCCCAGACGCCGTGCATCATGCCCAGGAACGTGACGACGTCGAAGCGCTCCTCGAGCTCGAACAGGTCCCGGACGTGAAGCTCGACACCGGCGAGGCCCGGGAACGCGCGGCCGCACTCGATGAACTCGCGCGTGAAGTCGTACCCGGAGAGCTTCCAGTGCGGGAAGCACTTCCTCAGCAGGTAGAGCAGCTCGCCGTTGGCGCACGCGATGTCCGCGCAGCGCTCGGCGCGGTCGGGATCGCGCAGCTCCGCGAGCCGCTGCGCGACGAGCTTGAACACCTCTTTCGGGTGCTCGTAGCGCTCGTGCGTCACATACGGAGAGAGCTCCGGAATCGGGAGGTACTCGGCTGCTTCCCAGAACTTCACCGGCATCGCCTCCGTCGAACACTCTGACAAGACCCCGGGTACGGCGGCGTAAAAATCTTTGGCGGGCGTGATCCCCACGCCGCTGCCCGCGCGACGATCAAGTCGGGGTGACGGCGGTCACTGCGTACGCGCCCCACCTGATCGAACGCGCGCGCTCGCCGCGAGCGAGAGGAGCCCGAGGGTGAGCCGCGCCTCGGTGAGCGCCGGCCTCGGCCGCCCGGCCGCGGCCACGGGCCAGTCGCCGCGGCCGAACGTCGAGGGCCGCCGTCTCACCGAGGCCGGCTAGACCCCGGAACGAGCGCGCGAGCGCAGTCGCGCGAGATGTAGAGATCGCGATGCGTTCCATTGGCCCGTGTCCATATCCGCTGCGGAGCCGCCCGCTCAGCACGATTTCATGAAGGACGCAGGCGCTTTCTGAAGTTCTTCTGAATCGAGTGCGTTGGCTGGGCTCGACGCGGCTCCGCCGTGCCTGCTCGTGCTCGGGGCCTCGAAACGTGTTAGGGAACGCTTCGCGTCCTCAGCGGCTTTGCGGTGAGCGCGTACGCTCGGAGCCGCTTACAGCAGCTCGGCCGGCGCAGCGGGCCGCCATTGAGCCCAGGTGACGCGCCAGAGGTCGTCCTCGAGCGCGAGGTCGAGATCGATCGCGTAGGCGTCGCCGCGGAGGGCGCCGTCGCCGGCGCCGGCGAGGCCGGCGTGGAGCATCACGCTCGCGGTTCGCGCGCTCGTGAGCTGAACGCTGCGCACGCGCAGCAGCACTTCACGGCCGCCGGGGCTGCGCAGCACCTGGAAGCGGACGAAGTCGCGCAGCTGCTGCTTGTCGTGGCCGAGTGCGTCCTGATAAGCGTCCGAGACGAGCTCGCCGAATGCGGCGACGTCGCCGGCCTCGCTGGCCGCCTCGAGCTGAGCGAGCGCAGCACGTACCTGCGACTCCGGGCTCTCGGGCGCGGCGCAAGCGGTGGCCCCTGCGACGCAGCCTGCCGCGAGCGCCAGAAGCCAGGCGAGCGTTCGATTCGTCACACGCATCGGTCGGCCTCCGCGAAAAGCCGTGGCCTGATCGGCCGCGCGCACGCAAAATGAGAGGATGACTCCCGAGGCCGCTCGCCAGTACGCGTTCCTGCCGTTCGCTGGGCTCTCGCTGCAGGTCGCGCGCGCGGAGGGCTCGTACTTCGTCACGACGGACGGCCGGCGGATTCTCGACGCCGCAGCCGGCGCGATCGCGGCGAACATCGGCCACGGTCACCCCGAGGTGGTGGAAGCCGCGGCCCGCGCGCTCGCCGAGGTGAGCTACGTGGTGCCGCCGTTCGTGACCGAGCACCGCGCGCGGCTCGTCGAGCGGCTGCGGCGCGCGTGGCTGCCGGCCGGCCTCACGCGCTGCATCTTCGCGAGCGGCGGCTCGGAGGCGGTGGACCGCGCGCTGCGCATCGCGCGCCAGCACTTCGTCGCGCGAGGCGAGCCGCAGCGTTTCAAGGTGATCGGCCGCGAGCTCAGCTATCACGGGACGACGTTCTCCACGCTCGACGTCGGCGCGCACGCGAAGCGGCGCATGGGCTTCGAGCCGTGGCTGCACGACTGGCCGAAGGCGCCTGCTTGTTATTCGCTGCGCTGCAGCGCGTGCCGCGGCGAGAGCGCGTGCAATCTGCGCTGCGCGGACGGCGTTGCCGACGCGATCGAGCGCGCCGGCGCCGAGAGCGTCGCCGCGCTGATCCTCGAGCCGATCGGCGGCTCGACCGCGGGCGCGCTCGTTCCGCCCGACGGCTACTTGCCGCGCGTCCTCGAGATCTGCCGGCGCTACGGCGTGCTGCTGATCGCCGACGAGGTGATGTGCGGCTTCGGCAGGACCGGCGCGAACTTCGCGGTCGACCACTTCGGCGTGACGCCGGACCTGATGATCGCCGGCAAGGGGCTCGCGGCCGGATACGCACCGATCAGCGGCGTCTACGCGAGCGAAGCCGTCGCGGCGCCGATCGGCGCCGCCGGCATGGAGGTCATGTACTACACGTACAGCGCGCATCCGGCCGCGTGCGCGATCGCGGACAAGGTGCTCGAGATCATGGAGCGCGAGCGGCTCGTCGCACGCGCGGCCGCGAGTGGAGATCGCTTGCGCCGGCGGCTCGAAGCGGAGCTCGGCGATCATCCTCACGTCGCCGAGGTCCGCGGGCGCGGATTGTTATTGGCGATCGAGCTGGTGCGCGACCGCGCGACGCTGGAGCCGTTCCCCGCCGAGGCGCGCGCGGGCGCGGCCGTCGTCGGCGCCGGGCTCGCGCACGGCGCGTTCTTCTATCCGGGCGGCTGCGCGCCGGCGCAGGACGTCGTCGTGCTCGGCCCGCCGCTGAACGCGAGCGACGCGGAGCTCGACGAATGCGCAGCGCTGCTGCGCAAATCGCTCGACGCCGCGCTCGCTCGCATCGGCGCCAAGGCCTGAGCTGAAAATGCACGATTGGCTGCGCCATCAGCTCGCGCGCCGTCCGTGGTGGATGAACGGGCTGCTGCTGTTCAGCGTGTTCATGGCGTTCATCTACGTGCCGTGGGATTTGCTGATGAAGCCCGCGCGCTACGACGACGAGGTGTGGTTCGGGATCCGCTTCCACGGCTGGTGGGCGAAGCTGCTCGAGCTGCCGCACGGCCTCGTGTACGGGCTCGGCACGTACGGCTTCTGGCGGATGCGCGCGTGGATGTGGCCGTGGGCGGCGCTCTACGTCGCGCAGATTTCGTTCTCGATGCTGGTTTGGCCGCTGCTCTACCGCAGGGAGACGACCTCGATCGTGCTCGGCGGCATCGCGGCGCTGGCGTTTGCCGCGATCGCGCGCGAGCTGTGGCAGGCGCAGGAGGCGTTCCAGCCGCCGCGCCGCTCGCTGCGCGAGCGCTACGGCGAGTGGGCGGTCGTCACGGGCGCGTCGTCGGGCATCGGCGCCGAGTTCTCGCGGGCGCTCGCACGCGACGGCGTCTCGCTGGTGCTCGCCGCGCGGCGCGCGGACAAGCTCGAGGCGCTCGCGCGGGAGCTGCGCGAGGAGACGGGCGTGCGCGTGCGCTGCGTCGCGTGCGACCTCGCGAGCGAAGCGGGCGTGCGCGAGCTGCTCGAAGCGTGCGCGGACATCGACGTCGCGGTGCTCGTGAACAACGCGGGCGCCGGCTACGTGGGGCGCTTCCACGAGCAAGAGCCTGCGCGGCTCGCCGCGATGGTGCAGCTGAACTGCGCTGCGCCGGTCGCGCTCAGCGCGGCGCTGCTGCCGAAGCTCGTCGCCCGCAAGCGCGGCGCGGTGATCTTCACCGGCTCCGTGTCGGGCTCGCAGCCGCTTCCCCTGCACTCGCTCTACAGCGCGACCAAGGCGTTCGACAACTTCCTCGGCGAGTCGTTGTGGGGCGAGCTGCAGGGCAGCGGCGTCGACGTGCTCTCGCTGCTGCCGGGCTCGACCGAGACCGAGTTCGCCGCGCGCGCCGACGAGCTCCCGCACGCGGGCGCCAGCGCCGCCGAAGTGGTCGCCGACGCGCTCGCCGCGCTCGGCCACCAGCCCTCGGTGATCAGCGGCTGGTTCAACTGGGCGCGCGCGAACGCCGGCATGCGCCTGCTCCCGCGCAGCGTCCTCACGCTGATCGCGAAAGGCGTCATCGCGAAGTGGGTGAAGTAGCGGGGACGTTCCTCAACCAAATCAACCGGCGAGGCGAGAACGCCGGTTCACCTTTGCAGCGGCCTTCCACGATCTAGCCTCGCCTCCCGCCCCGAGGTCCCGCGAGAGAACGACATGCCTCGCGGTCCGCGCCTCGACGCTCCGGGCCTCGTTCACCACGTCATGATTCGCGGCGTCGCCGGCTGCGCCCTCTTCCTGGATGACATCGACCGCGAGGACCTGCTGCTGCGATTCGATCGCTGGGTCGTGGGGCTCGGCTTCGCGTGCCTCGCGTGGGTGCTGATGACGAACCATGCGCACTTCATCCTGCGCACGGGCTCCGTCCCCCTCTCGGTGCTGATGGCGAAGATCGAGACCGGCTTCGCGTTGCGTTTCAACCGGCGCCACGGTCGCGCCGGTCATCTCGTGCAGAACCGGTATCGCTCCAAGCTGATCCAGGACGACGCCTACCTCTGCACTGCGACCGCGTACGTCTTCCGGAACCCGCGCGAGGCGGGCCTGTGCACAGCCGAGAATCAGCGCGACTTCCCGTGGTGCGGCCTCGGCGCGGTCGTCGGCGCGCGCATGCCACGCCCGTTCGAGTCGATCGCAGCGACCCTCGCGGCGTTCGGCGGCGACGTGAGCGCGCTGCTTGCAGCGATCGAGAGAGGGGAGCCCATCGTCGACCCTTGGCAGTGGCGAGGCTTCGAGCCCGAGCGCCGTGCGCGCCGCCGAGCCCGAGGCGCCGGCGGATTCGCTGGGCTCCTCGAAGATGCGGCGGCAGCTCGGCACCTCACGGCCGCCGCGATCCTCGGCGGCTCTCGACTCCGATCGATCAGCGAGGCGCGCCGGGTGATCGCCCGGCGAGCCGCCTTCGAGCTCGGAATCCGCTCGAGCGAGATTGCGCGCCGGCTTGGAGTGTCGCCGCAGGCCGTCAGTCGAATGCTCGACTCGTGAGGACGACGTGCGGACTGCGGTTCACGTCTCCCCGCTTGATTTAGTTGAAGAACGTCCCCGCTTGCGCCGCTGAAACGTGTTCTACTTCTGTGATGGCCTCGTCTGACGCGCAGGACGACGCCGCGACCGAGACGCCCGCGGCGGCGCCGCGGCTCGCGCTCTCGCAGCTCGGGCGCGTGCGCCGGATCGTCGACGCGGCGATCGCGCTCGCGGAGGCGGGCGGCTTCGAGGGCGTGCGGCTGCGCGACGTCGCGGACGCGTCCGGCGTCGCGCTCGGCACGCTCTACAAGTACTTCCGCAGCAAGGAGGACGTGCTGCTGTTCGCGGTGAACGAGGACAGCGCGCAGCTGCTGCGTGTCGTCGCGGAGCGTCCGCCGCGCTCGGCGCGCGCGGAGGAGCGGCTGGTCGAGCTGTTCGCACGCGCGACGCGAGGCCTCACGCGCCGGCCGAGCTTCGCGCGCGCGGCGCTGCGCGCGATCGCTGCGAGTGATGCGAGCAGCGCGGTACAGCAGGCCGCGTTCCACCTGCGGATGACGCGCATGGTCGTCGCGGCACTGCGCGACGAGGCGCCCGACGTCGCGACTCCGCTCTCCGAGCCGAGCGGCTCGGAGCGCGAGCGGCGCATCGCGCTCGTGCTCCAGAACGTTTGGTTCGCGTCGCTGGTCGGCTGGTCGAGCGGCCTGCATCCGATCGGCACCGTCACGCAGCGGGTGCGCGAGGCGGTGGAGCTCGTGCTGCACGGCGACTAGGAGAGCGACTCAGGATGCGCGAGCACCGCGAGCAGTCGGGTCGCACGCCGTGCGAAATCGGCGTGGACAGCGGCGCCGAGTTCGTGCATCGTTGAAATAGAACACGTTCCAAAATAGTTTCATTTTCCCCTCCCATCCTTCTAAGGTCTGACCTTCACCCGCGGGGCCAACGCCAGAACGTCAGATCTCTCCCCCTCACTCGCGGAAGCAAAGCCGGCACGCATGCGAATCGATCTCTCTCCCGAACAGGAAGCGCTGCGCGCGCGCATCCGCGCCTATTACGGCGACCTGTTCGGACAGGGCGATCTGCGCGCGCGCCTCGACGCGGAGTGGGACGAGCTCGGCGGCCCGGCTTTCCGCGAAGCGATGGGGCGCATGGGCAAGGACGGCTGGCTGACGATCGGCTGGCCGCGCGAGTGGGGCGGCCAAGGCCGCAGCCACCTCGAGCAGTTCATCTTCTGGGACGAGACCTGGCGCGCGCGCGCGCCGCTGCCGCTGATCACGGTGAACACGGTCGGCCCGATGCTGATGAAGTACGGGAGCGACGCGCAGAAATCGCACTTCCTCGGCCGCATTCGCGACGGCGAGATGCTGTTCGGGATCGGCTACTCGGAGCCGTCCGCCGGCACCGATCTCGCGTCGCTGCAGACGCGCGCGACGCGGGACGGCGACGACTGGGTGATCAACGGCCAAAAGGTGTTCACGACGCACGCGCAGGCGGCGGATTACATCTGGCTGGCCGCGCGTACCGATCCGGACGCGCCGAAGCACAAGGGCATCTCGATCATCCTCGTGCCCACCAGCGCGAAGGGCTTCAGCGCATCTCCGATCAAGACCGTCGGCGGCGAGCGCACCAACGTCACTTATTACGAGGACGTGCGCGTTCCGGTCGCGAACACGGTCGGCCCGCTGCACGGCGGCTGGACGCTGATCACCGGCCAGCTGAACCTGGAGCGCATCACGCTCGCGATGCCGGCCTCGCTCGAGCGCGTGTTCGAGGAAGTCGTCACGTGGGCGCGCGGCGCCGAGCGGCCCGGCGGCGGGCGCGTCGCCGACGTGCCGTGGGTGCAGGCGAGCCTCGCGCGCGTCTTCGCTTCGCTCGAAGCGCTGAAGGTGCTGAACTGGCGCAGCGCGTGGCTGATCGATCAGGGCACGCCCGGCATGGCCGACGCGTCGGCGGTCAAGGTGTTCGGCACCGAGATGGTGATCGATTGCTATCGCCGGCTGCTCGAGATCAGCGAGCAGGCGGGCATCGCGCGGCGCGGCGAGCCGGGCTCGGTGACCGACGGCCTGATGGAAGGCGCCTATCGCCTCGCGATGGTGAACACGTTCGGCGGCGGCGTGAACGAAGTGCAGCGCGACATCATCGCGCAGGCCGGGCTCGGCCAGCCGCGTTCCCGCCGCTGACCTCGTAACAACTCGGAAAGCTCGCATGCCCCTCACTCCGGAACAGAAAGCGGCGCTCGAGACGCGCATCCGCGCGTTCGTCGGCAAGCCGATCGGCCCGCGCGTCCGCGCGCGCGACGCGGTGAACGAGCCGATGATCCGCCAGTGGTGCGACGCGATGGGCGACGCGAACGGCGTCTACCTCGACCCCGAGGTCGCGAAGCGCAGCCCGTTCGGCGGGATCGTCGCGCCGCCGATGATGCTCGACGCGTGGACGATGCAGGGCTGGGAGATGCACGAGGGCTACGACGAGCCCCAGAACGAAGAGCAGCGCCTGCACAAGATCCTGACCGAGGCCGGCTACAGCGGCGTGTTAGGGACCGATACCGAGCAGGCATTCCATCGCTACCTGCGCCCGGGCGACAGCGTCAGCGCCGAGACCGTGATCGAGCAGATCAGCGAGGAGAAGTCGACCGGCGCGGGGGTCGGGTACTTCATCACGACGCGCACGCGCTTCACGGATCAGAGCGGCGCGGAGGTCGGCTGGCAGACGTTCCGCGTGCTGAAGTTCATCCCGAGGGACGCGCCGCGCCCGGCCGCGCCGGCCGCCGCCGGCGCGCAGCCCGCGAAGCCGAGCCGCTTGAAGCCGCCGATGGGCCACGACAACGGCTGGTGGTGGAGCGAGGTCGCGCAGAAGAACCACCTGCCGATCCAACGCTGCAAGGCGTGCCGGAAGCTGCGTCATCCGCCGCGCCCGATGTGCGACGCGTGCGGCTCGCTCGCATGGGATTCGATCGCTGCGAGCGGGCGCGGCACGCTGCACAGCTTCACGACGATGCACTACCCGCAGTTCCCCGGCTACGAGTACCCGATCGTCGCAGCGCTCGTCGATCTCGAAGAGGGCGAGCGCATCCTGTCGAACCTGGTCGGCTGCGATCCCGCCGCAGTGCAGATCGGCATGCGCGTGCAGTGCTTCATCCATGCCGACGAGGACGGCTTCAAGCTGCCGCTCTTCCGGCCGGCGCCGTGACGACCATGGACTTCACCGACTCCGAGGAGCAGCAGACGGTGCGCGGGCTCGCGCGGGAGATCCTCGAGCGCGAGGCGACGCAGGAGCGCCTGCGCACTGTGGAGCGCAGCGCGGACTGGCACGACGCCGTGCTCTGGAACCAGCTCGCGGCCGCCAACTTGTCAGGGATCGCGATCCCAGAGGCGCACGGCGGCATGGGCATGGGCTTCGCCGAGCTGTGCGTGCTGCTCGAGGAGCTCGGACGCGCGACGCTGCCGAGCGCCGCGTTCGCGACGCTCGCACTCGGCGCGCTGCCGCTCGCACGGTTCGGCAGCGACGCGCAGCGCGCGCGCTGGCTGCCGCGCGTCGCGAGCGGCGACGCGCTGCTCAGCGCGGCGCTCGACGACGCGGGCAGCGCGGACTTGCTCGCGCCCGCCACGCGCGCGCGGCGCGACGGCTCCGGCTGGATCCTCGACGGCGCGAAACGCTTCGTGCCGCACGCGCGCGCGGCGGACGCGATCCTGATTCCGGCTTGGAGCGAGCGCGGCGCGGCGGTGTTCCTGGTGGAGCCCAGCCGCGCGGGCGTCGCGCTCGCCGCGCGCGTCACGTCGAGCGGCGAGCCGCTCTTCGACCTGACACTCTCCGGGGTGCGCGTCGCGGACGACGCGCGTGTCCCGGTCGACGGCGCGGAGCTGCTGCGCTGGCTGCACCCGCGCGCGCTCACGGCGCTCGCCGCGCTCCAGGTCGGCGTCTGCGGCCGCGCGCTCGCGATCACCGCCGGCTACACGCGCGAGCGCGTCCAGTTCGGCGTGCCGATCGGGATGTTCCAGGCGGTTCAGCATCGCGAGGCCGACGCGTTCATCGACCTCGAAGCGATGCGCTGGGTGATGTGGCGCGCGGCCTACCGGCTCGCCGAGGGCCTGCCCGCAGAGCGCGAGGCGCGCGTCGCGAAGTTCTGGGCCGCCGACGGCGGCTCGCGCATCGTGAACGCCGCGTTGCACCTGCACGGCGGAATCGGCTCCGACGTCGACTATCCGATCCACCGCCACTTCCTCTGGTCGAAGGGCATCGAGCTCGCGCTCGGCGGCGCCTCGGCCCAGCTCGCCGCACTCGGCGCCGACGTCGCCGAGCACGGCCTCGGAGTGACGGCATGAAGCCGACGCTTCGCTGCTCCGACGTGAAGCCGGGCGACGCACTGCCGCCGCTCGACATCCCGGTCACGGCGACGCTCGTCGCCGGCGGCGCGATCGCGTCGCGCGACTACACGCCGGTTCACCACGACCCCGCCGCCGCGCAGGCGCAGGGTCTCCCCAACATGTTCATGAACATCCTCACGACGAAGGGCTTGGTCGGGCGCTACGTCACCGACTGGACCGGACCGAACGCGGTCGTGAAGGGCGTCTGGCTGAAGCTCGGCGGCCCCTGCATGCCCGGCGACACGCTGAAGCTGCGCGGCAAGGTGCTCTCGGCGAGCCCCGAGCTCGTCGAGATCGAGGTCGCCGGCAACAACTCCTGGGGCAGCCACGTCACCGCGAAGGTGCGCGTGCAGCTGCCGAGCGCTTAGGGACCGTGATGCCCATCTCTCTGAACAACGAGGCGGCGATCGCCGGCATCGGGCAGACGAAGTACACGAAGAACTCGGGCGTCTCCGAGCTGAGCCTCGCGGCGCAAGCGGTGCGCGGCGCGATCGACGACGCGGGGCTGAAGCCGTCCGACGTCGACGGGCTCGTCACGTTCCTGATGGATTCGAGCGACGAGGTCGAGGTCGCGCGCACCGTCGGCATCGGCGAGCTGACGCTGTTCAGCCGCATCGCGTATGGCGGCGGCGCGTGCGTCGGGCTCGTGCATCAGGCGGCGATGGCGGTCGCGACCGGTGCGGCGAAGCACGTCGTCGTCTACCGCGCGCTCAACGGGCGCTCGGGCCAGCGCATGGGCCAAGGCGTCAGCGGCAACCTCATCACCAGCGACTTGATCCATTGGTCCTGGTACATGCCGTTCGGGATGCTGACGCCGGCCTCGTGGGTCGCGCTGTGCGCACAGCGCTACATGCACGAGTACGGCGCGACGCACGACGACCTCGCGACGATCGCGATCGCGACGCGCAAGCACGCGGTCACGAACCCGAACGCGGCGTTCCATCAGCAGCCGCTGACGCGCGAGCAGTACTTCGCGGCGCGCTGGGTCGCCGAGCCGCTGCGGCTCTACGACTGTTGTCAGGAGACCGACGGCGGCTGCGCGCTCTTGATCACGACGCCCGAGCGCGCGCGCGATCTGCGCCAGCCGCCGGCGCTGATCCGCGGCGTCGCGCAGGCGTCGGCCGCGGGGCAGGAGCAGATGACGAGCTTCTATCGCGCGGACATGGCCGCGCTGCCGGAGATGGAGCTCGCGGGCCGGCAGGTCTACGCGCAGGCGAAGCTCGGCCCGCAGGACATCGACGCGACCATCCTCTACGACGCGTTCACGCCCGAGGTGCTGATCCAGCTCGAGTCGTTCGGCTTCTGCAAGAAGGGCGAGGCGAAGGATTTCATCCAAGACGGCGCGCTCGAAGTGGGCGGCCGGCTCCCCAACAACACCCACGGCGGCCTGCTCAGCGAGGCCTACATCCACGGCGTGAACGGCATCGCCGAGGGCGCGCGCCTCGTGCGCCGCCAGAGCGTGAACCAGCCGAAGAAGGCGGACCACGTGCTCGTCACCAGCGGCGTCGGCGTCCCCACCGGCGCGCTGATCCTCGGCCGCGCATGAGGGGACGTTCCGCAACAAGATCAACCGGCGAAATGCGAACGAGCGTTCACGCCGGAGACCAAGGTCGATCAAACCGGCGGGGCAACGTCGAATCGGTACCGCCCGGGCGCGCCTGCCGGCTTGCTGGTGACCGTGCGTTCACGAATTTCGAGTTGATTTAGTTGAAGAACGTCCCCGCATGGAGGTTGAAGTGACGGAAGCAGTCATCGTCGAAGGGATTCGCACGCCGATCGCGCGCGGGAAGATCGGGAAGGGCGATCTCTCCGGCTTTCACGCCGCGCAGCTGCTCGGGCTCGTGCAGCGCGCGGTCGTCGACCGCGCGGGCATCGCGCCGCGCGAGGTCGAGCAGATCTTCGGCGGCTGCGTCACGCAGGCGGGCGAGCAGTCGAACAACATCGCCCGCCACGCGTGGCTCGGCGTGGTGCGCGACGACTACTCGACGGCAGGCACGACGGTCGACGTGCAGTGCGGCTCCGGCCAGCAGGCGAACCACCTCGTCAACGCGCTGATCAAGGGCGGCACGATCGAGTGCGGCATCGCGTGCGGGATCGAGCTGATGAGCCACGTCGGGCTCGGCGCGAACGTGATGAACGGCCCCGGCTTCTTCCTTCCGCCGGGCTTCGCGTGGGACGAGCCGCTCTCGCAGTTCATCGCGGTCGAGCGCATCGCGAAGAAGTGGGGCATCACGCGCGACGACGTCGACGCATTCGCGCTGCGCTCGCAGGAGCTCGCCGCGAAGGCCGCGGCCGCCGGCCACTTCGCGCGCGAGATCCTGCCGGTCGACGCGCCGGTCGTCGGCGACGACGGCAAGCCGACCGGCGCGACGAAGCGCGTCGCCGCGGATCAAGGCATCCGGCCGACGACGCGCGAGGGGCTCGCCGCGCTGAAGCCGGTGCAGCCGGACGGCATTCACACGCCGGGCAACTCCTCTCAGGTCTCCGACGGCGCCGCTGCGCTGCTCTACATGAGCGCCGAGAACGCGCGCGCCCACGGTCTGCGCCCGCGCGCGCGGATCCGCCACGACGTGGTCGTCGGCTCCGACCCCGCGTTCATCCTCGAGGGCCCGATCGACGCGACGAAGCGCATGCTCGCGAAGAGCAAGCTGAGTCTGCGCGACATCGACCTGTTCGAGTGCAACGAGGCGTTCGCGGCGGTCGTGCTCGCGTGGCAGCGCGCGTTCCCGGAGATCAACCCCGCGCGCGTGAACCCGAACGGCGGCGCGATCGCGCTCGGGCACCCGGTCGGCGCGACCGGCTCGCGGCTGATCGTCTCGGCGCTGCACGAGCTCGAGCGCACCGGAGCCGGCACCGCGCTCGTCACGATGTGCTGCGGCTCGGCGGTCGGCACCGCGACGCTGATCGAACGGATCTGACGGGGAACCCAGAGAAGGAACGAGCGATGCTGCTCTCCGGCAAGGTGGCGATTGTTACGGGCGCGGGCTCCGGGCTCGGCCGCATCGAGGCGCTCGAGCTGGCGCGCCAAGGCGCGGCCGTCGTCGTGAACGATCTCGGCACGAACGCCGACGGCAGCGGCTCCACCGACGCGCCGGCGCGCGCGGTCGTGCGCGAAATCGAGGCCGCCGGTGGGCGCGCGATCGCAGCGTTCGGCGACGTCGCGGACTTCACGCAGAGCGAGCGCATCGTGCGCAGCGCGGTCGAGGCGTTCGGCGACCTCCACATCGTCGTGAACAACGCCGGCTTCTCGCGCGACGGCATGATCGTGAAGATGAGCGAGGAGATGTGGGACTCGGTGCTGCGCGTCCACGCGAAGGGTCACTTCTGCATGATCCGCCACACGATGGCCTACTGGCGCGATCGCCAGAAGGCGAGCGGCGGCCAGCCGATCTACGGGCGGCTGATCAGCACGGCGTCGGATGCGTTCATGATGGGCAACCTCGGCCAGCCGAACTACGCGGCCGCGAAGGCGGCGATCACGCACCTCACGCTCTCGGCCGCGCGCGAGTGCCAACGCCTCGGCGCGACCGCGAACGTCGTGCTTCCGCGCGCGCGCACGCGCATGACGATGGCGGGCCCGTGGGCCGGCCTCTTCAAGCAGCCCGAGTCGGGCTTCGACACGTTCGCCCCGGAGCACATCGGGCCGGTGGTCGCGTGGATCGCTTCGCCCCACGCGCAGAACGTGTCCGGCAACGTGATCCAGATGTGGGGCAAGCACGTGCGCGTCTACGCGGCGCCCAAGCCCGCGCTCGACCACGAGCACGAGGTGCCGTGGACGGTGGACGAGCTGCAGAGGGTGCTCGGCCCGTTCTTCGCGAATCGTAAGCCGATCGACGACTCGTTCGCGCTGCCGATGGCGTAGCGCCGTCGCTCGATGTGCAGCGCGCGCGCCGCCCGTTGTATACACGCCGGCACAACGAGCCCGGGCTCGCTCGGCCGGAGCGAACATGCGCCTCGCCCCCCTCGCGCTCTGCGCCGCCGTCGTGGTTGCCCACGCGCGCGGCAGCGCGGCGGAGCCGCCCGCGTACGACGTCTACGTCAGCGAGGAGAGCGACGTGGTCGGCCGCATCGCGCCGGAGCGCGGCGTCGACGCGGGCGAGCTCGCCGAGCGCTCGGCGCGCAGCCTCGACGAAGCGCTCGCGTTCGAGCCCGGGATCTACGTGCGCAAGGGCAACGAGGGCACGCCGCTCATCGACATGCGCGGGCTGCGCTCGCGCCACGTGCTGCTCCTGCTCGACGGCATCCCGTTCAACGGGGCCGAGGACGGCCAGTTCGATCCGCAACTGATTCCCGCCGAGCTGATCGGCAGCGTGCGCATCGGCTTCGGCAACGCCTCCGTTCTGCACGGCGACGGTCCACTCGGCGGCGTGCTGCAGGTCGTGACGCGCGTCCCCGAGGACGGGCTGCAAGCGAACGCGAGCCTCGACGCGCGCTCGGGCGACCAGCTGCTCGGCAGTCTGTCCGTCGCCGGCAAGCGCGGGTCGCTCGACGGCTTCGCCGCGGCCAGCGGCTTCTACCGCGGCGGCTTCGCACTGTCGGACGACTTCGACGCGAGCGGCAGCGAGGACGGCGGCCGCCGTGACAACGCGCGGCGCAATCGGCGCAGCGGCCTCGCGCGCGTCGGCTGGACGCCGAGCGAGACGACGCGCGTCGGCGCGCTCGTCGCGGTCGTCGACGGCGACTATGGAATCCCGCCGAACGGGATCGACGATCCCACGGACCCGTTCGCGTCGCGCGTGCGCCACGAGCGAGTCGAAGACCACTCGGGCGTCTCCGGCCAGCTCTCGTTCCAGTGGGACCCACGCGGGCCGCTCGAGCTGCGCAGCTGGGCGTACGCGAACGGCGCGAACGAGCAGCGCGCGCGCTACGACGACGCGGATTACGACTCGATGACCGACGACCGGATCTCGGGAACGTTCGACGCCGAGAACGACTCGACGATCTTCGGCAGCGCGACACATCTCGGTGTCGAGCTCGGCGCAGCGGGCCGCCTCCAGGCGACGCTGCAAGGCCGCCGCGAGGAGTTCGCGACCGACGGCACGGTTCGCGACGTGCGGCTCGGCGGCGGCCGCTTCGGCCTGCGCGACTTCGACGAGGAATCTCATCAAGGGATCTACAACCTCGGCGTTCAATGGGAGTCGCTGCCCGTCGGCGGCGTCGGCGTCGTGCTCGGCTACGGCCACAGCTGGATCGACAAGGACGCCGGCGCGAGCGACGACGGCGCGAGCTTTCTCGCCGGCGCGTTCTGGGACGTCCGCGAGGGCACGCACCTGCGCGCGTCGGCTTCGCGCAAGCTGCGCTTCCCGTCGCTGCGCCAGCTACACGAGATCTCGACCGGGAACCCCGACCTCGAGGCCGAGACGGCGTGGAGCTACGAGATCGGCTTCGCGCAGTCGCTGCCCGGCCCCGGGCTGCTCGACGTCAGCGCGTTCTGGATCGACGTCGACGACTTCATCGAGCTGGACGCGACCACGAATCGGTTCGAGAACAACGACCGCTATCGCTTCCGCGGCGTCGAGCTCGCACTCGACTTGCGCCCCGTCGAGCGCCTCTCGCTCCGCACCAGCTACTCGTTCCTCGATTCGCAGAACCGCTCGCCCGGCGCGCTGGAAGATCCGCTCCCGAATCGTCCGCAGCATCGCTTCGCGCTCGAGAGCCGCGTGCAGCTTCCCGCCGGGTTCTCGGTGCGCGGCGCGCTCGAGTACGTCGCGGACCAAGTCGTCTACACGCGCCAGCCGCCGACGCGCCGCCGCTCGACCGGGAATTACTTCCTCGCCGATCTGCGCATCGAGAAGAGACTTCTCGACGACAAGCTCGCGCTGTACTTCGGCGTCGAGAATCTCGCCGATGAGAATTATCAACGGAGCTACGGTGTGCCCGACGCGGGCCGCACGTTCTTCGGCGGCATGCGGGCGAGCTTCTGAGGAGCGCACGTGGAGCTGCTGATCGCGATCGACGACACCGACAACCTCGAGCCGGGCTGCATCGGCACGGGGCGTCTCGCGCGCATGCTCGCGAGCGACCTCGCCGAGCGCGCGCTCTGCAAGCGCGCGAACGTGACGCGGCACCAGCACTTCGTTCATCCCGACATCCCGTTCACTTCGCATAACAGCTCGGCCTGTCTGCTCGCGGAGAAGGCGACGGCTCCGCTCGCGGCGATCGCCGAGCACGCGCGGAAGTTCCTGGTCGAGCATCCGAACGCCGGCGCGAACCCCGGGCTCTGTGTCATCGAGCCGAGCGCCGTTCCCGGCTGGCTGCTCGACTTCGCGAAGCGCACGCAGAGCGAGGTGGTGACGCTCGCGGAGGCCGATCAGGTCGCGGCGCGTCTCGACGGCTTCGTCTGGAGCGCGGGCGCGACCGGCCAAGGCCGCATCGGCGCGCTCGCAGCCGTCGCGCTGCGCGCGTCGGGAGGGGACGGGCGCTTCATCGGGCTGCGCGGGATTCGCGGGCTCGAAGGCGTGATGAGCGTCGCGGAGATCATCGAGAACAGCGCCGTCGAGCGCGTGGAGTCGCTCAGCGGCGAGGCGCTGCCGCCCGAGACGCGCATCCACACGCAGGACTGGGTGCGCCCCGCGCTGCGCGGCGGCGTCCCGGTGATGCGCGTGCAGCAACGCGACGGGCGCTGGATCCCCGAAGACAAGTGGAGGACCTATCGATGACGGCCGGAGCGAATGCGATCGCGCGCCCCCTCGGCGCGCAGCTGAGCGTCGTCGGAGCATGCGCGCTCGGGCTGCTCGTCGCGCGGCTCGCGTCCCGCGGAATCCACGTTCCCGGACATGCTGCGCTTCCGGCGCTGTTCTTCCTCGTGTACGCAGCGAAGCGCGTGCCGCGAACGGGTGCAGCCGGAGCGACCGCGCTGCCGACGATCGCGGCGAGCCTGCTCGGCTTCGCGGGCGACGCGGGCGGAGCCGCGACGCTGCTCGCGATCGCCGGAGTCGTCGAAGCCGCCGCCTTTCTCGCGCCGGGCTTCGCGACACGGCTCGTGCCGTGCTTGATCGTCGGTCTCGTCGCCGGCGCGGCGCGCATCGCGACGCAGGCGATCCCGCTCGCGCTCGGCCAGCCGGATCTCGGCGCGCCCGCGCTCGCGTCGGCGCTCGGCTATGCGCTGTTCGGCGCGCTCGGCGCCGCGCTCGTGCCGGCGGTCGACTCGTTACGCGCTCGGCGCCGCGCGAGCTGACGCTCGCTCACTCGCCGCGCTCGCGATCGCGCAGCCGATACCCGACGCCGAGCTCGGTGATCAGGCGCTGCGGGCGCGCGGGGTCGGCCTCGATCTTCTTGCGCAGCTCCGCGACGTGCACGCGCACGTTGTGGTTCTGGCCCGCGTGCGCGGCGCCCCACACCTCACTGAGGATCTGGCGGTGCGTCAGCACTCTGCCGGCGTTGCGCGCGAGCAGCGCGAGCAGCTTGAACTCGAGCGGCGTGAGGCGCGCCTCGCGCCCTTCCACCCAGACTTCGCGACGCGCGAAGTCGATGCGCAGGCCGGGCAGCTCGAGCGCGGCATCCGCAGGCGTGCCCGCGCCGCGCGCGTGCCGCAGCGCGACGCGCACGCGCGCGAGCAGCTCGTTCACGCCGAACGGCTTGGTCAGGTAGTCGTCGGCGCCGGCGTCGAGCGCGGCGACCTTGTCGTCCTCGCGGCCGCGCGCGGAGATCACGATCACCGGCACGCGGCTCCACTCGCGCAATCGCCGCGTCAGCGCGACGCCGTCACCGTCGGGCAGGCCGAGGTCGAGCAGCACCGCATCGGGGTTGTTACTGGCGATCAGCGAGAGCCCGAGCGCGCCATTCTCCGCTTCGAGCACGCGATGGCCGTTCGCGCCGAGCGAGACGCGCAGGAAGCGACGCACCGCGAGCTCGTCCTCGATCACCAGCACGAGCGGCGCGCCAGCGCTCACGCGCTCGCTCCGGTCGGAGCTGCGGCGAGCGGCGGCGCCTCGCCGGCGGGCAGCCGCACGCGGAACGTGGTGCCGCCGCCCGGGCGCGCTTCGGCTGCGATCGTTCCGCCGTGCGCGCTGACGATGCCGTGGCAGATCGCCAGGCCGAGGCCCACACCGGCGCCGCGCGCGCCCACGCCGCGCACGAACTTTTCGAATGGCCGCGCCAGCACCTCGGGCGGAAGGCCGGGGCCGCGATCGGAGACGCACAGCTCGACGTGATGATCGAGCGCGCGCGCGCTGATCTCGAGCTCGCCGCTCGGCGCATGGCGCAGCGCGTTCTCGAGCAGGTTGGTCAGCAGCTGCTGGATCAAGATCGGGTCGACCGCGATCAGCGGCAGCGCGGGATCGAGCGCGATGCGCAGCTCGCGCTGCGCGAGCCGCTTCTCGAGCGCGCTGAGCGCCGAGCCGACCAGCTCTTCGAGCGGGATCCAATCGCGGCGCAGCACGACTTCGCCCGCTTCGAGCCGCGTCATGCTGAGCAGGTTCGTCACCAGCCGTTCGAGCTGCTCGGCGCCGTCGCAGATCGTCTCGAGCAGCTCGCCGCGCTCTCGCGGAGCGACGGCGTCGAGGTTGCGCAGCGAAGTGGCGGCGCCGGTGATCGCCGCGAGCGGCGTGCGCAGGTCGTGCGAGACCGCCGAGAGCAGCGAGCTGCGCATCTCCTCGGTGCGGGCGCGCACGACCGCCGCGCTCGCGCGCTCGGCGAGCACGGTGCGCTCGAGCGCGATCGACGCCTGGCGACAGAACGCGAGCAGGAAGCCGCGCTGTTCCGCGCCGAGCGGCGCCCCCGCCGCGCGCTGGAGCGAGAGCACGGCGATCGGCGCGTGCGCCGGGCCGAGCGGGACCGAGAGCGAGCGCGCGCCCGGCAGGGTGTCGGTGCCTTCTCCCGCCGGCCGCGCGTTCTCAAAGGTCCAGCGCGCGACGGCGAGGTCGCTCGCCGCGAGCGTCAGCCGCGGAGGCTGCACGCCGATCGGCTCGAGCGCTCCTTCGGCGCTCGGGGCGAGCACGGCAGCGCTCGCTTCGAACGTGCGCGCGGCGAGCGCGGCGACGCGCTGCGCGGCGTCCGCGAGCAGCGCCGCGCTGCCGAGCTCGGTCGAGAGCGCGACCAGCGCCGCCGTGCGCTGCTCGCGCCCGCGCGCGTCGCGTTCCTGGCGGCGCAGCCGAGTGATGAGCCCGCTCATCAGGAAGCCCACGCCGAACATCATTGCGAAGGTCATCAGGTGGCGGAGATCGCCGACGCGGAACGTGAGATAGGGCGGGACGAAGAAGAAGTCGTACGCGGCGACGCTGAGCCCGGCCGCGAGCAGCGAAGGCCCGCGCCCGAGCCAGACCGCGGTCGCCATCACGGCGAGCAGATACAGCATCGCGACGTCCGGGACCTCGAGGATGCGATGCAGCGGCAGCGCGAACGCCGTCGTCGCTCCGATCAGCGCCGCGGCGAGCGTCCACGCTCCCAGCGCAGCGTCGCCCGGATGGCCCTCCGATGGCTCGGCGCGCGGCTCGCCGGCGTCGCCCGAGATCACGAGCACGTCGATGTCGCCGCTGCCGCGCACGACGTCGTCGAGCAGCGATCCGCGCAGCCGATCTCGCAGCCGCGAGTGCGTCGGCTTGCCGATCACGATCCGCGTCACGTTCTCGCGCCGCGCGTAGTCGAGCAGCGCCTGAGAAGTGCTCGCGCCTTCGAGCCGCACGACGCCGGCGCCGAGCGACTCCGCGAGGCGCAGGTGCGCCTCGAGCCGCTCGCGATCGGCCTCGTTCATGTCGCCGAGCGCCGGCGCGTCGACATAGGCGGCGACCCAGGGCACGCGCAGGCCGGCGGCGAGCCGGGCCGCGGTGCGAATCAGCCGCGCGCTGCTCGGCGCCGGCCCGACGCAGACGAGAATGCGCTCCGCGGTCGGCCAGGTGGCGGAGACGCCGTGTCGTTCGCGGAACTCGCGCACGTCCTCGTCGACGTGCTGCGCCATCCGCCGCAACGCGAGCTCGCGCAGCGCGAGCAGGTTGCCGTGGCGGAAGAAGTTGTCGGCCGCGCGGCGGGCCTGTTCCGGCAGATAGACCTTGCCCTCGCGCAGCCGCGCCAGCAGCTCTTCCGGCGCGATGTCGACGAGCTCGATCTCGTCGGCGCGCTCGAGCATCGAGTCGGGGATCGTCTCGCGCACCTGCACGCCGGTGATCTGCGCGACCACGTCGTTCAGGCTCTCGACGTGCTGCACGTTCACGGTCGTGTAGACGTCGATGCCGGCGTCGATCAGCTCGAGCACGTCCTGCCAGCGCTTCGCGTGGCGCGCGCCCGGGATGTTCGTGTGCGCGAGCTCGTCGACGAGCAAGAGGCGCGGCTTGCGCGCGAGCGCAGCGTCGAGATCGAATTCCTCGAACGCTTGGCCACGGTAGTCGATGCGTGCGCGCGGCAGGATCTCGAGCCCGAGCAGCAGCGCGCCGGTGTCGAAGCGCTTGTGGGTCTCGACGACGCCGACCACGACGTCCGAAACTTTCTGCTCGATCACCAGATCGCGCGCGACCTGGAGCATGCGGTAGGTCTTGCCGACGCCGGGCGCGAAGCCGAAGAAGATCTTCAGCTTCGCCCGGCGCGCGCGCGCTTCCTCGTCCTGCACGCGCCGCAGCAGCGCGTCGGGGTCGGGACGCAGCTCGGATTCGACCATCGCGCCCCCGCCGCGATCCCGCGCGCTCTAGAGGCGCTCGAGATCGAGATTCAGGAGTAACACATTGACGCGCGGCTCTCCGAGCACGCCGAGCGTGCGCCCCTCGACGTGGCTCTCGACCCGCTCTCGCACCTTCGCCTCCGCGAGACCGCGCGCCTTCGCGACGCGCGCGACTTGAAAGAAGGCCGCCGCCGGCGTGATGTGCGGGTCGAGGCCGCTGCCCGAAGCGGTCACCAGATCCGCGGGCACCGGAGCGCTCGCGTCCACGCCCGAGGCGCGCAGCGCCTCGATGCGGGAGCGCACCGCGTCGTGGAGAGCGGGGTTCAGCGGCCCCTGATTCGAGCCGCTCGACGCGGCGGCGTTGTACGGCGAGGGGCTCGTCGCCGATGGCCGGCTCCAGAAGAAGCGCGGGCTCGAGAACGGCTGCCCGATCAGCGCGGAGCCGAGCACGCGATCGCCGTCGCGGATCAGGCTGCCGTTCGCCTGGAAAGGGAACAGCCGCTGGGCGAGCGCGGTGACGAGCGCCGGATACGCGAGCCCCGTGAGCGCGCTCAGCAGCGCGAACAGCACGAGCGCGGGGCGAACCTGAGAGAGCATCCGAGCCTCTGTTGTTACGCGATCCCGAGGGCGACGAGCCCGACGTCGATCGCTTTGATGAACGGGAACGGCAGCATCACGCCGCCGAGCCCGTAGCTGAGCAGGTTGCGGCGCAGCAGCGCGCCGGCCGGCGCCGGCCGATAGCGCACGCCGCGCAGCGCGAGCGGAATCAACGCGACGATGATCAGCGCGTTGAAGATCACCGCCGAGAGCACCGCGCTCTGCGGCGAATGCAGGCTCATCACGTCGAGCGCGTTCAGCTGCGGATAGGTGGCTGAGAACGCCGCCGGGATGATCGCGAAGTACTTCGCGAGATCGTTCGCGATGCTGAAGGTGGTCAGCGTGCCGCGCGTGATCAGCATCTGCTTCCCGATCTCGACGACGCTCAGCAGCTTGGTCGGATTCGAGTCGAGATCGACCATGTTGCCGGCTTCCTTCGCGGCCAGCGTGCCGGTGTTCATCGCGACCGCGACGTCGGCCTGCGCGAGCGCGGGCGCGTCGTTGGTGCCGTCGCCGGTCATCGCGACCAGGTGGCCATTCGCCTGGTAGTCGCGGATCAGCGCGAGCTTCATCTCGGGCTTCGCTTCGGCGAGGAAGTCGTCGACGCCGGCTTCCGCGGCGATCGCGGCCGCGGTGAGCGGGTTGTCGCCGGTGATCATCACGGTGCGGATGCCGACGCGGCGCAGCTCCGCGAAGCGCTCGCGGATGCCGCCCTTCACGATGTCCTTCAGGTGCACGACGCCGAGCACGCGCTTGCCGTCGGCGACGACGAGCGGCGTGCCGCCGCCGCGCGCCACCTCTTCGACCGTCGCCCGCACGGCGCTCGGCAGCTCGCCGCCGTGCTCCTTCGCGAACCTCTCGATCGCATCGGGCGCGCCCTTGCGGATGCGGCGCTCGCCCTGATCGGCGCCGCTCATCCGCGTATTCGCGCTGAACGGAACGAAGTGCGCGTCCGGCGCCTGCACCTCGCGCCCGCGCACACCGAAGCGCTCTTTCGCGAGCACGACGATGCTGCGGCCCTCCGGCGTCTCGTCCGCGAGCGAGGCGAGCTGCGCGGCGTCGGCGAGGTCTCGTTCGGAGAGGCCGGGCGCCGGCAGGAATGCGGTCGCCTGGCGGTTGCCGAGCGTGATCGTGCCGGTCTTGTCCAGGAGCAACACGTCGACGTCGCCGGCCGCCTCGACGGCACGCCCAGAGGTCGCGATCACGTTCGCCTGGATCATGCGGTCCATGCCCGCGATGCCGATCGCCGAGAGCAGCCCGCCGATCGTCGTCGGAATCAGGCAGACGAGCAGGGCGGCGAGGATCGTCATCGCGACCGGCGCCCCGGCTCCCGAGGCCACGACCGCGTAGAGCGAGAACGGCTTCAACGTCGCCGTCGCGAGCAGGAAGACGATCGTCAGCCCGGCCAGCAGGATGTCGAGCGCGATCTCGTTCGGCGTCTTCTGGCGCTTCGCGCCCTCGACGAGCGAGATCATGCGATCGAGGAACGTCTCGCCCTGATTCGCGGTGACGCGCACGACGAGCCAGTCCGAGATCACGGTCGTGCCGCCGGTGACCGAGCTGCGGTCGCCGCCGCTCTCGCGGATCACCGGTGCGCTCTCGCCCGTCACTGCGCTCTCGTTCACCGACGCGATGCCCTCGATCACCTCGCCGTCCGCGGGAATCATGTCGCCCGCCTCGACGAGCACGACGGCGCCTTTGCCGAGCTGCACGGACGGCACGCGAACCCAGGGCGCGCCGCGGCGCGGCTCCGCGAGGAGCTTCGCGACGATGTCGCGGCGGGCGGCGCGCAGCGCATCCGCCTGCGCCTTGCCGCGACCCTCGGCCATCGCCTCCGCGAAGTTCGCGAACAGCACCGTCAGCCAGAGCCATGCCGAGACGCCGAGGATGAAGCCTGCCGGCGCCTCGCCGCGCTCCGTCAGCAAGGCGTGCACGCCGAGCAGCGTCGTGAATGCGCTGCCGACTTCGACGACGAACATCACCGGGTTCCGGATCATGCGCCGCGGCGAGAGCTTGCGCAGCGAATCGGCGACCGCGCGCGTCACGATCGCGGTCTCGAACAGCGGGCGTGCCTGAGTCTTGGCGGACATCGGGTCTCCGATGGCTACTGCGCGAAGAGCTGGAGCTGCTCGACGATCGGACCGAGCGCGAGCGCCGGAAGGAACGTGAGCGCGCCGACCAGCACGACGGTGCCCGCGAGCAGCGAGACGAACAGCGGCCCGTGCGTCGGCAGCGTGCCCGCGCTCGCCGGAACGGCCCTCTTCTTCGCGAGCGAGCCTGCGATCGCGAGGATCGGCACGATCAGCCAGTAGCGGCCGACGAACATCGCGATCGCGATCGCAACCGCGTAGAAGCGGCCGCTGACCGCGATGCCTGCGAACGCGGAGCCATTATTGCCGGCGCCCGACGAGAACGCGTAGAGGATCTCGCTGAAGCCGTGCGCTCCCGGGTTGCCGAGCGTGGCGCTGCCGGCCGGCACGACGCACGCGATCGCGGTCCCGACCAGGATCGTCAGCGCCGGGAACAGGATCACGAGCGAGGCCATCTTCATCTCGAAGGCCTCGATTTTCTTCCCCAAGTACTCCGGCGTGCGTCCGACCATCAGCCCGCCGATGAAGACGGCGACGATCGCGAACGCGAGCATCCCGTAGAGGCCCGAGCCGACGCCGCCGTAGATCACCTCGCCGAGCTCGATCATCCAGAGCGGAACGAGGCCGCCGAGCGGCGTGAAGCTGTCGTGCATCGCGTTCACCGAGCCGTTCGAGGCCGCGGTCGTCGCGGTCGCCCAGAGCGCGGAATTCGCGATCCCGAAGCGGACCTCCTTGCCCTCCATGTTCCCGCCCGCTTGGAGCGAGCTGGCCACCTGATCGACGCCGAGCGCGCCCAGCGCCGGGTTGCCGTGCTGCTCGGCCGCGAAGCACGCGATCAGCAGCGGAATGAAGATCGCGGACATCGCTGCGTAGACCGCGATTCCCTGCCGGCGGTCCTTCACGAGCTCACCGAACGTGAAGCACAGCGCGCCGGCGATCAGCAGGATCGAGACCGCTTCGGCGAAGCCCGAGAGCGGCGTCGGGTTCTCGAACGGGTGCGCGGAGTTCGCGTTGAAGTAGCCGCCGCCGTTGGTGCCGAGCTGCTTGATCGCGACTTGGGAGGCGACCGGGCCGAGCGCGATCTCCTGCGTCGTGAGCGCGGCGCCGTCCGCTGTCCTCGTCGGCTCGAGCAGCGGCGCGCTCGCCTCGGCGTCGAGAGTCTGCGGCGTTCCCTGCCAGACGAGCACGAGCGCGAGGACGAGCGAGAGCGGCAGCAGGATGTAGAGCGTCGTCCGCACGAGATCGACCCAGAAGTTGCCGACGCCCGAGGCGAGCTTTCGCGTGAAGCCGCGGATCAGCGCGACGAGCACCGCCATCCCGGTCGCGGCCGACACGAAGTTCTGGACGGTCAGCCCCAACATTTGGACGAGCGGGCTCAACGTCGTCTCGCCGCCGTACGACTGCCAGTTCGTGTTGCTCGCGAAGCTCACCGCGGTGTTCAGTGCGACGTCCGGCCCGACCGCAGGCAGGCCGGCGCCGTTCAGCGGGAGCACGGCCTGGAGCCGCTGGAGCGCGTAGACCGCGAACAGACCGACCCCGTTGAAGACGAGGACCGCGGCCGCGTAGACCTTCCAGCTCATGTCGTCGTCGGCGCGCACTCCGGCGACGCGATAGAAGAGGCGCTCGAGCGGTCCGAGCAGCCGGCCCAGCAAGCCCAGGCGTCCTTCGTAGACCGCGGCCATGGCGCGACCGAGCGGGATCGCGAGCGCCGTCAGCACGGCGAAGTAGAGCGCGAGCTGAAGCAAGCTGTTTGCGGTCATGACAGCTTCTCGGGCGCGAGCAGCGCCACGAGCAGATAGACGAACAGGCCGGCGCAGAGCGCCGCGCCGAGCAGCTCGAGAGCCAGCACCGCGTCAGCTCACTCGCTCGCAGAGAGCGATCAGGCCCCAGCTGGCGGCGAGGAAGGCGAGCACGCCGGCGACGTAGACGAAATCCATGGACGCGACCTCCGAATCGCGCCGCAGCCTAAGCGCCGCGCCATTCGGCCGGCCTCAAGCTGCGCGCCGAACGCATCAAGAGGGCATCAAGCGGGCCGATGGGTGCTGCTGCCCGAGGCGCCAAGCTGGGCTACTCCGCCACGAATCGCCGCAACGGAGAACGAAGCTTTGGAGGTTTGGGCCGCGGTCGACGACGTGCGCATGCCGCTCGCGCGGATCGCCGCGCACGCGCAGCGCGCCGAGCGGCTCGGCTTCGACGGGCTGATCGTGCCCGAGGCGGTTACCGACGCGATCCCGGCGGCGACGCTCGCGCTCGCCGGCACGACGCGGCTGCGCGTCGCGACCGGCGTGATCGTCGCGTTCGCGCGCAGCCCGATGCTGGTCGCGCAGAACGCGTGGGCGCTCGCGCAGCTCTCCGGCGGGCGCTTCGCGATCGGCCTCGGCCCGCAGGTGAAGGGCAACATCGAGGGCCGCTTCGGGATGCCGTGGAGCGCGCCGGCCGCGCGCATGCGCGATTATGTCGGCGCGCTGCGAGCGTGCTTCGACTCGTTCCAGAGCGGGAAGCCGCTCGCGTACCGCAGCGATTCGTACTCGCTCACGCGCATGCAGCCGTTCTTCAAGCCGGATCCGCTGCCGGCGGAGCACGCGCGCATCGAGGTCTGGCTCGGCGCGATCGGGCCGCTGATGACGCACGTCGCCGGTGAGGTGGCCGACTGCGTGATCGCGCATCCGACCAACTCGTCGCCTGCGTACCTGCGAGACGCGCTGCGGCCGAAGATCGCGGAGGGCACCGCCGCAGCAGGCCGCGAGCCGCGCGCGATTCGCGTGATCGCGAACCCGATGGTCGCGACCGGCCCGGACGCGGCGAGCGTCGCGCGCGAGCGCGAGGCCGCGCGCGAGGTGCTCGGGTTCACGTACTCGACGCCCGCCTATTGGGGAACGCTCGAGCACCACGGCTGGGGCGCGGTGGGCCGCGCGCTGCTCGAGAAGACTCGCGCGAACGACTGGGCCGGGATGCGCGCCCTGATCACGGACGAGATGCTGGACGCGCTCGTGCCGAGCGCTGATTACGGAGAGATCGCGGCGTCGATCCGCGCGCGCTACGGCGGCGTCGCGGAGGGCATCAGCCTGCGCATGCCGGCCGACCCAGCGCACGACGCGGCATTCGGGCGCGTCGTCGCCGCGCTGCGCGCGAGCTGAATTGGCCAAACGGGGTCTGACCCCGTTTGGCCAATTCAGCGAGGCAACGCGCCAGCAGCTGCGCAGCGCGCGGACAGCGGCTGCCCCAGCGCGCGGCACGAACGGCGTTCGCGCGCGCGCAGCTGCGCCCCAGCTCGGCACCCAACTTGCTTCTGCGTCCGCGCGAGAGGTCTCTCGCGTCATGCCGCGCTACGCCTACGAATGGTTATCAGGGCAAGATCACACGTTCCTGCTCGCCGAGAGCGAGAACGCGCCGATGCACGTCGCGGCGGTCGGCATCTTCGAGGCCGGCCCGATGCGCAGCGAGGACGGCGGGATCGCGATCGACCGCTTCCTCGCGTCGATGCAGTCGATCCTCCACCTGATCCCGCGCTACCGGCAGCGGCTGGAGTACAGCCCGCTCGAGCATCGGCCCATCTGGGTCGACGACCGGCACTTTCAGCTGCGTTACCACGTGCACCACGCGGCGCTGCCGAAGCCGGGCTCGCTCGCGCAGCTGAAGGAGCTCGCGGGCTGGATCCTCTCGCGCCAGCTCGATCGCGCCCGGCCGCTCTGGGAGGCGTGGCTGATCGAGGGAGTCGAGGGCGGCGAGCAGTTCGCGCTGATCACGAAGATCCATCACTGCATGGTCGACGGCGCCGCGGGCGCGGACATCGCGCAGATCATGCTGTCGCCGTCGCCGCGCACGGCGCTCGAGGAGCCGGCGAGCTACACGCCGCGGCCGCTGCCGACGCGTTTCGAGCTCGCGCGCGACGAGGTCCTGCGCGGCGCCTCTCGCATCGCGCGCGCGGCGGGCGCGCTCGCGCGCGCGCCGCGCGAAGGCGGCGCGCTGGCCCAGGAAGCGCGCAAGCGCGCGGCGTCGCTCTCGACGCTCGCCCGCTATGCGCTGAAGCCGGCGTCGGCGACGCCGCTGAACGGCGAGGTCGGCCCGCACCGCCAGTTCGACTGGCTGACGATGCCGCTCGAGGCCGTGCTCGAAGTGCGCAAGGTGCTCGGCACGAGCCTGAACGACGTCGTGCTCGCGACGGTCGCGGGCGCGGTGCGCAAGTACCTGCTGCTGCGGCGCGCGGAGCCGTCGATCCTCGACTTCCGCATCACCGCGCCGGTCAGCATGCGCCGCGCGAGCGAGCGCGGGCAGCTCGGCAACCATGTCTCTTCGTGGATCCTGCCGCTGCCGATCGCAGAGAAGGATCCGCTGGCGCGGCTGGAGAAGATCCGCGAGGAGACCGCGCAGCTGAAGCGCTCGGACGCCGCGGCCGGTGTCGAGACGCTGCTCTCGCTCGCCGACTGGCTGCCGCCGCGCGTGCTCGCGAGCGCGGTCGGGCTCGCCGCGGGGCCTGCGAACATGATCGTCACGAACGTCCGCGGCCCGGATCTCCCGCTCTATATGGTGGGGGCGAAGCTGCTCGGGATGTATCCGGTCGTCCCGCTGCTGCCGCGCACTGGCCTCGGCGTCGCGCTGTTCAGCTACGACGGCCGGCTGTGCTGGGGCTTCGCCGCCGACCAGGACCTCGTGCCCGATCTGCCGGCGTTCGTGCGCGCGATCCGCGACTCGTTCGAGGAGCTGCGCACGGCCGCGGTCGGGAAGATGTTCCACAAGCCCGCGCCGAAGCCGGCCGCGCCTGCCGAGGAGCTGGCGGTCGAAGCGCCGCTGCCGGCGCCCGCCCCGGAGCGCGCCGCCGAGCCGCTCGCCGCCACGAGCCTCGCGAGCGCCGCGCCGACGCCGATCCGCCCGCGGCGCATGAAGCCCCGCGAGGAGACCGCCGCCTCCGGATGAGCCAATCGGGTCAGACCCGGTCAGACCCACTCAGACGCGATCGGCTCGTCGGCCGCCTTGTCCGCGGAAATGCAACGTGTTTCACTGCGACTCCTTCGCTTGCCAGGAGTCGTTCGGATGAGTCGATCCATCGAGGCGGCGCTCACCGCGCCGCACAAGCTCACCTACACGTACAAGCGCTCGCTCGGGCCCGTGCTCGGCAAGTTCTTCACCGCGCTGCGCGATCGGCAGATCCTCGGCGCGCGCCGCAAGGACGGCAGCGTGCTGGTGCCGCCGAAGGAGTACGACCCGGAGACGGCGGAGGCGCTGAGCGAGCTCGTGCCCGTGCGCGAGACCGGCGTCGTGAAGAGCTGGACGTGGGTCGCGCGGCCGCGCAAGCAGCAGCCGCTCGGCCGGCCGTTCGCATACGCGCTGATCCAGCTCGACGGCGCCGCGACGTCGCTGCTGCACGTGGTCGACGCGGGTAGCGAGTCGAAGATGAAGACCGGCATGCGGGTGCGCGCGCGCTGGGCGGAGAAGACCGCCGGCGCGATCACCGACATCGCCGCGTTCGTGCCGGAGGCCTGAGAGATGGCGGAGAACCAAGCGGCGCAAGCGCTCGGACCGGTCGAGGTGATGCTCGCGCCGGTCGAGCTCGAATACCTCTACTCCGCGGGCCAGAGCGCATCCCGCTTCCTGCGCGCGATCGCGCAGGGAAAGCTGTTAGGGCAGCGCTGTCCGGTCGACGGCCGCGTCTACTTCCCGACGCGCGGCTCGTGCCCGCAGCACGGGGTCGTGATCGACGGCGAGCCCGTCGAGCTGAAGGACACGGGCACGCTCGTCACGTACTCGATCGTGCGCGTGCCGAGCCAGAACATCCCGCTGCAGCTGCCCTACATCTCGGCGCAGATCCTGGTCGACGGCGCGAACACGATCCTGATGCACCTGCTCGACTGCAAGCTCGAGGACGTGCACATGGGCATGCGCGTGAGAGCGGTCTGGAAGCCGCGCGACCAGTGGACGACCTCGGTCGCGAACATTCTCTACTTCCAGCCGAGCGGCGAGCCCGACGCGCCCTACGACTCGTACAAGGAGCACATCTGATGCGCGAGATCGCCGTCGTCGGGTTCACGCAGTCGCCGTCGCTGCGCCGCGAGCCGAACCGCAACGAGGTCGAGATCCTCGTGCCGGTGATCGCCGAGCTGAAGAAGAGCGTCGGCATCACGAACGACCAGATCGGCTTCGTGTGCTCGGGCTCGAGTGACTATTTGGCGGGCCAGTCGTTCGCGTTCGTCGCCGGCCTCGATGCGG
>Ga0187894_10000495_pt1 | contig 53343 bp, 65 predicted proteins | sample GBC1701081metaG_FD_136650 | JGI IMG/M metagenome (GOLD analysis project Ga0187894, IMG submission 136650) | White microbial mat communities from a lava cave in the Kipuka Kanohina Cave System on the Island of Hawaii, USA - GBC170108-1 metaG ...
ACTCGTCTCCGCCGCTAAGAGCGCGGCCTAACAAGGCGCTGCAGCTGACCTGGCGCCGCCTGGTCGGCTTGCGGGGCCGGTCAGCCGTCGGCCGGGCGGTCCGGGGTCGTCACGCGCCCGGCCTCCGGTCGTGGCATTATGGTTCGCGGCGCCAGGCAGCTGAGCGCCAAACCGTTAGACGACGCCAGAACCCTGGATAGCTACATGTGGCTTCTCACTCCCGTCGCCTTCTTCGCTTCAGCCTGGGGAGTAGCGGCAGCAGTCGTCGCCGCGAACGGAGGGTTCGGGTCCGGGGATTTGCCGGCATTCGCCCTTTGGTCTGTGCCCCCCGCTCTTCTTCTTCACCCCTTGACCGCGGGCCTAGCGTTGGCCTCGGCTCGATGGCACGCGGGGGCGACCTTCCTTGCGGTCGGCGGCGTTGCTGCCGGGTTCGCGGTCGCTTGGACTCAGCTCGTAGCCTTCGTTCTCGGACCCTACGTAATGGCCTTCAGCTTTCCGGTTGCATTCTGCTGGCTGGCCGGATCCATAGTTGGGTTGGGTGTCGGTCTCGCGCGCCGTCGCCCCCGGGTTGGGCGGTTCTCGCCACTGGTTCTCGTTGTGCCTGCTGGGTTTCTCCTCATCCTGCTCGGTGCACAGCCCAAGCGACCGCCCGACCTCCTCATCGAGCCCAGCTCCCAAGCGTCCCAGCAGGACATCAACTCGCTACTCGGGCCACTTCTGCACTCACCTCCGACACCCGATCGGAGCACGTACAATCCGGTCGGAGTCCGCACCGTGTCTGCCGCCGGCTCCCACATTCGAGTAACTTTCCACGCTACATCCGACGCCTTTCTCCGCCGGGAGTACATCGCCAAGATTCGGGCGTCTCCGCTCGTAACCTCTGTTGCAGAAGTTCCTGCGCGCGACGACAAGTAGGGCGCCGTCTAACAACGCGCTGCAGCTGACCGTCAAGGGCCGCACTTCGATCAACGGCGGTAGAGTCTGGCGGCGACGCTCGGCGCTTCGGGCTACCACGGCGGCGGCCCTTGCCGGCAGCTGAGCGCGAAACCGTTGGGCGGCGGGAAAGATGGATGAGGCGTTCTACTCGAGCCTCGCGAATGAACTCGCTGCGAAGGTCGGACGTGTTTCCTCGTTCGTGAAGCATGGGCCATCGATCGGCTCCTACCACGAGCAGATTCTCAGGTCGGTTCTTCGCCCGATGCTGCCCGATCGCTACTCGCTTCGGACCGGCTTTGCCTTCCACCCCGAGTTCGGTGCGTCTCAGCAAGGCGACATCCTGGTCGTCGATGAGAATCAGCCCGCTGCCTACTTCTTCCGGGAGGGGAACTTCGCGGTCGTCGACCAAAGCGCCATCATGTGCGTCATCGAGGTCAAGACTCGACTCGACAAGAGATCGTTTGTGGCAGCGCTCGATTGTCTCGCCTCGTATCAGCGCGTCACGACCAAGCCTCAACATCCAGGCACCCTGCTGTTTGCCTACGATTGCCCCGCTTTCACTCAAGAGCGGTTGAACTCCTGGTACAAGGCCGTGTCCCTTCCGGACGAGATCCTCTTCTATCCGTGGTCGATCTTCGCGCTCAACCGTGGCCTTCTCTCGTTGCACAAGCCAGCCGATCCCGAGTGGGGCCACTATGCGATTCTCGGCGAGCCCAAGCGCGGGCCGAAGCTCAAGGGGCTCGCTGTTTTTCTTCAGACGGTCCGCAAACTCGTTCTCCTCCGCGCTGGCGTCGTGGCCAATCCATTCGCTCACCTGCAATTCCAAGGTCTGTCGTGGTCCAAAGAGTTCATGCGGTTCCAAAGCGGAGTGTGCACGCCCGCCGCCCAACAAGGCGCTGCAGCTGACCGTCAAGGGCCGCGCTTCGATCAACCGCGGTAGCGTCTGGCGGCGGCGCTCGGCGCTTCGAGCCACCACGGCTGCGGCCCTTGCCGGCAGCTGAGCGCCAAACCGTTGGGCGGCGTGAATGAGTGCTCTGCGACGTGTCTCCGCGGCGCTTCTTCTCGCCGGCCTCACTTTTGGTCTGGCGTTTGCGGCTGTTCGCCTGCGCCTACCCGTCCCTACGATCACGCTCACTACGTGCGCGCTATTCCTCGTCGTGGGTTGGCTCGCCGCGCCACTCGCTCTCCGCTTGCGGCATCCGGCGGTTCTCGGTGCCGCCATACTTGGGCTCTTGGTTTCATTCCTCCCTTTACTCTGGGTAGTCGCCGGCTTCAGCTCCTACGCAATCAACAACTGGCGCCTCTCAGCTTTCGCAGAGCAGTTCCTGTCTTCTCCGCCGCCCGGTACATCGGTGCGCTTGCTGCAATCCGAAGTAGGCGTGCTCACTGGGAACGGAAATCATTGCGACTTCATCGTGTCCATCGCCTTCCAAGGTTCCGGAGAGCCCGGCGCTGTACTTCGTCACTACGAGTCGTTGCCGGTCCAGCGTGCGGTTCCAGGCGACTCATCCCAGATCCGACTTGACCTCGCGGGCGCGCAGAGCCTCACGGCTACCGATGCGCCCAATGAGCCTGCGTTCGATTTCAGGTGTCACTAGCGCGCACGCCGCCCAACAAGGCGCTGCAGCTGACCTGGCGCCGCTTGGTCGGCATGCGGGCCGGTCAGCCGTCGGCCGGGCGGTCCGGGGTCGTCACGCGCCCGCCCTCCGGTCGTGGCATCATGGTGCGCGGCGCCAGGCAGCTGAGCGCCAAACCGTTAGGCGGCGTGAAAAGCGAGATGAAGCGGACTACCTACCTGCGCCTCGCCGCGTTTCTGCCACTGCTCCCGCTCGTGTTCCTTCCGTTGCTGCGCTTCTTCGCCGATGCTGACAACGTCATCCGTGGCGCTTTGGGCGGTGTTCTCGGCGTCCTCGCCACCTCCGTAGTCGTAGGCGGGATCCCCTACGTCGTTGCCGCGAGCCTTTCGCTCTACCTCCTCCGCGCGAAACCACCGGAGGCGTACTGGCGCCTTGCGCGCTGGGCTCCGCTCATCTTCGTTCCCATCTTCGGTGCCAGTCTCGTTGTGTCCGGCTTGCTGGGCGCAGTCGATGATCTCACCGATCTATGGGCTATTCCCATGATCAGCGCGATCTACGCTGTCTATGTCCTCCCAGTCGGCTACTTCTACGTTCTCATTGCGTGGCTCGGCTACTTGTGGTTGGGACGCAAAGGCCTGCTCGCCAACGCCGCCTAACCAGGCAATGAAGCTGACCGGCCGCCGCTCCGAGGTGCGCATCGTGCGGGGCCGTCGGCCGGCCGGTCCGGGGGTCGACCCGCGGCCGGCCTCCGGAGCACGCATGGTAGATTCACGGCGGCCGGCAGCTTATTGCCAAGCCGTTAGCCGGCGGGGAAGAGTCGCTGGACCAACGCTGTAGCTAAGACCGGAGAGGCAACCGAGTGCGCGCTCTCTTCGGTCCGTTCGGTCGCATCTTTCTCCTGGCCGCCTTGCTCTTTGCCTATGCCGCTGGTGCTGCGCTGAGCTTCATCGAGCCTCAGTCCTTGGGCGCCACGATCTGCGCGAGCTACGGAGTTCCGCTCCTTGTCGTCTGGTGGGTCGAAAATGACTCCAAGCGAACCCGCTATTGGCCCGCGTTCCACTACGGCCTGTTCTTGCTCGCGCTCTGGCCGGTTGCTGTTCCTCACTATGTCCTTCGCACTCGCGGTTGGCGCGGCGTAGGTCTGGCCGGCCTTCTTCTCACGGCAATCTGCGCGCCGCTTCTCGGCTGGTTCGTCGGGTACCTGGTCTGGCCGCTCGTCTGGCGACCCGCCGGCTAACAAGGCAATGAAGCTGACCGGCCGCCGCTCAGAGGTGCGCAACATGCGGGGCCGTCGGCCGGCCGGTCCGGGGTCATCACGCGGCCGGCCTCCGGAGCACGCGTGGTAGGTTCACGGCGGCCGGCAGCTTATTGCCGAGCCGTTAGGCGGCAGGAAGATGGAAGACTGGGAGCCGACCACACTCGCGAAACTGCAAGCCGTTCTAGCCGGCGACTTGTCGCGGTGTACGGCGGCCCAACTCGCGCTTTGGGAGCGATGCCGTGTCAGCCCTCGCCGTGCAGCGATCGTCCGGTACGGATCTCCGGAGCACGTCTTCGTCGTGGCGGAGCACAAGGGCGAGGCGATCTACTGGGAAGACGTCGAAGAGGGATTCAACGTCTCGCCTCTGGGCCCGAGCGGAGAAGTGCTCGAGCACTGGTGCAACCAGGACGAGCTGCGCTGGGCGCTCAATCGGTGGCTTCAACCGAGCGCGGCGTACCAGCGCGTTGGCCCCGCTCAGCCGGTCAAAATCAGCTGCGGACGCGAGTAGATCGCGCTGCCGCCTAACAAGGCAATGAAGCTGACCGGCCGCCGCTCCGAGGTGTGCCCAGTGCGGGGCCGTCGGCCGGCCGGTCCGGGGTCGTCACGCGGCCGGCCTCCGGAGCACGCGTGGTAGGTTCACGGCGGCCGGCAGCTTATTGCCGATCCGTTAGGCCGCGGCAAATGCGAGTAGCGAAGCTTCTAATCGGAACGATTGCTGCGCTTGTTGTGTTCGCGCTGGGCGAACTGCCACTCCTCTTTGTGCCTCCGGATCCGCAGGCCCCTTCCCAAGTGCGTCCAGACTTTCTGGGGTTCGAGTCAGTTGTTTCATCCATTGTGCTGAGCGGGCTCTGCCTCCTCTGCCCTCAAGCCAGACGGCCGCTCCTCCAAGGTGCGGGCGTCGGAATCCTTGCCGGGATCTTGATCTCACTGCCAGACCAAGCCGACCTCTACAAGGACTCCCTTAAAGATGCCGCCCTCTTCATCCCAGTCCTCATGACAGTTGAGCTGTGGCATTTCTTGGTCTGGGGCGTAGCGGGAGCAGCCGTAACATGGGTCCAGGAGGGGGCGAACCGGTGGTCCGCGGCCTAACAAGGCGTTGGAGCTGACCGGCCTGCGTCCTATCGAAACGTGATAGATGCTGGCGGCGTGTGTTGAGAGCCGTCGCGATTCAGTCAGCGGCCGGCAGCTCAACGCCGATCCGTTAGGCGGCCCCAAGAAGGATAGAAGGGCACCTCGATGGAGGCGTTACTCCTACTTCAGGTTCTCGCAGTCATACCGTTTTGGTGTGTGTTCTCCCGGGTGGGCCTCGCCCGGCTTCTCTCGCTCCTCATCCTTGTTCCGCTCGCCGGTTGGGCGATCGTCGGCCTAATTCTGGCGCTCTCACAGTGGCCCGCGGTTCAGCCCGCCGGCCACAAGCCGTAGCATCCTATGTTCGGTCTCGGGTTCACCGAACTGCTTTTTCTCCTCAGCGTCGGTGTGTCCGCTTGGTGTGCCACGCGCGTCACCAAGAAGGCCGGCTTTCCTGCAGCCTGGGGTCTCGTCGCCCTCGTACCGCTCGTGAACCTCATGGCCCTCTGGGTATTCGCCTTCACGGACTGGCCGGCGCTTCCAATCCGGCCAAGCAATCCGCCACGGTCAGCCGACACTGGGTCCGCCTAACAAGGCGCTGCAGCTGACCTGGCGCCGCTTGGTCGGCTTGCGGGGCCGGTCAGCCGTCGGCCGGGCGGTCCGGGGTGGTCACGCGCCCGGCCGCCGGTCGTGGCATTATGGTTCGCGGCGCCAGGCAGCTGAGCGCGAAACCGTTAGGCGGCGGAGAGAAGATCCGGCGCATGTCACAGTCCGACTACCTGCTCGCGATGATGATCGGAGGGGCCATCGCCTTCCTTCTCCCGCTCCTCGCGTTCGCCTTCCGCCGGATTCCGGGTCGCACCGCGTGGCTCGCCTGGCGAGCGTCGGCCGTGACCGGCGGCGTCTGTCTTGGGGCGGTCATTGCGCTTGGCGCCGCCCTCTCGGCGGTTCCAGACGGCCTCCTGGGTCCGTTCGGCAAGGCGGCGCTCGGTAGCTGGGCCGCTGTGGCGCTCCTCGTCCTTCAACCGGCCGTCGCTCGGCGGCTTGCGTCCGCTCAAGCTCATCCGGCCGAAGCCGCGCGGTTCGCTCGCATTTCCGCGTGGGGCGCGTCAGCCGCACTCTTGCCGCCCGTTCTCGTGCACTTCATGGAGTAGGCGACCCCTAACCGCCGCCTAACAAGGCAATGAAGCTGTCCGGCCGCCGCTTCGAGGTGCGCAGCGTGCGGGGCCGTCGGCCGGCCGATCCGGGGTCATCACGCGGCCGGCCTCCGGAGCACATGTGGTAGGTTCACGGCGGCCGGCAGCTTATTGCCGATCCGTTGGGCGGCGTGGAACGTGGCAGGACCGAATCGGACAGGACTCGGGAGCCTCGTCTCTCAGACTCTTCGCCGGGTCGCATCAGAGACGGCGACCTACGTCCCGATGGAGCCGAGGGGCGCGAGTCTCGAGACAAATCCGACCGTCCTTATCTTCTCTGCCAGTCGCTTGTCGATCGAGAATCCGTTCACGATCGAATCCCTCGACTCATCGGAGGCCCATCCCTCACTCGGCAATCTGGTCGGGGCATCAGTCGTCGACGCCTACTCTGAGGAAGACGAACTTGTTGTCGTCTTCTCGTCCAGGCGTCGGCTCTCGGTCTCCTTACGAGCCGAAGACTTCGCTTGTCCTGAAGCTGCTTCCTACGCACCAGACGAGGGGCCGATCGTCGTCTTCAATGAGCTAGGCGGTCGCGCACGCCGCCCAACAAGGCAATGAAGCTGACCGGCCGCCACTGCGAGGTGCGCAACATGCGGGGCCGTCGGCCGGCCGGTCCGGGGTCGTCGCGCGGCCGGCCTCCGGAGCACGCGTGGTAGGTTGACGGCGGCCGGCAGCTTATTGCCGAGCCGTTGGCCAGCCGAGAAGATGAAGATCATCCAAGCGACTGTCGTCAGCTCGTTGCTCTGGTGCGGATGCGCGACGCAAAATGAAGCGGTTCAGGCGCGTGCTCAGGTAGTCACCTGGACGAAGAAGCCGCTCATCATGGTCGTTGCGCTCTGCGACTCGGCCGCTCGCTACCAGCTTGGCGTGTTCACCTCGAACGCCATGATGGGTGCATTCGAAGTCGAGAAGGCCCTCGCTGCGAGTACAGATCCTGTGGTTGTGCAGCTCACAGGCTCCCGGTCATCTCTTCCTTCTTCGTGGGTACCGGCGTCCGACGTCGCGGGGGTGTTGAGCGTGGGGCACATCGCGGTCAGCGACCGTCGCTCTTGTCTGTAGGCTACTCGACCGCGGCGTCGCCAAATCGCCGCCCAACCAGGCGCTGCAGCTGACCTGGCGCCGCTGGGTCGGTCCGCGACGTTGGCCGGCCGTCGGTCGGGCGATTCGGGGTCGTCACGCGCCCGGCCTCCGGTCATGGCATCATGGTTCACGGCGCCAGGCAGCTGAGCGCCAAACCGTTAGGCGGCCGGATTCAAGGTGAGAGAGTAGTGCCCAGTCATTTCTCAAGCATCGGGTTTCCTCTTGAATCACAGGAAGAACTCCAATCGCTCACCGAGCGACTCCTTCCGGAGTGTGAAGAGCATCGGACGAGCCTCGGGCGGTACGTCAGGTACGCATCTCCCTGCGGTGCCGAGCTCTGGTTCCAAGTTGATGCCCACGACGAGCTTGTGGGTGTCACTCCCTACTTCGCCGCCCAGACGCGTCTAACCGTTGGTCTAACCGGATCGGTCAACCGACCAGACGACACACCGTTGGAAGGCGCCCTACAGGCCTGGGCATCGCCATCAGCGGACGAACCCGCGGACTCAGGGCACTACCCATTCGTCTTCGATTGCCCCGACTATCGGCTCTACGGCGAGATCGCGTTTCCAACCGTTGCGCAAGCCAGTATCGCGGCGTTTGCCCATGAACTGTCGTTCTTCCGATCGATCGAAGAGTTCAACGCATCACAATCGGAACAACCGGGCTTCGCCTCCCAGTCCTTCATCCCGTCCGGGCTCTTCTCTCCCGATGGCGAATCTCACGACCCACCGAGATCGGAAGCATTACTTACCGGACACGTGCGCGCTGCCGCGAAACGGACCAACCCCGCAACCGGCAAGCAGTATCTCAGTGCCGAAGTCGAATCTTATGGCGGGGCATTTCACGTGGTTTCGGATCCGGAACTTGTTTCAGAGCCGTTGGTACCCGGAGGTGTAGTTCAAGGGTCATTCTGGCTCTGCGGGCGCCTGGTTACTCTGCCCCCCACTCGAGCCGCGCGCGGTATCCTCCGAAGGCTCTTCAGCCGTTGAGCCGGCCGCCTAACAAGCGGTTGCAGCTGACGGCCGCCCTGCTTTGGTTGCTGCGCTGGGTCGCACGGCCGGCGGCCGCCGGTCGGGTAGTTGACGCGCGTCGGCCGCCGGATTGATACTCGGAGATGCGCGGGGCGGCCGCAGCTGAACCGCGATCCGTTAGGCCGCAGCAAGAGGAGAGTCAGGCAGACCGGCGCCGGGTTGCTGCCTTCTTCATGGGGATCGCCTCGCGGAGGACCCTACGCAGGGTTTCCTCGAGCGGCTCCACCAGGCCTTCCATGTGCTCGCGAAGCGCGCGGTTCATCATCGTCTGGTAGTTCCCGCCCCCAGCCGCGTGCACTTGCTTCCGGAACCACTCAAGCACGTCATCGTCGATCCGAATCGTAATCCGGGTCTTTCCGCGAGGGCCTCGAATCACCGCGCCGCGCCGCGCCTTGCTGAAGTCGTAGTTCTTCTTCATCGCTTTCCCTCGTACTGTCGTCGTTCCGAGCGGCTGGCCTTCCGGGCCGAGATCAGGCGCACGTCATCGTCTCTCCACTCGTACACCACAAGGATCAGCCGGCCCAAAGCGTCCGTTCCCAGCGTTACGAACCGCTCGCCTTCGGGGTGTTCATCCGGAATCGTCATCGCCATTTCGTCGCGCAGAGCGGTCTCAGCGTCCGCGAAGTCCACACCGTGCTTCCGCAAGTTCGCGGCTGCTTTCTCTGCATCCCATTCAGCCACGAGGGTAGTGTATGCACATCTGTGCAGCCTTGCCAGGCTGCGGCCTAACAAGGCGCCGCAGCTGACCTGGCGCCGCTGGGTCGGTTTGCGGGAACGGTCAGCGTCGGCCGGGCGGCCCGAGGTCATCACGCGCCCGACCTCCGGTCGTGGCATCATGGTTCGCGGCGCCAGGCAGCTGAGCGCCAAACCGTTGGGCTGCCAGGAGGAGCTGATGAAACCTCGCCCTATCGAAGAGATCGAGAAGGCGTTCCGCGAGATGGGAATCTCGGAGGCCGCATGGGCGCCGACCCCAGTGCGAGACCCTCAGGAGGCAGCCCAGCTAAATCCAGAACCGCAGCTCTTCATCCGAATCGAGACCATCACCACACCACTTGAGCGGAATCCCGATGCCGACTTGGCATAGCCTTCTCAACGAGATCAAGGAGCGCGGCAGCACCTACGATGTCGTGCGCCGCGAGAGACTCAGGAAGCTGCATGAGGTCACCGGGCGAAACACCATCATCTACTACTCCGGTTGGCTTCAGAAGCCGAGGATCCCAGGAACTCAGGTCACGGACGCAGACAAGAACGGATTCATGACCGTGATTCACGGTCTCGACCGCTCGAGTGGCCTTGATCTCATCCTGCACACGCCCGGCGGAGAAACTGCTGCTACCGAGTCGCTCGTCGAGTACCTGCGAGCGATGTTCGGCGACAACATCCGAGCGATCGTCCCGGAGCTCGCGATGTCTGCCGGAACAATGATCGCGTGCGCATCCAAGGAAATTCTCATGGGAAAGCACTCGAGCCTGGGACCAATTGATCCTCAGCTCGGGGGCCTCGCCGCGCACGGAGTCGTTGAAGAGTTCAACCGCGCGCACGAGGAGATCAAGAGGGATCAGACTCGCGCGTTCGTGTGGCAGCCCATCATCGCGAAATACAGCCCGACCTTAATCGGGGAGTGCGAGAAGGCGATCCAATGGTCGAACGAAATGGCGCGAGAGTGGCTCGTATCCGGCATGCTGAAGAACGACGCCCAGGCCGGCGCGAAGGCAGAAGCCATCGTGAAGGAACTTGGTGACCACGCCCTTACTAAGTCGCACGCCCGTCACCTTTCAGCCGCTCGTTGCAAGCAGCTCGGCCTTCGGGTCAGCATGCTTGAGGATGACCAAGCTCTCCAAGACGTTGTCCTCTCCGTCCATCACGCGTGCATTCTCACGCTTGCTGGAACTGGGGCGTTCAAGATCATCGAGAATCACGAAGCCGTCGCGTCTGTTTCGGTTGCGCAGCAGGTCATAGTTCAGGGTCCTGCTCAGAGCCCGCTTGAATAGGCTGCAGCCCAACAACGCGCTGCAGCTGACCGTCAAGGGCTGCGCTCCGATCAACCGCGGTAACATCTGGTGTCGAACATTCGCGCTCCGGTCGGCCACGGCGGCGGCCCTTCCCGGCAGCTGAGCGCGGAACCGTTGGGCTGTCCGAAGAAGCAGGTGATCGTTGACCGAGACGCCCCCGTACACGTTCGAGTGGGACGCGGCCAAGGCATTCTCGAACCGAAGGAAGCACGGCATCTCCTTCGAAGAGGCCGTCTCGGCGTTCGGAGATCCGCTATCGCGCACGATCGCCGACCCCGACCACTCCGAGGAAGAGGCCCGGTCCATCCTCATCGGTCAATCGAAGCGCGCTCGCCTCGTGATCGTGGTCCATACGGAACGTGGCGATAGAATCCGGATCATCAGCGCAAGGCTCGCGTCCAAGCGCGAGAAACGAGAGCATGAAGAAGAGCAAGGCTAAGCCCGCGAACGGAGAGATGAGGCGGTACTACAGCTTCTCCGGGGGCGTGCGTGGGAAGTACGCCCATCGCGTCGCCGAGACCGCCACGGTAATCGTGCTCGAGCCTGACGTGGCCAAGCACTTTCGTACGTCGGCATCAGTCAACTCGGCATTGCGGGCGCTCGCGAAGGCCAAGCCCCGGGCGAGGAAGCGCTCCGCGTAGCTGCCAAAGACGGAAGCCCAACCAGCGGCTGCACCTGACGGCCGCGGTCGGAGGCGTGCGACGGTTTCCTTCCGCGACCGGCCGGCGGTTGCTCGTCACGCGGCCGGCCGCCGTCGTGGCATCATGCGGCACGCGCGGCCGCAGGTGAGCCGCCAACCTTTGGGCAGCAGGAGAGACTCTGTGAAGGTCGCCAGGGTTCCGTTCCACCTTGGGCCAGGCGATCGACTCCAGACGTCACTGCTTCGAGCGAAGTTCCGCCTTCGATTGCTCCGCGGGGTACCTCGTCTCTTGGGTTCCGCCGCAGTTCATAGAGTCGGTGGAGGAAGCGATCGCATGCAACGCATACGATGCTCTTATCTGGCTCCGCGGCTCACAACTCCTAGTAGAGTCTGTGGCTCAAAGAGACGGCATCCTCGATTAACCTGCCGCCCAACAAGGCGTTGGAGCTGACCGGCCTGCGCCTTCTCGAACGGTGTAGCATTCTGGCGGCGTTCGTTGAGAGTCGTCGCAGTACAGTCAGCGGCCGGCAGCTCAACGCCGATCCGTTGGGTAACGGAGGAAAAAGAAGTGGCCGTTGTCGCTCCCGGGAAGCCTCGAGCGAGGGTCCTCGAGACGTCTGGTGGCCTGGTGATCGAGATCCCATCGAAGCGCAACGGGTTCGTCCTCGTATTCCTTCCGATCTGGCTAGCAGGGTGGGCATTTGGCTGGATCTCAGCAGCGCAACAGGTCGCATCCGGCCGCGGAGGCCTCTTTCTTCTTGTGTGGCTGACCTTCTGGACCGCCGGCGGAGCCTTCGCCGTTCTCGCACTCTGTTGGCAAGTCGCGGGCCGGCAATTGATCACGCTGGCCGCCGGCGAGATTACGGTCGCTCATCAGCTCTTCGGCCTTCGCCGCGAGCAGCGGTACTCGCTCGGTCACGCCACGAACCTGCGTGTCTCAGCCGAGGGCTACAACCCTTTCGATTTCCGCTCCGGCCTTCGGTTCTGGGGTTATGGCGGCGGCCCCATTGCATTCGACTACGGCGCTTCAACAATCCGCTTCGGGAGCTCGGTCGAGGAGAGCGAGGCGTTGGCTCTCGTCCGCCAGCTCGTCGAGCGCCAGCCGTCTTTCGCGAAGAAGTCCGCTACCTAACAAGGCGCTGCAGCTGACCTGGCGCCGCTTGGTTGGTTTGCGCGGCCGGTCAGCCATCGGCCGGGCGGTCCGGGGTTATCGCGCGGCCGACTTCCGGAGCACGCGTGGTAGGTTCACGGCGGCCGGCAGCTCATTGCCGAGCCGTTCGGCGGCGAGGAAGAGGGAGGGGCTACGCCGCTTCCCACCGCATCGAAAGGCGCTTCTTCCCGCGCGCACAGTCGCGGAGGAAGAGGTTGATCAGCGTCTGGTACGGCATCTCCGCGTCGGCGGCGAGATTCTTGAAGTATGCGAGCGTGTCCTCGTCGAGTCGGATCGTGATCTGCCGCTTCAGGCGACGCGCGTAGGGGTTCCTCTTCCCCTTCGAGAAGTCGTAGTGCTTCTTCATCGTCTCCACCTCGCAGCTGACCTGGCTTGATCGGTTCGCGCACACGGTCACCCGAACGGCCGGGCGGCCCGAGGTCGTCACCCGCCCGGCCTCCGGTCGTGGCATCATGGTTCGCGGCGCCAGGCAGCTGAGCGCCAAACCGTGAGGCGGCACGTCCGCACCCGCAGAAGCCAACGCGCTGTAGCTTCAGGAGATAGCCAATGCACGAAGGCTCATGCCACTGTGGCGCGGTTCGACTGACGCTGCCGTCAACTCCCACAGTAGCTACAGACTGCAACTGCTCAGTGTGCCGTCGCATCGGTGGGCCATGGGTGTACTTCGAGTTCGGCACCGTGAAGATCGAGGCTGATCCAGAAGCCACCGCCGAGTACATCTGGGGCGACAGAACGCTTCGCAGGATTCACTGCAAGACCTGTGGCTGCGTCACGCACTGGGAGCCCCTGGAGCCCACTGCGAGAGCCAAGCATGGGGTGAACCTAGGGAACTTCGATCCCAAGCTCATCGCCTCTGTGCGCGTTCGTCGCTTCGACGGAGCGGACACCTGGCAGTTCATCGACGAGTAGGCCTGCAGTGCCGCCTAACCTTTCGTTGCACCCGACCTGCTACGGCTGGCTTCGCCAGCCTACGCAGGCGAATGAACTCAAACGTTGGGCTGCCGGAGCGCACGGATGAATCGCGGCGGAGGCAGGTTCCATGCCGGACTCGCCCTTGCCGCGTCGCTCTTCGGGTGCTCGGTGAGCGGATTCAACAACGTCACCTATCGAGGGGAGCCGATCCCCTCTCGAGGACATAAACCGACTTCCACGCGCACCGAGATGACCGGGAGAATCTCCCCGCCGAGCTCCGAAGAGGAGACCATGGAGCCTGTATGCGGGGACGACGGCAGCGATACCCATGTTTGACGCCGCCATGGCAACCTTCGCGGTATCGAGAACCGAGATTGGCCGAACGTCTTGAAACGTTCCGCTCGGATTTGTGCGGTGGCTGGCGAACAAACCGTTGAAGACAAGCTACGACACGCAAGAGGACTTCCAAATGTCAAAGGCGCTGAGGGTTTTGATTACAGGCGCGGCACGCGGCATAGGAAAGGCAACTGCGCAGCTGCTGGCCAACCGAGGGTATTCAGTCGTCGCCACCGACATATCCGCGTTGAGTGACTTGGAAGGTATCCAGGCACATATGCTCGACGTCACTAGCGATGAGTCCGTGGCGCGGTGCCTTGGAGAGGTCGGTCCGCTCGATGCAATCGTCAATAACGCAGGCATATCTGGCGGTGGGCCGGTGGAAGACTATCCACTTGATCGTATCCGACGGATGTTCGAGACCAACACGCTCGGCGCGTTGCGCGTAATCCAGGCGGTCTTGCCCGCCTGGCGAAAGCGGGGTTTCGGCGTCATCGTGAATGTGTCGAGTGTGAATGGCCGAGTCTCTTCGCCGCTCGGAGGGGCCTACAGCGCCTCCAAGTTCGCCCTCGAAGCCTTGACGGAATCACTGCACTTGGAAGTCCGTCACTTTGGAATTCGCAGCGTGTTAATCCAGCCCGGACTCATCGCTACTGGCATAAAACCGATCGAGCCTCATAAAGGACCAGCCGACTACGCCGGACTTTGGGAGCAGTGGGCCGGAGCCGATACCAGAATGACGGGGCTATCTGGTCGACCCGGACCCGAAGTCGTCGCATTAGCCATCGCCAGTGCAATCGAAGACCCAGCGACACCGCTCCGTGTACCGGTCGGCCAAGACGCTGAGATAATTTTGGGCTTGCGAAGAAGCCTCGACGATCAGGCATTCGAAGATGCAATGAGAAAGGCCACTGGGCTTACGTGGTGATTGGATGGCCGCCAGGCTGCGTTCCGTTAGGGATGCTGGCTCGTTGCGCTCTTCGCAATCCTTGTGCTTCATCGGCATCGGGCTTCACGCCCAGGAGAGTCGCCGCCTAACAAAACGTTGCAGCCGACCCGCGCGCAACCGTCCGAACTCAATGCCGGCATCGTGGGCGCGGGCGGCTGAACGTTCGGTCGCTGGGCGGAACGCGGCGATAGAATCCGGCTCATCAGCGCAAGGCTCGCGTTCAAGCGCGAGAAACGAGAGCATGAAGAAGAGCAGCCCAACAAGCGGCTGCACCTGACGGCCGCGGTCGGAGCCGTGCGGCGGCTTCCTTCGGCGGCCGGCTGGTCGTTGCTCGTCACGCAGCGGGGCCGCCGCCGTGGCACAATGCTTCGCGCGCGGCCGCAGGCGAGCCCGCAAGCCGCTAGCCAGACCTGAGAATTCGTGAGACCGAAGGAGTCGACGATGAGGACGCCAGCAGCTCGGAAAGCCGCGGTCACTAGGAAGCGTCGAGCGGCCGCTTTGAAAGCGGCCGCTACGCGGAAACGTCGAGCAACCGTCAAGAAGGCGGCGATCACGCGCAAGCGTCGAACTTCTGTGAGAAGTGCTGCACCAGTCACTAGCACCCCCGCTGTCGTCCCCATGATCTCCTACGAAGATGGGATCGCGGCTTTGGAATGGCTGCGCAGCGCTTTTGGGTTTCGAGAGACGGCGCGTCTCACGACGCCGGATGGGAAGCTGTCGCACGGCGAGATGGAAGCGGGGAACGGATTGATCATGCTTGCGTCTCCGACACCCGAGTACCGCGGTCCGAGACGACATCGGGAGGTGTGCGAACAGGCACGCAAGTGGTCCACGGTGCCCTGGGTTATCGATGGCGTGCTCGTCTACGTGAACGATCTCGATCGTCATTTCGAACGGGCGAAAACCGCAGGTGCGACGATTCTCTCCGAGATCGAAGAGGGGCCGCCCGGGCGACGATACCGGGCGGAAGATCTCGAAGGCCATCGCTGGTTTTTCTTTGAGACCGACCACGTCTGATCCGCAACGCTGGCTAACCAGCCGCTGCGGCCGACGAGCGGCTTGGGCTTCTCATGAATGACCATGAACGCCGCTCGCAGCTGAGCGGCAGGTCGTTGGGCGGCAGGAAGATCATGACCTACCCGAGGGCGGCCAACCCGAGCCGCGTGGGCACCTACCCCGCAGCCGCAAAGGCAGGAGGTGGGTTCGTCTGGGATGCCGAGGCGCACGCAGCGCACGATTCCCGATTTCCTCGCGCCAGACGCGCCCCAATGCCCTGCGATCACGAGCCATACATGCGTCCGGAGGACTTGTGGTGAGCACGACCCTGATTCTTAGAATCGCTTCCGTCATCTCGCTTCTCTTCGCCGTCGGTCACACTCGTGGTGGCCTGAAGAAGTGGTCGCCAATGGGCGAGAACGAAGTGCTCGAGGCCATGGCGACCGTCCGATTCGAGACCATGGGCGCGAGCCGCTCGTACCTGGACTTCTTCATGGGATTCGGCTGGTCGATTGGCGTGTTCATGCTTCTGCAGACGGTGCTGCTGTGGCAGATGGGATCCATGGCTCGCACCGACGCGGTGCACGTGCGCCCGATGGTCGCGGTGTTCGCACTCGCCAATCTGGCAATCGGGATGATCGCGTGGCGCTTCATCTTCCCGATGCCAGCAGTCTTCTCGGGCGTGTTGGTCTTGGCGCTCGTGGCGGCGTACGCGGTAGCCAAACAGTGATCGAGACTCAGCGCGGGACGCTTAGGTAATGCGACCCCTTCGGTATTCCATCAACATCACATTGGACGGGTGCTGCGATCATCGTGTGATACCCGCTGACGAAGACTTGCATCGTCACGCGATCGAGAACTTCGCCCGGGCCGATGCCCTTCTCTTTGGCCGGGTGACTTATGAAATGATGGAGGCGGCGTGGCGGGCGCCGGCACGGACGGGAGCGAGGCCTGATTGGATGGAACCCTGGATGGAGCCCTTCGCCCGGGCGATCGACGCGGCGAAGAAGTACGTCGCGTCGAGCACCATGGACAGGGTCGATTGGAACGCGGAGCTCGTGCGCGCGGATCTAGGGAAGGCCGTCCAGCAGCTCAAGCGGGAGCCGGGTAAGGGACTGTTCGTGGGAGGCGTGAAGCTCGCGCTCGCATTGGCGGAGCTGGGATTGATCGATGAGTACGAGTTCGTGGTGCATCCCAGGCTAGCGGGCCATGGGCCGACGTTATTCGCAGGGCAATCGAAGTGGGTCGACTTGAAGCTCGTGGACCGGCTGGAGTTCGGCTCAGGGGCGATGGCAATGCGGTATGAGCCGAGAAGGTAAGAGAAAGAGCTTGTGACGACGAAGCTGGCAAGCCTAACAAGTCGTTGCGGCGGACGCGGCACAAACCGCCGCGCCGCCGAACTCGTTCGTTAGGTGACGGGGAAGAAGGTGAAGCCGTTACTTCTCACCGTAGCCGTGAGCATCGCCACGTCGGGCTGCGCGAGCCTCCGAACGCCAGCCCCAGTCGGCCGCGCAGAGGTCGTTGCGAGCGCCAGCGCCGAGCTGCCCGAAGGTGTGGATATGGAGACCTGGCACGGCGTGTACCAGCAGGTTCTCGACGCTGCATCACGGGACAGCTTCCTCTCGATCGCGATGATCAAGGATCTTCCGCGCGGCCAAATCGAGGACATGGAAACCTTCATCGATTTCGAGCGACCCTCTGCACAGAACACCCCACTATCCGCTTCGGTCGCGCGAGCAAGTGGGCACTCGATCTACAGCCAACTCTACGACCTGATCGAGAGCAAAAAGGGCAAGACTCTTAGCGAGCTCGTGCCGCTCCTCGAGATCGAGGAGTTCACGCTGATCGAGAGGGAGTGCCCACCTCTTCGAGCGTCGTACCGCCGGCTTACCGATGAAGCATGGTCATTTCAAGCAGCGCCGGAGTTCTCCGACACCATCATGATCTCGATTCATCCCCGCATGTATGTCCTCTCTTCGGCGGTTTCGGGGCATTCGCTGCGGGTGGTTGTCTACCCTCAATCAACGCAGTACGCCCGCGTCAAGGAGGCATTCGACACTCTCGCCCCTTGCCTCATCAGAAAGCCCGCCACCTAACAAGGCAATGAAGCTGACCGGCCCGCCGCTCACAGGTTTGCAGTAGCCGCGGCCGTCGGCCGGCCGGTCGGGGGTCGCCACACGGCCAGCCTCCGGAGCACGCGTGGTAGGTTCACGGGCGGCCGGCAGCTTATTGCCGATCCGTTAGGCGGCGCGAAGACGAGACTCATGAGGTTGAGCACTCGATCAATCACGTTCCTTTCACTCCTTCTCCTAGGATGCGCGGGGACTCAGGAGGACCGGGCAGACGCAACAGACCCGGCCGTGGTTGCGCGGGACTATCCGACCAGGTTGGTGCGCATAGTCGAGCCGTTTGGGGCGGGCGGTGGACCTGACTTGTTGGCCCGTGCCCTCGCTCCGCAGTTCTCTGAGCTGTGGGGCCAGCCAGTGATCGTGGAGAACATCTCGGGCGCGGGAGCCACGGCGGGCCCTGCGCACGTCGCGAAATCACCAGCGGACGGTTACACGCTGCTCACAAACACCAGCGCTCAGGCATACAGTGCGGCGCTGTCGAAGAACCTCCCGTATGACCCGTTGAGGGATTTCGTCCCGGTCATTCCGCTCACGAGCCAACCCTACGTGCTGGTCGCAGGCAAATCGGCTGGCGTCACCACGTCAGCGAGCTCATTGCGGCGGCGAAGGCGAAACCGCGTGAGCTCAAGTTTGGCTCCGCCGGTATGGGCACCGGTACGCACGTTGGCGTCGAGAAATTCAATCAGGCGGCAGGCATAGAGGCGCTGCATGTTCCTGCCCTGTCGACCGATTCGAACGCCGATACGATCGCCAACGCGATCGCCGGGCGCACTACTTACTACATGGCGCCTATTGCTCTCGCCCTGCCCGCAATTCGCGACGGCAGACTCGTTGCGCTGGGCGTGAGCACTGCGCGGCGCTCAGGCTTGCTACCGGAGGTGCCGACGATCGCGGAAACGGGAGTCCCCGGATTCGACTTCCCGATTTGGTATGGAATATGGGTCCCAGCTGGAACTCCAGCGGAGGTTGTGGACAAGCTTGCGAAGGACATTGGGCGCGTGCTCGCCGGGCCAGATATGCGCGACTGGATCGCGAAGCACGGGGGCGAGCCGATACGCATGACGCAGCCCGAGTTTGCGCGCTTCGTGGTGAGCGAGAGTGAAAGCGCCGCACGGATTATCAATGCCGCTGGAATCGAGCCCCAATAGCCGACTGTGTGTGCACGACCCTTCATTGATAGGTGGCTCATCAAGGCGCTGAGCGCGCCCAACAAGCCGCTGAGGCTGCGGGCCGGGCTTCAGCTGGGCGACGGCCTCGACCAAATCGAGCGGTCATAGGATCAGGCGCGGCCGCGGCTTAGCGGCCATCCGTTAGGCCCAGCCCTCCAATGCCGCGTCCGGGCATCGGGTGCACACGCGAAGACCGTGGCAATCAAGCAAAAGGAGCGGGGCATATGACAACGACCGATCTTGAACGCGCAATCGAGCGAAGTCACGATGCACTAGCCTTGATCCTGAAAGGAGACTCCAGTGGGTACAAGGCCTTGTTCTCTCGGCAAGAGGACATCACGCTAGGCAACCCCTTCGGGCCGTATGCGCGCGGCCGAAGGAAGGTCGAGATAACACTTGATGGCGCAGCGTCGCACTACCGCGACGGGCAGGTGACTGGAGCCGATCTAATCGCGACCTACGCTAGTGCCGATTTGGCTTGTGTCGTCGAGGTAGAGCACGGAAGAGCAAAGGTCGGTGGTGGCGCGGAGTTGGTACCCGTAGCTGTCCGTGTCACGAGCCTGTTTCGGCGTGAGCAAGGCGAGTGGATGCTCGTTCATCGCCACGCTGATCCAATTACGAAGCCGCGCCCGGCAGAATCCGTAATCAGGAAATAGGGCAGGCTGCTTTGAACGGTAATGCTTGGTCCCAACGCGCAGCGGCCTAGCAAGGCAACGAGGCCGACCGGCCGCCGCTCATAGGCGTGCACAGTGCGGGGCCGTCGGCCGGCCGGTTCAGGGCCGTCACGCGGCCGGCCTTCGGAGCACGCGTGGTAGCTTCACGGGCGGTCGGCGGGATTTGCGCGCAATGCCAGCGCAAATCTTCGGCTGGCGACAGTCGACCGGTTGGGTACGGTGCCTCAATGCCCTGCACAGTGAACTTCCGTGCCCGTGCGTCGGCGGACGCAGCGGGACGAGCGTCGGCGGCGCTTCAGTCAGAACTTTCTCTGCGCTGAAGCCGCGGAGCGGTTCGTTCAGGAAGCCGCCTTCCTGCCCGGCGAGCTCGTCGTCGAGATCGGTGCGGGCTCGGGATCCATCACGCTCGCCCTCGCGAGGCGTGGCGTCGAGCTAATCGCCGTCGAAATCGACAGCGCTTGGGGCGACCAGCTCCGATCGCGTGTGCGAGCGGCGGGTCTTTCGAACGTTCGCGTCGCGGTGGCCGACTTCCGAGCGTTTCAGCTGCCGAGAGCTCCGTTCCGTGTCGTCGGATCTCTTCCGTTCGGACAGACGACATCCCTCCTCGGCCGGCTTCTCGACGATCCTGCGCTGCCTCTGACGCGCGCCGACCTAATCCTTCAGTGGGAGGTCGCGCGGGTTCGAGCAGAGCGGCCGCCGTCGACGCTGAGGTCGACGGCGTGGGCTCCGTGGTGGGAGTTCAGTCTCGGGCGCCGCATCTGGGCCCGCTCGTTTCGGCCGATTCCGCGAGTCGACGGCGGTGTGTTGACGATCGTTCGACGACATCCACCGCTACTTCCCGCGGAGATGGCGGCCTCTTACTCGAGCTTCGTCAGAGAGAACTGGCCGTTTACGCAACCGCGAAGAAGCTGAGCGGCCGCGCCGCACGAGCCCTCAGTCCTCCTCTCGGCACTCGCGATCATCATCGTGGTCGTGGTCTCGGTGATGCGGTCCGCGCGGGTGCGGCCACGGTGAGCCGCACGATCTCGTCGCCTCGAAGAGCCACTGCGCTCGTTCGCGTCGAGTCATCAGGCCCGCGCTCACGTACGCGCGGGTCTCCTTCGCGACGCAGATCAGATGGAGCCCGGCCGTCTCGTGTCGCCTGCGGCTGCGCGGGGGGCACGGGCAGGCTTGCGCGAGCGAGCAGCCGCGCTCGTTCACGAGCTGGGCCTCGACTGGAGTACGCGGGCACGCGTCGCTGGCATTGGGCACGCCGTCGTTGTCCGCGTCGTCGTCGCAGGCATCGCCCGCGCCATCCGCGTCAGCATCGCCTTGCTCGGGATTCGGGACGAGCGGGCAGTTGTCGACGCTGTCGTCGACGCCGTCGCCGTCGAGATCGGGCTCGCAGGCGTCGCCGAGGCCATCGAGATCGCTGTCGAGCTGATCCTTGTTGGGGACCTGGACGCAGTTGTCATGCGGGTTCAGCACGCTGTCGCCGTCGAGGTCTGCGTCGCAGGCGTCGCCTGCGCCGTCGAAGTCGAGATCCGCCTGATTCGGGTTCGCGACGCTCGGGCAGTTGTCGGCGGCGTTCAGCACGGCGTCGCCGTCCCAGTCGTCGTCGCACGCGTCGCCGCGGCCGTCGCCATCCTGGTCTTCTTGTCCCGGATTGGCGACGAGCGCGCAGTTGTCGGTGAGATCGAGCGCGCCGTCGTTGTCGTCATCCGCGTCGCAGGCGTCGCCGAAGCCGTCGCCGTCGGCGTCGCTCTGATTAGGGTTCGGCACGAACGGGCACGAATCGATCACGTCGGCGACGCCGTCGCCGTCGGCATCCGAATCGCACGCATCGCCCGCTCCGTCGGCGTCGCTGTCGAGCTGATCCGGGTTCGGCATCAGCGGACAGTTGTCGACCGCGTCGTCGACGCCGTCGGCGTCCGCATCGAGGTCGCATACGTCGCCGATGCCATCCGCGTCGAGATCGGACTGGTCCGCGTTCGCCGCCCACGGGCAGTCGTCCGCTGGGTCGGGGATACCGTCTCCATCCGTGTCGGCCGGCGGCGCGGCACCGAGCGAGGCGACGAAGCCCTCGGGCTCGCCGGCGGGATTCAGCCCGTAACCCGCAATGGTTCGTCCGTCCGCGGAAACGCCGGTCGCAGCCTCGAGCGTCCAGCCGCCGAGGTCGACCCCGAGGCCCGCGAGCACCGTCGCGAGGCTTTGCATTCCGTTCGTGCCGTCCCAGATGAATGCCTGCGGGCCGCTGTCGGTCATCGACGAGCCGACGATCGTCGACCCGTCGCGCGAGATTGCGTGTGCCACGCTGCTCGGCCACGAGCTCGGCAGCGCGCCTAAGCCGACCATGCCCGTAACAGCTTCCCAGCGAAACGCTTCGTCGCCGAGCGCGGAGCCGCTTCGTCCAACGACGATCGTGCCGTCGCCGGCGACGCCGTTCGCCTCGCTGAAGAACGCGCCGCCGGGAAGATCGCCGAGCGCGGTGATGCCCGTCGCCGAGGTCCAGCGGAACGCTTCGTTGCCTGAGGCGGATGTGCTCCATCCCACGGCGACGCTGCCGTCCGCGGAAGTGGCGCGCGCCTCGCTTCGGAAGAACCCGCCCGGCAGATCTCCGAGCCCGATCATTCCTGCGCTCGCGTTCCAGAGGAACGCTTCGTTGCCGAGCGGGGAGGCGCCGCGCCCGACGACGACGAGGCCGTCCGCGGAGATCGCGAGCGCGCGGCTCGAGAACGAGCCGCCCGGCAGGTCGCCGAGGCCGGTGATCACGCCGCCGGCGAACCGGAACGCTTCCTCGCCGAGCGCGGCGTTGCTGCGGCCGACGACGACGCTTCCGTCGTGTGACGCCGAGAACGCCTCGCTGAGAAAGCCGCCGCCTGTTAGGTCGCCGAGGCCGAGGATTCCACCTTGGGCATCCCAGCGAAAGCCCTCGAAGTTCGTCGCTGCCAGCCCGAGGCCTACGGCGACCTGGCCGTCGCCCGACAGCGCGTTCGCCTGACTGAAGCCGCCGCCGCGCAGAAAGCCGACGGGCTGCAGGCTCGCGGCCTGCGCTTCCGCAACGAACGCGCCGAGAGCGAGGCCGACTGCGAACGACCGGTAGCGAGGCGCGGGCCTAGTCGACATCCATGCTCCTCCGCCGGGTGAGCACCCTCACGAAGTGTTTCGGCAGGGAGTCACCGCGCGTCCGTAACATCTCTCACGGAGGATGGGCGGCAGCCGCAGCTCACTCACGACGCTCATTCGCACGAGTGAGGACGCAGCTGCGCGAGGGCTTCCTGAAGCACCCCCTGCGCAGGGTCGGTGCAACGGGCGAGCGCATCGCGCGCGAGTCTCTCAGGGTGCGGCGCCATCGATCTCCGGGCCACGCGGGGCGCGCGCCCAGGCGCGCCCATTCAGAAGCAGCCGGGATGCATGGAGAGATCGTTGCGCTGCAACGCCGGGAAGCAGAGAATGGAGAGTCAGGCGGAAGCCGTCGGCCGCTAGTCGGAGGTGAGCGCCGGTGAGGCCAATCAAGTTGCTCGCGATCGCGGCGGGTTGTTATGTCGTTCTGGTCGTCGCGTTCGAGTGCTTGGTCGGGTTCATGGGGGCGCGGCAAGCCGAACGCGGCCTCGAGCCGGGCGAGGACTGGGTCGTCATCACAACTCGTGATGAGGCGGGAAGCCCGAAAAACACGGTCGTGGCGGGCGTCGAGAACGACGGAAAGCTGTACGTCTCGGCCAACCATTGGCCTCGCGCCTGGTACCACCGCGCGGTTGCGAACCCGGCGGTGGAGGTCGCTCGGGGCGGTCAGAAGGTCGCTGGCCGCGCGGTTCCGGTCAGCGGAGAAGAGCGCGTGCGGGTCGAGCGCGTCTATGAGCTGCCTTGGCCGATTCGCTTCCTGACCGGGTTCCCGCCGCGATCGTTCTTGCGGCTCGAGCTCGTTCCGTAACAAGAGGTGCAATGAGCGCGGATCAGGAAATTACGCTGGAGGTCGCGGGCGCCTCCAGCGCCCCGCTGCTTTCCAACTTGCTCGAGCTCTACGTTCACGATCTGAGTGAGATCTTCGCGGTGGAGATTGGTGCCGACGGACGCTTCGGGTACGAGTACCTACCGCTCTACTGGTCCGAGCCCGAGAAGCGCTTCGCGTTCCTGATCCGCTGCGGCCGAGGATTGGCGGGCTTCGCGCTCGTCACGCGCGGCTCTCCCGCGAGCGACGATCCGGAGGCGCTCGACTTGGCGGAGTTCTTCGTGCTCCGCTCGTACCGCCGTTCGGGCGTCGGCCGCCGCGCAGCGTTCTTGCTCTGGAATCGCCTGAAGGGTCGCTGGGTCGTGCGCGTATCCGAGAAGAACCGCGCCGGGCTCCCGTTCTGGGAAGCAATCATTCGGGAGTTCACGCAGGACGAGTTCGCCAAGCGCGATCATCCCGGAAAGTCTCACGTGTTTCGCGTTTTCTCGTTCGAGAACACATGAGGCCGGTACGGTTTGGAGCGACGATTCTCGTCATTGCGGCGCTGCTGGTGCTCGCCCATCTCGCCTTCATCGAGGTTGGACGCGAGGTCATCACACTGCGCACGACGAGCCGAGAGGGTGTACGCGAAGAAACCAGGCTCTGGATCGTCGACGACGGCGACTCGTCGTGGCTTCACAGTGCCGGCGTCGACTGGGCGCGGCGTTTCGAGGGAGACCCGCTCGTCGAGGTCGTTAGGGCGGGCGAGACGCGGCAATTCAGAGCGCGGGCGATGCCGGGCCCCCATGCGCGTGTACATCAGCTCCTCCGTGAGAAGTACGGGCTTGCGGATCGTTGGGTACGCCTCATCGGCCCCGACAACGACGAGACTCTCGCGGTTCGCCTGGATCCGCCGTGAGCGGCGACGGACCGACACGTTCAGCACCTGTGCGTGGAGGGCCCTCCTCGCGAGCGCGATTCGTGATCGGCACGATCGCCTACGGCCTCTCGGTGTTCATTGGGACGGCGGTGCTGGGATTCGTCGTCGCGCCGTTCATCGCGTTCGAGAGCGGCCTGTTTCCCATCCAGAGCGATGCCGAGGCGGTCTTTTCATTCCTGACGCTCAGGGCGTTTCCGCTCTTGTTCGGGTTGAGCGTCGGCGCCGCTCTGTCATATGAATGGGCGTCGGCGCTCTCCCGCTTTCGCCGCGTTGCCGCCTATCTCGGAACCGTGCTGATCGCCTGGATCCTCGGCGCCGCGTTTGCCGTGTGGGCTCTGGGCTGATCACAATTGCGCTCGGCGCAGGAACAAAGAGAGGTCCCGTCGTGCTTCACGGCTCGATCAATCACGTCTCGATCACGGTCAGCGATCTGCCCAAAGCGATGCAGTTCTTCGGGCCGCTGCTCGAGCTGCTCGGCTACGCAGTGGGGCCGGTGATGCACGACCCCAGGTCGAGGCACGATCTCACCGTCAACCTGAACGCGGCGAACGGGACGGCCTTCAACATCTGGCAGGCAGAGCCCGCGCTCGCGGCTCATTCGTTCGAAGTCTATGAGCCGGGGCTCCACCACGTCGCATTCAACGTCGAGCGGCACGAGCAGGTCGACGCCGTCGCGCGCTTGGTGCGCGAGCGCGGCGGCGAGATTCTGGACGGCCCTGGAGAGTTTCCGTTCGGGCTCGGCGGCTATTACGCCGTTTACTTCCGCGGCCCGGATCGCCTGAAGCTCGAGGTCGTGCACATGCCGCTCGCCGAGCAGCGCGCGAAGGCTCGCGGGCTCACTTCCCGATCAGCAGCTGCGACGCCTGCTTCGAGTCCCAATACTCCTGGAAGCGTCTGATCTTCCCGCGTTCGAGCTTCACGAGGAACAGGTAGTCGTTCTCGTAGTCGCGGCCGGTCTTCGTCTTGCAGCGCATCGTGAACTGGTAGACGACGTGGTCGTCCTCGGCTTCGAGGAAGAGCTGGTGCGGGTGGGTCACCGTCTCGGGCCGGTAGCCGACGTCGAGGTTCTTGCCGCTGTTCGCGACGTTCAGCACCGCGTCCCAGCCCACGTGGAAGATCGTCTTCTCGTTGCCCGGAATCGGCATCGAGCGCGTCGTGATCCACGTGACGTCGTCGGTCGCAAGTGAGCGCGCGAGCTCCGGGTCGCTCCACAAGCTCGCGAAGAAGGTCTGCACGACCTGCTTGTTCGTCACTACGCGGCTCCGTCGAAGCGATTCCACCGTAACACCTCGGCGGCGGGCTTCCGCCAGGCGGGCTTGAACTGCGTGCCGAGCGTGTACGCGACCGGAAACAAGCCCGCCTGCATGTAGTGCCGCTGCGGGACGCCGAGCAAGTCCGCAACTTCCTTTTCACGCCACAGATGTCCCGTCGTCCACGCGCTGCCGAGCCCTCGCGCGCGCAACGCGAGCATGAAGCTCCAGACCGACTGCACGATCGAGCCCCACACGCTCGCTTGATGAAAAACGTTCGCGCCCGGGAAGTCGGTGCGACCGGCGGCGAGCGGGATCACGACGACGGGCACTTCGTGAAAGTGATCTCTCAGGTGCTGCGTCGAAGCGCTGATCTTGTCGGCGCCAGGGATTCCGGCCCCTGGGTAGCCACGCTCGCCGAAGGTCGCGATGTAGTCGTCGAGGCCGCGGTTGTAGAGCCGTGCCAGCTCTCCGATCGTCGCGCGGTCGTCGACCGCGATCCAGCGCCACCCGTTCATGTTGCCGCCATTGGGCGCTTGCAGTGCGACGTCGAGGCATTCCTCGACGAGCGCGCGCGGCACGGGGCGCGCGAGATCGAGGCGTTTGCGCACCGTGCGGGTAGTCGTGAGCAGCTCGTCGAGCGTGAGATCCAGCATGCAGCCTCCTGTCGATCGCACGCTATCAGAGCGGATCGGCGCGTCGGCCGGCGGACACAGCTCGTCGTGCCCGCGGACAGCCCTAACTACACTCGTCGAGAGTCGCCGCGCGCTCCGCGAGCGGATCGAGCAGCGGCCGCGCGCGTTCTCTCGAAACCTCGGCCTCGCTGAACGGCGCGAAGCCTGCTGCTGCCGGCGGCTGGCTCGCGAGCTCGCGCAGCATCCAGTTGAGCAGCGACGCCACGCGCGCGTCGGAGAGCTGCGACCCGGCGACGCCCGGCACGCGCACCAAATACGCGCGGCCGCGCGCCGTCGCGAGGAAGCGCGCGCTCTCCGCGAGCGAGGGAACTTTGCCAGCCGTGCCTTCGCCGCGCGGGCCGTGGCAGCCGCGGCACTCGAGCACGTAATCCTGCGCCGGAGGAGGCGAGGCTCGTGCTTCGACTTGAGCGCTAGCGCCGACTGCGAGCGCGCAGGCTGCGATTCTCGCCGATCCCCGTAACAACCGAAGCAGAAGCGGCGCCGCCCCCTTCACTCTGCGATCGCGCGGCCCAGCACGATCGCGGTCGAGCAGTGATAGACGGTGCTCTCGGCGCCGCTGCACCAGTTGATGTCGTTGCTGCGCTGCGGGAAGTAGATCGGGCGGTCGCCCTCGTTGCGCAAGCACCCGCAGCGCCCGCAGAAGTCTCTGCCGCAGCAGTCGTTGTACGAGATGATGTAGTCGTTGCCGTCGTGCGGGTTCTTGCAGGTGCCGATCCAGGTGACCGGCGACATCTGCGAGCCGGGCGGGCATGCGGTTTGGCTGCCGCCGCAGCAGCCGCACAAGAACCCGTCGATCGCGCAGTGCCGCCAGTATTCGCAGCTCGCGGGGTCGCCGGCGGGAGTATCAATCGGAGGCTCTCCCGGCTTCGCGACGCGTGCGCCCGCCTGAGCGCTCGCGCGCGCGACGGGCAGCAGCGGCAACGCGGCGCCGCCCGCGAGCAATGCGCCGAGCCGCGCGAGGAAGCTGCGGCGCGAGGTCGTGCGCGCGAGGCCGCGCGCCCTGCGTTCGAGCCAGCGATCGATCTGCGTCATCGCGAATCTCCGAAGCCCTAATGCGTGAGCGTGTCCGAGCCGCCGCGCTCGCGCGCGATGAGCTCCTGCAGCGAGCCGACTCCGCGCTCGCGCGCCTCGAACAGGCTCTCGAGGTGCTCGCGCGTATTCACCAGGCCCTGCGCGCGGATCACGCCGGCCGCGTCGATCAGCACCGCGTAGGGCAGCTTGCCGACGTGATGCGAGAGACCGAGCTCGGTCGAGAGCGCATAGGCCGCGAGCTCGAGGCCGTGCGCCTTCGCGAACGTCTGATGCTCGGGCTCGGGTCCATCGCTCGCATAGACGAGCCGCAGCGAAGGATCCTCGCGAGCAATTACGGAATGCAACGCGGGGAGCAGCGCTTTACAGACGGGACAGCTCGGTGAGAGGAAGAACAGCAGTGTGCTGCGCGCCTGCGCGCTGACGCCGCCGAGCGCGATTCGCGTGCCGGCGAGCGTGGGCGCCTCGATGCCCGGCGCCGCTTCGCCGACGCGCGGACCGCGGCCGAGCGCGAGCGCGCCGACCGGCGTGACGCGCTCGTGCAGTACACCCACTTGCCGCGCGAGCGCCAGCACGAGCAGCGCCAGCGCGATCACGAGCACCCAGAGCAGCGCGTTCGAGACGAGCAGCGCGTCAGTCATGCGCGGACCTCAGCGCTTCGCGCGCGCGCTCCGAATGCGGGGGACCGCGCTCTCAGCGCGCGTGAAGCCGGCGCATTCGCGGCGAGCTGATTGCCCGCGAGCGTGAGCGCGAACGCCGCGAGCGCGCCGCCGGCAATCGGCAGCGCGTCCGCGGGGCCCAGTGCACGCGGGGCGGTCGGTGCTGCGGCAGCCGCCGCAACCGCGATCAGCGCAGCGTTGCGGACGAGCAGCCAGCCCGAGAGCGGCTGGCGCAGCGCGGGCCCGGTGCAGCCGCAGTCGATGTCGCGCCGACCGCGCGCGAGGTTCACTGCGATCGCGGCGCTGTAGACGCCGAGCAGCGCGAGCGCCGCGAGCGCGGCGCCGGCGCGGGCGGGCGGAAGCACGAGCGTCCCGACCAGCACCAGCTCCGCCGCGGCGAGCTGCGTCGCCGCGAGTGGCGCGAGCGACGCAGGCATTAGGTGGTACGCCTCGACGGCGCTCGCGAATCCTTCGAGATCGCGCAGCTTGTGCCACGCCGCTTGCGCGAATACGAGCGCGAGCGCTGCGCTCGCCGCCCACGCGAGAGCGAGATCGAGCGCAATCACGGGGCCACCAAGAGCCCGATCGCGATGCCGGGCTCCTCGATCTCCCGTAACAGCTCGCCGCCCGAATCCAGCACGGCGATCACCGGGGCCTCCTGGTTCGAGAGCACGATCAGCGGCTCGGCGCCCGGAGTGACGAGCACGCAATCCGCGCCCGCATTCGGCACGAGCCGCTGCAGCAGCCAATCGAGCGCGCCATCGGCCGGCAGATCGAGCAAGCTGCGCAGAGCGGACGCGCTCAGGTTCGGCACGTCGATGTCGGCGATCTTTTCCCCGTGGCCGACGCCGACGCGGTACTTCCAAAGCTCAGTTCCCGCTTGCTTGTGCGTATCCGGGCCACCCTGGTGCACTAGGGAGAAGAGCATCTTGCCTGCCGGGCCTTCATAGAAAGCGAGATGCTGATGACCGCCGATTCGCCAGCCGTCGGCGCGCTCTTCATCCGTGAAGAGCGACCATGGATCCTGGGCGACGGGGCCTTCTCGAGCCGCGAAGTCGACCTCGTGCGCCATCCCCTCGAACGACGCGAACAGCCAGCGCCCGCTGTCCGGCGACAGCCGCACGCCCTTCTCGGTGATCGGGTCCTTCGCCGCATCGAAGAATTTCTTGCTGGCGCGGCGTGAAGCTTCGGCCCCGCGCTCGTCGAGCGTCACGGCAAGCGCCGTTCCATCGACGCACAGCATGCCGAACGTCCGCGGGCCGGCGGGATAGACGAGCGCGCAGCCGCCCGTCTCGATCTCGCCCGCGAAACGCCGCTCCACGAGATCGACGACGCTCACCGAGTTCGCGGGTGTCTGGTTGAACACCAGCGCGAAGCGCTCGTCGTCGAGCAATGCGCCGATCGCAATGCCATGCGCGTTGGACGCCTTCTTCGCCGGCAGCGGCACCTCGCCGATCGGTTCGAGCGTGCGCGTGTCATAGATCACGAGCGCGTCCGTGCGCTTGCCATGACTGCGCCGCTCGTAATAACTCGACGCCACGTACAGCTCGTTCCGCTCGCTACTCCGCATCGGCGAAACCGGCGAAAGATCCTGTCCCGCATCGACCGCCCCGAGCATCAGCCCCGATTCCGCATCGAACAGCGCCGACCGCCGCAACAACAAATCGCTCGCCCAGAACGCACTCCCGCTCCACTGCGCGGGCAGCCTCTCACTCCGCCCCGTCTCCTCGACCGCAACATCCGCGCGCACCCCGAGCGAAACGAACGCGAGCGCGACCGCCGGCAGCAAGCCATTTATTCGCATGCGCCCCACACTAAACCGAACGGCCACCGGTTTGCGCCAGCGCGATCGCCGAATCGAGCGAAGCACGCGGGAGGCGCGGCTCAAAGCCGCGCCGATCCGCGCCCTCCCACAAAGATGCACTCGCGTCGGGCAAGCAAGAGCAGCCGCGGCGGGGCCGGGGGCGGCGGGGGTGGACCGCGCCTCGCGAAGCGAGGCGGCGGTCGCGGAGCGAACCCCAGGCGTGGCCGCGCGCACGGCGCAAGCCCATCGCACACAACCTCGAACGCCTCACGCCCACGCTCATCGCGGCCACGCGGGTGAGCGGAGCGAGCCCCCGCCGCCCCCGCCCCGCCGCGGCTGCGAACGCAGCACACCACCAGCCCCACCGCCCGCTGGGCGCCAACCCCGCCGCTGCAATAGCGTTCACGAGATTCGAAACGGAGCCCCTATGAAGTTCACCTGGTTCAACCTGATGCCGTGGCCCCACCTCCCCGACGGCTTCCGCCAGAAACACCGCTCGGTCTGGGTCGACCTCCCGAACTCCATGTACGACCCACGCGAGGGCAATCGCGTCTACCACGAGTACCTCGACCAGCTCGAATACGCGGACGCGCTCGGCTTCGACGGCATCGGCTGCAACGAGCATCACCAGAATGGCTACGGCCTGATGCCTTCGCCGAACATCATCGCGGCCGCGCTCGCGCGCCGGACCTCGCGCGCCGCGATCGCGGTGATCGGCAACTCGATCGCGCTCTACAACCCGCCGATCCGCGTCGCAGAAGAGTTCGCGATGCTCGACGTGATCAGCGGCGGGCGCCTGCTCGCTGGCTTCCCGGTCGGCACGCCGATGGATACGAACTTCTGTTACGGCCAGATCCCGGCGCTGACGCGCGACAAGTATTACGAGGCGCACGAGCTGATCATGCGCGCCTGGCGCGAGCGCGAGCCGTTCGCGTTCGACGGCAAGTACACGCAGCTGCGCTACGTGAACGCGTGGCCGCGCCCGATCCAAGAGCCGCATCCGCCGATCTACATCCCGGGCGGCGGCTCGATCGAGACCTGGGAGTGGTGCGCGCGCATGGATTACAACTACTCCTACCTCTCGTTCGGCGGTTACATCGCCGGCCAGCAGATGCTCGAAGGCTTCTTCGAGCAAGTCGGCAAGCTCGGCAAGGACGAATCGCCCTACCGCGGCGCCTTCGCGCAGGTGATGGCGGTGGCCGACAGCGACGAGGAGGCGGAGCGGCTCTACGCAGAGCACATCCTCTACTTCTTCAACCGTTGCCTCCACGTGTATCCGGGCTTCAGCGATCCGCCGGGCTACCGCACGATCAAGACGATCCAGGGGGGCAAGCTCGACCAATTACGGGCGGAGGTGCAGAAGGTCTACGCGACGCTGACCTGGAAGGACTTGATCGAGAAGGGCTTCGTGATCGCGGGGAGCCCCGCGACAGTGCGCGAGCGCTGCGAGGACATGATCAAGCGGCTCCACGTGGGGCACGTCTTTTGTCTGTTCCAGTCGGGCAACATGCCGGACTGGAAGACGCGCAAGTCGACGAAGCTGTTCGCGGAGAAGGTCATGCCGCACCTCAAGGATGCGTGGCCCGACTGGAAGAACGACAACCGTTGGTGGTGCAAACCGTACGACGGTCGCGTGCGGCCCGAAGACACGTTCCCGGGCGCAGAGCGCGACGCGCGCGCGCATTCGACGCGGAGCGCTTAGGGAATGGCACAGCGCAGCATCGAGACGCGGCGGGGGATCAAGCTGCAAGTGCGCGAGGCCGGACGCGGCGCGCCGCTCGTGTTTCTGCACGGCGCAGGCGGGCTGTTTCCGCAGGAACCTCTGCTCGACGCGCTCGCGGAGCGCTTCCACGTGTTCGCGCCGGTGTGGCCGGGCTTCGGCGCCGAGCCCGGCGAAGAGCTGCTCGAGGACATGCTCGATTTCGCGCTCCACGGCTGGGACGTGCTCGAGGCATTAGGGCTCGAGCGCCCCGTGCTCGTCGGTCACTCGCTGGGCGGCATGATTGCGGCCGAGATGGCCGCGCTGAATAACGCGGGCATCGAGCAGCTCGTGCTCGTAGCTCCGGCGGGCGTCTGGCTGGACGCGCACCCGATTCCCGACATGTTCGCGATGACGCCGTTCGAGCTGCCGGGCTACCTGTTCGCCGACGCAAAGGCCGGTGAGAAGCTGCTCACCGCGGGCCTCGATCTCTCGAGCAACGATGCGCTGCGCGGCTTCATGGTCGGCAACGCGCGCCGGCTCGGCACCGCGGGCAAGCTTCTGTTCCCGATCCCGAACCGCCGCTTCAGCAAGCGCGCGTATCGCGTCAGCGCGAAGACGCTGATTTGTTGGGGAAACCAGGATCGCCTGATCCCGCCGGTGTACGCCGAGGCATGGCAGCGCCTGATTGCCGGCGCGGAGATCGCGCGCTTCGAGGGCGCGGGCCATATGATCACCGTCGAGCAGCCGCGCGCGCTCGCAGAGGCTGTCGCGCGCTTCGCGGGCTGACGTCGTGAGCTCCGAGACCACGGGGGCCTTCGTCGTCGACGCGGACTCGCACGTGCTCGAACCGCCCGACCTTTGGGAGCGCTATCTGGAGCCGCGCTTCCGCGAGCGCGCGATTCGCATCGTTCCCGGTCCAGCAGGTACGGAGGCGCTCGTCGGTGATGGCGAGGTGCTGATGCCCGCCGGGCTCGCGGGCCTCGGCGGCGCGGAACACGAGGCCGCGCAGGTGCTCGCGACTCCGACCTTGAAGTATCTCGACACCGCGCCGCGTGCGAGCTTCGAGACGCGCGCGAGGCTCGCGCTGCTGGACGAGTGGGGCGTCGACGCTGGCGTCGTCTTCCCGACGATCGGAATCCTGTGGGACAAGGAGCGCGACCCGGAGCTCGCGATGGCGTGGGCACGCGCCTATAACAACTGGCAGGCGGATTTCGTCGCGCCGGCCCGTGGGCGGCTCTGGCCGATCGCGCAAATTCCGCTGTACGACGCGAAGCTGGCGCGCGAAGAGCTGGAGCGCTGCCTCGCGCTCGGGTTCAGGGGCATGTTCCTCGCGCCCGAGCCAGTGCTGGGTAAGCGCCCCTCCCACCCGGACTTCGATCCGCTGTGGGCGCTACTCCAGGAAGCCGGCCTGCCGTTCTGCCTGCACGTGATCGTGCGCTTCAGCCGCTCGCTCGGCGGCGTTTCGCAGTGGTACGACCGAGCGCAGGGCGAATTCAATGCTGTGTTCGGCTTCGGCCTCGGCGGCACGTATCAGCTGATTCCCGCGATCTCGTCGATCGTCTGCGATGGTCTGTTCGATCGCTTCCCTCGCCTGAAGGCGTTCGTCGTCGAAGCCGGCGGCGGCTGGGCCGGCTACATCATGGATCGCCTCGACGAGAAATACGTGCGCTTCGGCTCGCCTTTCATGAAGCGCCGACCGAGTGATTATTTCCGCGAGAACGTCTGGGTGGCCTGTGACCCGAGCGAACGCGGCATCGACGCCACTTGTGATCTGCTCGGCGAGACGCACGTGTTGTGGGGCAGCGACTACCCGCACATCGATTCGCACCTCAGTGCGCCGGCGGAGATTCGGAGCGCGCTGGCGGGAGTGAGTGACCACCGGCGGCGCCTCGTGCTCGGCGAGAATGCGAGGCAACTGTTCGGCGGGGCCTGAAGTGCGCCGCTTGGACGCCTTCGGGCGTTCTCGCTCGTGAGATTTACCGAGGCGCCTAATCAGGCTCGATCGTGGTGATCTTCGAGCCCTGGATCCCGAGCCCCGCCATCAGTCCCTTCTGGCCGAAGATGAAGGCGTAGACGCCTTTCCTCAGCGTGGTCGACGTGAGGTTCTTCCCCATGCCTTCGTCCACGACGACGATGCTCGGCCCGACGCCGACCTCCCAGCCCTCGCTCTTCTTCAGATAGGCGAGCGACTCGTCGTCCATGAACATCAGCACGTAGCCGAACGACTGCACGCCGGCCTGCAGTCCGTACGACGCTGCCCACGAGCGGTGGTAGCTGACAGACTTGCCGCCCTGTCGCAGCACGCCGTTGCCCACCTGTCCGCCGACGATGAAGCCACCTTTCACGATCTCCGGGAAGATCAGGATCGCCTTCGCTTGGGCTGCGAGCTCCTTCGCCGCGGGCGTACGTTCGAACAGAACGTTCAGCTCCGCCGTCGCGTTCGTGTCGATCTCGTGGGCGCTCGCAGCGTGGGCGCCACTCGCCCCGGCCAGCAGCGACGCGAAAAGAATTAGGTTTAGGAGAAGTGTGCTCGTGCGCATTTCGAAACCTCCGATGCTCACGGGTGACATCGCGCGCCAACGCCCCGCTGGAGCCCGCTCGCGAGCAGCGTCACGCTAATACGGCGTCCGCGTGTTCGGCAGCCTGGTCGGCCCCTCGGCCGTCAAAGGGCGGCTCCTCGGATGCACCTCAGTCGTCGATGCGCTCGCTGCTTCGATCGCCTGCGCGAACCTTTACGACTTGCCCTTCGCCCGGAATCAGCGAGCTCCGCGTCGACCACAGCGAGCCATCCTTGCCGAACGTGATCGCCGTGAGATGCAGGATGCCGCTCGCCACGTCCTCACAGACCCCGGACTCCAGCGAGCACGAGCGGATGCTGCCGCCGAGCGGCGTTCCGAAGATCTCGACCGCGGCCCAGCTGGCCTCGTCGAACTGCGCGACGTAGAGCCTTCCGTCCGGCCCGAACGCGAGGTCGATGATCGACGTGAAGCCGCCGTCGAACACTTTCACGCAGTCGGCGCTCGCTCCGCATTGCGCTCCGCGTGCGTGCGGCGCGATTCGCCAGATGTTCGATTCGCCCGTCGGCGCGGGGAAGCCCTTCAGCTCGCCGACATAGATGAAGCCGTCTTCAGCGATCGCGATGCTGGTCGGGACTGGCTGCGCCGGGATCGCCGGCGGCAGGCTGCAGAACGGCGCGGGATTCGGGCAGCCGGCGAGCTGTTTGATGCTCGCGGTCGAGACGACTTCCAGCGGGAACACGGCGACCACTTCGACGCCGTCGCCGGTGAAGCGAAGCAGCGCGTTGGCTGCGGCGTCGGCGATCAGAGCGCGGCTCCTCCCGAGCGATTGCACGTCGAACGGATTCGACTCGATCGCCCCGCCGTCGGGATTGTTCGCGGCCTCGAAATCGAACAGGTTGACCAGCTTGTTGGGCTGGCCACGAAAGACTCGATGTAGCCCTTGGCCGCTGTCGATCAGGCCGCCCGGTGCGCCGCCGGTCGCGCCGGTCACCGCCCAATGAGCGGCGCCGCTGATCGCGGAGACGTCCGTAACACCTGGCAGCGAGGCGACGACGCCGGCTTTGCCGCGCCGGATCGCGATCACGCCGACGCTCGCGTCCGCGACGAGCAGGTTTCCGTTGCGCGCTGTCGAGAGCCCGAACAGCGGGCCGCCGAGGCCGTCGACGTTCTGGGCGCTCGTTGCCGCCGGCAACAAAGCCAGAGAGAGCGCTGCGATCACGAGCGAGCTCCGCATTCTCATCGTCGTCTCCCTTGGTGAGAGCGATCCGCTCCTTCGCACTATGGGCGCGGCGACGGAGAAAGTGCGCGTAGAAAGTCGTGCGAAACGCAGAACGCGAGCGCCGGCACAGCGACGGAGAGGGGTGTTCTGACCCAAGACAGGCTGGTGCGAGAACGCTCAGGCGCGCGTGCGCTTTCGGCTCAGCAGATTCCTGCTCACGCCCTCGCACACGACGTCGAGATAGCTGGCGGGGTCGAGCGGTGGAGCGAGCGGCACGCTGCTCTGGAAGTCGAAGGTCGCGTGCGTGAAATACTTGAAGTCGCGGTTCGTCGCGCGCTGGCGCTCGGCGAGCGTGCGCGCCGCGCGCGCCTTGTGCGGCTCGCGCGCCATCGTCGCGAGCAGCGCGTCGCGCGCGGCGGGCAGCTCGTGATGCGTCGCATGCGCGAGCGAGAACATCGCGCCCGGAGCGCCGACGTAGCGGATGCTCACGCCGGGCCCGCGCGCTGGATTCCGTTGGAAGTAGGCGGTGATCCGCTCGCGGCAGAGGCGGATCGGCAGTGCGCCGGCGAGGCCCGCGACCGCGTGCCGGATGCGCAGCTCGCCGCGCGGCGGCGGCGCGAACGCAGCCTCGACGACGCGATGCGCGACGGCGTCGCAGGGCACGACATCGAGGCGCGCGCTCAGGTCGCCGGCGACGACGCGCAGCCTGCCGCTGCCGAGCAGCGCGACGAAGCCCGCGAACGCAGCTGCGCTGTCGACCCAGCCCGCTCTTGGCGAGCGCTGGCTCACGGAGACGATGCTCGGCCGTAACAACGTGACGGGCAGCTCTTCGCCGCGCCGCGCGACGAGATGCTCCGCGAGGCACTTGGTCAAGGTGTAGGTGTTAGGATGGCCCGTGTCCGCGAGCAGGCGCGCCTGCGAGACGCGGCCCGCGAGCACGTCCGCGTAGATCGACGCCGCGTCGCGCGGCAGCGGCGCGAGCTTCTCCTCCACGCGCAGCGCGGCGCCGCCCCGCGGCCCCGGATGCGGCGTCACATAAGCGGTCGAAACGTCGACGAACGACGCGAGGCGCCGGCACTCGCGCGCGACGGCCAGCGCTTCGAGCGCACCGCTGGTGTTGACCGCGGTCGCCTCGGGCAGCGGTAGGTTGAATTCGACGGACGCGGCGCAGTGGATGACGTGCGTCACCTCGCTCGCGACTCGCTCGCGCATGCCTGGCGTGAGGCCGAGCCCGGGCCTCGTCAGGTCGCCCGCCACCGCTTCGACGCGCTTTTCCCAGCCTGGCGCGTGCGCCGTGAAGCAGGCCGACGAGACGACGTCGGCGCGCAGTCGCGCGTCGGCGTGCTCGGGATCGCTCGCACGAACGAGCGCGAGGATGCTGGCGATGCCGAGCTCCTCGCGACGCCGGATCAGCTCCTCGAGCACCACCTTGCCGACGAAGCCGGTGGCGCCCGTGAGCAGGACGACGTGCGGAGAGGCGGGCGTCATCCGTTTCCGCAGCCGAGCACATTCTCGGGATCGAGCGCCTGCTTCATGCGCTCCCGCCACGCGAGCGCGGCCGGCGTGAACACGCGCGGCAGGAACGCGCTGCGCAGCTTGCCGATGCCGTGGTGGTGCGAGAGCGAGCCGCCGCTCTTCAGGATCTCGTCGCGCGCGGCGCGCTCGAGCTCCGCGAACACCTCGCTCGGGTGCGGGGCGCCCTTGTAATAGAACGCGAAGTAAAAGTAGAGACACACGCCGCTCTCGTAGAGCTGCGTCACGCGCACCGAGATGAATGGTTTGCCCGGCAGCCCGCGCGCTGCGTGCTCCTCGCGAATGCGGCGCTTCACGTTGTTGCAGACCGCGACGGCTTGGCTCCACGGCACCGTCGTCTCGAACGACTCCGCCACGAGCCAATGCTCCATCATGAAATCGCGGATGTAGGCGATCGCGAACGTCAGCTCGTAGCCGCGCCGACCGTTCTCGGGCCCGGCCTTCATTCCCGAGTGCTTCGCTGCGAGCGGGTAGACCGCGCGCTCTTGTGCGGAGACTTCGCTCTCGCTGCCCTCGAAGAGCAGCGTGCACGCGACCATCCGGTTCGCGTCGAAGCCCTTCACGCCGAGCACGAACGCTTTCTCCGCCTTGCTCATCAGTGCGGCGGCGCCGGTCTTCGGCGGCTTCACCGCTTGCCCGAACTGGAATTGCAGGTTGTCCATCAGCCGCACGCTGGCGGGCTTCGCTCCGGAGCGCTCGACGTCGCGCATGAAATCGAAGCCCTGCTCGAAGCTCTTGAACAGCACCGAGCCGAAGCGCCGCACTGCAGGCAGCGGGAAGATCTTGACGATCGCGCTGGTGACGATGCCGAGCCGGCCCTCGCTGCCGATCAGCCAACGCGCCGGATCGCCGCCGACGGATTCGCGCGCGGAGGGTGCGCGCTCGAGCTCGCCGCCTTCAGCTGTTACGGCGGAGATCGAGAGCACGAGATCCTCGATGTTGCCGTAACGATTCTTCTTCATGCCGCTGGCGTTGGTCGCGATCCAGCCGCCGAGCGTCGAGAGCTCCATCGAGTCGGGCTCGTGGCCGGTCGTGAAGCCGTGACGCGCGAGCACTTCCTCGATCTCGCTGCCGGTCGCGCCGGCCTGAATGCAGGCGGCGCGATTCTCGGCGTCGATCCAGAGCACGCGGTTCATGCGCCGCATGTCGAGCGAGACGATCGTGCGCCGCTCGGCCTCGAGGCAGCGCAGCGCGTCCGTGACGTTCGTGCCCCCGCCGAACGGGATCACGCACGCGCGATGCGCGCGCGCGAGCTCGACGACGATGCGCACCTCGTCGTTGCTCTCGGGCGAGACGACCAGATCCGGCACGCGCGCGAAGCCGCCCCACTTCGCGCCCCACATGTCTTCCTGCGTGTGGCCGTGGCCGTGGCGCAGGCGCTGCTCCGGATCCAACGAGATGCGCGACGGATCGAGCTTCGCCGCGAGCGCGTGCTCGAACACTTCGTTTGCGATCCGCTCGGGCACGCGCGTCGGCCACTGGGGCGCGTTGCGATCGCGCGGATCGAGCTTCAGCTCGATGATGCCCTCGGCCCACGGCAGCAGCGCCGGGATCTTCTTGCCGCCGATCGCGTAGCGCGAGCCGGTGAACTCGACCTCGCCGTTCTCATCGACGCGGAAGCCGCTGTCCGTAAAGCCCCAACCATCGAGGCGCTCCTCCCCGCGCGGCTGTGGCGCGTCGGGAACGATGCGCTGCGTCGCGTTCGGCTCGGCCATCGCGGATTCCCTTCTCGTAGGCGCTCGTATGCGTGGGGCCGCTCACTTTCGCCTGCCTACCCGCATTGCGTAAAGGGGGATTCGCAGGGTCGCCGGACCGGCCCGTGATAGCGTCGGGGCACGGAGGAACTCTCATGCGAATCGGCATCATGTCCGGCGCCTCGGGCCCGGGCGACACGATCGACACGCTGGTCGCGCGCGGCCAAGAAGTGGAGCGCCGCGGTTTCCACGCGCTCTGGATGGCGAACATCTTCACGCTCGACGCGATCTTCACGCTCGGCGTGGTCGGCCGCGAGACGAAGCGGATCGAGCTGGGCACGGCGGTCGTCCCGACCTATCCGCGCCACCCGTTCGCGATGGCGCAAGAGGCGCTGACCGCGAATCAGGCCGCGCGCGGCCGTTTCGCGCTCGGCATCGGACTCTCGCACCGGCTCGTGATCGAAGACATGTTCGGGATGTCGTACGAGAAGCCTGCCCGCCACATGCGCGAATACCTCGAAGTGCTGCAGCCGCTGCTGCGCGGCGAAGCGGTGAAGTTCTCAGGTGAGACTTATCGCGTGAACGCGCAGCTCACGGTGGGCGCGCCGCCGCCGCCGGTGCTCGTCGCGGCGATGGGCGACGCGATGCTGAAGCTCACCGGCGAGCTCGCCGACGGGACCGTGCTCTGGATGACGGGCGCGAAGACGATCGAGACGCACGCGGCGCCGAAGCTGAACGCGGCGGCGCGCGCGGCGGGCCGCAAAGCGCCGCGCATCGCGGCCGGCATTCCGATCGCGCTGACGAACGATCCGGCCGGCGCTCGCGAGTGGGCCGCGAAGAACCTCGTCGTCTACGGCCAGCTGCCGTCCTACCGCGCGATGCTCGACAAGGAGGGGCTCGCCGGCCCCGCCGATCTCGCGCTGGTCGGCGACGAGAAGACGCTCGATGCGGGGCTCGCGCGCCTCGCGAGCGCAGGTGTTACGGACTTCGTCGCTTCGATCGTGCCGTCGGACGCGGGCGCCGATGCCCGCACGCTCGATTACCTGCAGAGCAAGCTGTGAGCGCAGCAGCGCGGGCCGCCGCGGGGGCGTTCGCGGCGGCGCTCACGGTCGCCTCACTCGCGCCGAGCAGCGCGGCCGCGAAGGCGCCGAGCGGGCCATTCGAGAAGGTCCACTGTCTCAAGTACGCCGGGCTCACCGGCAAGCTGAGCATGCTCGTCCCGGGCGCCGAGCCCGACGCCACGCTGGAGCACCCGATGGTGGTCTGCGTCGCGCAGCGCAAGGGGCAGACCGTCGTGCTCGACGCAGGCTTCGTCGATCAGGCGTACGGCAAGCAGTGGGGCGTCACCGACTTCACCGATCTCGCCGAGCGCCTCGCCGATGTCGGCATGAAAGCCGAGGACGTCGATCTCGTCACGCTCGGCCATTTGCACTGGGATCACGCGGGCGGCACCAGCCGCTTTCCGAACGCGCGCTTCGTCATACAGCGTCGCGAGCTCGAGTTCGCCGCGGTCGACGTGCCGGGAAACAAGTTCATCGTCAACGGCTTCCGGATGGAAGACGTCGTCGACGCGCTGAAGCTGAAGTGGGCAGGCCGGCTCGATGTGGTGGACGGGGACGCAGAGGCTTATCAGGACGGCATCGATCTCTACCTGACGCCGGGCCACACCGCGGGCACGATGACCGTCTGCGTGGCGACGGTCAAAGAGCGGGTTTGTTATACGAGCGACGCCGTCTACAGCTATCGCAACCTCGAGCAGAACCTGCCGCTCGGCATCGCGGTGCTGCCGCAGGAGATGTTCGAGTCGTTCGCGAAGATCCGGCGCGTGCTGCGCGGAGGGAAGCTCGTGCCCGGCCACGACGTGGCGGTATTCGAAGACGCCGCGGCGCACGGCTTCCGGCGCGTCTCCGAGCGCGTGGTGGCGATCGTCGAGTGACGCGCGCGGGGTTTCGGCGTGCGCTGCTCGCCTGCGCGGTCGCGGCGGCGGGCTTCGCGTGCGGCCCTGTGCCCGGCGGACCGCTCGCCGGCGAAGTCGCAGCCGCGCCCGCCGCTTGGACCGACGCGCTGGGCGGCGACCGCGCGATGTGCGAGATCGAATCGCGGCCCGCGCATCCACATTCGATTCAGCTCGAGTGCTTTGCGCGCGAGGGAAACCTCTACGTGCAGTCGCATCGCTGGGCGCTCGCGAAGTGGTGGCCGGAGAGTTGGGCCGCGATCTGGCTACGCGAGCCGGACGTGCGCGTTCGGCTCGGCGATCGCATTTTCGAGCTGCGCGCCGAGCGCGTGACGGACGCCGCGCTGCGCAAAGTGATGCTGAACGAACGCGGCTACGACCCGGTGCCCGAGGGCATCGTGCTGTTCCGCTTCGACCCGCGCCGCTGACGCCCCCGCAACAAGGAGAAGCGGGGACGTTCCTCCGTATTCGTCATCTGCTAGCGCGCGCCAACGAGGAGGAACGTCCCCGCTTCACATTGTTGGCAGCGCGTCGCCGTAGCGATCGAGGAATGCGATCTCCGCGAGCGGGCGCCGGCTGAGGCGCTTCGGGAACGGCCGCGCCGGCCAGCCGAGCGCGATCGTCGCTGCGGTCGAGATGTCCTCGGGGATCGCGAGCAGCTGCTTCACTTGCGGCTCGACGGCGCACAGCAGCGTCGTCAGCGTGCTGCCGAGGCCTTCGCCGCGCGCCGCCAGTAACAAGTTCTGCACGGCGGGGTAGACGGACGCGCCGCCGACGATCGAGAGCCGGCCGAGCGCGGCGTCGGTCGGCTGCACGTCCGCGAGCCGCGCGCACACCACGATCAGCACCGGCAGCTCGGCGAGGTGGTGCGCAAAGTGGTCCGCATTCGCGACGAGCTTCGGCACTCCACCGACGCGCACTTTGCCTTGCGCGATACCGGCGACGTAACGCTCCCACGGCGGCAGGTAGAGCTCCGCCAGCCGTTTTCGCTTCGCAGCATCTCGCACGACGACGAAGCGCACGGGCTGGCGATTGCCGCCGGTCGGAGCGAAGCGCGCCGCGTCGAGGACGCGCGCGAGGACGGCGTCCGGCACCGGGTCGGATTTGTAGAAGCGGCAAGTCGGTGTGGTGTGGATCGCTTCGAGCAGGTCCATGGAGGCTCCTGACAGACGGCTCGGATTCAGCTCACGCGTGGACGATCGCGCAGCTCGTTGCGGTCTCCAGCTTCCGCCGGGAAGTGCTGCGCGAGCAACGCGCCGACCGCGCGCACGCCCGCGACGGAGCCCTCCTCGAAGCGGCCCGCGCGGAAGTGCTCCTCCATCGCGTGGCACGCCGCCTCCCATGCCTCGGGTGCGACGGCCGCCGCGGCGCCGCGATCGGCGACGATCTCGACGTCGTGATCCGCGAGCAGCACGAAGATCAGCACGCCGTTGTTCGCGGCCGTGTCCCAGACGCGCAGCTCCGAGAATGCTTCGACCGCGCGCTCGCGAGCGGTCACGCCGCGCCAGAGCTCCCCCGGGCCGAGCGCAGCCTCCACTGCGAAGCACACCTCCCCCGCGTGCTCCGCCTCGCACGCGCGGATCGCGGCTTCGATTGCGTCGAGCGCGCGCTCCGGGAAACGGCGGCGCGCGAGCCAAGGCGGAGTGATTAGGTGTCGCAGTGCGCGTGCGAATCTCATCGCGTCACCAGCGGCCCGAGGGGCCGCCGCCTCCGAAGCTGCCGCCTCCGCCCGAGAAGCCCCCGCTTCCGAAGCCACCGCCCCCGAAGCCGCCTCCCCAGCCGCGAGATGCGCCGCCGAACCCACCCCAATGACCGCCGCGGGTGCGGCGAATTCGGTGTCCACCGATGAAGGAGAAGAGCACGCCAATCAGCGCCAATGGAATCGCGAGCAGGACCGAGCCAGTCAGCAGCCAGCCGACAACGAACATCGCTCCGCCCGTGAACAGCGGACCGAGCACTTTCCCGAAGATCATGCGCAGGATGCCGCCGAGGATCGGAATCGCGAACAGCGCAAACGGGAAGAGCGTCTCGAGTCCGCGGATTCCTCGCCCCCAGTCGTGCTGAGGCGCCGGCAACGGTTCGCCCTCGATCACCGCGAGCATGCGATCGACGCCCTCGTTCACGCCACCACCGAAGTCTCCGGCGCGAAAACGCGGCACGATCATTTCGTCGATGATGCGGTTAGTCAGGGCGTCGGTGAGTGCACCTTCGAGGCCATGCCCGACCTCGATCCGGACCTCGCGATCGTCCTTCGCGATGAGCAGCAACGCCCCGTCGTCACTTTCTGCGCGCCCGAGGTTCCACGCATCCGCGACGCGGATGCCGTACTGCTCGATCTCCTCTGGCTCCGTCGACGCGACGATCAGCACCGCGATCTGCGCGCCCTTGCGCTGCTGGAAGGATTCGAGCTTCGCCTCGAGCGCGGCTTGCTCCGAGCGCGAGAGCGTGCCCGTGAGATCGGTGACGCGCGCGCGCAGCTCCGGGATCGGCTGGAGCGTCTGCGCGAAGGCCGTCAGCGAGAGAGAGCTGACCGAACCCGCGATCAGGGCCGCGGCGGCGATGGCGCGCCGCAGCCGAGCGCGCATCGGTGCTCCGATCAGAACTCGACCTGCGGCGGCCGCGCGATCTCGGCCTCGTTCTCGACGCTGAAGTTCGGCTTCACTTTCTTTCCGATCACCATCGCCGTCAGGTTGCTCGGAAAGCTCACCACCGTGTTGTTGTAGTTCTGCACGGCCTCGATGTAGCGCCCGCGCGCGACGGTGATGCGGTTCTCGGTGCCCTCGAGCTGCGCCTGCAGGTCGCGGAAGTTCTGATCGCTCTTCAGATCCGGATAATTCTCGGCGACGGCGATCAGGCTCTTCAGCGCGCCCGTCAGCTCACCCTGCGCTTGCTGGAACTTCTGGAGAGCCGCTGGATCTTCGAGCATCTCGGGCGAGAGCTGGATCGACGTCGCGCGCGCCCGCGCTTCCGTGACGCCGATCAGCACCGTCTGCTCCTGCGCCGCGAAGCCCTTCACGGTCTCCACGAGATTGGGAATCAGGTCCGCGCGGCGCTGGTACTGATTCACGACCTCGGACCATGCGGCGGAGACGGCCTGGTCCTGCGTCTGAAGCGTGTTGTAGCCGCAGCCCGAGACCGCCAGCGCGAGAGCCATCGACAGCCACACGTGAGCTAGGCGCATTCGGTTCCTCCTGGCCGCGAGCTACGAGAGCGTCGCCTGATGAGTTCATCATCGCGCTAGCAGATCGACGCCGGCAACTGGTGGGTGGCCGCTCGCGGCGCTCACGAACGCGAAACGCGACTCGCCAGCCAGAGCGTGAGGCCGGGCAGCCCGACCCAGACCGCTTCGCTCGCGAGCACCTCGGCCCCGCGCGCGCTGAAGAAGCGGCTGACACCGAGCGGTGACACCGCGATCGGGCGCCACGGCAGAAACCAGCGCGTCTCGTCGAGCGGCCAGAAGAAGGTGACGCCGAGGCCGCGGTTCGTGAGCGCGTCGAAGAAGCCGTGCGACGCGGTCGCCAGCGCGAGTAAGGCGGCGGAGCTCGCGAACGGCGGGCGCGCCGTGCGCGGAAGCGCGGCACGTAACGAGGCCGCCACGACGACGCCTAGCACGGCCGCGAACGCGAGCGAATGCGTGAAGCCGCGATGCCCGAGCGCCGCTTCGTATGGAACGCCGAAGCGAAACGCGATCACGTCGAAATCGGGCGCGACGGAGCAGAACGCCGCCGCCGCGATCAGAGCGCCGCGCGCACGGAAGCTCGCGCCGAGCGCGGCGCCGAAGAGCGCGTGGCCGAACGCCGACGGCACGAGCGAGCCAGGCGACCGAGTGTTAGGCCGCCCTTCCCCCCGGCACCTCCACCGTGACGGTGTCGCGCCCGGAGCGCAGCACCGTGCCGGGACGCGCGCCGGTGTCCTTGCCTTCGCGCAGGATCTCCTCGCCGTTCACGAACACGCGCTCGATGCCGATCGCGTCGGCGTAGAGCCGGCCCGCGCCGGCGGGCAGGTCGTATCGCATGTGCACCGGTCCGCTCGCGACGCTGGCGGCGTCGAACACGACGACGTCCGCCTGCCAGCCCTCGGCGAGCCGCCCGCGGCCTCGCAGGCCGTAGAGGCGCGCGGGCACGTCGGTCAGCCAGCGCACGCACTCCTCGACGCTCGCGAGCCCGCGCTCGCGTGCGTTGCCGAGCAGCGTCGTCGAGAACGCGAAGGTGTCGATCATGTCGAGATGTGCGCCGGCGTCGCTCGCCCCAACAACTGCGCGTGGATCGCGCCAGACGCTCGCGCGCAGCTTCCAGCTCGCGTCGTCGTTGCCGATCGGGGAGGGCATGAAAGAAGTCTTCAGGTCCTCGCTGATCGCGAGGTCGAGCATCGTGTCGAACGGGGTCTTGCCGACTTCCTTCGCGATCTCGCCGATCAGGCGGCCCTTCAGATGCTCGTGCTCGGGCCGCGCGACCTGGTCGACGATCATGCGCTCCCAGTTCGCGAGCCCGCGCAACAGGCCCGCGCCTTCGGAGTGCGCGCCCTCGTCGAGCTTCCGCCGATACGCAGGATCCTTCAGCGCCTCGATGCGCTGCGGAATCGAGAGCTTGAAGAACGCCGGCCACTCGGGCAGCGCGTCGAACACGAAGCCGGCCTCGAGGTTGATGCGCACCGACGGGTTCTGCGGTGTCGTCAGCGCCACGACCGTGGCGCCGCGCTCCGCGGCGTAATCACTCGCCGCGAGCTGCGTGTCGACGATGCTGGGATTGATCGAGTTCGGCGCGAGCAGGTTCCAGTTCAGCGGGCGATTCGCAGCGAGCGAGAGGTCGGTCATGATCGACTTCTCTTTCTCGCCCCAGAGCCCGGTGCCCGGAATCGCCTCGAGCGTCGTGCCCGGCAGATCGCGGATCGCGCGCGCGAGCGCGACCACCTCTTCACGCGACGCGTGGCGCGACGGCACCGGCTCGCCGTCGCCGTCGTTGTGCGTCGCGGCGAGCGAGGTCGAGAAGCCGAGCCCGCCTTCACGCAGCGACTTCTGCAGCAGCTCGACCATCTGCGCGAGCTCTTCGGGCGTCGCCTCGTGGCCGACCGCGCGCTCCTTCATCACGACGCGGCGGATCGCCGAGTGGCCGACCAGGAAGCCGGCGTTCAGCGCGAGCTTGCCGTCGAGCTTCGCGAGGTATTCGCCGAACGTGCTCCAGTCCCACGGCACGCCGGCCTTCAGCGTCTCGATCGGCATGCCTTCGACGCGGGCGAGCATCGGCATCAGGTACGCGCCCGCCTCCGGCGTGAGCGGCGCGATCGAGAAGCCGCAGTTGCCGCCGACGACGGTCGTCACGCCGTGATAGCTCGACGGCGAGATCGTCGGGTCCCAGAACACTTGCGCGTCGTAATGGGTGTGGATGTCGACGAAGCCCGGCGCGACGACCTTGCCGGTCGCGTCGACGACGCGCTTCGCCGGCTCGCTCACTTCACCGAGCGCGACGATCTTGCCGTCGCGAATGCCGAGGCTGCCGACGCGGCCGGGTGCGCCCGTTCCGTCGACCAGAGTTCCGCCGTCGATGCGTACGTCGAGCATGGAGAGCTCCTTGGTCCGTGAGGGACGGGAGCACCGTAGCCCCGAAACGTGCGCCGACGCTGCTCAGCCGGTAGCCCCGCCGCTCAGCCCCGCGATGCCCGAAACTTCCCGGGCGCCACCTCGGCGATCGCTCGCACGCCAAATGCGCGCGAGCAGCCGCGGCGCGAACAGGCTGCCCATCGGCGCGAGCAGATGGCCGACTCGCGTGAAGGCGGCGGCGACTTCGGGGTCTCGCGTCGCCGCAATCCGCAGCCGATCCCCGAAGCGCCGCTGGAGAGAGAACGCGCGAGGCCGCTTGCCGCGTACGCCGGCCACGCGGAAATCCTCGCTTGCGGCGAGCCGCCAAGGCAGATCGACCGCCGCCGCGCTGCGCGCGTAGTAGTCGCGCACGAGGTCGTGACCGTCCGCAGCGGCGCGCTCGTCCCGCAGCACGTCGGCGAGGCACTCCGCCTGCATCGCCGCGCTCGACATGCCCTGCCCGAAGACGGGGTTGAACGCACAGGCGGCGTCCCCCAACGCGATGAGCCCCGCCGCGGGCTCGGCGCTGCGCTCGAAGTGCCGCCGGAGCGAAGCCGGCGTGCGGAACGAGCGGGTCTCCTCGAGCGGTTCGAGGCCCTCGATCGCCTCCGCGTAGGCCGGGGACGCAAGGCTTCGCGCAAACGCGAGGAAGCCCGCGTCGTCGCGCGGCGCGGCGTCGCCGCAGTAGCCGCCGAGCGTCGCCATCCAGCGCCCGCCTTCGAGGCGAAGCAGCGCGCCCAGCCGCGTTGCCTGCTCGCCGCCGACCGTGACGATCAGGCCGCGCGCCTTTTCAGGCGCGCGATGGAGCCGCGTCGTGTAGGTGAGATCGATCTCGATGCGCGTCTCGGGCGGCGTTTCGACCCCGTGCGAGCCGAGCCACTCGACGATGCGCGACGCACGGCCGCGCGCGTCGACGATCAGGTCCGCGTCGATCTCTGCGTCCGGTCTCTCCGCGTCGCGCAGCGAGACCGCAGCGAAGCGCCGCTCGCTGCGATCGAAGCGGACGCCGGTCACATCCATCGCGCCGCGCAGCGCGACGTTCGCAAGTGCTGCGACGCGCCGACGCACGAGCGCCTCGAGCGCCGGCCGCGAGAGCTGGAACGTCGAGCCGCCGATCGGCTGCGCGATTCGCTCGCCCGCCGGTCCAAGCCAACGAACGCCGGTTCCCGCGTCCGCGACCCGGCCGCCCGCGGCGACGACCTCTTCCGCGAAGCCAGGAAAGCGCTCCGCGAGAAGACGCGCACCGCGGGCGAGCAGTGCGTGTGCGTGGTGCGCCTGGGGTGTTCCCTTTCTGTGGCCGGCGGCGCCCGCAAGCGCATCTCGCTCGAGCACCGTCACGCGCGCGAAGCGATCTGCGAGTACGCGTGCCGCGAGGAGCCCAGCGAAGCTTCCGCCCAGCACGACGGCGTGATCGAATCGTTGCTTGGAACTACTCATCGCGGCTCCCTCGGTCGCACTTCTCAGCGCGCGCTCGCGCAACCTAGAGTCGGCCCGCGATGCCGACCGGGACCGAACAGGCCAAGCGCGCGACCGAGGCGGCCATCGCCTTCCGCGCGGCCGAGCTGGTTCCCGCCCGCAATGCGGCGCTGGTCGCGGCGGCGTACGACGCGATGGGCCTCGACGCGGAAGCTGCATTGCAGCGGCTCGGACTCTCGCGCGCGCAGCTCCGCGAGGCGGGCGCGCTCGTGCCCGCGGCGACGACCTATCGGCTGCTCGCGTTCGCGAGCGAGCTCGACCCGACCTTTCCCGTGCGAGCGGGCGCCGTTCTGCCCTGGGGCGACGCCGGCCTGATCGACTACGTGAACGGCACGCGCGCCACGCTCGGCGCGGCGATCGAATCGCTGATTCGCTTCGTGCGCGTCGTCGGGACCAACTCTCGCTACGCGCTCGACGACGAGCCGAGCGGCGCGTTCTTGCGCGCGATCTACACGCCGGCGCCTCCACCCGCGCTCGAACGCATGCTCTCCGAGTTCACGCTCTCGCTCGTGTTCGGGCGGCTGCGCGACATCGCGGGGCGCGAAGTCGCGAGCGAAGTGCGCTTCGCCCATGCGCCGCCGCCATGGGAAACGGCACTACGCGCGCGATTCGGCTGCAAGCTCGTGTTCGCGGCGCCGGCCGCCGGGATTCTCTTCCCGCGCGCGTCGCTCGCGCTGCGCTCCCAGCGCGCCGATTCGCGTCTCGAGGAAATCGTCGAACGCCACGCGCTCGACGTGCTGCGCGCCGATCCTCCCGCCGAAACGCTCGCGGACCACGTCGCAGCCGCCGTCCGCGGAGCGTTGCCGGACGGACTCCCGCCGATGCACCGCATTGCGAAGGCGCTCGCGCTTTCCGAACGAACGCTGCGCCGCCGGCTCGCAGAGCAGCGCCTGACGTTCGAGCGCGTACGCGACGCGGAGCTCGAACGCCTCGCGCGCGAGCTGCTGCGCACGCGCGCGTCCTCGATCGAGGAGGTGGCATACCTGCTCGGATTCAGCGAAGCGCGCGCGTTTCAGCGGGCCTTCAAACGCTGGACCGGCCAGACGCCGGGTGCATTTCGGGCGGAGTCGAGGGGACGACCGAGGTAACGCGCGCCGAGCGTTCTGCGAAGCGCAACCGCCGGCAACCGCTCACGTAGACTGCACGAGTGAGCTCCGCGTATCGCACCCAGTCGCCCGACACGAGCCGCGAGGCGGAGGAGCTGCAGTTCGCCTATTGGCGGCAACTCACACCCGCTCAGAAAGCGCGCATCGTGGCAGGCCTGACTCGGATGACGAATCAGCTCGCGCGTGCTGGGATCCGGATGAGACACCCGCACGCGACGAACCGCGAGGTCGAGCTCCGCCTGATGGCGCTTCGCGTCGACCGCGAGGCCATGGTCAGGTTCCTCGGCTGGGACCCTGAGCGCGAGGAGGCCTGATTTGTTCGACGATCCTTTCGTGATCGTCGAGCAAGTCGCGCGAGCACTGGATCGCGCGGGTATCCAGTACGCGCTGGCAGGATCCGCGGCGAGCTCCTTGCACGGAGAGCCACGCACGACGAATGACGTCGACTTCGTCGTCATGCTCCGAGAAGCGGAAGTCGAGCATGCGCTCGCGCCCTTGGAGCCCGAGTTCTTCGTCGACCTGGAGTCCGTGCGCCACGCGGTACGGCGACATGGCAGTTTCAACATCTTCCATCGCGCGACCATGTTGAAGGTCGACTTCTTCGTGCTGGCCGGCGATGCGTTCGATCGCGAGCAAATCGGCCGCCGTCAGTTCGTCGCCGTGGTCGAGGGGTCTTCCCACGAGGTCGCGATCTCGAGCGCGGAGGCGATCGTCCTGCGCAAGCTCGCTTGGTTCCGCGCCGGCGGAGGGGTGTCCGATCGCCAATGGCGCGACGTCACCGGAGTGCTCAAGCTGCAGCGCGGGCGGCTAGACCTCCAGTACCTGCGTCGATGGGCGGCGGAGCTAGGTGTCGGGGAACTGCTCGAACGTGCGCTCAGGGAGGCAGGCCTCTGCTGAGCAGCGCCGATCATCGGCGCCCCGGCAGCCCCAACAACTTCTCCGCCTCCGAAGAGCTCGCGAGCCTCCTCCCATACTTCTCACAGAGCGCGCGAGCCCTGCGCACCTCGTCGACATTGCTCTTCGCGCGAGCGAAGTCTTCGAGCCCGACGCGCAGGTGTCCGCCGCGCTGCACCGCGAGCTCGGCGATCGGAGTCTCGAAGATCGGTCCGCCTAACACGGCGACGGCCCACTGGAGGCCGCTGCCCCGCAGCATCGCCATGTACATCTCGAACGCCTCGACGATCGGCGGCGTGCTGAAGCTCGGCTCCCCATCGGCCAGGTAGCCGCCCGCCGCGAAGTACAGCTTCACGAGCGCGCCCGCGGGCAGCGTGCCTTTCCGCTGCATCGCGAGGATCACGCGCAGCCAGCCCGGCTCGAAGATCGCGATGCTCGGCCCTAATCGATGTTTGCGGCAGATCTCCGCCATGTGCCGTACGTCGCTCGGGCTGTTCACGTAAACGAAGTCCATCGGAGTGGGCCAGCCGTCGGCGCCGGACGCGCCGAGGTTCACGCTGCCCGGATCGAGCACCGCGCAGCGGATCGCGCCGGCCTCGGCCAGGTGCGCGGCGTGGTCGTAGCGGCCTGTTCCCTCGATTCCGAACCCGATCGTCGGATAGAGGATCGCGTCGGGTTTCTGCGCGAGCACAGTCCGGTACGCGGCGAGGTACTCCTCGGCGGCAGCCTGCGGCGTCGGCGAAGGGCGCGTCGTGTGCGTGTGCACGATCGCCGCGCCCTCGGCGAAGCAAGCGAGCGTGTCGGCGGCGATCTCCGCGGGCGTCTCGGGCGCGGCCGCGTTCTGCGCCTTCTTCGTGACGCCGTTCAGCGCGACCTCGAGGATGACGGGCGTGCTCATCGCTTCTTCCTCCCGCGCTTGTTACGAGTGCCCGCTGCCGATCGCGTGCGCGAGGGCTGTGCAGCGGGCTTCGCGCGTTTCGCGCGCGTGGCTTTCGATCCGCTCCGCGTCGCGGCCTTTGCGGTGCGCACGACGCGCAGCCGCGAGATGCGCTCATCGGCGATCCGCCACGCGCCCTCTTCGAACACGTAGCGTTCGTGATAGTGGCCCCAGCCGTTCAGCGTGAACTCGGGCGTGTCCACCCAGTCGTCCATTGCCCAAACGCCGCGCGCCTCGTTCGCGCTCAGCAGCTCGATCTCGGGCATGTGGCCGTGGTGAACGGTGCGCGCCTTGGCGAGCACGCGCGGCAGGCCTTGCATGATCGCGTCGCGCCCGGTCCAGCCGGTCTTCGATTCTTCGTCGAGCAGCCGCGCGTCCTTCGCAAACACTTCGCGCATCGCGTCCCACTGCTTCGTGTCCATCAGGCGGAAGTAGCGGGCCTTGAGCTGCTTGATCTCCTCGATCGCGGCGAGCGCGTCGGCGTCGTTCGGCCCTGATAAGCGCGGCCGCAGCCACAGCGCGATCCGCTCGCAGGCGCGCACCGCTTCCGGGAGCATGTCCCCGAACGCGTGCCAGACGTGGAACATGTCCTCCCAGATCTCGAGCGTGACGTCGACGCCGGCGTCGCGCGCGCGCGAAGCGAAGCGCGTCGAGTCGTCGAGCAGCAGCTCGTCGCTGCCCACCTGCACCAGCAGTGGCGGCAGACCGCGCAGGTTCGCGAACAGCGGCGACGCGAGCGGCGTGCGCGCGTCCTTCCCGCCGAGATAGTGCTTCGCCATTTCGCGCAGCGGGCCCTCTGTGACCATCGGGTCGGCGGTCGCCTTCGTGCGAATGCTCTCGCCGGACGCCGAGAGGTCGGTCCACGGCGAGATGCAGAAGCCCGCGGCGGGGAGCGGCGCGCCGGCATCGCGCAGCGCGAGCAGCGTCGCGAGCGTGAGGCCGCCGCCGGCGGAATCGCCGCCGAGCGCGACGCGGCTCGGCGCGAAGCCGTGTGCGTACACCCAGCGCACCGCCGCGACCGCGTCGTCGACCGCCGCCGGATGCGGGTGCTCGGGCGCGAGCCGATACCCGACGTTCAGTACGCGCACGCTCGCGAGCCGCGAGAGCCGCGCGCAGAGCGGGCGGTGCGTTGCGAGCGAGCCCATCGCATAACCGCCGCCGTGGAAGTAGACGAGCACGCGATCGTCGCGCGCGCCGGGCGCGACGATCCACTCCGCGGGAACGCCGCCGGCGTTCACCGATTCGAGCTTCACGTCGCCGGGCAGCGGCGGGGCGGCAGCGCTGCCGCGCTCCATGTTCGCGCGCATCGTCGCGAGGTCGCCCGAGAGCGGGTTCGCGCGCAACATCTCGCGGATTCTCGTCAGCGCTTCGTTGGCCATCGCTCGTCCTCCTTCACCTTCACCGCAGAGGCTCCCGCAATGAACGACCTGGATGCAATCCGTCGCGTGATCGCGCTCTACCCGCAGCTCCTCGACGCGAAGCGCCTAGAGGAGTGGGGTGGATTGTTCACCGAAGATGCGGTGTTCGACGTGTTCGGCCGCACGCTGCGCGGCCGCGCCGAGATCGTTCGCGAGATCGGCGCGATGCAGCCTGCCGCGCCGCTGAAACACGCGGTGTTCGCGCCGATCGTCGAGCTCGACGCGGCGGATCGCGCACGAGCGTGGACCGACTTCGCCACCTTCGCGCAGGCCGAGCCGGGCATCGTCGTCGCGAACTTCGCGACGTATCACGACCTGCTCGCGAAGCGCGGGGGGCGCTGGCGCATCGCGCATCGCACGATCGTGTCTGCGGGCGAGCCGCCGCCCGCGCACGTCGGGCCCGTGCCGAGCGCTTAGGGACGCGAGCGCGCAGTCGATGGCGACGGACTGGGAGGCACAATTTTGGGAGCGCGCGCGGCGGGCGCCTTGCGTCAGTCGTTGCGCTCTTGCGTGATCTCGCGAAGCCCCGTGATGACGTCATGCCCCGCAAAGAACATTTCCGAGAGAGAATGAGACCCTTCGCCGAGGGTTTCCTCGCGCGCGCTGCCTTGAAGAACACCGTTGTTGGTGAGGGCGTAGAACTTCACTTCGCCACGGCCAGGTAGAGGGAACTCGCTGGTCGCGGACAACTCCGAAACGTGCCGACCCGCGATCTCGACGAGACGCCGTGCTGCGGCGTTGATCGACGGATGTTGGCCACCGCCGATGACGCCTCCACCCGAGCTGAAATAGAGGCTTGCGGAGCCATCGTCCAACGCGACGAGAGTGGTTGCCCCCTCCGGATGCGCGGTTTCCATCAGCACGCCCCACACCGCCGCGACGGGCGGAATCGCGAATTGAGAAGCCGTGCCGTGAAGGAGCTGCGCTCGGAGCTCCGCAGTCGCTTGGGCAGCTTCGCCGGACGTCGCTCCACGCTCTGCAGCGGCTGGAAGCGAGCGAAACAGCAGCGCTACGGCAGCTACTGCGCCTGCGAGAAGAACGGCGACGACGATGATCCGCATTCTCTTCGTGTGTTCTACGCCGCGACCGGCGGCACCCACGGGCGATCCGGGCGTGCGACGCGGTACAGCTTCGCCGCGTTCTCCCAGAGCAGCTTGTTACGGACGCTCTGCGGCTGTCCGCGCAGGCCGGCATCGATCTTCTCGCGCACGTTGCCGTACAGGCAGACCGGATGCGGATAATCGGTCTCGAACAACACGTTGTCGGCGCCGATCACGTCCAGCAGCTTCTGCGGCGCGTGCTCCTCGTAGAAGTAACAGCCATAGACCTGCCGCTTGAAATACTCGCTCGGCAGCATCGTGAACTCGGGGCGCTGCCGGCGAACCTGCGAGTAGCCGAACGTGTAGTCGCACGATTCGAGGATGAACGGGATGAAGCCGATGCCGCTCTCGACCGAGATCACCTTGACGCGCGGATAGCGCGCGAGCACGCCAGAAAAGAGCAGATCGACGAGCTGCTTGCCGTTGTCGAGAAACAGGTTCACGGCGACCACCGCGTTGGTCGAGCCCATGCCGGTCGTCTCGATGCGCTCCTTCGTGAAGCCGCCGTCGAAGGTGCCGGTGCCGATGTGGAAGCTGACCGGCAGCTCGAGATCCTGCGCAGCCGCCCAGAAGCGATTCCAGTGCGGGCTACCGAGGATCGGCATGCCGTGCACCTGCGGCTCGCCGGTGAACAGCACGCCCTTGTGCCCGATCTTCGCGGCGCGCTCCATCTCTATTACGGCGGCGTCGACGTCCCAGAACGGGGTCGCCGCGATCGGGATGAAGCGGCGCGCGTCGGCGCTGCACCACTCGATCAAGAAATCGTTGTAGGCGCGCACACACGCGAGCATCAGC
>Ga0187894_10000496_pt1 | contig 53319 bp, 46 predicted proteins | sample GBC1701081metaG_FD_136650 | JGI IMG/M metagenome (GOLD analysis project Ga0187894, IMG submission 136650) | White microbial mat communities from a lava cave in the Kipuka Kanohina Cave System on the Island of Hawaii, USA - GBC170108-1 metaG ...
ACGCCGCCGAGTTCGACGGGGACGGTGCCGATTCAGGCGGTGGCGTACTCGCTACAGTTTGCCGACTCATTGGGCAGCGGGGGCGAGCAGAGCCGATTTTTGCGCTGGGATGCGGCCTTTCCCGCGCATCGGCAGTACACCAACTTTATTGGGGGTAGTACTAACGAGTAGGGGGGTGGGGCTGAGCCCCACGCACGCCTAGGATGACCACGGGCGGGGAGGGCTCCCCGCCCTTTTTTTTGTTTGATATTATCCTTACAAAACTGTGTCTTCTCCTTCTTTGCTAACAGCGGACAATTTGAGTAAGTGCTACCGCTTGTACGCTCATCCCGTCGACCGATTTAAAGAACTCCTACTCGGTCGGCGTCGGCATGAAGAGTTTTGGGCCCTTAGGGAAGTCAGCTTACGTTTACAGCGCGGTGTTTCACTCGGGGTCTTAGGAGAAAACGGCGCCGGGAAATCGACCCTGTTGAAACTGATTACTGGCGTGCTCGCCCCCACGACAGGAGCCGTGACCGTCCACGGTCGCGTGGCCTCGATCATCGAGCTTGGCATGGGATTTCATCCTGAATTTAGTGGCTTGGATAATCTATTTGTTGGCGGGTCACTCTTAGGTATCTCACGGAGACAGATGGAAGGGAAGATTCCTGAAATCGAGGCGTTCTCAGAATTAGGCGCATTTCTCCATCGCCCCCTCAAGAGCTATTCAACCGGAATGGGCATGCGTCTCGCGTTTTCTCTGGCGATAAGCGTCGATCCAGACCTTCTCATTGTCGATGAGGCCTTAGCAGTTGGGGATGGGTATTTTCAAAAAAAGTGCGTAGATCGTATCCAGGCCTTTTTGCAGCAAGGGGGAAGCCTCCTCCTGTGTTCTCACTCTTTGTATACTATTAGTTTGCTCTGCCAGGAAGCGCTATGGTTACGAGGGGGACAGGTAGAAGCCTACGGGCCGGCGACACAAGTTACTGCCGCCTATGAGGCGTATCTGAATGCGCGTGAAAGCAAGTTGCCAGAACAGCCCTGGCAAGAGCGTCGCTCTGGCGGAGAACTGCGAGAAGTTCGCTTAATTGGCGGACATCAACACGGAAAAGATCTACGAATGGAGCGAGGGACGGAATTAGGAGTCCATATTCGTTGGGAGAGCGATCGAGTAGACCGCCCCTTTCATCTTGGCATTGCGGTTGATCGAGTCGATAATCTCACCTGTTTTGCCTCCAGTACCTTCAAAGATGGATTGCCGCCTTTTTCTGGCCAGACAACCTATGGTACTTTTCTGCGCTTTCCGCAGCTCACTCTGACGAACGGCTCGTTCCGGCTTATCATCTTTCTGCTTGATGAACATGGTGTTCACGTCTACGACCAGAAAGCCGCAGACCTTGAACTGACCATCGCCAATGAGGAAAGAGAGTGGGGCATCTTTCATCTGCCTCACATCTGGGAACTCGGTGAGTAGTGGATGCTGGGAACAGGAAAAAGAAGGGAACTTGCAGGCGTTAAGGTGCATTGAAAATGAGCGGCTTTGGCGCTGTTTTGTTGAGCATGCGGAAGAATAAGTCATCGCCTTCATCTGAGGGAACGTCCTTCTTAATGACACAGTGCTCACAGTCAATCCCTGGCTTCTTGGCGGCGAATTCGGTCCGTAACGCGGTAATTTCTGCACCGTTCCAGATTTCCTCGAAAGTTTGTTGGGAAAGGTTCCCAACAGGAAGGCGGGCCCACGACATACACGGGTGAACGTCGCCGTTTGCATGGATAGCCAGGGTATTCCAGGGACGCATACAGCTATGTCTCTCGCCATTCTCCGCGAAGACCTCTATTACTGATGGCTGAGTCCGGAGGTATCCGATGTCAGTGATACCAGTCCGCCGCGTCCATTCCTGGAGAAGTGTGTGGCACCGTTTCACCTCGTGCCAAAATACGTGCTCTTTTGTCCCTTGATACGCGGCGTTTTTGAAGGGGAGCACTGTGCGGACGTCGACAAAATCGGCCTGGAGTGATTGCGCTAATTCTAGGAATTGCGGAAACTCCACGATATTACTTTCTGTGAGCACCCAGTTCAGCCGCAGGGCTGGAACGCGCGTATTGCGCGCGGCTCTCATCTGATTAAAAAGATGGATGTGCTTCATGAGTCTGTCGAAGCGAGCCCCAATCCGGATAGCTTCGTACGTTTCTGCTCTCACGCCATCAATGGAAATTGCTAGGCGAGTAAGGGAAGCGTCGATGATTTTGGCCAGAATCCGCTCATTGAGCAACATTCCGTTGGTGACGACCTCGGTAACGGGCACAGAGAATTCTTTGAGGAGGTCCAGACGTTCCGAGAAATCCCGTGTCATCAGTGGCTCAGTGAGACAGGAGAGCGTCACATAGCGAGCTTGCGGGAAGACTTGTTGCGCAATCCTTGCGAAAAGCCAGAAAGGCATATCGTATTTGGGCAAGGCCTGGATACGAGGATCGCTAAATCCGCACATCTTGCACTGAAGGTTGCACTTGTTGTTTTGGTCCATGAAGATATCGAGCGCTCGTAGGGCTCGATATACGGCTGGGGGCTCGGAATCAGCTGGTATAGGGTGTGAAGCTGTCGGGACAAGACCTGAAATTTCTTGGTTGGGCTGTGGCAGTCTCTGCGGTTTGTGGCTCAGGGACCTCACTACGCGCCAAAATCTGGACCGGGAAAAAATCATGAGCAGGTCTCCCTCTGTGATAACTTCATAAAGGCTAGAATAATCTCAGCATGCCTCATTACCCTCACCTTCGTTGCATGAGTCTCTTTGCCCAAAAACGGAGAGAAGAAGGAGGCTGGGGGTCAGGCAATGGTACGGCAGGAGGGTTCGCTTGATTGAATTGAGGTTCGTGTGGGCGCTCCTGAAAAAGGGTGTTATGGTCTTCTAGTGCACGCAGCTCAGAGGCAGGACGGCCATTGGTGTAATAATACATCGCGATTGATTTGCGGACACGGCCTTCAGGACATCTCAGCGGTTCTGGGTGACCATGAAAGCTGAAGTCATCGGTCAAAAAGAGCACCGTTCGGTTAAATGTAGGAAGAATCCGTTTGACGCAGGTTTGCATTGATCGCTCCCAGAGCTCTAAGTGGCCGCCGTATGCCTCATCCCACTCTTTGTTTAAATACACCAGCAGGTTTAGGCGGCGATCTACTTTCATAATCGGATGCTTATTAAAATCGGCATGGATCGCTAATTTACCACCTGGGACGATCATATGCATCCCAGCGCCGAGGAGATACGGATCAGGGATCAGTCCGCTGATCCCTGATAGTGCGCTCATCTGGTTCAGAAATCGTTCCGCATTTAATTCTCGCACAAATTGTCGGACGGTTGAGGGCAAATTTGCTTCACTCGTGCTCGCGAGTTTTGTTTCTCGCAGAGGGTCAGCAAATCGATGCCAGCGCTCATCCTCTGGGGGATAGAACTCGTCCGCGATCTGCTGCAAAAGTGGTTCATTAAAAAGGTTGTCGATAACCACATGCGGAAATGGCTGTGCCGTGCAGAATGTTTTCGTTAGAGTTGGTAGTGAGTCGAAAACCTGCTGATCGTATACTATCACCGACCGTCCCTCCGAGCCTTGAAGCTCTCTTACGAACTGTCTTCTCTAACACTGTTTTTATGGTAGCCTTGGCGATGCAAAGGAAGTCAATGCCATTTTCCTGCTGAGCCCGCACTCCGTATACCACAGCGGTAGACGCTAATAAATCTGTCAGACGGGCGAAAAGATAAGATAAGAGAGCGCCGTCATTACTAAAGTCCTCAAGTTGAACAGCAAGTGAACGGTACACTGAAGAGTATCCGCGAAAGCTGCGTCGAATAACAATGCGGATCTCAGTTCGTCACAGGGATAAAGAATATGCGTATATGTTATGTACAAGAAGAAAATTCACTCTGGGGTGGAGTAAAAGTCGTCTTTGAGCAAGCCGAAGCGTTACAGGAGCGCGGACACGAAATTCTCATTTTGTCAAAAGATCGACCGCCGAACTGGTACGATGTCCGCGTGCCACTCCGCCAGGTTGAGTCGTTTTCGCCGGCATCGATTCCAGAAAGCGATTTTGTCATTGGCACGTTTTGGACCACAATTCGCCCGGTGGTAGAAGCGGAAAAAGGCTATCCCGTTCATCTTTGCCAAGGCTACGAAGGGGGTCTTTCTTGGTATGCAGCCCAGCTTCACGAAATCGAGGCGGTCTATCGTCTTGCGACGCTTACGCTTACTGTACACGAACCACTCACTCGGTTACTGTGGCAACGTTTTCACAAACGTGCTCACACTATTGGTCAGGGGGTGAATCACTCCGTGTTTTTTCCCGGTGTCGTGCGAAGAGGAGGCCCTCCTTGGCGCGTCTTGTTGGTCGGACCCTATGAGGCTAATGTCAAAGGAATACAGGAGGGATTGCTAGCGCTTGAAAGGCTCAAAAAGGAATTACCGCTTCAAGTTGTCCGCGTCTCACAGTTCCCGTGCAGTGTAGAGGAAGAGCGACTTGGGGTGACGGATGAATATCATCACCACCTTCGGCCGCCAGAAATGTCTGCGCTGTACCGATCTTGTAACGTGTTGCTGGCACCGGCCTGGGCGCAAGAAGGATTCGGTTTATCGGTGCTTGAAGCCCTCGCGTCAGGGGTTCCGGTGATCGCCAGTGATATCCCGACGTTCCGCGGATTTGCGCCAAGCACTGACTGGGCACTATTTTTCGCCGAGCGCGATGTTGTCGGTATGCAAAATGCCTTGCAACAATTATTTCACGACGAATCACTGCAGATAAGGTTGCGCACCCGAGGACTGGATGTTGCTTGGGGATACTCTTTTGCTCGAGTGGCTGAACGTATTGAGCGCATTTTCGCCGGAGGGGGGGAAGGGTGAGTGCGGACCTGATGGATCTCGGGATCGTGCTCTATCGACAGTCCCGTGCGGTTGCGCCGGAATGGGCGTGGGGACAGCGGCTCTGCGAAGAGTTTCTCCGTGACGGTCTTGGCTCCTCTCCCTTGTATGTGGTTGAAAATATGGCGCAGGTTTCTCTTGGGGATATTTTAGCAAGGACGCAAACTGCGCTCGTCGGTGCCGTGCTTGATGATGTGACGTTTTGGGATCCGGCTGGTTGGGGAACCTTGTGTAAGATTCTGGCAGATGCGCCACACATCGGTGTGATTGCGCCAGTAAGCAACGAAGCGGCGGTGATAGAGCAGCGGGCGAGTTCGCCGTTCCTTTATCAAACTCCGTCGCTGTTTCGTTTAGCTTGTCATCAGCGTCGACAAGGCTTCCATGGACAATGGAAGGAGGTGACACGGCTCGACCCTTTTGCTTTTCTCTGCCGTCGTAGCGACCTGGAAAAATTAAATCCTCAAACCTCCTTAGCTCAGGTCCCCGCTTGTCTCTCTGAGCGAGGGCTGACGTTAGCCCTCGCTCTTGATACCTACGTGCACCGCTATGCACGCATGTATGAACAAGAGCGGTCTGACCTCCAGGCGTTGGTGCAACGTGACGTAAAACATATCCTTGATATTGGCTGTGCAGCCGGAGCCTTCGGAGTCGCGTTGAAAGCCAGACAACCCTGCCGAGTAGTTGGCATTGAACTGAACGCTACCTTAGCGTTGACCGCTGCCCGGCGGCTTGATCGAGTACTTCAGGAAAGCATAGAAGATCTCCCGGAGACAGCCTTTGCTGCCGAATTTGACTGTATTATCTGTGGCGATGTTCTCGAACACTTGCGTGACCCGTGGGCAACCATTACCAAGCTCACCGCGTGGCTTGCTCCGCAGGGGCGTATTATTGCAACGCTACCCAATGTGGGGCATTGGTCAATTGCCGTTGATCTCCTGCAGGGCCGGTGGGACCTCGTTCCGTTTAGTCTCTTATGCTGGGGGCACCTGCGTTTCTTTACTCGCTCAGGAATCGAGCGTTTGTTTACTGGAAACGGCTTGAGCATTGAACTCCTGCAAGGAATGACTGCTTCACTTCCTTCTGTGGGGGAGACGTTCCTTCAGCAAGCCACAAGCCTGGTCCCAGGGGCGGATCTCGAAAGCTTACGGACGAATGAGTTCTTAGTCGTGGCGCAAAAGGTTGAGAGATAGTCCGGCTGGCCATCTTACCGCTGTACCGTTTACTCGTGGTCATATGCCTACCGCTCCTTTCTTATCCGCACTCATTGTGAACTATAACTCTGCGGCCCTCACCCGTGATTGCGTGTCGTCCTTGCGTACTCAGCGACTTTTCCGGCCAGATGGGACTCCAGGGGAAGTCGAGATTCTGGTCGTGGATAACGCTTCTCAGCCGGGCGATCGGGCGTTGTTAGACGACATCGAGGCGACCGTGCTGTACCATGACGACAATCGCGGTTACGGAGCTGCGCTCAATACTGCTTTTTCCCATGCCAGGGGAGAATTCATCCTGTTTTCCAATCCCGATACCTGGTATTTCCCTGGTGCGGTGCCAACACTGATTGATGCCTATGGCAGACTCCCGCACTGTGGGGCGGTGGGGCCTCGGTTATGGTGGGACCGGAATCAAAACTTTCTTCTTCCCCCAGGCGATCCGGTCACGTTGCTCACCTATCTACAGGAAACGGCCGCGCATCTCTGGCCACGGTGGAGGCGACATTGGGAGCGGCGTTGGCTCGATTGGGCACTTGCCTATTGGCAAGTACAACAGCCATCCCTGCAGGCGATGCTTTCTGGCGCCTGCATCCTAACCCGAAGGGAAGTGCTTACGGCGTGTGGAGGGTTCGATGAACAGTTTCACCTCTATTACGAAGATACCGATTGGTGTCGCCGGGTACGGCAGCATGGGTATCGCTTATACTACGTGCCTATGGCTGATGTCGCTCACTTGTACAACCAAAGTGCACGGCACGATCCCGTAGCAGCAGAGCGAGCTTTCACGGCGTCAGCAGAACGCTATTTTCATAAGTATTATGGGGCTTGGCGATGGAAGCTAGCGTCTTCGATCGCGGCTGCATTGCATTCTCGTTTTCGTGCACCGGCGGGAACAAAAGACTATGAGGCCTTAGGCCCCTTCAGTGAACCACCACGATTCTCCTTGCCTCTAGATCGGCAGGCACACTTTCTCTTCCTGCTTTCGCCGCTGCCTTCATGTACTCCCGCGATTGCGCGATTTGCGTCCGCACCAGAACTCTCTTTGCCACCGAACGTATGGCGACAATTGGGGGAGGGGACCTTCTATACCCGCTGCTTTTCGCAGCCGCGATTGCAACTGCTCGGGCAGTGGTGCTGGGAAAAACGTAGTGGTCGTGGTGAGAATAACAAAGACGAGAAAACGCAACCCGTTCTTGACGATCTGACGTGCAGCCGATAACACTTAATCTCAACTCTATCCCGCAAGAGCAGTACACGCATTGCCAAAAATCCGTCCTTATCTCCCTGGAGATGAACTCGGTATTGTTCATCTCTTCTCCACTGTTTTTCACCACGAGCTTTCCCTGGCGGCTTGGCAGTGGAAGTATTTTCGTGATGATAACCCACCGCCAGTGTTCGTGGCTGAAGCCGATGGGCAAATCGTCTGTCACTACGGAGCGCTGCACCAGCGCCTCAGTTGGGAAGGAAAAGAGGTTGGCGCATGGGATATTGTTGATGTGATGTGTCATCCCCGCTATCAGGGACGCGGGCTTTTCCGGCGGACCGCCCAAGCGTTCATCGCGCAACTCTGTACTCAGCAAGATATCTGCATTTATGGATTTCCCGGGGAGCGTCATCGTCGTCTTGGTGAACTGCTCATTGGCTATGAGCCAATTGCTCCGGTCTACAAACTGCAGAAGACCTTCTCTTCCGGATCTTCGGTCTTTCCGGCGGGGGCTGTCGTCCTTCGATCCTTACCACCAGACTGGGACAGCCACTGGCATGGTCTGGAAAAGCGCTTTAATCTCATAGCAATTCGCGACCGCCATGCCTTGACGTGGCGTTACCTGAGGCGCCCAGAAAGGCGCTATCGCTTGCTGACAATCCCCGGTGTTCCTGCCCTCGCGGTCATCGGGATTGACCTGGGCAAGGCATACCTGATGGAATTCTTGCTTGAAGAGGGTGATGCGGCCAGCGCGCAATTACTACTGCTGGCGGTTGAAGCGGTGTGTCGTGCCGAGGGGATCGAGACAATCGAGGCCTGGTTTGCCCACTTTGCCTGGGAGTGCCGATTCCTCAGTGGACCTGGCGGCTTTTGTGCCACAACGGCAGAGAATTATTTTGAGTGTCGATTGTTTGATCAACGCTTACGGGCTTCTTGGCTCGCCGAGCACTTTTATTACTCGCTTGGCGACTACGATGTGTTTTAGATGATCCGCGAGCAAACTGTGATCCCCTATCGCCCCGCGGACCTGCGTGGGCAACGAGTCCTCGTCCTCGCACCGCATCCGGATGATGAAACCTTTGGTTGCGGTGGTACCCTCGTCCTTCACCGCCAGCATCAAGATCCAGTACGAATCATATTTATCACCAGTGGTGAAGCTGGAGATTGGCGAGGAGGGAAAGATATTGAAGCCTTCCGGGTGCGCAGAGAGACTGAAGCCATTAAAGCGCTTACCTGTTTAGGGATCGAAGAGTGGGAATTCTGGCGCTATCCTGACCGCGGGATAGAAGTTGATGGACGGTTGATCAATCGCCTGGGTGAGACCATCCGCACGTTTGGCGCGACCTTGGTTTATGTCTCGAGTCCTCTGGAACAACACCCAGACCACCGTCGAGTGGCGCTGGCGTTGCGCGCGGCATTGCGTGGCTGGCCTGGCGCGCTCCAGGTGGGATTTTACGAAGTTGGCTACGCACTGCCCCCAAACACGTTAGTCGATATCTCAACCGCGTGGGACACGAAAGCAGCCGCGGTCCACGCGTATGAAAGCCAACTCTATGGACCGAACTATTTCGCCGTGACTCAAGGGCTGAGTCACTTTCGTGCCCTGACGCTTGGGTCCCATGTCACTGCCGCCGAGGCGTTCCGTTTACTCGCAGTGGCGGAGCTTGAGACAGACGCGATTTGGCGTTGGCAAGCTTTGCAAGAGCCTCGGGCTATTACTGACCATCTTCCTGCCATTTCGGTGATTGTCCGCACCAAAGACCGACCGACCTTCTTACAGGAAGCGCTTGGGAGTCTAGCGGCGCAGACATGCCGGGACTTTGAAGTCATCGTTGTCAATGATGGTGGCCAAGACATCAGTGAGATCATCGCAGAATACCCCAGTCTCCAGTGCACGGTCGTATCATTAGCACAGAACCAGGGGCGCGGCGCTGCGACTAATGCGGGTATTACGGCTGCGCGTGGCACTTTTATTGCCTATCTCGACGATGATGATGTATACTATCCGTCACATCTTGAGATGCTCTACGAGTTCCTTTCCGCCCATGATCATTTTAGTGTGGCATATACCGATGCCGCTTTTGCCTCCTACCACCTCAATCCAGAGCACCAACGATACGAGTTGGTCGAGCGACGGATTCAATCCAGCGAAGATTTCGATCGTGATTGGCTCCTGTACCAGAATCCTATTGCGAACCTGTGTCTGATGCATCGTCGTGACGCTTGGGAACGCGTCGGCGGGTTCGGTGCAAGCCTAACGATGTTAGAAGACTGGGACTTTTTTCTCCGATTGGCACGCGCGTATACTTTCCATCATATTCCCCAATGCACCGCCGAGTACCGTTTGCGAGACGATGGAACCAATCTCTCTCTCCAGAAACCCTGGATGAGCGTCGAAGAAGTCAATGCGCGGACCGCCATCTATCAGCGTTATTGGCAGTACCATACGCCTGAAGTTGAGGTCCGCGTATTTAGCAAGCTGCTCAAAGAGGTACTGGTGCGTCGTCAACAAGCAGAAACGTACGAACACCTCAGCCGGCGTGTGGCAGCACTTGGAAACGCGTCGACCAAAGTACAGGTGGAGAATCAGCGACCGCTGGTGTCTGTGCTCATTCCCACTAAGAACGGTGAGCGTTACCTCGATGAGCTACTTACTGCTGTCACGCATCAACGAGGAGAGGGACAGCCTTTTGAGGTTATTGCGGTTGACTCTGGCTCGCGCGATCAGACCCTGAGTATCCTCTTGCGCCATAACGTGCGTATTGTCCAAATTCGACCAGAAGAGTTTAACCACGGCAAGACACGAAACCTGGCGGCATCCTATGCACACGGGGAATTTCTCGTTTTTTTGACTCAGGATGCGACACCAGCGAACGATCAATGGCTGCAAAATCTTCTGGCTTCCTTACGTACAGATCCGCTTATGGCTGGTGCCTATAGCCGTCATCAACCACGTCCTAATTGCCATCCCATGGAATGGCACCGTATTGTTGAGTACGAACTGCATGGCCGGCCTGAATCTCGGGTTCACTCGGCAAACGATAATCCTGACTATGCGCGCAACCCGATTCTCTATCGTTTCTTTGCCAACACGAGCTCGGTCGTTCGACGTTCCGTTTGGGAGCAGATTCCTTTCCCTGAGGTTGCGTTTGCTGAGGATCAGGCCTGGGCTGAGCGGGTTCTTCAGGCCGGTTACAAAACGGCTTATGCAGCGAATTCGGTCGTGCTGCACTCGCACAGTTATGGTCCCTGGGTAAATTTCTGCCGTCATTTTGAACATGCAGTGGCAATGCACCAGCTGTTTGCCTCATCTCCACAAAGACGGCTCAAGGACTGCATGCCGGCGGCTCTGCAAGTTGCTAAAGCTGATCTCGTCTTCTGGCGTCGCTATAGTGGCCAGAGTAAACCCAGGGTCCTCGGCCGCTGGGCCTTGCCAGCGGCCAGTTGGCATATCGCTGCGAATCTTGGCACCTGGTTGGGAGAACGGGCTAACCGCTTACCAGAGAGATGGGCGCTGTTTCTCTCTTGGCAAGAACGCATCAAGCGTAGATAGGAAGCAGATGCGCATCTTACAGGTTGTCCACGGGTTTCCACCGCATGAATGGGCCGGGACTGAACTGATCACCTGCTACCTTTCGCAAGCCTTACAAACTCATGGTCATGAGGTCGTGGTCGTTGCCCGTGTGGGTGATCCTGAAGCAACGGATGGTGCTGTCCGAGAAGAGTCCTATGCCGGTCTCAAAGTTTTCCGGGTGGTCAATAACTATCGGCGGCTGTTCTCTTTTCGCTTGAGGTACGATAACCCTTTTCTCAATAAGCCCTTTCTGCGCTTGCTTGAACAGGTGCAACCAGACGTGGTGCATTTTCAACATACTGTCCATCTCTCGCTAAGCCTGATTCGGCTCAGTGCCGCTCTCGGGTATCCGACAATTCTTAGCTTGCATGACTTCTTTTTCGTTTGCCATTTGACTCATCTGATCGATAGCCAGGGAAAGCTGTGTCCGGGCCCTGACCGCGGAGAACGGTGTGTGACTTGCTTACAAGTATCTGCTTCCCCGGAGGAAGTTCGCCGTCGCTTCCTGCTCATGGAACATGTCTTAAAGCAACCTCAGTTGATTCTTACGCCGTCGCTTTTTCTGGCTGAGAAAATGCAAGGGTATTTCCCCTTTCTACGGGCTCGTCTCCGGGTCGTGCCACTAGGAGTCAAGCAAATAGCCAACACGACTCCAGAGCGTCGCTCCGGCATTGCTGCTCTCCCCCTTCGCGTTCTCTATGTTGGGGTCTTAGCGCCGCACAAAGGCGCGCACCTTTTAATTGAGGCAGTGAAGGGATTGCCACCGGACACGATCGCAGTCTCGATGTATGGGCTGATGTCGCCAGATTGGCAGACGTACATAGACCGTTTGCAGGCCGCAGCAAAGGAGCTGCCGGTACGGTTCTACGGTGCATATACGCATGACCAACTCGGGGCAATATTAGCGCGACATGACGTAGTCGTCATGCCGATGATTTGGGAAGAGACCTTTTCCCTCTTGACGAGAGAAGCCTTTCTTGCTGGTCTACCGGTTATTGCAGCGCGGCGTGGCGCGTTACCTGAGGCGGTGCAGGATGGTGTCAATGGCCTTTTATTTGAACCAGAAAATGCGACTGACCTCCAGCGTTGTCTCCGGCGACTTATTACTGAACCCGCGCTGCTCGGGCAGCTGCATCAGGCGGATTGCCAAATGAGAACCCTAGAGGAATATGCTCAGGAAATCGAAGGTATCTATGAAGAGCTGAGCCGGTCAGTTTCAGCAGCAAAGAAATGAACAAAGAGTAACGGGGAACATTACCTCTGGAGGAGGAGTGGAGTCTCATCATGAAGGTTTCTCTTTCTGGCATTAGGAGCGAAACCGTAGTTTTTGCTAAGGTAAATATAAGTGCTTTGTCATACCAAGAATAAAGTTGCCGGGTGTCAATAAGTGGTAATCGTTCCCGAGTTAAAAGAACAGTATGTTACTGATGAGAGAATCCTTATGAGTCAAGATAGCGCTCCGGTGAGTGTTAGTGTGTGTATCCCGACTTATAATGGTGCGGCGTTTCTCTCCGAAGCGATTCGCAGCGTTCTCTCACAAAGCTTTCAGGATTTTGAATTAGTGATCGTAGACGATTGTTCCACTGATACCACCCTCGACATTGTGCGATCCTTCACTGACTCGCGCATCCGCCTGTATCTGAACGACGAACGGCTTGGCGTGCCGCGAAACTGGAATCGTTGCCTCGCGCTTGCTGAAGGTGAGTACTTTTGCCTGTTTGACCAGCGTAAGATGATGGCACCAGAAAATCTTGCCCGGAAGATTGCCGTATTGGACTGTGACCCGACCATCAGTTTTGTCTACTCGGCAGCGGCATATCATAAGCAGGACGTTCTATCCGCTTCTTCTGAGAGCAATGGTACTCCGGCGCGCGAGTGTATTTTTGATGGGCGGCAGTATTTCCGCAGCCTCCTTTTAGGGAACATCGTTGAGACACCAACTATGCTGGTGCGTCGCCATCTTCTTCAGCAACTCGGTGGGTTCGAGGAAACGCTCGGATCCGTCTCTGATTATGCGCTGTGGATGAAGCTGTGTATTGAAAAACGCGTGGCAGTTCTTCAACAACCGTTAGTGCTGGACCAATGGAATGACAACAGGACTTTACCTCCTGACTATTCCCAACAAGGAGTGCAGGGGGCGTTCATGGCCCGACGCCAGGCGCTACAGTATTATGAAGAGCGAACGGGACAAAGAGAAGAGGGGGAACTTTTTCGCGTAGTCGCTCAAGCACTGGTTGCATTTGAGACACGTATGGCGCAAGTTGACCAACAAACGGAGAAACAGCAGGCATATATCGGCGAACTGGAACAGACACGTGTTCAGTTGGAAACTACGGTTCAAGAGATTTACCGAGAGAAGGAAGAATGGCAGACTGACAACAATGACCAGCAAGTGTATATCAAAGAACTCGAGCAACTCTACGATCAACTGCGGGCCGACATGCAGAAGATGGGGAAGCGCTGGGAGAAGCAACAAACCTACCTTGAGAACCAGCGATTTCTCATTGATCACTTGAAACTGGAACGAGACCTTCTGATTAGCGAACGCGAGAAACGAATTTTCCGACGCCTGCGCCGATTTGCATGGAGGATCTCTGGACGCAGGCGGTAGGTGGCGGTAGAGAGGAAAGATCTGGTCCTCGATCTTTCGTGTCTGGATTCACTAAGAGAACGTCATCCATGCTGGAAAGCGAGGAAAAGGCTGCCGTGCGTGTCAGTGTGTGTATCCCAACCTATAACGGTTCGACGTTTCTGGCTGAGGCTATCGCCAGTGTTCTTGCCCAAAGTTTTCGTGATTTTGAATTGCTCATTGTGGATGACTGTTCTACTGATGCGACGCTCGAAATTGCCCGTTCTTGCCCGGATTCAAGAATCCAGATTCACCGCAACAACAAACAGTTGGGTATCCCAGCGAACTGGAACTATTGTCTCTCGCTCGCGCGAGGGGAGTACATTTATCTCTTTCATCAAGACGATGTCATGTTGCCGCAAAATCTTGCGCAAAAAATGGACATCCTGTCGTCTGACACCACCGTTAGCCTCGTACACTCGGCGGTGGAGTTTCTTGTTGAGGATTCGGCCCCGAGTCCACCAGCGAATTGGCTTGAAGAGGCGACTGAAGATTTCATTGTCGATGGGGAAATCTATTTTCGTAAGCTCTTGCTCAGAAACCTTATCTGCGCTCCTGCGGTGATGACTCGCCGCCAAATGCTTCTCGACCTCGGTGGCTTTGATGAAACACTGGGATTTACTCCTGACTACGCGATGTGGTTGAAGCTCTGTGTGAAAGGCCAGGTGGCGTTCCTTAGCCAGCCGCTGCTCTTGTACCGATGGCATGGTGCAAATGCCTCGCATGCCTACCGCTTTGAGAGAGGTATTGCTGAGGGGCTGACCGCGCGAAACCAGGCCTTGGACTATTATGTGGAGCAAACTGGACGAAAAGAAGAGGGAGAACTTCTCCGGGCCGTCAGCAAAACACTGGCAGCTTCCGAGCGTCGTGTCGCCCAGCTTGACCTACAGTCTGAGAACCAGCGGGCGTATATCAAAGACCTTGAGCACGAGCGTGACCAATTGTGGGCGGAACTCCAACGCATAGGGAAGGGATGGGAGGAGCAACGGACGCATATCGAGAACCAGCGGGCGTATATCAAAGACCTTGAGCACGAGCGTGACCAATTGTGGGCGGAACTCCAACGCATAGGGAAGGGATGGGAGGAGCAACGGACGCATATCGAGAACCAGCAGGCCTGTATTACGAACCTCGAGTGCGAACGAGATCGGTTACTTTCCCACCCTTTGTGGCGACTTGCTCAGAAGATACGAAGAAGTTCTCGTTAACTACGGCCAGAGTCTTTAAGGTTTAGCATGCGGGTTTGGTTGTTAACTTCAGAAGTAACACAAGAAGTGGCAGGCGGAATTGCACGGTACGTCGAGAATTTTGCCTGTCTCTTGGGAGCGGCGGGGCACGAGGTGGTCGTGATTGCTCGGACTGAGCAGGAACGCGACAAACAAATCGCACCGGGAGTGAGGTTATTCGGAGTCCCTTCTCGATACGCACGGATGAGTGAAGCGAATTCCAACGGACTTCCGGATACCCATCCCGCTTACCCGTATAATGTGCTTTCCTATTGGCCGGCTCTGAGTTATCAGATGGCTGAGACAGTCCTCAAGTTGTTAGAACATGCACCACCTCCAGACATTCTCGAGTCGCAGGAGTACGGAGCGATCCCTTACTATCTGCTGCAACGAAAATTAACTGAACGAACGCCGCTGACAAAGATTCCCATTCTTGTCCATCTCCACAGTCCGGCGTTTGAGATGGAGGAGTGTAATCAACACCCACGGTACCGCTTTCCTGAGTACTGGGTGGGACAGATGGAAAAGTTTTGCCTTGTGGCAGCTGACGCATTACTCTCTCCGAGCACCTTTTTGGCGCAGCGCGTCGAGAAAGTTCTTAATCGCAAACTCGATATTATGTGTATTCCCCATCCACTCACTGTTCACGCTGAGAAGGCGGTGAGCGAGGTACAGCCGGGAAATCTTGTCTACGTAGGACGACTCGAGGTACGAAAGGGCGTTCTCCCGTTGGTAAGAGCCTGTAGTCGGTTATGGGCCAGAGGGGAAGACTTTCGTTTGACCTTGATTGGTGGAGATACTGATTTCATGCCGCGGGGAACCTCTGTTGGTACCTTCCTTAGGCAGCGGTACGCGAAATGGATTGAGGATGGACATCTGCAGGTGGCCGGCCAGCTCGACCATGCGGCAGTTCTCGCGCACGTGCGCCGGGCCTGGGCGGTGGTTGTTCCCTCTCTGTGGGAGAATTTTCCCAATACCTGTTTGGAAGCGATGGCGGTAGGACAGGTCGTGCTCGCGTCCCACGCTGGTGGCCAAGCAGAAATGGTTGAGACGGATGGGGAGAATGGTTTTCTCTTCGACTGGCACACCCCCGGAGACTTCGAGCAAAAATTACACACGGCACTAGCCCTGGATGAAACTGCGCGTCTCAGCGTTGGGCAGCGAGCACAAGAGCGGATCCGGACCTACTGTGACCCCTCGACCATCCTGGCCCACCGGCTCCAGCACTACGAGCGCGTGATTGCCCAACATGCCCCGCGCCGGCTGTTTCCGACGATCAATGCCCCCGAAGGGGCGATGAAAGCCGAAGACTCGCGGTCGACTGTGGGGAGCGTAGAAAGTGGGGCACGGGCAGAATTGCTGTCAGTCGTGATTCCCTTTTACAATTTAGGACAGTATTTACCCGAGACCCTCGTCAGTATCCAAGGAGCAACCTACCCGTCGGTGGAAGTCGTGATTGTCAATGACGGAAGCACGGAAGAGAGGAGTGTAGCGGTGCTGCGGGAGATTGAGAAGCAAGGGCGGGTACGCATCGTCCATACAGAAAATCAAGGGCTCGCGACGGCGCGAAATGTAGGAGCCGAGGCCGCGCACGGAGAGTTTGTCGCGTTTGTGGATGCGGATGATTTGGTGGAAGCGGAATTTTTTGCCCGTGCGATGGACGTGCTGCAACGGTATCCGAATGTCGCTTTTGCTTATTCCTGGGTACGGTATTTTGGGGAATCGCGGGAGATTTGGCCGACCTGGAATGTGGAATTCCCCTATCTTCTTGGGCACAATATGTTGACTCCGCTTGTCGTCTTGAGACGGTCAGCATTCCTCAATTGGGCCCACAATAAACCAGAGGTAGAGTATAGTTTAGAAGATTATGAAGGGTGGATTGGGCTCGTAGAGGCTGGGGGTATAGGGGTGAGTCTGACGTGCCCCTTGGTGCGCTACCGAGTCCGTTCTGGGTCCATGTACCGCAGCGCGAATCGCAATCAATTTCTGTATCTTTATGACGTAATTACGCAGCATCACCCGGAGGCCTATCGCAAGTGGGGGGTAGAACTGTTTAATCTTCAGAATGCGAATGGGCCCGGATATCTCTGGAACAACCCTGCCGTAGGAAGCGCGGAACCACCTTCTGCTTACGTTGCGACGGTGGAACAGCAACGGGATAAACTACTGAACGAAGTACAAACTTTGGGCAAGGCATGGGAAGATCATGTCCGCTTTATTGCTGCACAGCGCACCTACATCGAGGATTTGGAAGCACGCTGCCATGAATTGGTAGCAACGGTGCATACCAATGGGACTTCTCCATCGACGACTTCTAGCAACATCTCTTGGCGGGACTATGAACTCGGTGGTCGGTTGGTAAGCCGCATACGCAGGACGTGGCTAGCACGGCAAGCGCTACGGTCGCTCGGCTTGAAAAAGGTCCTTAAGAAGACACTGGGCAGATAAGTAGCCTGCGGTGGATCGTATCCCGAGAAGAAGCGGAGCTATTCAAAGGGTCCATATGCGGATTTGGCTACTCACCTCAGAACTGCCTCAAGAAGCCGCTGGTGGAATTGCTCGGTACGTAGATAATTTTGCCCGACTGCTGGGTGTGGCAGGACATGAAGTCGTCATTATTGCGCGGACTGAACGTGCCTACGATAAACTCATGGCGCCGGGGGTGCGGCTGATTGGCATCGCCCCACGTTATACTCGTCTGCACGACTCCAACCCGAGCGGTCTTCCGGATGATCACCCTGCCTATCCGTATAACATCCTCGCCTACGGTCCGGCGTTGAGTTACCACATGGCCGAGGAAGTACTGCAATTATTGCACCGACTGCCACCTCCAGACCTCATCGAATCACAAGAATATGCCGCGCTTCCCTACTATCTTTTACAACGGAAACTCACGGAGCGAACACTCCTCGAAAAGATTCCTATTCTTGTCCATCTCCACAATGCGGCATTCGAAGTTGCGCGCCGTAATCAGGAGCCGCGCTTTCGCTTTCCTGAATACTGGGTGGGTCAGATGGAAAAGTTCTGCCTTGTGGCTGCCGATGCGTTGCTGTCACCCAGTGCCGCCTTAGCCCATCGCATGGAGCAGGTATTAGAGCGCCCGCTGGATATCGCGCATATTCCGCACCCGCTTACTGTTCGCCCTGAGAACGTACCGACTACGGTGAAACGTGGGCAAATTGTTTGCGTTGGGCGATTGCAAATTCAGAAAGGTGTTTTGCCGCTGGTGAAAAATTGCAGCCGGCTCTGGGATGCAGGTGAGGACTTTCAACTCATCCTGGTGGGTGATGACGCAGATTTTCTTCCGAAAGAGACGACCGTTGGCAGCTTTCTTAAACAGCGCTATGCAAGGTGGATCGAGAACGGTCGCCTGCGCCTAACTGGTCAACTCGACCATACCGCCGTCTTAGAGTATATGCGGCAGGCGTGGGCAGTCATCATCCCCTCACTATGGGAAAATTTCCCCAACACCTGTCTGGAAGCGATGGGGGTAGGGCAGGTCGTCCTTGCGTCTCATGCTGGTGGGCAGGTCGAGATGATCGAAACCGAGGGAATCAACGGGTTTTTCTTTGATTGGGAAAATCCCGGTGATTTTACGAAGAAATTACAGACGGTGTTAACCCTCAGTGAAGAAAGGCGCAGTCAGATTGGCCAGCAAGCGCAGGCTCGGATTCGTTCATATTGTGACCCAGAGACGATACTGCCGCGACGATTGCGTCATTACGAGGCGGTGATCGCGCGTCATGCGCCGCGTCGCTTATTTCCGACGATCAACTCTTCGCCGGCGGAGAGAATCCCTGTCGAACCGCGGGGAGAAGCGACAACTCTTGCGAGGGAGAATGAGCAGGCGAACCTTCTGTCAGTGGTGGTTCCCTTCTACAACCTGGGGGAATATCTACGTGAGACCCTCGCCAGCATCGGGGCGGCGACCTACACACCCGTGGAAGTGGTGATCGTCAATGATGGGAGCACCGAAGCCCAGAGTGTGGCTGTGCTGGAAGAGATTGAGCAGCAGGGCGCAGGCTCAGTGCGGGTGGTGCATACGGAGAACCAGGGATTAGCAGCCGCGCGTAATGTCGGGGCGGAGGCGGCCCGAGGGGAGTTTGTCGCGTTTGTGGATGCCGACGATCTGGTGGAGGCGGAGTTTTTTGCCCGGGCGATTGATGTGCTGCAACGGTACGACAATGTTGCCGTTGTCTATCCTTGGCTACGCTATTTTGGGGGAGCTACGGAGATTTGGCCGACGTGGAACGCCGAGTTTCCCTATCTCCTGGGACACAATATGGTAGCGGCACTAGCGGTAGTAAGACGCTCGTCTTTTCTCCAATGGGCGCGCAATAATCCGGATTTTGAGTATAATTTTGAAGACTATGAAGGGTGGGTAGGACTTCTCGAAGCCGGAAAACTGGGAGTGAGTTTATCTGCTCCACTAGCGCGGTATCGAGTCCGTGCAGGGTCGATGTATCAGAGTGCGACTCGGAATCAGAAACTCTATTTGTATGATTTATTGACCCAGCGTCATCCCGAGACCTATCAGAAATGGGGGATGGATCTCTTCAACCTGCAAAACGCGAACGGGCCTGGGTATCTGTGGAATTATCCAGCTCTAGAAATCGTTGGACCGCCACAAGACTATGTAGTAGCACTGGAGCAACAGCGGAACAAATTGCGAGCTGAGGTACAAACCTTAGGCAAGGCGTGGGAAGATCATGTCCGTTTCATTGCCGCACAGCAGTCTTACATTGGAGACCTAGAAGCTCGATGCGGAGAACTGATGACGATGGTCCATGCTGATGATATTCCTCTCTCAAGCACAAATGGGATTTCTCGGCGTGATTACGAGATTGGTGGGCGGCTTGTGGGTCGCATACGGAGAACCTGGCTAGCGCAGCGGGCGCTGCGATATCCCGCTCTTAAAAAAGCCTTGAAGAAAGCGCTGGGCAGGTGAGTTTATGGAACACCCAACGTTGATGAGGCAGTAGGGGCAATTGGTGTAGTGGTTCTTGCTTACGTCGAAATAGCACCATCACAAGCAAAGGCAAGCCGTGTCTTGGGGGTAGGATATGTCATTCGATATTATTTATCAGTCTCCCGCGCAAATGCTTTTGTCAGAGAGAACCCTGCTATATGCGTTGGTTTATGGACTTCGACCTGCGGTTGCGCTGGAGATCGGCACGGCGCAGGGAGGGTCCGCGATGATTATTTGTGCAGCGATGGACGCCTCCGGTTGTGGCAGGCTGGTTTGTGTAGACCAGGCAATCAAAATCGTCCCTGACAATTTGACTCGTGTTGCTCACCGTATCTCCTTACTCGAGGGGCTGTCGTTCGAAACTATCCCTCGGGCGTATGAATTGGTGAAGACTCAGTTTGATTTCGCGTTTGTTGATGGAGATCATAGTTATGAGGGAGTTCTCAAAGATATAGAAGCAGTAAGTCAATTTTTGCGCGAGGGAAGCTATGTACTTTTCCATGATGCCCATTATTTTGAGGTGAAAGAGGCAATCGATGCAACACTCAAACGCTATCCGTTCGTTGATTGTGGCATGTTGTCATTAGAGGCAACGCTTACCAATGACATTCACATGGGGAAGCCGGTCGTTTGGGGTGGGTTACGTCTTTTACGATTCTTGCCCTCGCTGCAAGGGTTCAACGGCCGGCGCGAAGAAACAGCACAGACCCAGACCGAACTTGATGTCCTGACGGCAAGAGTTCGTGAGCGGGTAGGAAATCTCTCTGGATGGCATGGAGCGTTGATTCGCAAGACCCTTAGGCTTTCTTATCGTTCCATGCTAGGGCTTGGTCGGCTCTTTTTCTAAGAAGGCCTATTTCTCCAGTCTCTCCTTGCGCATATGCAGAGGCTTACAAGAATAAGTGGAAGGCTGCTCCTCTGCAGAAAGTACGAAGAATCTGGAGGAACGACGAGTAGCCGGTGCGGCGATTCATCATCGCGCCGTAGTAACCGTGTCAGTAACCTTTTAGCGGAGGATGGAAAGCAATGTCCGAAGATCAAAACACCCTTGCTCGATTGGCAGAAAAGGTCGGAACTATTTGGAAACAGCACCCGTACTATGACCTTGTCGAGCCGTACATGGAGGAACAGTGGGTCGGCACCATCTGGCCCTATATCTCTGGCTGTGATTTTTCCTGTGTGGTCGATCTTGCAGCTGGACATGGAAGAAACACGGAAAAACTTAGAGAGGTCTCTCATCAAGTCTACATTGTTGATATCAATGAAGAGAATGTCAAATTTTGCCGCGAGCGTTTTGCCGGGGATGATAAAATTGTTTGCCTACAGAATGATGGTTTCACGTTGAATGGTATTCCTGATGAGGAAGTCACGCTCGTTTATTCCTTTGATGCCATGGTACACTTTGATAGCGATGTCGTGCGTTCCTATCTGAGAGAAATTTGCAGAATTCTCAAACCAGGCGGCCATGGATTTTGTCATCACTCGAATTACGATAAAAATCCTGGCGGAAATTACCTCGATAATCCTGGATGGAGAAATTTCATGTCGCAGAACCTGTTTCTTCACTATTGTACTAAGGAAGGATTCGAGATCGTCAAGTCGCAAATCATTGATTGGAGCGCACCAAGCATGGATTGCCTGACGTTGTTTCGCAAGCCTGTGTGCAAGGACGATCTGTGAGACTCTCGATGATGCGGTAGACGCTGCGCGGTGGAGAGAAGATATGGGACAAAATCGCTTGACAGACCTAGGGCACCATCGTCGGCAGCAAACTTCGCATGCTCTTCTAGAGCGAAGCAAACTTACACAACTAGCAGAAGAGGTTGGCGCTGATTGGAAAGAGGCGGATTTCTACGACTCCGCTGAGCAGTATATGGAAGATGCGTGGACCTATTCCATTTGGCCTTTCATCCAGGACTGCGACTTCTCGTGTGTGATTGATCTGGCTGCTGGCCATGGCAGAAATACGAGAAAACTCAGGGAAATCGCCAATAAATTATATGTCGTTGATATCCGCGAAGAGAATATCCAGTTTTGTCAGCAACGTTTTGGCGAGGGTCAGAAAATAATTTACCTACAGAATGATGGATTTACGCTTAATGGCATAGCGAACGTAGAGGTCTCTCTCGTCTACTGCTTTGATGCGATGGTACACTTCGATAGCGATGTCATTCGTTCCTATTTACGTGAATTCTATCGAGTATTAAAACCGGGTGGATATGGGTTCTGTCATCACTCAAACTACGATGAAAATCCGAGTGGAGACCTGCATAGCAACCCTGGGTGGAGGAATTTCATGTCGCAGAACCTCTTCCTCCACTATTGCATCAAAGAACGACTTGAGGTTGTCAAATCGCAGGTGATTGATTGGAGTGGACCAGGTACTGACTGCCTGACGCTGTTTCGGAAGGCAGCGTGAAGAACGGTCTGTGAGGCTGACGGAAAGAGGAGGAGTGCACTGCGGGGGGAAGACAGGCCGCGGAATCGCTGGGCCAGCGTGTAACACCAGCGGAAACAAACTCTGAATCCTCTTCCGGAGATGACCTTATGAACGAACCATTCCTGATTCTCATCCCAATCTTCAACGACTGGCAAGCGGTGACCTTACTCCTCAAGCAGATTGACCATACGCTTAGCGGCAATGGGCTCCGCGCCGAGGTGCTTCTTATCGACGATGCCTCTCTAATGATACCGCCTGTTACATTATCCCAGCGGGAGTACACAGCCCTTGACCGAGTCGATGTCCTCACTCTGCGACGAAACCTCGGCCATCAACGCGCTCTTGCCATCGGTCTAGCCTACGTGGCACAGCATCGCCCAGGTCGAACGCTTGCGATTATGGACGGTGACGGTGAGGATAATCCTGAGGACCTTCCTCGCTTACTCGCTCGATTAAAAGTGGAGTCTCCTCCTCGCATTGTCTTTGCTGAACGAACACGACGCGGTGAGGGGATGACTTTTCGCGGCTTCTACCATCTCTACCGCATCGTTCACTTGATCCTCACAGGGATTCCTGTGCGGGTCGGTAACTTCAGTATTGTCCCGCCGCGAGAACTGGAGCGCCTCGCCGCCGTTTCGGAATTGTGGAATCACTATGCTGCTGCCGTGTTTAAGTCTGGTATCCCATACGTTACTGTTCCTACACGGCGAGCCAAACGGCTTGACGGACGCTCCCAGATGAATCTGGTCTCTTTAGTCATGCATGGTCTCAGCGCTATCTCAGTGCACGGAGACATCGTCGGCGTACGGCTCTTTTTGGGGACCTTGGTCATCCTCACCGCTGCATTCCTTTCTCTCCTAACAGTCATTAGCCTGAAGGTCTTGAGCCGCTCCGCAATTTCGGGATGGGCCTTAATTACCAGCGGATTATCTATTCTTCTCCTTCTGCAAGGTATGACCCTCTCCGTTTTGCTGGTCTTCTTTATGCTTGGCAGTCGCTCGAATGCGGTTTTCCTGCCAATACGTGATTACCACTATTTTGTTGCTGATCTCCAACCCCTCTTCCCGCGAGTCCCCGGCACTTCCCGTCTCGAACCTGCTGCTTCGCATATTGAATCCGCAAGCTGATGATAACCTAGGAGTATCCGGGCACGGAATGGAAACTCCTCGCGCAGGCGACAATAAAGTTTCAAGTGCGGTATCTTATGGAGGGAGATCGAGAAACCATGGGGCGAACTGGAGATACAAAAGCACTTCTACCAGCATGGAAGGTTTTCATTGTTCTTCTCGGAGTATTTTTACTGTGCTATACTCCTGTCCTGATTACATCCTATGGATTCTCAGACGATTATGCCTTTCTTACACAGAGAGATCGGGGAGAGGCCGGGCTCGATACTTCGGTAATAGCAAAGGGTCGTCCGACATACGCGGTGCTCATCTACGTTGCCTTCTCGTACTTACACACCGTTAGCGATCTTCGTTATCTTCGTCTCTTTGGCATCTGCCTGATGACATTGTTAGCCTGGAGCCTGCATCAGATTCTCGTGCGACAAGGATGGAACAGATATCAAGCGCTTTTTTTATCTATCATTGTTTGCACCCTGCCCCCGTTTCAGGTTTATGCCGCGTTCGCTATGGTTGCCTTCTATCCCCTTGCCGCTTTACTCTCGGGCGGAGCGTTTTATCTAGCAGACCATGCCTTTGAGGAAAGCCGTGTGCTGTACAAACTGGGCTTAGCCGTAGGGGCCGTCCTGCTCATGGGAGTGGGACTTACCATTCATCAGTCGGCCGGTATGTTTTTCTGGGTTTTTGCTGCGGTGTCTCTGTTTAAGCCGGAAGCGAGACTCTCTGACGTTCTCCCTCGCTTTCTCTGGTACGGTATCATTGTTTTCGCTGGTTTATGCTTTGGTTTTACTGCTTATAAACTGGGGATGGCGGTCTATGGCACGGAGTCTGTAGGGCCGCTGCGATCAACCTTAACTACGGATATCGCAGGAAAAGTACTGTGGTTCTTGCGCTGGCCGCTCATAGATGCTTTGAACATCCATAACCTTTTTCCTGAGCGGTGGTTCACAGTGATGGTTGGTATTTTTGTCATCACTGGTCTGCTCTGGCATTTTCGTGGGAGATTTACTGAACGCTTAGTCGTGTCGCTCGGAGCGTTGCTTCTTCTTCCTCTCAGTTATCTTCCTAATTTGGTGGTAGCAGAAAACTGGTCGAGTTACCGGACCCAATCAACCCTTACGTCTCTCATTGTCGTGTACGTCTTCTTTGCGGCGTGGGGATATCGACGATTTCTACCTTCCTCTTTTTCAGGACAAGAACTTACCCTCGAGCTAGGCATTGCCGCTTTGATCAGCAGTATTCTTGCTACCTATAACGTCACGACCTATTTTACTGTCCCACAAGCGCGGGAATTGGCCTGGATACGGACTCAGCTCGCGCAAGCGGATCTTACCCGAGTGCACAGCATCTACATCATTGGAGTCAAATCAGGCGATACGCTTGCCCCAGCTTTGCGGTACGATGAGTTCGGTTTGCCTTCCTCGGCTCAACCCTGGTGCCCTTGGTCCATGGTCCACCTCTCACTACAAGACATGGAGGGAGAACAAGCAAACAAGCCCATCGAAACGACCCCAGCTGATGGTCCAATCAAGCCGCCTCCTGATGCCCTAGTTATAGACATGCGGAGGCTTTTAGAAGTCCATTGACCAGGGGCACTCTCATATCCCTCGGTTGAAGGGCCGACAAGAATCACCTAGGGTGCGAGAAGTACTGCCTCGGGCTATAGTGATTCGCCCCCATGATCTTGGCGAAAGATAATTTCCCGGGAGCAGCAAACGAAGACGGAGTTCGCTCTCTCAGCTATATATGTTATATCACCCAACTGCATGTGCAGTAGCGCACGAGCAAGCATGAAGGTGTCAATCGTTATCCGCAGTAAGAATGAGGAACGCTTCATCGGTGAGGTGTTACAACGCGTGCTTGCACAAGAGTTCTCTGCTTCCTATGAAGTCATCGTTCTTGACTCCGGCTCCCAGGATTGCACCCGAGAAATTGTTCGTGGGTTTCCTGTTCGGCTAGAGATGCTCCCTGCGGAGAAATTCACTTTTGGTTTTGCGCTTAATTACGGAGTGACTTTAGCGCAAGGAGAATATCTCGTTTTTCTCTCCGCCCACTGTTTGCCGCGTGAACGGTCGTGGCTGCGGGAATTGACTCTCCCTTTAGAGACGAATTCCTGTGTCGCGGCGACATATGGTCGGCAGGAGCCTCTCAAAGGAGTCAATCCCCTTGAGGAGATCGGGCTCGAACGGATCTACACCCTACAAGAAGGAAATACAGTCCAGGCTCCATTCTCTAACGCCAATAGCGCGATCCGCAGGCAAATCTTACAATGTCATCCCTTTGATGAAGAGATCACTGGTGGGGAGGATTTTCTGTGGGCATATCTTCTGCCACCGCCTTATACTGTTCAGTACGTGCACGCGGCGAGTGTTTTTCACAGTCACCCGCTGCGGCTCCGCTATTGGAGCCGGCGGTGGTATATCGAGGGTCTCATGGTGCCTTATCTCGAACGGCTCTATGGTGCGCCAGATCCTTGGGCGGAAAGTGGGGAAAACCCAAGCTCACTTCCGAAGTGGGGCGTGTGCAAGCGGATGGGGGCAACTATGCTTACTCTCTTGCAAAGGAAGGAGTTTACGGCTTTTTGCCGCTATCCTCTCTATGGGTTGGCCCGCGTCTATTTCTCCAACAAGGGAAAAAAAGCAGGAGCACGCCTCTACCAACGCAGAACCGCATCCTTATCGCTCCCTCTTCGCGCCGCGCAGAAGAAAGCAATGGATAGTGAGCGAAATGTGTGAGACTTGTTACTAGGAGTCAGTAAGTACAGGACAAAAGAACCGCGCCGCTGCCACGAGAGAGATATGCGCATTGTCCAAGTCGTGCAAGGAGTGCCCCCGGAGAGCTGGGGAGGAACCGAAACGTATGCTCTTCAGCTCTCTTCTGCGCTAGCGCAGAGAGGGCACGACGTTCGCGTCTTTTCGCGAATTGCTGACCCCAGTCGAACCGAGTACGTTGTAGACGCGGTTGTGCGTAACGGTCTGCTTGTCACGCGAGTCAACAATACGTTCACTCGACTGAATAGCTTCACTCGGAGCTACCTCAACCCGGAGATCGCCCAGCGTTTCGGGGCGTTTCTGGATGCCTTTTCTCCGGATGTGGTACATTTTCATCACTTGATGTATCTTTCTACGACCTGTATTCAAGAAGCGGCGCGACGTGGACTCCCAGTACTCATGACGCTGCATGACTACTGGCTGATCTGCCAGAGCGGCAGGTTCCTCAAACCAGATCTTTCCCTCTGTCCAGGACAAACTGACGATGGCTGTGCTCGCTGTTTTGCTCATCTCTTGGCTGGAAAGCTTGTTCCCGTGGTTCAACGACTGAAGCCGACTCCGGGGAAACATCTCTGGATGAGGGACATTCTCCGCCGTTTTCATGCGAAATACGTCGCTGTCCGTCCCCCCTCTGCTCAAGCCCAACAACACATTCACCGGCGGATGACTCACGTGCGCGAAGTTTGCCAAGAGGTCTCTCTGTTTCTTGCTCCATCCCGATTCTTGCGAGAGCAATTCCTCACCTTTGGTCTTCCTGTGGAAAAAATTATCTTTGCCGAATGTGGTCTGCCACCGATCGAGATAAGGAATGGGAAAAAGAAACCTTCCGATGCCCCTTTGATATTCGGCTATATTGGAGTCGTAGACCCAGTGAAAGGGGTTCACCTCTTGGTGGAAGCCTTTGCGCCACTGACCGGAGCGGAGCTTCGCATCTATGGCGGAGAGACCGATTACGCTCCCTATCCAGACCGAGGACAATTTCTTGCCCAGCTCCGCCGCTCACCACATATTCGTCTAATGGGTCGCTATGACCACCGTGAAGTCGGGAAAATTCTCGCAGAGGTGGATGTGGTTGTCGTTCCCTCGATTTGGTACGAGAACGCTCCGCTGGTTATTCGTGAGGCATTTCTGGCTCACAAACCAGTTGTGACTGCGGCATTCGGTGGTATGCAGGAGTGGGTACAGGACGGAATCAATGGACTGCTCTTCCGCCCACGGGACAGTGCGGATCTGCGACGCACCTTAGAGAAGTTTATTACAGACCCAACTTTGATCCAATCACTATCGGGTAAGTTCCCTCCGGTTCAATCTATTGCCTCAGACGCCCAAGCAATGGAAGAACGATATCTGACCCTTTTGGGATAGCCTCGATGATCACAACCCTCTCTGTTGCAATTCCTTGCCGTGCTGATGAGCCAGGATTAGAGACGACACTGGAAAGTTTGAGTATTGCTTGCCAAGATTTTCGACTACCTCCAAGTCTTCTTCCTGACCTGGTTATCTGCATTAATAGCCTACAGCCAGGAGATGTTTGTGTTCCGCTCACTGTGGCGCGTGATTTTTGTGTACGGTACGGGGTGCCGAGCGAAGAAATCTGGTTAGCATCAAGCGAGCAGACAACCACAGACAGAGGGCAATCTACGTATCCTTCCTCTTTTACGGAAGCGAGCCAAGAGAGAAGCAACCCACAGTCTTCGCGCACCTCGCAGACGCTCCTCTCCGGCCCTTTTTCGCGCTGTACTGTGCTCCTGACTGCACGACGAGGGAAACCACCAGCATGGAATATTCTCTGGCGTTGGGTGAGAGGAGAGACCGTACTCTTCTCTGACGCCGACGTCCGAGTTGATCAAGCCGCCGTATTTTTTCTTTATCATCGACTCCAGCAAGATGCTGCCTTGCGTTTAGTTGCCGCTCGGGAGGTTCCGGTGCTGCAAGATGGTGGAACGCTGTGGAGCCGTATGGGTGCTATCCCTTACCGCTTCAATTTTGGCAATGCTGGTGGTCGTCTGTTGCTGATTCGGAAAGCAGCGCTCCCATCGGGCATTCCTGAAGACCTCCTTCTCGAAGATGCCTGGCTGACAGTTGCCGTTGGGAGAGACCACGTGGCGAAAGAGTCTCGCGCCCAGGTATTCTTTTTGCCGCCAGCGACGGGACGCGATTATTTCGCTGAGCGGGTCCGTACGGAAGGTGGTAAGCTGCAGATTCATCGCGTGCATAGAGAGCTCCTGGCCACGGGGCCTATCGCACGGTATCAATGGAGCCAATTCCGGCAAGAGATTGCACTGAAGGAATATCCGTTGGTGATGCTCGCCCTTGTGCTGCGCGTCTCGGCGCGTCTCTGGGCGTGGTTCACGCTCACTCGCAAAGATTTTTATTCTCTCTATCGACTATTTTCTTCAACCAAGAAATGGGAGTCGCGACGCGGATGATAAAAGCCTCGATTGTCATCTTGACCTGGAACTCTACCGAGCTGCTACGTGGTTGCCTCGCCTCTCTTCCCCAAGCGTTGAGGATGTTCCCACATGAAGTAATTGTGGTGGACAACGGATCGCGGGGGTATACTCCTGCTTCTCTTCGCTTGGAGTTTCCCTGGATGCAAGTAATAGTGAATCGGAAAAACCGGGGAGTTGCGCCAGGGCGAAATCAGGGAATGCAGGTTGCGCAGGGGGAATATATCATTCTTCTCGATGATGATACCGTCGTGCAACCTGGGACTTTTGATCATCTGCTCAAATATATGGATGCACATCCAGAGATAGGTCTCTGTGCCCCCAAACTCCTCGATTTGTATGGCCAGCTTCAGCTCACCTGTCGCTGCTTCCCCACTATTAGTGACAAACTGGCGAGACAACTACCTTTTGCGGCTGCACATCGACTCCGCCAGGACGCGGAACTGGCGGACTGGGATCATAACTCCGTTCGCGCGGTTGACTATGTGATTGGGGCATGTCAAGTGATTCGGCGAGCCGCGCTTGTCGAAGTGGGGCTTTTGGACGAGAAAATCTTTTATGGGCCAGAAGATGTGGATCTCTGTCTCCGCCTGCAACAAGCAGGTTGGCAAATTGTGTATAATCCTGAGGTCATTGTCATTCACAAAGAACGGCGGGTGGCTCGTGCCATGTTTGCTTCCTTGAGCTGGAAGCATTTTTGGGGACTTAGTCACTATTTCTGGAAACATGGCTATTTATTCTCCCGCCGAAAGTTATATGCACGTCTCGGAGAGGAACTGACCAGAGGCAATCACTTACCCTAATATGTGACGACAATGGCAGAGATTGCCTTGCAGAGGACAGCAGTGCGGCGGCGCACGTTGCGGTATCAGACAACCCTTCTCGTACTGATGCTCGCAGATATCCTGTGCGCTTTAGGGGCCTACGGAGCCGCTTTTGCTCTGCGGATCTACTTCACCTTTCCTTTTACGGCCGACCTTCTGCCCTCGATTCGGTTCACTGAAGTGAACCACCCCCTATTCTTCTTGGCTGCGACACAAATCGTGCTGCTGTATTTTTTTGGTTTCTATGATTTGCATACACTGATGCATCGAACACGGCTGGTCACCAATATTGCCACGGCCTTCGGGGTACAATTGTTGGCAACCTCAGCCTGGTATTTCTTCCGTGGGGATATTTTTTTCCCCCGTTCTGTTCTGGTGTTGTTTTGGGGACTAAATACGGTTGGGGTTGCAAGTTTACGGATTTGGGTGGCGCGCTGGCTCGAGCGAGTCCGGCCGCTCCGTGTCGTGCTCGTTGGAGTCACAGAGGAAGTCCAATCGTTTCTTGCAGGGCTGCCGGACTTATTGCATGCCCCCGGTTTGACGATCGTCGGGTTGATAGGGGTTGATACGGAAGAGACTACGCAAGGGAACCTGCGAGTGCCGTGGTTAGGTAGAGTAGCAGATTTACCCCGGGTGATGCGCGAAAACGGTGTCGATGAGGTTATTTTACTTTCTCAGCCGACCTGGAAAGACTCTTTTATCGATCGTCTGGTGCGCTCACCTGAAGGGTGGCGGGAGTTAGGAGGGGACCGCCCCAGGGTTCTGGTAGTGCCGTCCGTCTATGACATCTTGGTTGGACGAGTTTCTTCATTACGGCTGCATGACGTTCCCCTGGTGGAAGTGCTGAAAGATCCCCAAGAGGATCTGGCTTTTTTGATGAAGGAAGTGCTGGATATGGGGCTCGCGGCGTTTCTCCTCCTCGTGAGCTTACCGGTCTTGGGATTGGCGGCACTCTCTATCAAATTGACTTCACCAGGACCTATTCTGTATCGGCAGCGACGGGTGGGAAAAGATGGGAAAGAATTTGTCATGTACAAGCTGCGCACGATGGTAGACAGAGCTGAGTCGGCTACTGGTCCCATCTTAGCCGCACCAGCCGATGAACGGATTACTCGGATCGGACGATTCCTTCGCGCCAGTCGGATTGATGAAATTCCTCAGCTTTTTAACGTTTTAAATGGAACAATGAGTTTGGTTGGGCCCCGCCCTGAACGGCCAGAGTTCATCGGCGAGTTTCTCCGCACGATTCCTGGATACGCAGAACGGCTCCAGGTCAAGCCCGGCTTGACTGGCCTTGCCCAAGTGAATGGCGAATATCATACGACCCCAGAATATAAACTCAAATACGATCTCGCTTACATTTACAATTATTCACTGTGGCTCGATATGCGAATTATGACAGAGACAGTAAAGGTGATGTTAACCAGACGGGGAGTCTAATGAACGGATGTCCGTGGGAGCAGTTCCACCTCCGATTACAATGGATTATTTGCTCTTCATTAGCCAAGCACTGCAGAAAAACAGCCCATTTTCACGCTTCTACAGGGAAAAACACCAAGATGTGGGTTTTCGGGTGCCACGGGTAGCAAGCTACCCATGCTTTTCGGTCGCACTGGCGGCTTGTTCGCCAGTGGCACACAAGCAGTCCGTGCCTTTATGAAGTCCAAATCTTGCTGTAGCTTTTCTATAGGTCATTGCCGCGAAATGTACCACTAAAGGCTCTTATGTTTTCCATGCTGTTGGCTTTGTGAAACGTGCATGCAGCGGATTCTCCTTGCTTTCTTTTTCGTTTCTTTTTCTCTTCCTGTCGCGCTTCAGCAAAGCCTGCTTGGCCTTCTCCTCGCCACAGTAGCGTTTCGCTGCTGGCAAGAGAAAAGATTACCCACCACATTGCTGGACCGTCCTCTACTCGTACTATTAGGCGCATTTCTCCTCTCGACGCTGTTCTGTCCAGATGTCAGCGGGTCCTTAATAGGCTATCGGAAACTTTGGCTTATCGGCGCCTTTTTCGTCACTACCACTTTGCTTGAGGAACCACCAGCGGTGGAACAATTGCTCAAGCTCTTTGTTGTGTCCGCCGCAGTCGTTGCTGTTTACGGTATTGTGCAGCATTTTACCGGTGTCGATTTCAGCAAACAGTTAGTGGGGAAAGAGCCTGCGCTCGACCCCTTCTGGTTTGGCCGTCAGGAAGGATTCCGCACTAAGGGGTTTCATCCCTCAGGGATTTCCTACGCCCATAATCTGCTCTTCTCGCTCACTTTGATCAGTGCTTGGCTCTCCGCCCCTGGCTTACCCTGGCGAAGATGGATGCTGTTGGTCGGAGCGTGGGGACTCATGATCTTTGCCCTCCTATTCTCTCTCACACGGGGAGTGTGGATTGCTTATGTGTGCATCCTATTCCTCCTTGGCCTCATAAAGGGCGGGAAAGTTTTAACCGGAGTTATCGGTGGGGTAGCCCTCCTCGGTTTTTTTCTCTTGAGCGCAGGACCAGGCGTACAAGAGCGGGCATGGAAGGCGTTGGATATCGGCGAAAATCTTGGGCGCAGCCAGATCTGGCTAGCGAATATCGACATGGTAAAAGAACGCCCTTTGCTGGGATGGGGATATGGAAACTACCGTAAGTTTCGCGAGCCTTTCTACCAGCGCTACCCGCAGGCGAATCACACAGCCCATGCCCACAATAGCTTCTTGCAAGTCTGGGTTGATAGTGGATTGTTCGGGTTGCTAGCGTTCCTCTCTTTCTTCTGGATATTAGTGCAGATGGGATGGAAAACGTATCGACTCTTGCCCCCTGAAGAAGAACCGCTCCGCAGTTTGGCGCTTGGCGCCATGTTAAGTATCATCGGGTTTCTCATCGGAGGCCTTACCCAGCATAATTTCGGCGACGCTGAGGTCGTTATCGTCATGTGGGCAATGGCTGGGGTCATGGTGTGGATGCGAGAGTGGGCGGAAAAGCAAGTGAAAGCTGCAAGAATAGAGATGAAGACCGAGCAAACGATTCCTTAATCCCTAATCCCCAACCCCTGACCCCTGTAAAACCCCTTGCCGCTCCTCGCCCACGTCGGTATGGTGAAAGCACAACACCATGCACCGTTTGTGGGGTTATATTGCTCGCTACCGCGCCCGCTATGTGCGTGGAATCGTCTGCCTGGCCGCGACCGCTACCTTGGCGATGTCTATCCCCCTCCTGCTCAAGCGTACGGTCGAGGCTATTCAGCAGAACCGCCCGTTGCGAGACATTACTTTCTACGCTGTGGCTATTATTATCATAGCCTGTATTCAAGGTGTTGTCCGATCATTTTCTCGTTTTTTAATTTTTAATGTTGGCCGGGACATTGAATATGAGCTCCGCAATGATCTCTTCGCTCATTTGCAAAAACTCTCGTTGAGTTATTATCAGCGGCAGTCGATCGGCGACCTGATGTCACGCTTAGTGAATGACGTCACTGCCGTCCGTATGCTCCTTGGGCTTGGCATCCTCAATATTCTGAACACTCCCCTTTATTATGTCTATGCGGTGTCGGCCATGGTGGCGATGGATCCCAAGCTGACGCTTGCGGCACTGGCGCCATACCCATTTATGCTCTGGTTTGTGAAACACATGAGTCGCCACCTGATGGAAAAAACTCTCAAAGTCCAGGAGGGATTAGCCGACTTATCAACGCGGGTGCAGGAATCTGTCAGTGGTATGCATGTGGTACGAGCCTATGTGCGAGAGGAGTGGCAAGCGGCTGAGTTTTCCCGGCTAAACGAGATTTTCAAGGCAGAGAGTATAGATTTGGCGAGAGTGCGTGGCCTCTTCCCGCCGTTCATGAAAGCCGTCTCTGGTCTGGGATTGCTCGTCGTGCTCTGGTACGGAGGAGCACACGTCATTGCCGGGCGGCTGAGTCTTGGCGATTTGGTTGCATTCATTGGGTATCTACATTTGTTGGCTTGGCCGACCATGGCATTGGGCTGGCTCATTTCAATCTTCCAGCGTGGACAAGCCGCCCTGAAGCGGTTGGAGGCTATTTTTCAGGCGCGTCCGGATATCATCGACGGACAAGGCAACGGCATTGCTCGGACGATCCGTGGAGAAGTGAGCTTTCGCCACGTCGACTTTGCTTACCGGGCGGAAGACAATGGTCACCAAATTCTGCACGACCTCAATTTCACCATCCCGGCTGGATCAACGGTCGCGGTCGTTGGTCGTATGGGCTCCGGGAAGAGCACGCTTGTCCACCTTCTGCCGCGATTGTTCGATGTACATGACGGAGCAATTGCTATCGACGGGCAGGATATCCGGACTTTTTCCCTTGCTGCGCTACGACGTTGGATTGGTTTCGTCCCGCAGGACCCGTTTCTCTTCTCGACTCGTATCAAAGACAATATCGCCTTCGCTCTCCTTGAAGTTGATATGGAACGCATCCGTTGGGCGGCGGGCGTCGCGAATATTGACCAAGAGATTGAAGACTTTCCGCGCGGATACGACACTGTTGTCGGTGAACGCGGCGTCACGCTCTCTGGAGGGCAGAAACAGCGCCTGACATTAGCGCGTGCCTTAATTACTAATCCTCCGATTCTTGTCCTTGATGATGCTCTTTCGAGCGTGGATGCGCAGACTGAGCGTGCCATTCTACACGGTCTGCGTGAAGCAACGGAAGGAAAGACGGTGATTGTCATTTCTCATCGGATCTCGGCAGTGCGCGATGCGGATTTGATCCTTGTTCTTGACGATGGACAAATAGTGGAAATGGGGACCCACAGTGATTTAGTCGAGCGTGGCGGAGTGTATGCTGATATCTTCCAACAACAAGCCTTGGAAGAGGAGTTGGCGGAGTTGTAATGCAAGAAGGACAGCGTGAAGAAGCTCTTGGCAAACCCTACGACCTCGCTCTCTTGCGCCGGTTGTGGCGTTACATTCGCCCGTATCGAGCACAGTTCGTCCTTGCTGTGGTGTGTCTTCCCCTGACGTCCGCGTTCCTCCTTGCTCAACCCTATATTTTGAAACTCGCGGTTGATCAGTATATCGCTCGCCACGACCCTCATGGCCTGGCGGTCACCGGGTTGTTGTTCGCAGGCGCCTTAATCGGTGAATTCGTCTTTTTCTATTGGCAATATCAAGCCACCATGATGGTGGCACAGAAAAGCTTGTCTGACTTGCGGATGGAGTTATTTGCCCACTTGCAAAGCTTGCCAGCGAGTTTCTTTGATCGTAATCCGGTTGGTCGTCTAGTAACGCGGTTAACGACTGATGTTGATGCAATCAACGAAGCCTTCACGGCTGGTACACTTACCATCTTCATGGATATGCTTACGCTTATCGGCATCGTCGCCATCATGCTGAGCATCGACGCGAAGTTGACGTTAGTGACCCTTATTTTGTTGCCCCCTCTCTTAGTGGTGATCAACTTTTTCCGCGTCCGTTCGCGGGCAGTGTATCGTACGATCCGGGAACGCTTGGCTCGTATGAATGCTTTCCTGCAAGAAACTCTCTCTGGTATTGCTGTGGTTCAACTCTTTGCCCAAGAGAAAAAATTGCTCGTCGAATTCGACCAACGCAACCGCGAGTATCGGGATGCTAACCACCTCTCGAACGTCTACGAAGCGACTCTATTTGCCGCCGTCGAGGCGGTGGGGTCGATCTCCATTGCGTTATTGTTGTGGTATGGGGCAATCCAGATCGGCAAGGGGATCATTGCGCTAGGAACGCTCGTGGCCTTCGTGGAATATTTGCAAAAATTTTTCGTTCCGATCCGTGAATTTGGTACCAAATATACGACGATGCAATCTGCTATGGCTGCGGTCGAGCGGGTGTTCCAGTTGCTCGATACTCCAGTGACGATTGTTTCTCCGTCCAGTCCATATTTGCCCGGCCACGTCCGCGGCCAAATTAGCTTTGATCATGTGTGGTTTGCGTATAAAGGTGAAGACTGGGTCTTACGAGACGTTTCGTTCACTTTAGCATCCGGGCAACGGATTGCGCTGGTTGGGGCTACGGGCTCGGGCAAAACTACGATTAGCAAATTGCTGAACCGGTTTGCCGACGTACAGCGTGGGCGTATTCTCGTTGACGGTGTCGACGTCCGTGAATGGGATCTACCAACCCTCCGTCGCCAGATTGGCGTTGTTCTCCAAGACGTTTTCTTGTTTGCCGGGGATGTGACCACAAATATCACACTTGGGCGCAGTGAGATTTCCGCAAGAGAGGTTGAACGGGCTGCCCGGTACGTTAATGCTGAGCGGTTCATCCAGCAATTACCGCGAGGGTATAATGAGCCCTTACGGGAGCGGGGGTCAAATCTCTCGGCTGGTCAACGCCAGCTCCTTTCGTTTGCGCGGGCATTAGCTTACAACCCGGCGATCTTAATTTTGGATGAAGCGACTTCTCATGTGGACCCGGAGACTGAACTGCTCATTCAAGATGCGATGAACAAGCTCATGGTAGGTCGCACGACACTCGTGATCGCGCATCGGTTTTCTACTATCCAACATGCTGACCATATCATCGTGCTTCACAAGGGACAGGTACGAGAGATGGGAACACACCAGGAACTCATCGAACAGCGCGGGATCTACTGGCGACTCTATCGCTTACAATACGGTGTGACCATAAGTGAATCGAATGGTCGAGGCATAGAGCCCAGTCTAGAAAAGGTCTAACCCTGTTGTTCAATCTCTTGCCTCGTTTAATTTTGCGAGCCAAAAGTTGGTCACAGCGATCGCCTTTATTCCTTATCAACTACGGGCTCTTATTGGTTGTCTCCCTGCTCCCTGCTTGTTCTCCTATGTACGTGCTGAGAGCCGGATATGAAGAGGCGAAGATTTTATGGCATCGGCGGCCGATTGTAGAAGTCTTGAGTCGCCCTCATCTTGATACCTCAACGCGCGAAAAATTGGAGTTAGTCTTACGCGTGCGGCGCTTTGCTGAACAGGACCTCGGCTTCAAGGTCCGTGGTAGCTACAGTAGTATCTCAGAGGTCGTGAACCCGCCCATTGTCTATGTCGTGACTGCGGCGCCCCGTACGAAACTTGATCCCTATACCTGGTGGTTCCCGATTATTGGCCAAGTTGCGTACAAGGGGTATTTCAATCAAGCAGGCGCTAAGAAAGAGATCCAAAGCCTGGAAGCCAAAGGCTACGACACCTATGTCCGTCCAGCGCTGGCGTTCAGTACTCTGGGATGGTTTTCTGATCCTCTTTTACCTCCTCTGCTCAAATATGACGCTGAGACGCTTACTAACATCATTATTCACGAATTGTTCCACAGCACCTTCTATTTGAATGGGCAGTCTGCCTTTAATGAATCTCTCGCCAATTTCGCCGGACATCGCGGTGCGATTGCTTTCTTCACCAAAGAACAAGGGCCAGACGCTCCGGCTACACGATATGCAGTGGCGACGTGGGAGAGTGAACTCACTGTTTCACGCTTTCTCGCCACCGCAGTCGAGCGCCTAAAGGCACTATACTCTTCTCCTCTCTCTGAAGAAGAAAAACTACGCCAACGAGAAAAGCTGTTCAACGACCTACAGGAAGAGTTTCGTCATTTACCTGGCTCCGTACGGCAGAATGCCGACTTCGCTACCGTCCGGCTCAATAATGCGGTTGTTCTCCAGTACCTTGTTTACCTGAAGGATCTGGAGATGTTTGAGCGTATCTACCAGCAAAAAGGGCAGGATTTGCGGGCTACTCTGACGGACATTACCGAGGCAGCGAAACAAGCAGAAGACCCATTCGCCGCGGTACGGTCTTTAGTTTCAGGATAAAAGAGTCCTGAAAAGCCTATTCTGGTATCTTTTGCTTTGTTCTTTTTTTGGCGAGGGGTTTGGGCGTCTCCGTTGGCAGCGGATTGAGGGCAAGTTGCTTTCGATACTCTAAGCAGTTGTCGGCGATCCAGTTGACAGCCCTGATAACACTAGCACGGACAGCCTTTTGCATAGGGGTTTGCATGGAGACGGAGGTATTGAAAAGTTCAGGGCCGAAAATGCCATCCAGCGAAGGAGAAAAATCTTGTGGCGAACTTTCTACCCGAGTCTCATTAATGATTTTGCCGGTCTTTACGTCGATCAAGTGAAGGGCCATTTCTACCCGATCTTGTTCGGTTGATGATAGTGTAGTAAACGTCCGCTCTGCGGAATTCGCAGTGACGCTCCCGACGTTTACACTGGAAATTCCTAGGAGTGGATCGGCACCGACTCCTGCTGCTGCGCTTTCTTGACCTAGCTGATAGGTGGTGACAGTGCCATGAATAAGGAACTCGGCCTTCTCAAGATTCCCGACACGAACAGTTTTTGCTTCTCCTCGTTTGTTCTTCACGTTCTTTACTTGGGGCTCAAGGATAACAAACTGTCCGGTTTGCCGGAGCGCGGTTACCAGCTGCTCTTCCATCCCCCGGCCGAGAAGATTACGTACTCTGCCTCCTTTTGCTTTCCCGCCCCCTTGAGGACGAGCACCTATCTTGTCATCGAATTCTACTATCGCTATCTGCGCTTTTTCACCCGACCAAATAGGGCGAGGAGGTGGTGGAAGTGGTGCTGCTGGCGGGGCTGGGGGGACGGGTTTACTAGATGAGCAAGCAAACACGAAAAGCCAAAGAGAACTGAGCAATAACCAAGGTACCCATTGTGATCTTTGCATAGCCCCCGATCCTTACGCCCTAGAAAAACCTATTGAAAGCTCCATACCCTATCCTGTTTTTCTTAGGTGCGCTACGCAAAGGCTCTCCCTTCGTCTCCATTCTGGATTGTTTGCACCCCGGACGATAAATAGTGATACGAGATAACGAAACCAGAAAGGACAAAAAAAGTCGACGAAGGGATGACTATTTCTGAAAAAAATCCCATGAGTGAAGGATGAGTATTCCACTTCACCTTGATGTGAAAAATGGCCACTGCTATTTGCCTAGAAACCCCACTGTCGCCTTGGCGACCTCATCTTCCTGCCCCCAGAAGAAGTGATCGGCGCCGTTGATGGTAATGAGCGACTTCGGCTCAGACAGTTGAGCAAAAAGAGTGTGCAGACTAGGAAGAGGAGAATAATTGTCATGATCTCCGCTAATCAGTAGCTTGGGCTTGGTTGAAGACAGCAAAAAAGAGGGGTCCCCGAAGCCGATGGGTAAGGCTACTCCAATGAGCTTATGGATCCGTGCATCGGCTACGCCAGCGCGCAAGCCCACCATTGAACCGAATGAATAACCCGCGATCACTACGGTTGGTACCGCTTGGCGACTCAGCAGATAGGTCACCGCGGCTCTGACGTCTTCAACTTCTCCGTTTCCTTGGTCGTGCGATCCACCGCTTTGCCCGACACCACGAAAGTTAAAACGGAGCGTTGCGATCCCCGCTTTCTGCAGAGTAATGGTAAGGGCAGAAACAATGTTGTTGTGCATCTCCCCGCCGTACAAGGGGTGCGGATGACACAGGACTACCCCAATTTGTGGTGTGCCCTCTGGGGTCCAGAATAATCCTTCAAGCGTAATATCACCGACTGGAAATGTCACACGTTCTTCCACAATCTCCTCCTTTGCTTCCCCGGCCTGACTGAAAGTCAAGCATATAATAACTCTCCACAGAAGAACCTTCTTTCTCACTATCTCTTCTCTCATCAAAGCGATATTTCCATTTCTTCTAGTCGAGCAATACTCCAGTGTGTCGAGATCAAAAAAGTACCAACTGAGAGTGAGAGGGCAAGGGTAGATGAGAAGAATATGCTATTCCAGTCAGTTGGAGAAAGAGGGATGTGCTGAAACTTCCGTAAGAGGACGATATGCACAGGCCATGCTTCAATAACGACAATGAGACCGATGAGGACGATACTGAGTACCATGTACAGAACGCCGCCAAAACTCGCTGCGATTTTGGCGCTGTGTTCGGCGGTAAAATTGGGATAGGCAATGCCAATCGCCATTCCCAATGCAACAATACTAAAGGTCAGGAAGAGCAGCGTGACAGGAGCAAGGATCATCATAAACGTAGAGACGCCGAGGAAATAATTGGTGATGATCGCTAATAATTCGCCGAAGAACAACAATGGCAGGAGACTCACCCAGAACTTACTCCACCACCAACGACGCAAATGCAACGGGGCACTTTTTAAGACCCAGAAGGTTTTGCCTTCTAGACTTAACGCCGGAAAGGAAAAACGGACCGTAATCGCAGCGATGACAAACCCTGCCAACGCCAGATTAAAGAAGGCAATAATATTCTGAAAGTTCAGTGAGTCCAACGGCTTTATGAATCCCCCACTCCTGGGGAGCACACTGAAGTTATAGACGTAGACGACGACCAAAGCCAAAAGTTGAAAAAGCTGGGACCATTGGCCGGTATCACGGAAAAACGTTTTCATGTCTTTGATGATAATGATGCGAAGATAGACAGGGAAAAGGCGCGCTATACCCCGACTGATAGTGTCTAGCCATTGACTCTGTCTGCCCCGGCGACGGCCCTCTTGCGCTTTTGACCAGCCGACGGGATAAAGTGCGGTTGCTGTCCACGAGCCCACAACGCAGAGAAAAAGCGCGGTGCTGAGCAGTAACAGATAGTAAAACAATGGAGCTCCCTCTTTGAGGCCAAGGAAAGGCAAGAGCGTTTCGGTTGCCCAAGTGCTTGGTAAGAAGGGTGACGAGGGGGTTTGCATGGCGGCAAGAAAGGCGAGGAAGTCAGAGAATGCCTCTGGATTGACGAGTTTCTCTGGCTGGAGCAACCGAAGAAAGAGGTAAAGAAGGGCAAGAAAGAGGGCAGAGAACACAATCAGCATGTCCTTCCCGCGATGGGCAGGGAGCACGTAAGCAAAAGCCATAGTCACGATCACTCCGAGGGCCGCGGGGATAATCAGGAAAGGAATGATAGTTAGTAAGGTCATAACATAGTAGGCCGGTCCGCCGCTATGTACGACACCGTAGGCAAGAAAGGCTGGAGCGCTAAACAGCAGCACTGTCCAAGATGAGTCTATAAGTGTTTCGATGAACTTAGCAGTGAATAGCCGAGCTGGTGGAACCGGCGCAGGAACCAAGAGCAATAAATCATGAGAAAGGAAAAAAGTAGACAACCCAGTAATGACGTTGCTAAACAACAAGATGGCCAGAAACATTAAGAAGATCATGCTGAGCAGCTTCTGACTAAGAACTGGCCCAAGCTCGGGAATGGTATGAAAATACACCAACACGCGATGGAAAAACCAAAACGCTCCACCCCAAAAAAGGACCATAAGACAAGTTAGGATGAGGGTACGCAGCCAGCCACCGCGACCTTGACGCCGCAAGCTGTTGCGTAAGGCGAGGAACCGCGGAATAAGCAGTAGTAACCAGTTGCCAGTTATCAGTAGCCACGGACTAGGAAGAGTTATTTTTTCTTTTCTACTAATTACTGAATTCTGATTACTGACAACTTTTTTAACTGGTGACTGGTCACTGGGAACTGACAACTTTTTCATATCATGCTCGCAGGGCTTCGATAACTTCTAGCATATCTGGTGCAGCGGTCAGCTTGAGAAAGATATCTTCCAGCCGGTTCTCAGTTCCGGCTAGCTGCTGCAGCTCATCGAGGGTCCCCAGCGCGATCAGCTTTCCTCCGAGGATAATGCCGATGCGGTCACACAGTTCCTCCGCTACTTCGAGGCTATGGGTGGACATGAAGACCGTCTTGCCCTTCAGCGTGAGCGAACGGAGGAGTGACTTGAATAGTCGCGCGCCGATAGGATCCATACCTACCATCGGTTCATCAACGACCAAGATCTTGGGGTCGTGGAGCAGCGCTGCCGCGACGACGAGACGTTGTTTCATGCCATGCGAGTAACTTTCGACCAACTGGTCTCCCCAGTCCGCTAAGCTGAAGAAATTAAGCGATTCTTCTATGCGCTCGTGACACACTGGCGCGGGCACTTGATAGAGACCACCAACAAAGCGAAGAAATTCACTTCCAGTGAGCTTCTCGTAGATGTATGGTCGGTCCGGGACAAAAGCAGACATCGCCTTGGCTTCAAGTGGATTGCGCGCAAGGTCATACCCGCCCAACACCACCCGCCCTACGGTTGGCTTAAGCAGCCCCATCATCATGCGGATAGTCGTGGTTTTCCCTGCGCCATTAGGGCCAAGAAAGCCAAAAATCTCTCCTTCCGCGACATTGAGATTGAGGTTGTTCACGGCAGTGAACGAGCCGAACTGTTTCGTGAGCTGTGCGAGTTGGATCATATTTGCCTCGTAATGTAGGGGAGTAGCACGCTACACCCCTCCTAGGGCACGACGCTGCCGTACCCCTACACTATCCTCTCTTATTTATACTCTGCAACTTCGAATCCTACTTGTCCAATGACTTTGAGGAGCGCTAAGTGTTCTTCAGGGCCGCCTTGTACGAACTTAATGTGAGTCGCATCCGCCGGAAGTTGGTGAAACACCGGATCGATCGCCACCCACTGCCCAAGCCACACCTCAGCCCAGGCGTGATAATAGAACGCGCCGTCGAGATAGACGACTCCCGCAGCAACTCGCGCTGGCAGGCCAATCGCACGAGCCAAAGCGGTAAACAGAACCGCATGCTCGTTACAATCTCCTTTTTTGCTTTCGAGTGCTTCTAAGGCAGTTGGTATGCCGACAGTCGGTTCCTTGGCCAGGGTTGTATATGTCCAATCCAGGAGTTGACGTGTAACCTTGAGCGCATCTCGTTCTGGCCCGATGATTTGCTGAGCTTGGGCAAGCAGTCGCGGGTGAGTGCTCTGTAAAAATGGGGTTGCGACAAGGTCTGTTGTGAAGGCTGGATCAGTTTGCGGAAGCTGATACGTTGTAAGCGCAGAGACATTCTCACGAGCGACTGTGATTACCCCTTCTCGTACTTGCTGGCGCGGAGGGAAAGCGAACTGCGAGAAATCGCTTGGGCCCGAGGGTTTGAGTTGCAAGCGAATCAGCGCTCGTGGATTTGGCAGGACTTGCCGAACCGGAATCGAAGCTGAGGCGACGAGATCGAGTGGGGTACCATCCTGCCAGCCAGCCCCTAAGGCATCTTCCTGACTTTCGCGTAATAGGATGAGGCCAAGTTTGGCTTCTTCTTTGACGACCTTCCCCTCATGATCTAACCAGGCGTACACCGTGGTGCCACCAAAACGCTCGGCAACCTTGGTTACTGTAAGCGTTGTCCCGTGAACCGACAACGCTTCTGGGCCGATAGCGGTAACACTGATGGTCTCAGGTTTCATCGAAAGGGGATTGAAGATGCTGTATCGTCGTTCTTCTCCTGGCTGGAGAGCGACCCCACGCAGGGTCATTTGCGTAATGGTAGGGAGATAGAGCGGTTCGTGTAACGGAAAAGAAAAAGGTGAGGAATCACCGCCACTGGTGATCTGGCCGTGTAAAACCTGCCCCTTCGTACCATCTGCCGTTACTTCACCATCCACACGAAAGATTGTCCCGGCACTAAGCAGACGAAAGGAGAAATCCTTCAAGGCATAGTGTTGATCGATATTCGCCCGGATTGCCGTCTGCACGGTTTGATCGGTGTCGAGCACGCGAAGTTTCATTTGCGACTGTTCTTCCCAATGGTAGCCGTCGCTCGTCGGAGAGAGGCGGCGATGAAAATAGCCAATTTTTCTGTCCTGATGATAAATCCCCATCCAGCCTTCCTGCTCTTCAACTCTTGCTTGAGATTGAACGGAAGGAGGAGGAGATGATGAAGGAGACGGTGGTTGGGGGGCAACAAGCACGGTACGATGAATAAGGATCCCAATCATCACTAGCCAGAAGAGGACAATGCTGAGACTCAGAACACGTTTCATGTGACCCCCTTGGCTTGTTTCCTTACCGCCCCTAATCTACTGTCATCGGAAGATGATCCGAGTTTCTGTAATGGTCAGCCTATGACGCAGAATACATTTTCTTCACTGACAGCTCAGCCGCAGCCCTGCTTTTTAGTTGATCGTATGTTGGGGAGGCTCGCAAAATGGCTGCGCATTCTTGGGTATGATACTGTCTATCTCCCACAGCTTTCTCCTCAAGGACTTATGCGTGAGGGAGGGCGGCAAGGGCGCATCATTCTTACTCGCGACACGCGATTCTTGCGTCAAAAGAATGCCCCAGCGTTCATTTTTGTCCATGACGATCACTTCCGCAAGCAACTGCGGCAAGTCACCGACTCTTGCCACCTCGATCCAGTACAAACGTTATTTACGCGCTGCTCTGCCTGCAATCAACCTTTGGCAATAGTAGAGAAAAAGACCGTGCAGTCATTAGTGCCAGAATATGTGAGACAAACCCAGGATGAGTTTCGTCGCTGTCCGGCATGTCAGCGTCTTTACTGGAGTGCGACACACAAAGAGCATGTCTTGGATGAATTACGGAAGATGGGTTTAATCGGGGATAGCGACGAGAAGAAAGCTAAGAGCTAATTGCTGATGGCTAATAGCTCCGATCAATACTGGCTCTTTTGGGATGGAGACTGTGGGCTTTGCCAACGAGCTGTTGCTTGGATCAAACAGCACGACAAGACCAACAAAATTCATGCGGTGCCCTATCAGGAAGCACCACGTCCGCCGATGACCGATGAATTGGCAGGGCACTGTGCTCGGGCAGTTCATGTGATCACTCCTGAAGGGGCGGTTCTTTCTGCCGGTCGGGCGAGCCTTTGCATTCTGAGTCTCATCGGTCATCGACGCTTGGCCCGAGCACTTGCTTATCCACCGCTGGTGTGGTTTATCGAACTCGGCTATTGGATAGTCGCGCGCAACCGTCGGTTTTTTAGCCACTTCTTATTTCGTCGATACGCCTAATGAAAATTTTTTCGTGCAGGAGCGCAATCGCTAATTTTTCTTCAACCGATCTACGTCTTCCCTAACTGTCTGAGAGCTTCATACAACACAATTGCCGCAGCGTTCGCAAGGTTAAGGCTCCGCACATGGGTTCCTTGCATAGGAATGGTGTAGAGCGAATCTGCCAGCATGGCACGAATCGCATCCGACAAGCCGCGAGTCTCACCGCCAAAAACTAAGAAATCCTCCTCAGTATAGGACACTTGTGTATAAGAACGAGTTGCTTTGGCAGAAAAGGCGAGGAGGCGCTCTCGAGAATGACCAGACAAAAAATTATTCCAGTCGGGATAATAGTGCACATCGACATAGGGCCAGTAATCGAGTCCCGCACGTTTGAGGTAGCGATCCTCGAGCGAGAATCCTAACGGACCTATCAGGTGAAAACTGGTATTGGTGGCGGCGCACAGACGTGCAGTAGTTCCCGTGTTGGGCGGAATTTCTGGTTCGACGAAAACGATGTGCATATCGAGCTATTCGCAGTTAGCTCTTAGCTTTTAGCTTTTCTTTCCTTGACTCCCGACTTTGGACCCCGGACTGTGGAATGCAATAGGGTAGGTGGTCTCGCCAAGGCGAAGCTCAAAAGTGTGAGTGGCGGCGTCTTCGTACACGTGTTCTGTGAGTTGATAGTACGCGGGGCGTAAGAAGCGGGCCGCATGTTGCCCTTCTTTGACTCGGCAGTATAACACGTGCTCTTGACCAATGAAGAGCGTAGCAGGGTCAAGCATCTCTTCACTTTCGTCATTAAGTCGGAGGAGCAATCCCTGGTCAGGGTTTCCAGTCACTCGCGTAACAACATAGGGCGTATCGTCGATCTCAACCGCAACTTTGTCCCGGCCTATGGCGATTTCGTACGTTCCTGCCGAAGTCTTGCGCAGGTTTTGACTAAATAGGATGTTGATGCGCCGGTTCTGAATCCGCTCGTCGTTAGCATACCACCACCCGTCTCTTCCAAAACTGATCTTCCGCGTCGGGTCAATAGCCCAAAAACCAGCTTTTGCCATAGTGATCAATCATCCGCACGTTGTCGTTGTAACGAAAAGTGACTATCGATACTTCTCACTCTCAAGAATGATTGTTACCGGACCATCATTCACCAAGTGCACCGCCATAGCCGCTTGAAAACGTCCAGTAGCTACAGCAACCTGAGAGTTCTTTACACATTCGACAAAATATTCATACAAAGGTAAGGCTTTGTCTATTCCGGCGGCGCCAGAAAAAGAAGGACGCCGACCTTTGCGGCAGTCGCCGTACAAGGTGAACTGCGAAATGACCAAGACTTCCCCACCAATATCCTGAACGGAAAGCGCGAACTTACCTGCCTCATCAGGAAAAATGCGCAGCCCAATAATCTTCCCGCTCAGATAATCCGCGTCGGCCTCGGTGTCGTTGGCAGCGATCCCGAGGAGAATAACCAGACCTCGCCGGATCCGGCCAATAATTTCACTATCGACACTGACACTTGCCTCGCTCACACGTTGGATAACAGCTCGCATTGCTAGCTCCATCTCATCTGTTGAGGTGTTAACGTAGCCTCGCAATCGAAATAAGAACTTCCCTGGCGTCACTTTTGTTCGTGGGCTATGATCCGCGTATGTATCCTGTCATCCTAAAATTAGGCCCAATTACTATCTATAGCTATGGCGTCATGATGGCGCTCGGGTTCTTGGCTGCTGGCTGGGTGCTTGGCAAAGAGTTGCAGCGTCAAGGCAAAGATCCTAATTTGGCCTCAACACTGGTGCTCTGGGCTGCGCTCGGTGGACTCGTTGGTGCCCGGCTGCTGTTTATTGTTGAGGAATGGCGGGCGTTCCTCACTGACCCCTTTTCTCTTATTTTCACCGGTGCTGGATTCACTTGGTATGGTGGCCTCATCGGCGGAGTCCTGGGCGTAACGTTATGTATCCGCCGATACGGATTGTCCTGGCTCGAAGTCATGGATGCTCTTGCTCCGGCTATTGCCCTTGGGCACGGGATCGGTCGTATCGGTTGTCACCTTGCTGGCGACGGCGATTGGGGGCCGCCGACGACACTTCCCTGGGGTGTGGCCTATACCAAGGCGATTGTCGGCTGGGATTACCCCCCTGGCGTTCGGGTTCATCCTTCGGCGCTCTATGAAACGATTGCCTATATATTGATCTTTGCCATTCTGTGGAGTCGCCGGACTGCGCCCCATCCAACAGGGTCGCTCTTCTGGGGATATCTACTTCTCTCAGGTATCGCGCGCCTCTTTATCGAATTCGTCCGGATCAATCCGCCTTTTGCCTTTGGGCTGTCGGAGGCACAGGTTGTTAGTATCGTCTTGATAATAGTTGGTGCTGCGATGTTGGTGAGAGGAAGATCTTCCTACCCGGAGGCGAAAGCTTTACCCAGTGTCAATCGCATTGCACCGGAGAAGCATCGTTGAGAAAATGGCTTATCCTTGGTCTCGTTGCTCTCAGTTTCGGTCTCCTGCTCACATTAAAGCGCTCGCAGTCTCCCACTGTGACGTCAGCGCCAGAATTTGTGTTACCTGATCTGCAAGGGCAAGTTGTCCGTCTTTCCCAACTCAAAGGCAAAATCGTCATGCTTAATGTGTGGACGACCTGGTGTCCTCCGTGTCGGAAAGAGATGCCAACGATGGAGACTCTTTATCAACGCTTGAAGAGCAGCGATTTTGTCATGCTGGCGGCAAGTCAAGATGTTGATGGCAAGAGCACGGTATTGCCATATTTGCAGGAAGGAGGCTTTACTTTTCCTGTCGTACTTGATGTCAACGGTGAGGTAGGAAAGAAATATGGAGTCACTGGGTACCCCGAAACTTTCATCATCGATCGCCAGGGCAACATCGTCTATCACCACATCGGATATAACGATTGGTCGCAAGCGCTAGTGGAAGCTTCTCTTCGTCGATTGCTCGACCAAGGGGTTTGGGTTCCCTGGACGGGCGGAGGCACCCCAGGTGAACAGTCACCACTAAAACAGTAGGGGGCGGCTTGTCTCGGAGTACCAGAACGTCATGCTGACGGTCGGCAACCTCCCGGCGGACACGTCCTTGTTGTTCCACGAGGTGCAGATTAAGCTGAACGCCCTGCTCGCGTTCACCCGACCGGACTTCGCGAAACTCTCGGACGACGAGTTGAAAACCTTCATCACTGCCATGCTGCATCGCATGACCGAGGAGCAGCTGTGAGCATCGAGACCATTTGCAAGCTGCTAGTGAAGCGCTACTCGGGACGGCATCACGCAAAGTGACCTGCACGCCCTGCTCTGCGACCTCTACAGCATCGTGGTACGCGTCACCACCGAGGCGAAGGTGCCGAAGCAGGAACAACAAGCGCTGCTCAGTGCCATTGCTGCAGACGTGGGCAAGTTACCAAAGCCATGGACAGCAGCAGAGGACGAGGAGGAAGTGGACACATGAGAGTAAATGAAACAAGAGAATCACGGGTGACTGATCCTCGCATAAACTTCCGAGCGCGGCACAACCTTGAAATCGAGATCATGAGTTTTAGGATCAACCGTAATCACAAGAATCTTGTCCGGGTCCTGGTTTTTGATGCAGTGAACCTCAGCTGAAACCTTAGCCTTGTCTGTGGGATTTTTTAAGCGCTCCTTTGCTGCGAGCGAGATTTCGTACTCGCCGCATGATTGGCTTGAACAGTCGTACAGACGACGATTGTGACCATCCGTTTTCTGACACTTCGCAGGATCACCACACAAAAAACAAGTCGTTCCTTCTTCAGGTTCGCTCATTGTTATTGCCCTCCTACGAGGTGTGCAGCGTAGCACTGATCCATGAGCGAAGAAACAGCGAGAACTTAACGCTGCTCGTGTTCTCACGATGCTTAGGGTGCTTCCCAGATGACTTTCCCATCCTCGCCGAACAGGACGAGCGAAGAAGCAGACCGTTTCTCGATTGATCCCGTGCGTTGGTCCTTAAGCTCGGCATGTCCAAGCGTGGCGTGGGTCTTCCCAACCTGATCAGAAAGCTCCAGGCTAGGCTCTCCATCAAGTGCTAGAGAAAGCTCAGCACGAGTTTTTTCGTTCTTATCAAACAGTATCAGGCCCGGCTTTCCTTGGGCCAAGGTGAGCATAGCTCGGGTCTTGTCTTGATCAATAAACCCGAGACCGTTTGGAAGCAGCGTAGCGCGCTTCCGCGTATCCTTATCGTACATCACTAGGCTCGGCTCTTCGTCAGCATCTATATGTAACCAAGTGCGGATCTTTTCGCTCTTGTCAGTAAGCAACAGGGACGGCGCTCCCTCGTACAGCTTAAGCCCAGCACGAGTTTTTTCGTCCTTATCGGACAGCTCTAAGCTCGGCTCTCCGTCAGACAGTTTCATCTCAGTACGGGCCTTTCCGTCCTTATCTAAAAGCGACATGCGCGGCTCTACGTGATTACCTACAAATAGTCCGACACTGCCCTTCCCATCCTTGGTAAGCCCCAGGACCGCTTGTTCGCCGGATACGTGAAGTTGGGCGCTATTTCCGTCCTGGTCACGAAGGTCTAGAAACGACGCGCCAAGCCTGAGTCCTCCCCCAGACGCAGGCACGGCCTTTTCATATATCTCCAGCTCTGGGTTTGCACCTATGAAGCCAAATGTGGCACGAATACGCCCATCTTCATCCACCAAATAAAACCCCTGTGCCGAAATGATTTTTTTTGTCTGCTCAGATGTCTGCTGGGCGAAGACAAGGCGACTAGCAAAAATCCAGCTTGATACTACTCCCCCTGCAAACCCGGCAACCATAGCCAGCACTACGACTGTCAGCAGATCCTTCTTGCCCATACGCAGACCTCCCCACAAAAAGTCTACAATGTATAGGCAAAGAAGCGCGACTGAGTCAATTTTTTCTGTTCGTGAGGGAAACCGTTGGAATCTAAGCCTACAAGTGTAGTCAGAGAGCGCGAGTACCACCGAAGCCTTGACGCTAACACCCTTTTCTTACCATGAGCCCAGCAGAGGAGGAGCACCCATGCGACACCCCTACCGAGCGCTCTTTGTGAGCGTCGTCATTGTTGGGACTCTGCTGTGCGGCAGTCAGCGAGAGGAGGCGGCTTTTCCTGATGAATACTCACACCCAACGCTGCGTGGCTTAACGGGAGTAGCCATTATAGTGGAGTCTATCAGAGAAGAAATAGAACGAGACGGACTGACGAGTGAGCAAATACAAACCGATGTCGAACTGCGGCTGCGAAAAGCCGGTATCCGCGTACTGAGCGAGAAAGAACGCGCCGAGACGCCGGGAATACCATTGTTGTATGTCAATGTAAATGTGCTTAAGGTCAAGGACGCTTTTCTCTATGCATACTCAATTCATGTCGCGCTTCAGCAACTCGTGCTGTTAGAACGCAACACAAAAATAAGCGGTCTTGCTACGACGTGGGACACCGGCTCAGTAGGGACAGAAGGAGAGAGTCACCTCAGAGATATTCGCGGTGGCGTTGCAGACGACGTTGACAAATTCATCAACGCCTACCTCGCCGTGAATCCGAAGCAGTGAGCAGCGGCGCACCACGCGTAGTACGGTCAACCCTCTACGCGGCGTTAGGGGTAGTTACACTCTGAGTGTTTTATGCCTTTAAAAGAACCGACAGAGCTTTTTCACTACACTCGCATCGCTGGCTTAAGGGGAATTCTTGAAAGCCAGACTTTGTGGGCTACCCATTATCTCTACCTAAACGACGCAAATGAAATAAGACAGCTTAGGCGGGTGCTGGAAAGCTTTCTCTTGCCTGCCGCGAAGAAAGTAAAGTTATTAGAGGGAGAAACGACACCTGAGAAGATAGTAGAAAACTTTGTTACTGGCATGTATAGCGCGTGTCTTGGTGATGAAGAAGACCCTGCTCTTGCTGAGCCCTATATTACTTCCTTTTGTAGCACTGATGATAAAAATGAAGCGAGACATGGACTTTTAAGCCAATGGCGTGGGTATGGACGAGACGGCGGTTACGCGATTGTTTTTGATGTGCCTGTCCTAAAGAGTTTATTAGAGGAAGAAAGCAAAAAATGGCTTTATAGCTTTCTGCGTGCAAAGGACGTGGTGTATTCCGATGCTTCGGAGGAAGAAGTCCGGGAAAAAATCAGACCCCATCTCAAAACGATCAAAGACGTCTTTATCAAATTTCGTCAAACACTCAAGCAAGAGCTACTAGAGAAAACATTCGATCCGTTTTTAGTGGCAGCTTGCCGCTATAAACATTGGGGATTCAAAGAAGAGAAAGAATTTAGGATAGTCGCTATACCATCGAGCAGCCAAGCGGTAAAAAATTTGAGAAGACAATCATGTCGTTCTTTGAGAGAAAAGCCTAAAGGACACTTTCTACGCGCCGGCACGGCAGTGCCGTACATTGATTTGTTTGAACGCATCACTTCCCCCCGAGCGAAACCATTACCCATCAAACGCATTATCGTTGGTCCGCATCAAGAGAAAGAACGGAGAAAAAGCGCGATTGAAATTCTTCTCAAGAAGCTTGGTATTGATGCTGAGGTTTCAGTGTCGGAAATTCCTTATCTAGGACAATAAAAAGGTTCCCCCACACCATAAGGGCGGACATTCAGAATAAGAAGTTCATAGAACCCCTCGTATGAAGCGGGAGCTTTCTATCGCCAACACCCAGACGGACCCGTTCAGTCAAATTATCCCTCTCCTCGATTCCGCGCCACTGACGCTGACTCTTGCAAATGGGAGACGAAAGGGAGTAAGGAACAGCAAGTTTCCTGTGGGAAGCAGCCTTGCCGTGTCAGGTTGCAAGACGTGCCGAGTGTGCCATTTACTTTATAGCGGCTTTCAGCTGCGTGTGACCCTGAAATCGGCACCTCAGCCCTACAACGGCGAGGACTCGCAAGTGCAAACCGCTGTAGGCAGCCTAAATATGATTAGCGGTCACCGATGACAACGCGCCGCTTTGAGATCTATGCCCCGCTTCAAGAGTTCCATTGGAGCGAGAGTACCCACGAACTAATGCCAGGGCTTCGGATAACGCGACTCGACCAGAACCTTGATCTTCGGGGACTCGATGCAACCCTCGCCGAAGACGAACGGAATAACGTGCTCTACGCGTCACACTGGCTGGCGTTTGATTGGAACGAAGGGGCAGTTCCATCGCCTGCCGAAACCATGAACTTGGTTCTCCTTGCATTGTGGCTCGTGAAGCCGACGAGAACCCATGTCGCTTTCCGATTTCAGCTTGGACACGAAGGAGCCGCCGCCGAGAAGAGCAGTCACCGTCTCCTTGATCGCTTCGCTTGGGTGTCGGGGACGACCCATGATGACTTCGACGATACCGATTTGCGGTCGGCTGCCATCTATTATCAAGTGCTCCGCGGTTTGTGTTGCGCCCGCGGTCGTCTTAATGACGCATTGATACTAACCGTTACTGGGTGCTGGTCCCACCGATGGCAGGCGGCACTGATCTGCCATGCGGCGGCGGCTGAGGCACTCCTTACTTATTCCACCGCCGCGGGCATTACGCACCGGCTTGCAACCTCCTATGCTTGTCTCGTTGAAACATCGCAAGCGAGCCGCAATCTTGCCTACGGAGAGTTCCGCGACTTGTACTCGGTGCGCTCTGACGTCATGCACGGACGCCCGCATAACGTGCCCGCTGCCGACCGGCTTCCACTCTTGGTGCGGTTCGAGGACGTCCTCCGCACTGTTTGGCGTGTAGTCCTTTCGTCGCCGCAGCTGATTGCGGTACTTGAAGGTTCGGACGCGCAACGCAAGACGCATTTCGTGTCCCTTACGTCTGGCTATACGCCGCCCCGCCATTAGAGTGATCGCTCCAGGCGACGGCGAAAGAGCGCACCGCACCTGAGCCCCGAGCCGTTACCAAGATAGAGTGGGCAAAAGCGAAGCGTTGCACCCGAGTCAGAGATCAGACGCCTAACTGAGCCGCGCATGGGGCGCCTACCGCTTAGTGCTCAACTCCTTACACGCTCCAGTGAGCCTGGGTTGTTGAGATTCGATTGGGCTTCGCGTGTCGTTGGCAGCGGCCCGTCGGCCGTAAAGTACTGCGTGCCAGCGACCAGGAGCTTTTCCGATGGAAAACGGGTGATCACCTCGCAGCCGTCCTTCGTGACTACCACCTCTTCTTCGAGCCGAGCCGCGGACCAGCCGTCGGACGCGGGCCAGTACGTTTCTAGCGCGATGACCATCCCCTCCTCGATGACCTCAGGATGGTCCAAGGAAACCAGGCGGCTGAAGATCGGTTTTTCCCAGATTGAAAGTCCAACACCGTGCCCGTATTGCAGGGCGAAAGCGGCTTCTTCGTTGGCAAACCCGAACTCTTGTGCCTTGGGCCAGAGCTTCACTACATCCGCTGTGGTAATCCCGGGCTTCACAATGCTGATCGCGGCATCGATGTAGTCACGGCAGCGTTTGTAGGCCTCTACCATTGCCGGCGACGCGCTGCCGATCGCGAAGGTCCGGTAGTAGCACGTGCGATAGCCGTTGTAGCTGTGTAGGATATCGAAAAATGCTGGATCGCCAGGGCGCAGCGCCCGGTCGGTATAGACGTGTGGGTGCGGGCTGCAGCGTTCACCCGAGATGGCGTTCACTCCCTCCACGTGCTCCGAGCCGAGGTCATAGAGCACTTTGCTGACCAGCCCCACGCACTCGTTTTCACGAACGCCTGGTCGCATGAAGCGGTACAGTTCCTCATACGCCGAGTCGACCATCATGCAGGCGGTGTTGAGCAAGGTGATTTCATCCTGGGTTTTGATCCTGCGCACGTGATGCATGAGCTGCTGGCAATCGACAACCTTGATTCCTTGGGCCTGCAAGGCAAACAAGACCGGCAGCTCGATCACGTCCACGCCGAGTGGCTCCTTCTCCAGTTTACGCATTTCCAACTCGGTACGGATCTTCCTCGCCACATCCTCCGCCAGACCCGCAGCCGGCGAAATCGCCCCGCGCAACGTGGAGATACCTGCACGCGAGCGCTCACCGAGCCATGGACAATAGATTTGATGGCGGCGCGCAGCCGAGCCAAAATCCCACATGATCGGCTCGTCGTTTTGGGGTAAGAGCGTAAAGCGCATCAGCTTGTCCATCGCCCAAGTGCCGATGTGGGTGGCGGTGATGTAGCGGATATTGGTCATGTCAAAACAGAGCAGCGCGCCCATTTCCGAGCTTTTGAGCGCGCTTTTCACCCGGGCGAGACGCTCTTGGCGGAGCCGGTCTAAGTTGACTCTGGCTTCCCAATCGACTCCCATGAGGCCGAACGTTTTCAGTCCCATGCCATTCCTCCTGAGCTAAAGGTTCAAGC
>Ga0187894_10000497_pt1 | contig 53246 bp, 51 predicted proteins | sample GBC1701081metaG_FD_136650 | JGI IMG/M metagenome (GOLD analysis project Ga0187894, IMG submission 136650) | White microbial mat communities from a lava cave in the Kipuka Kanohina Cave System on the Island of Hawaii, USA - GBC170108-1 metaG ...
CAGGGTGTTCGCCGTGCCGAGGTCGATCGCCAGATCGTTGGAGAAGAGCCCCGCGAGAATGCTGATCAGCATGCGCGCACCCGTGTACTTGACATCCTCAATACGAACGGATCAATCGCGAGATGAAACGTGGTCGGAGTGTAGCATTTTGCGGACGCCGGAAACAAAAGGAAGACTGCTGGGTTTTCCACAACATCCGGGCCGGCACGGGGCCCTGGTCCCGGCTGTCGAGGCACTCGGCGGAAAACCGGCAGCATTCCGATCAGTTAGGCGCGCCATCGAGTCGCCTGCCGCGCCTCGGGGACATTGGCTCGGGCCGGGTCACGTCCGGCTTGACAACGCGGGCGATGGTCACTATACTGCGGCCTGGTTGCAGGTTCACTCGGTTGTCGAAACGCAGCGACTCAAGGAAAGCGCTTCAATTCGAGATCAACGCCGCGAGGACCTCAGGTCCCGCGGCGTTTTCCTTTGTCCTTCACTCCCGAAGGACGCCCCCGCCATGGTGGCGGGGCATCACTGAGGCGCGCACGCCTCAAAGAGAAAGAGGTCGGAGAGATGGCTCAGGGTAGCGTGAAGTGGTTCAACGATGCGAAGGGGTATGGCTTTATCTCCCAGGAGAATGGCGAGGACGTGTTCGTCCATTTCAGCGCCATTCAGGCTCAGGGCTTCAAGAGCCTGACCGAGGGCGATAGGGTCGAATTCGAGGTCAGCAAGGGTCCCAAGGGACTCCAGGCCTCGAACGTGCGCAAGGTCTAGCCAGATCCGAGCCTGTCCGCGGGCCGGATCCCCAGCGGGATCCGGCCCCCGTACACGTCAGCCCGCACCCGTCTCCCCCGCCTTCCCCCGGTGGACTTCTCGGCACAACCACCTTGACAGCCGTAATGGCCGTTGCTAATCTGCTGCCGTTTTTCGGCCATATTGACGTGCCGCTTGATCCGTACGTGAGAGAGATGCGAGTTGAGGGGGTCCACGCGCCGGGAGGACATCGGTCCTTCACGGCGCATTTTTGTTTCCCCCGGTCCTGGGGGCTCCCCGGCCATGGTGGCCCGGGGCATTACGCGGGCGGGCTCACCTCCGCCTAAGGAGAGAGGGCACAGACGTATGGCACAGGGTACGGTCAAGTGGTTCAACGACGCGAAGGGGTACGGCTTCATCCAGGTCGAGGGCGGCGAGGACGTCTTCGTCCACTACAGCGCCATTCAGGCTCAAGGCTTCAAGAGCTTGGCCGAAGGCGACAAGGTGGAGTTCGAGGTGACCAAGGGACCGAAGGGACTTCAGGCGTCGAACGTTCGAAAAGCGATGTAGCGTCGTCGCTGGCCACTTGGCGGCCCGTCGAGAGCACCTCGGCGGGCCGTTTTGCGTTCCGTGCCGGGCAGCCGGGGCGGCCCGCATCCAGAAAAAGAAGCCCCGACGGTACCTGCGGCAGCGATCCTGCCGTGCCGCCCCGCTGGTGAAGGGCGGGACCGTCGGGGCCGGTGGTTCCTGGATCCTCCAGGCCCACCTGCTTACGACTGGGCCTTAGGAGGCGACCACCTCACAGCTCACCGTAGGGGTACACATCGGCTGGATCACCTCCCTTTCCTCGGCGCGGCCCGGCGGAGGGCCCAGGAACCCGCACCTCGCACCGGACGCCGACTCCCGGCCCGAGGCCCGGTCACGCTGTCTCCGGCGGAATTGTCGGAGGGAGCGCCACGAGAGCCTGTGTGAGCTCTGACCGAATTCGCCTTCATCCTACTACAGGAGGGATAGCCGAGCAAAAGATGCTCGCTCGCGGCGCTCTTGACGCGCAAACCGCGAGACTACCGGGAGTCGGAGGAGCGGGCGTTGAGGTATGCGTCCCACTCCCACGGCAGCAACGACTGCTTCTTGGAGTTGCAATCCTTGCACGCGGGCACCGCGTTCGAGCGCACGGAGCGGCCACCGCGGATCAGCGGGACGATGTGATCGAGCGTCAGGGCCCGGGCGCCGACCGACAGACCGCAGTAGTGGCACGTGCCCCTCGAGATGCGGCGCTTCCACCAGGCGCTGCTGCGCAGCTCGCGGGCCCGGGCCTTCTCCCGCTGGAGGTCGGCGTCGTCGACATCCGGAATGAATCGCTCCCGCACTGTCACATGTCCTCTTTGACTGACGAAAGCTGGAGGGACAAATCCTCCCACTCCTTCATGAGCCACGCCACGCGTTCCTCGGTCTCCTTCCGGGATTGTGCGAGGGCGCGGGCGCGCGGGCCATCGCGGTACAGCTCCGGATCCGCCAGACCCGTGGCCATGTCTTCGAGCCGCGTCTCCAGATCGTGGATCTGCGCCTCGACCGCGGAGAGCCGAGTAGCTATCGCCCTGACCTCGCGCGCGAGTCCCTTGCGATCGGGTCGGCTTCGGCGCGACGCTGGTGGGCTCTGCTCTCGGACACGGGGAGGTGCAGGCTGCGGCTCGGGTGCGACCGGGGGTGGGTCGGCAACGACAGGCCCACGGGCGGTCGTCGTATCCACCTTGCGAGCCAGATAGTCGTCGTAGCTTCCGAGGTAGGTCGTCAGCACCCCGCTGTCCACCTCGACGACCTGCGTGGCGATCCGATTGATGAAGTACCGGTCGTGTGAAATGAACACGATCGTCCCGGTGAACGTCGACAGGGCCTCCTCGAGCACCTCCTTTGACGCAAGGTCGAGGTGATTGGTCGGCTCGTCCATGCACAGGAGCGCCGCTGGCCGCACCAGCATCTTGGCGAGGGCGACGCGGGCCTTCTCACCCCCCGAGAGCACCGAGATCCGCTTGTCCACGGCGTCGCCGCTGAAGAGAAACGAGCCCAGAATATTGCGCAGACGCCCGGTTGTCGAGTCCGGATCGGCGACGATCAGCTCCTCGAACACCGTCCGGTTGGGGTCCAGCGCGTCGAGCTGGTGCTGGGCGTAGTAGTGCACCTCGACGTGGGCGCCGAGGACGCGCGTCCCCTGCTCGAACGGCAGCGCTCCCGCGAGGATCTTGAGCAGCGTGGACTTGCCCGCGCCGTTGACGCCAACCAGGGCCACACGCTCGCCGCGCTCGACGGCGAAGTCGACGCCCCGGTACACGACCGTGTCGCCGTACGCCTTGTGGAGGTCGTCGAGGCGGGCAACCACGCGTCCCGTGCGCGGAGGCTGGGGAAACTTGAAGTGGATGCCCCGGGCAGCGGCATCGACCTCGATGCGCTCCACCTTCTCGAGCATCTTGATGCGGCTCTGGACCTGGCGCGCCTTCGTGGCCTGGTAGCGGAAGCGCTCGATGAAGCGCTCGATTTCGGCCACGCGCTTCGCCTGGTTGCGCGCACGCGCCTCGACCAGGGCGTGCCGGGCTTCGCGCTCGACCAGGAAGTGGTCGTAGTCGCCCGGATAGACCGTGACCACGCCACTCGCGAGCTCGGCGATCGCCGTCGCCATCCGATTGAGGAAATAGCGATCGTGCGAGACGAGGACCACAGTGCCCTCGTACGAGGCGAGAAAGCTCTCGAGCCATTGGAGCGACTCGAGGTCCAGATGGTTGGTCGGCTCGTCGAGCAGCAGGAGATCCGGTCGGAGGAGGAGGAGTCGCGCCAGCGCCGCACGCATGCGCCACCCGCCGGAGAACTCCGCGAGCGGACGGTGGAGTTCGTCGGACTTGAACCCCAGCCCACCCAGGATCACCTTGGCCTGGGCCTCGAGCCGGTACCCCCCCAGCGCTTCGAACCGATGCTGCACTTCCCCGTAGGCATCGGTGAGCGCAGGATCTGCGTCCGGCCCGGCCATGCGGGCGGCGAGACGCTCCAACTCGGCCTCCAGGCGCCACACTTCGTCGAAACCGGACAGCGCCTCCGCCAGGACGGTTTCGGCCTCTCCGCCCGCGACCTCCTGGGGCAGATATCCGACGCTTGCGCCGCTATCCAGGTGCACGCGGCCGATATCCGGCTCTTCCGTCCCGGCGAGAATTCGGCAGAGCGTGGTCTTGCCCGCGCCGTTCGGCCCGACGAGACCGATGCGCTCTCCTCTCCGAAGCCGCCAGGAGCAGTCGGTGAGGAGCGTTTGACCCCCGTATCCCTTCGAGACAGCCTCGAGCGCGATCACCCTTTCGAGGTTACCCCATCGTCTGCACGCGCTCGGGCAGGACCTTGTACGTGACGCGTACCTCGCCGGGCTTCCGGTGAGCGTATCGGTCCTGCCCCGTGTACTTCTTGGACAGCGCGTCGATGTGCGCGTCGGCCCCCGTCTCGGTGACTTCGGCAATGCGGCCCTTGACCTGGACGTATCGATAGGGGTTGTCCGGATCCATGATGGCGAGCGCGACGGCCGGATTGCGGCCGAGATTCTTGTCCTTGACCCGACCCCGCGCCGTGTTGAAGCGGATGTGCGTGCCGTCGAAGTCGAACCAGACTGGCGTGACCTGAGGCCCGCCGTCTGCGTTTACGGTCGCGAGCACGGCGAAGGCCTTCTTCTGCAGGAGGTCCCTGAACGATTCAGGTATCGCAGCCATCGAAGATGCTCCTTTCTCAGGCGGTGTCGGGACGCCGCGTCCCCCCGCCCTTCGCTTCGTCGGAGGATGCTGGCCCGGTTTCGGTGAGGGTTCGAGCTCGGGCCTCGGCGAGACCGCGCAGCGCGAGCAGCAGGCGCACCAGGCATTGCTGCACGAGCTGCGCGTCCTGAGCTGTCGGATCGGCCATCCACTCGCGCGCCCACTCGCGCCGCTCGGCCTGAAGGCCAAGTGTCGGAGACAGCGCTCCGAGGCGCAGGAGCAGATCGTCGGGTGGCAGCCCGGCGGCGCGGAGTCGCGCGACGACCGCGCCCCGCACCGCGGCGTTCCACATGCCGGTGAGCGCCTCGATCAGCGCCGCATAGCACGTCGCGTCCGGCCGCTGTTTGAGGTGCTCGACGACCGCGGTCAGGAGGGGGTGAACAGCCGGAGTCCCTTCCTCGTCCACGCCGGCGAGCCCGGCGAAGAGCGGCTCGCGGCCGAGATCGCGGGTGCGATCGAGCAGCGCCACGAGCTCGGCAATGGACACCGGCGGTAATGCGGCGAGTCGATCCAGCAACGGGGCGTCGGATGGCACGGCTCGGCTCAGATGCTCTCGTGCAGGAAGACGATCCTCGGGCGCGATCCTGACCTCATCAATGCCCGCCGGTGCAGCCGGCACATCGGCACCGGGCCCGCAGCTCCGCATAGGGATACTGGCTCTCGTGGCCATCCGTCCAGAGGATGCGCAGTCCTGCGGCCAGTCGCTTGATATCCCGGGGCCAGCTCATCGCCTCGGTCAGCGACACCTGCGCCGCCGTCGCGGTGGCCGGATCGTCGAGTCTCAAGCGGTCGAACGGATAGATGCTCGAATGGCCATCGGCCCACGTGACGCCGAGCGCGTAGCGCCCCACGAGATGGACGTCCTTTGGATCGTTCGGATTGGGCTGACCCAGAATGGGGAGACGCAGGCCCTTGTGCATGGCGACGTCAGAGTGTAGCAGGTTTGACGGCGAGACCCTTGCGCGGGGCTGATCGCTGCCACTCTTGCCCGGCTCGCGGAGGCCCAGTATGGTGGTGGCCGATCCGCGATTGGCTGGCGACCTTCACCGGCCGTCGCGCGGCGGCCGGCCGCGCGAATCCAGGAGGGATCCATGAGCGACGTGGTTCTCGTCGACCGCTCCGACGGAGTGCTGACGCTCACCCTCAATCGACCCGAGGCGCTCAACGCGCTCACCGTCGAGGCGATGGCGCTGCTCGCCGACCGGCTCGAAGGCGCCGCCGCCGATCCCGGCGTTCGGGCCGTGGTCATCACGGGCGCGGGCACCGCGTTCTCGGCGGGGGGCGATATCGGGTTCCTCAAGGAGATCGGCCGAATGGCGCCCGAGCGGGTCCGCGACGTGGTCTACGGCACCTTCCAGCGGGTGCCCCGCCTCATCCGGTCGATGGACAAGCCGGTCATCGCGGCCGTCAATGGCGCGGCCATGGGCGCCGGCTGCGAGATCGCGATCGCCTGCGATTTTCGGATCGCCTCGGACAAGGCGCGCTTTGGCGAGGTCTGGGTCAACATCGGCTGCGTGCCGGCCTTGGGCGGCATGTTCCTCCTGCCCCGGATCATCGGGCTGACGAAGGCCACGGAGTTGATTCTCACTGGAGACATCATCGACGCGCGCGAGGCGCGCCGGATCGGTCTGGTCAACAAGGTCGTGATGCCGCCCGACCTGGCCCCGGCGGCCGAAGAGCTGGCGCTGCGCCTGGCCCACGGCCCGGCGCGGGCCCTCGCTGCCGCGAAGGCCGCCCTCAATCGGGGCCTCACCTCGACCTTCGAACAAGAGCTCGACGCGACCCTGCCCCAGCAGCTCGACTGCTTTGCAGCGCCGGACTTCGCCGAGGGCGTGCAGGCGCTCGCCGATCGGCGGCCGCCGCGGTTCACCGGACGTTGACGCGCCGCCGGCGCTCGCGGATCATTCCTTCCGGATCATTCCTTGAGGTGGAAGGGCACGTCGACCACCACGATGCCCTTCCGGAACAAGAGCGCGCCCTTGATCAGGAGCGCAGTCTGGTTGTGGAGCAGATGCTGCCACCACCGGGCGGGCACGAACTCGGGGATCACGATCGTCACGACGTGATGCTCGCCAAGGGCGAGCAGATGGTTGACGTAGTCGAGGAACGGCGCGAGCAGCGAGCGAAAGGGGGACGTCAACACCACGAGCGGGATCCCGAGTCCCCATTTGCCCCACTTCTCCTCGAGCCGCGCCGTCCGCTCGGGGTCGAGCTCGACGTACACCGCCTTGACGGACGGCGAGAGGGCCTGCGCGTAGCGCAGCGCGGCCGCCACGCCCTTGTGGAGGTCGCCGACGAGCACGAGCACCGTGTGCTCGATCGGCGGCGGCCCGCCATAGTTCTCGAGCGAGAGCTGACGCGCGACGTCGGCGTAGTGGCGGTGCACCATCAGGAATGCGATGACGAGCAGCGGGATCAGCAGCATCACGATCCAGGCGCCGTCCGTGAACTTGGTCACGCCGATGACGAGCAGCACGAGGCCGGTGGTCGTCGCTCCCACGGCATTGAGCCACCACCGCCACCACCAGCCCTCCTCGCGCCGGACGAGCCAGCGGCGGACCATGCTCGACTGGGAGAGGGTGAAGGAGATGAACACGCCGAGCGCGTACAGGGGAACCAGCGCATGCGTGTCCCCGCCGAACGCGATCAGAAGCCCGGCCGCGGTGCCGCCGAGGATGAGGATGCCGTTGGAGAAGACGAGCCGATCGCCCCGCGTGCCGAATTGCCGGGGAATGTAACCGTCACGAGCCAGGAAGTAGGACAGCCGCGGGAAGTCGGCGAAGGAGGTGTTGGCAGCGAGGACCAGGATCAGCATCGTCACCGCCTGGATCTCGTAGTAGAGGAGCCCGCCGCCGAAGATCTGGCGCGCGAGCTGGGACACCACGGTCTCCTCGGGGAGCGGGGTCAGGTGATAGTGGCGCGCCAGAAAGGTGATGCCCATGAAGAGCGTGATGAGGATGAGCGCGAGCCAGCCGAGCACGATGCGCGCGTTCCGGGCCTCGGGCGGCTTGAAGGCGGGCACGCCGTCGGACACCGCCTCCACCCCGGTGAGGGCTGTGCAGCCCTGGGCGAACGCGCGCAAGAGAAAGAACGTCGTGATGGCCTGCTCTCCGGTGGCCGCGCGCGCCGGCGCCGCCGGGAGCTCCCAGCCGAACAGCCAGCGGACGTAGCCGTAGACGAGCATGATCAGGAAGCTGGCGACGAAGAGATACGTCGGCAGGGCGAACAACGCGCCCGACTCCCGGATGCCTCGCAAGTTCGCGGTAGCGATGATCGCGACACAGAGGACGCCCAGCGGCACGCGCAGGTCGTAGAGCGCGGGGAACGCCGACGTGAGCGCCGCCACCCCTGCCGCGACGCTCACCGCGACCGTGAGCACGTAGTCCACGAGCAGGGCGGCGCCCGCGACCAGGCTCGGCAGAGTGCCGAGATTGTCCTTGGTGACGATGTAGGCGCCGCCGCCCTGTGGATAGGCGCGAATCGTCTGGCGATACGAGCTAGCGACGACGGCGATCAGGAGGCAGATCGCGACGCCGATGGGCACGGCGTAGGCCAGCGCGACGGACCCCGCCAGCACGAGGATGAGCAGGATCTCTTCGGTCGCGTACGCGACAGAAGAGAGCGCATCCGAGGCGAACACCGCCAGCGCACTCCGCTTCGACAGGCGCTCGTGACGGGCCTGCGCCGTCGCAAGCGGGCTGCCGACGAACAGCTTCTTGAGCGTGCTGATCTTCACGTCACGGCGTCCTCCGAAGGCCCTACGCTAGATTCGACGAGACGGCCGTGTCAAGCTTGCGGGCAGCGATGGGCGAGCCGACCGCGCGGGCCCTGGGATTGGGATCACTCGTCTTGTGCGTCGCGTGGCGAGTTGCTACGCTGTCGCGAGCCGGCACGCGCGAGACGCCGGCACGTGGGCGGACGCGAGGAGGACGAGGCATGCGCATCCTGATTCCAGACACCGGCGTCCCCGTGACCACCATCTGAACGCACTCCGTCGAACCGTCGGCCTCGTCCAGGGAGTTCTCCTCCCCCGCCCCGCATGACCGATCTCCCCGGCCTGCTCGGTCACTGGGGATACGGCGCTCTGTTCGTCGTCGTCGTGCTCGGCAACGTCGGCGTGCCGCTCCCCGAGGAGACCGTGCTCGCGCTCGCCGGCTACCTGGTGTGGCGAGGCGACATGCGCTTGGCGATCGTCCTCGCCGTCGGGATCACGAGCGCGGTGGCCGGGGACAATCTCGGATACTGGCTTGGACGTCGCTTCGGCCGCACGGCGTTGCCTCGCTACGCCCGCTGGGTGCTCGGACACCCCGAGCGGCTCGCGTCGATGGAGACCTTCGTCGCCCGCCGAGGACCGTTCGCCGTGTTCGTGGCCCGTTTCATTCCGGGCATCCGCTTTATGGCGGGACCACTCGCGGGTGGGCTGGGCATGCGTTTCGGCCCGTTCTTCATGGCGAATGTGCTGGGCGCCGTGGTCTACGTGCCCGTCGCCGTCGGCGCTGGCTACGCCATCGGCTACGGACTCGGCGAGTACGTGGAGCGCCTCCGGCACGTCGTCGGCCAGGTCGAGCGCCTGATCCTTGCTGCCGCGCTCGTGAGCGCGCTCGCGCTGATCGGGTGGCGGGTCGTCCACACCCTTCGGAGGCAGGACAGCCCGTAGAGGAGGGACAGGCGGCCGGACTCGCGTCGGAACGAGCCCGGCCGCTCAACTGGTCAGTGGCTCTTGGCCTCGCCGAAGCCGTCCGATCCCTTCAGGCGCTCCTCCGTGCCGGGGATGAACCGCCGCTCGAGTTCCTGGAAGTGGGCGACGCGCGCCATCACGTGATGGCTCTCCGTCGGATGTCCCGCCTTCATGCGCTCGAGGGTCCACTGCGCCTGCTCCTCGTTCTTCACCAGCTCGTGCATCGCGTTCCACACCGCGAACATCGAGGCGTGCGCGCCGTAGAGCGTGATGAAGATGAACTTGTATCCGAGCTCTCCCAGCTCGCGAAACGTGAGCGGGTTCGGATCCTTGTGCCAACGGAACGAGGAGGAGTAGTTGAAGGACAACGGGAGCCTCGGGTGCGTCTGTCGCATCGCCCGGGCAAACTCGATGGCCGGGCCGCGATCGGCGCTCGACAGCTCGCACCAGACCGAGTCCACGCCCGCGTCGGCGTAGGCGCGTCCACGCCAGATCGCCTCGTCCATGCTCCCGCCTACGGCCCCGTAGGCGTCCGTGCGCGCGATCACCACGAAGTCGCGGTCGAGACGATCGCGCTCGGCCAGCGCGGCCTTGTACTTGCCGAGCGCCTCTTCGCGCGACACGATCGTCTTGCCCGCGATGTGACCGCAGCGCTTCGGGAAGCGCTGATCCTCGATATGGATGCCCGCGACGCCCGTCTTGACGAACTCCTGGACGGTCCGCATCGTGCTGAGCGCGTTGCCATATCCGTCATCGGCATCGGCGATGATCGGCACATCGACCGCGCTCGCGACCATCGACGCCGCCCGGGTCACCTCGGTCATGGTCAGCAACCCCATGTCCGGCCACCCGTTCAGCAGCGCGAGCGAATAACCGCTCAGGTAGATCGACTTCATCCCCGCGCTCTCGGCGATCTGAGCGTCGAGCGGCGAGTAGATGCCGCCGGTGAACAAATAGGGTTCGTCCTGCAGCAGTTGCCGAAAGCGTCTGCCTTTCGATTCCACGAGAACACCTCCTTGGGAGTGGCGTGAGCGGGACTAGGACAGCGCCGGGTGCACTGCGATGGCGCACCAGCGGCAGTAGGTGCGGCTGTCGATCTCGAGGACGCAGCTCGGGCAGCCAGCCGTCCCGCATTCCTGACACGGGGCGATCCTGGATGGCCCCGCGTGGAGCATGCTGCATTCGCACGTGGTCATGGTGTGTGGTCTCCTGGCGAAGCTAGAGCAGATCGGACGCTCGATGGGTCGACGCCCGGGCTGGGCCGACTGGCGCCGCCCAGGGCAGTTCGAGCAAGGCCTCAGCGCACCGAGAGCAGTAGTTTGCCGACTCGAGCTGATAGGAGCAGACGGGGCAGCACGCCGCACCGCATTCGATGCAACCGAGTTGATCGAAGGAGAATCGGAACTCCGTGCCGCAGCGACATCTCGCTTCCATGTGCGCTCCTCCTTGAGCAAGGATGATCCTGGGAAGAGCAAGAAGCGGTCCAGGCGGTGAGACGGGACGTATCTACTTGACTATTTTATCTTACCGTATTTTAAGGAAATTATGTTAGTGAGACATAAGAGTCTCATATTCCATGGGCTATCTCGTCAGTATGTAGCGTAAATATTTAATATATCTGCCTTATATCCAATTTTAGCGATTGAGTCTGTATTGACTCATCTATGAGATCTCAGTGACTCAGGTGAAATCTTTTCTGTTTATTGTATACTTGGATAACAGACGGTGGAAATTTCTCCTAGTCACCCCTGACTTCTGGGATGCGAGCGAGATGTTGCCCTTCGCCTCCGAGAGGAACCGGCGTACCGCCTCTCGTTCGAACAGGGCAATCACCCGTGCCTTTCCGCGATGGAAGCTCTCGTCTGTCGTCACGGGGATCGCACTGGATTCCTGCGAGTGGAAGGGGAGATGGTGGACCTCTACTTGCCGGCCCGGAGCCAGGACGACGGCCCGCTCGATGCTGTTCTCGAGCTCCCGCAAGTTGCCCGGCCACGGATACCGCTTCATCAGGTCGAGCGCCTCGGGCGAGAACCGATCCACTTTCTTGTTCACCTTGGCCTCCGCCTTGCGGAGGAAGTGGTGCGCGAGAACGGGAACGTCCTCAGAGCGTTCCCGGAGCGGCGGCAACGTGATCGTGAAGGTGTTGAACCGGTAGAACAAGTCCTGGCGAAAGTCTCCCGAGACGAGAGCCCGCTCGAGGTCGCGGTTCGTGGCCGCGATCACGCGGACGCGCACACGGCGCGTCACGACGTCCCCGACCGGCTTGCTCTCCCCGGCCTGGAGCACCCGCAGGAGCTTGCCTTGCATCTCGACCGGCATGTCGCCGATCTCGTCGAGAAAGATCGATCCGCCGTCGGCCTTCTCGAACAGGCCCACCTTGTCGGCGACAGCTCCCGTGAACGCGCCTCGCTTGTGACCGAACAGCTCGGATTCCATCAGGGTGGGGGTCAGCGCCGTGCAATTGACGGTGATGAGGGGCTTGTCGCGCAGGTGCGAATAGCGATGGATGGCCCGCGCCACGAGCTCCTTGCCGGTCCCCGACTCGCCGCGGATCAACACCGTCGTCGGCGTCGGCGCGACGCGGGCGATCTGCTCGGCGATCTCCTTCATCTTCGGGTTCTGCCCGAGGATGAAGTCGCCTTCCGCCTGGGCCTGCAGCTCCCGCAGCATGAGGGAATATCGGTCCTCCAGCTCCTCGGACCGCTTGCGCTCGGCCAGGAGGTCCCACATGAACTTGGCGCTTGCCCCGCCCATGACCTCGGCATGAGGCGCCTTGGCCTCCAGGATCGCGCGCTGCACCTCGGCATTGCCGGTGACGTCGATGATCAGGTCGAGCCGCGGATCAGTGACGAGCGTCCGCATGTCGGTGGCCACGGGGATGTCGAGGCGGCGCGCCAGCTCGAGACCGGGCGACCATGGATTCACGTCTGCGATCCCCAGGATCGAGACGGTGGGATCGCCGCGGAACATCTCGAGCAGGGCGAGGCCTCCCTTCCCCGCTCCGATGATGACGACTTTGGTCATGGCGCGCGTTGACCGCTCGACTCGCGGGGCGCCGAGGTCAGAAGGGCTGCGGCTCCCGCCGGGCGAGCCGCTCGAAGGACGCGTACTCGGGAATGAACGTCACCTGTACCTTGCCGGTGGGGCCATTGCGCTGCTTGCCAATGATCACGTCGGCGACTCGCTCGCCGTCCTCGGATTGCAGGCCGTATCGCTCCGGACGGTAGAGGAACAAGATGACGTCGGCGTCCTGCTCGAGCGCGCCCGATTCGCGCAAGTCGGACAGCTGCGGCTCCTTGCGCTCGCGCGTCTCGACTGCGCGCGAGAGCTGGGACAGCGCCACCACGGGCACGTTCAGCTCCTTGGCCAGCGCCTTGAGGGAGCGCGAGATCTCGGAGATCTCCTGTTGCCGGTTCTCATGCTGCCGGCCCCGCATCAGCTGGAGGTAGTCGATCACGACGAGATCGAGGCCGTGCTCGGCCATCATCCGCCGGGCTTTGGCCCGCGCCTCGAGAACGGTGAGCGCGGGAGAATCGTCGATGTAGATTGGCGCCTCGGCGAGCCGACCCGCGGCGTTCGTCATGCGCGTCCAGTCGCGCGGGTCGAGGTAGCCGGTCCGTACCTTGTGGGAGTCGACCTTCGCCTCCGCGCATAGGAGACGCTGGACGAGCTGCTCCTTCGACATCTCGAGGCTCAGGACGAGCACGCGCTTCCGGTTCTCCACCGCGGCGTGCTTGGCGACATTGAGCGCGAAGGCCGTCTTGCCCATCGACGGGCGCCCCGCGATGATGATGAAGTCGCTCGGCTGGAATCCCGAGGTCATCCGGTCGAGGTCGTCGAAGCCGCTGGCGAGCCCGGTAATGTGCTCCTTGCGGTCGTAGAGGCGCTCGATGTGCTCGAAGGTGTCCTTCAGGATCGCCCGGACAGGCACAGCCGATCCCTGCATGCGGCGATCCGAGATCTGGAAGATGAGCCGCTCGGCCTCGTCGAGCAGCTTGTCCACCTCCTCGCGGGCCTCGTAGCTCTGTCCGATGATCTCCGTGGCGATCCGGATGAGCTCGCGGAGCACGGCCTTCTCGCGGACGATGCCGCCATAGGACAGGAGGTGGGCCGCAGTCGCCGCCTCCTCCACCATGGCGGCGAGAGCGGCGGGGCCGCCGACATCCTCCAATTCGGTCCGCCGGCGCAGCTCCTCCGACACCGTCAGGAGATCGACGGGCTCGTTCCGCTCGAACAGCCCGATCATGGCGTGGAAGATCTTGCGGTGCCCTTCCTTGTAGAAGTCCGGGGCCCTCAACAGCTCGATGGCCTTCGGCAGGCTCTCGCGCTCGAGGAGGATGGCCCCCAGCACCGCCCGCTCGGCCTCGAGGCTGTGCGGCGGGATCTTCGACGTCAGCAGATCGTTCAGCGTGGCCACGTTCGGCCGAGGAGGGAGGCGCGACCTACTCCCGAGAGACCGAGACCTTGAGCTGGGCGGTCACCTCTGGATGTAGGCGAATGGGCACGCTGAACTCGCCGAGCGTCTTGATGGGCTCGTCCAACCCGATGCGCCGGCGCTCGACCTCGACCCCGCTCTGGCTCAGGAACGCGGCTACGTCGGCACGGCCCACCGAGCCGAACAGCCGTCCCTCGTCCGAGGCTTGACGCACCTGGGTGAAGTGCAAGCCGTCGATGAGCTGCGCCTGGCTGGCCGCATCCGCCTTCAGCTTGTTGGCCCGGCTCTCCTGCCGCGCCTTGATGCCTTCGAGATTCTTCAGATTCGCCGGGCTCGCGTGGAGGGCGAGCTTCTGCGGCAGAAGGTAGTTCCGCGCGTAGCCGTCCGCCACGTCGCGGACGTCGCCGCGCCGGCCGAGGGCCGGAACATCGTCGAGCAGGATGATCTTCATCGGACGGCTCCGTCGCGGCTCACTCGGACGTCTGCGCGAGCAAGGCGACGGTCCGCGCGCGTCGAACGGCCCGCGTGAGCTGGCGCTGATGCCGCGCGCAGCTGCCGGAGATGCGCCGGGGCGTGATCTTGCCGCGCTCGGAGACGAACCCCTTCAGCCGCCGCACGTCCTTGTAGTCGATCAGGCTCAGCTTGTCCATACAGAACTTGCAGACCTTGCGCCGACCGAATCGGCGCCGCTTCACGGGCTTGCCTGCTGGTGGAATGGCCCTCTCCTCCTCGGGTTGGTTCGATCGGGGTTGGTTCGATCGGGGTTGGTTCGGTGGGCTCGGCGTCGATGCCGGCTACTGAGCCCCACGCATCAGACTAACGTCCAACGGTGGGGCTTCACGAGGCCATTGCCGTGAGCGCATTCTGCGAGAGTCACTAGAAGGGAACCTCGTCGTCCGCCTCGCCATGCGCCTCGCCGACGTCGGGCACCGCGGCCGGCGCCGTCGCCTTGCCACGTCCCATGAACTGCACGCGCTCGGCGACCACCTCGACGACGTTGCGCTTCTGGCCGTCCTTGGTCTCCCAGTCTCTCGTCTGCAGGCGCCCCTCGACCATCACGGGGCTGCCCTTGTCCAGGTACTCGCCACAGGTCTCCGCCTGCTTGCCCCACACGACCACGGTGAGAAAGCACGTCTCGTCCCGCTTCTCCCCGGTCTGCGTCGTGTAGTTGCGGTTCACCGCCAGCCGCAGGTCGGCCACCGCGGTCCCGCTCGGCGTGTAGCGAAGCTCCGGGGCGCGAGTCAGGTTTCCGATGAGGAACACCTTGTTCAAGCTCGCCATCAGACAACCTCCTCCGCGACCGCCTCCTGCGGCGCTGCTTTCGGGGTCGAGCGGACCCGCTTCTTTGGTGGGACGCGGGTCGTCAGGAACCGCAGCACCTGCTCGTTCAACCCGAGCTGCCGCTCGAACTCCTTGATGACGGCCGGGACTGCCGCGCACTCGATGACCGCATACGTGCCTTCGCGCTGCTTGCGAATGTCGTAGGCGAGCCGGCGCTTGCCCCAGCTCTCGGCCTTGCTCACGTCACCCCCCAACGACTTCAGGTTCTCCTGGATCTTGACGAGCAAGAGCGCGACCTCCTCGTCCGTCGGCCGTGGATCGAAGATCACAAGAATCTCGTACGGGTACAGGGCACTCACCTCCTCGTGAATGACCGGGACGGACCCGGTCGGAACGAACGTTTGGGTACTGGTCGACTCGAAGCACCTACGCTACCAAACGCCTACCCGATTGTCCAAGGCAACCAGCCCGTGTCAGACAGTAGGAGAACAGGAGGAGCCCGTCAAGACGTGGACGAAACAGCACAGCCCCTGCCCGGCGGGCAGGGGCTGTGCCAGTCGACGGTCGGACCCGTCTGCGGCCTAGTACATGTCTCCGTGCGGCATCGGCGGCGCCGCGGCCGGCTTGTCCTCCGGCAGGTCGGTGATGAGCGCCTCCGTGGTGAGCAGGAGCGACGCCACCGACGCGGCGTTCTGCAGCGCCACGCGCTCGACCTTGGTGGGGTCGATGATGCCGGACTGGATCATGTCGACGAACTCGAGCGACTCGGCGTCGAAGCCCCGGGTCGCGACCTTCTCGGCCTTGACCTTCTCGACGATCACGCTGCCTTCGAGGCCCGCGTTCTCGACGATGTTGCGGATCGGCTCCTCCAGCGCGCGCTTGACGATGTTGGCGCCGACTCTCTCGTCGCCGTCAACCTTCAGGCCCTCGATGGTGCTGGACGCGCGCAGCAGGGCCACACCGCCGCCCGGCACGATGCCTTCCTCGACGGCCGCGCGCGTGGCGTTCAGGGCATCTTCGACGCGCGCCTTCTTCTCCTTCATCGCCGTCTCGGTGGCCGCGCCAACCTTGATCACGGCGACGCCGCCCGCCAGCTTGGCGAGCCGCTCCTGGAGCTTCTCCCGGTCGTAGTCCGAGGTGGTCTCGTCGATCTGCGCCCGGATCTGCTTGATGCGGCCTTCGATGGCGGCCGTCTTCCCGGCGCCCTCGACGATGGTCGAGTTGTCCTTGTCCACGACCACCTTCTTCGCCTTGCCGAGGTCCTCGAGCTTGATGTTCTCGAGCTTGATGCCAAGATCCTCGGTGATGGCCTTGCCGCCCGTCAGGATCGCGATGTCCTCGAGCATGGCCTTCCTGCGATCGCCGAAGCCGGGCGCCTTCACCGCGGAGCAATGCAGGGTCCCGCGCAGCTTGTTGACGACCAGGGTGGCGAGCGCCTCGCCCTCGACGTCCTCGGCGATGACCAGGAACGGCTTGCCCGCACGGGCCACCTGCTCGAGCAGCGGGAGCATGTCCTTCATCACGCTGATCTTCTTCTCGTGGATCAGGACGATCGCGTCCTCGAGCACGCACTCCATCCGCTCGGCGTCCGTCACGAAGTACGGCGAGAGATACCCGCGGTCGAACTGCATGCCTTCGACCACGTCGAGGACCGTCTCGGCGGACTTGGACTCCTCCACCGTGATGACGCCGTCCTTGCCCACCTTCTCCATGGCCTCGGCGATCAGGTTGCCGATCGTCTTGTCGTTGTTGGAGGCGATGCTGGCGACCTGGGCGATTTCCTTCTTGTCCTTGGTCGACTTGGACATCTTCTTCAGCTCTTCGACCACGACGTCGACGGCCTTGTCGATGCCCCGCTTGAGGCCCATCGGGTTGGCGCCCGCCGTCACGTTCTTCAATCCTTCGCGGACGATGGCCTGGGCCAGGACCGTCGCCGTCGTCGTCCCGTCACCCGCGATGTCGGAGGTCTTGGAGGCGACCTCCTTCAGCATCTGGGCGCCCATGTCCTCGTAGTTGTCCTTGAGCTCGACCTCCTTGGCGACCGTCACGCCGTCCTTGGTGATCGTCGGGCTTCCGAACTTCTTGTCGATGACTACGTTGCGGCCCTTGGGGCCCATGGTGGCCTTCACGGCCGCCGCGAGGATGTTCACTCCGCGCAGCAGGGCGGCGCGTCCCTCGTCACTGAACATCACCTGCTTGGGCATGCTCGTCCTCCTCCTCGATCGTTGATGGATTGGACCGGCGTCGATCCGGTCGGGTTGGCTTCCGTGGATACAGGGCGGTGTCGACCCGCCGCCTGGACGCTACTCGATGATGCCCAGCACGTCCTCTTCGCGCAGGATCAGGTACTCCTCGTCCTCGACCTTGACCTCGGAGCCGGAGTACTTGCCGAAGAGGATCTTGTCGCCGGCCTTGACGTCCAGCGGAATCTTCTTGCCGTCCTCCCCAACCTTGCCGTTGCCCACCGCGATGACCTTGCCCTCCTGGGGCTTTTCCTTGGCGGTGTCGGGGATGATGATGCCGCCCTTTTTCACCTCCTGCTCCTCCATGCGCTTGACGAGGATCCGATCGTGCAGCGGACGAATCTTCATGGTCGACTCCCCTCCCGATAGTAAGATGTTGACCCTGGCGGCCGGCCCGAAGCGGGACGGCCTTAGCACTCACCGAAGTCGACTGCTAATATAGCGGCGGTTCCGGGTCATGTCAAACGCCAAAATAGCTCAGTGCATCAGATATTTGACAGGCTTACTCCATGGCTGACACTCCGTCCATCCTCATTTCGAGGATGCTTCCGGAGGAGACGATCCGGCGGGCGAAGGAGCGGGTACGCGTGGACGTCCACGTTGGGGCCTCTCCGCTCTCTCGATCGGATCTCGTGGCTCGCCTCCAGGGCCGCCAGGGCCTCGTGTGTCTGATCACCGACACCATCGATGACCAGACGCTAGGCGTTTGCCCCGCGCTGAAGGTCGTCGCCAACGTCGCCGTCGGCTTCAATAACATCGACGTCGCAGCCGCCACGCGTCGTGGGGTGGTGGTGACGAATACCCCGGACGTGCTGACCGATACGACGGCGGATTTTGCCTGGGCCCTGCTCATGGCGGCGGCCCGACGCGTGGTGGAAGCGGACCGCTACGTCCGAGATGGCCGGTTCACCCAATGGGAGTACATGGTGCTGCTCGGGGGCGACGTCTACGGCAAGACGCTCGGGATCGTCGGCTTCGGGCGAATCGGCCGCGCGGTCGCCCGACGGGCGACCGGCTTCGGCATGCGCACCCTCTATCAGGATGCGATCCGGGCGGATGCGGCGACCGAGCAATCGCTCGCGGCGACTCGTGTCGACCTGCCGACGCTTCTCCGCGAGTCCGATTTCGTGTCGATCCACACCCCCCTCGGGCCAGACACCCGCCACCTCGTCAACGGGGAGGCACTCCGAGCCATGAAGAGGACGGCCTACCTCATCAACGCGGCCCGCGGACCCGTGGTCGACGAGGGCGCGCTCGTCCAGGCGCTTCGAGAAGGGTGGATTGCCGGCGCGGGCCTCGACGTCTTCGAGGATGAGCCCACCGTGCATCCCGGCCTGCTCGGCCTCGCCAACGTGGTGCTGGCGCCGCACATCGGAAGCGGCTCTCACGAGACCCGGCTCAGCATGGCGAATCTGGCCGTGGACAACTGCCTGGCCGTGCTCGAGGGCAAGCGCCCGCCGACCCCCGTGAATCCCGAGGTGATCGGCGCGATGGGGAAGTGACGCGCCGGACATCGTGGATCTCCTCGTCCTCGATCGCATCACCAAGCGTTTCGCCCCCGAGCAGGCGCCAGCCGTCGACGCGCTGTCGCTCACGGTGATCCAGGGGGAAGTCCTCGCCTTGCTCGGCCCCTCCGGCTGCGGCAAGACGACGACGCTCCGGATCGTTGCGGGCTTCGAGATGCCCGACGCGGGGACGCTGGCGATCCGGGGCTCGATCATGACGGGGCCAGGTCGCCGTGTGCCGCCCGAGGATCGGGGGGTCGGCATCGTGTTCCAGGACTACGCGCTGTTTCCGCACCTCCGCGTGGGTGAGAACGTCGCGTTCGGTCTTCGGCAGCTCGACCGAGGCGCCCGGCGAGCCCGCGTCGCCCAGATCCTCGAGATGGTGGGGTTGTCGGACCTGACGAACCGCTATCCTCACGAGCTCTCGGGCGGGCAGCAGCAACGGGTCGCGGTGGCGCGTGCCCTCGCGCCGGCGCCGGCGCTGATGTTGCTCGACGAACCGTTTTCGAACCTCGACGCCGATCTCCGGTCCCAGATGCGCGACGAGGTCGAGCGGATCCTCCGGACCACGGGCACGACCGCCGTCTTCGTCACTCATGATCAGGAGGAGGCGTTCACGCTCGCCGATCGCGTCGGCGTGATGAACCGAGGACGGATCGAGCAGCTCGCCTCTCCCGAGGACGTCTATCACCATCCGGCGACCCAGTTCGTCGCCGAGTTCGTCGGCGCGGCGGACTTCCTGCCGGGCCTCGTGACGACAGACGGCATCGTCACCGAGGTCGGGGTCTTCGGCAACATCGATCGACTCGAGGTCGGTGCGCGCGTCGAAGTCATGATCCGCCCCGACGACATCACCTTCGCCTCGGATCGCGACGGAACGGGAACGATCACCCGCCGCTATTTCCGAGGCTCGGAGACGCTCTACTGCATCCGGTTGGCCTCCGGACGCCGTGTCCACTCCTCGCAGCCCTCGTCGTCGGCGATCTCGACCGGGACGCGGGTCCGGGCGGAAGCCCACGTGCTCCACGTCGTCGCCTTCCCGGCGTCGGACAGAGGGATGGGGCGCTAGCGAGCGATCCCCGGGCGCCTGGAGCCCGCAGGGGCCCGAGCTACGTCAGCTTCGCGAGGCGGCGAGTCAGGCGATCGAGGCGGTGGGCGAGAGCGGCGAGGACGACGTCCGAAGCATGCGCGCCGCGGGCCACGCCAAGCGCTCGCTCGACAATCGCCCGCGCCGTCGCGAGATCCCGGCGCCGATGCTCGTGCACCTTGGCGATCTCTTCCCAGGGGCGATGGTCGAAGCGGTCGGCGCCGATCGCCGCCTCCCAGAGCGCGCGAGCTTCCTCCCATCGGGTGCGCCGCTTCTCCGCCGCGGCGAGCCGAAGCAGCAGTCGCTCTCGACCGGGGCTCGGCAATCCGCACTCGAGCGCCATGCGGTAGCAGGCGAGGCTTCGCTCGGCGTCGACCGCCTCCCACATCCGTCCGAGGCCCGCGAGCTCCTCGGGGTGGAGATCGGGCACCGGGGCGCGCGCCACGGCGCCAGCGATCCAGCTCGTGAGGGCGGCCAGCGAGAGGACGTCGTGGCGATTGTGGTCGAAGACCCGGGCGAGCTGCCCCGGGTGCTTTCGGCGAAGATAGTCGAAATACACCGACGGAATGAGCGCGCCCGGCACGTCATCGTCGCGCGCAAAGCCGAGGACGTGCCGCTCGACGGTCCCGAGACGGCAATCGGTGAGCCGCGCGCTCCAGAGCCGGCGCGCTGGCCCGAGCAAGTCGAGGTGGAACGCCTCGGCCGGGAAACGCCGACGGGCGAGCACGAAACGCGTCTCGAGGAGCGGCAGGTCGAACCCGCTCCCGTTGTAGGTGACCAGCCCGTCGAATCGGCGGAACAGGGCATCGAGGGCACTGAGCAGCGCGGGTTCCTCGTCGAGGTCGCGCATGAAGTACTGCCGGACCTCGAAGGCCTCGCCGTCGAAGAACCCGGCCCCCACCAGGAACGCATAGGTCCCGGTGCCCCCGGCGAGCCCGGTGGTCTCCGTATCGAGATAGAGCAGCCGATCGCCGGCAGGAGGAGTGGCGCCGGCCCGGGCGAGCGGCTGCATGTGCTCGCGCCCAACCTTGGCCCCGCCCAGGAACTGCGCGCCGTGCCGGTGCCCGAGATCGAAGCGCCGTCGCACGACGAACACGCCTCCGCCCTCCGTCGGTTCCACCGTACCGTCGAGCACGTCCTCGAGCGCGGCGCGGCGCGGTGCCGGATCGCGGCGCCGGGTCTTCTCCTCGATCCGGCGAATGACGCGACCGAGGTCGGTGAGCGAGAGGTCAGTGGCCACGGACGGGAGATGGATCAGCGGCGGGACACGAGCCGTCGGAGGAGCGCGAGCGCCATCGGCTTGGCGCGTCGTCCCACCTCGTTCACTGGACCTGTACACGAGGGACAGCCGGTCCGGCACGCGCAGCGCTCGAGCGTCTCGCGTCCGAGCGCCAGGAGCTCGGGCAGGACCTCGAAGATTCGCTCGGCGAGCCCGATCCCGCCCGGGTGATTGTCGTAGAGATAGATCGTCGGCGTGAACGCCGCGGCGTCCTTGAGCCGGGCCCGCGCCGACTCGCGGGTCACGACCACGCCCGCCTCCGACGGCGATCCGTCGCCGAGCCACGAACCGAGATCCCGCGCATCGCTCAGCAGGAACATGGGCGCGAGCTGATGCAGCAGATGGGTCAACGCGCGCAGGCCGTCGAGCAGCTCGTCGCGGCTCGACGACAATTCGGCCAGCAACCGCGGGTCCGGGGCGAGCCACACGCCAGTGGTCTGCATCTCCTGCTGCGGCAGCTCGACCTCCCCGGAGCCCACGTTCTCGAGCGTACCCATCTTGATCTTCTTGAACCCGACCACCTTCTCCGCGACGAGTACTTCTCCCTGCTCGGCCGCGAGACCCGGCGTGTCCTGGCGCGCGAGGTGCTGGAGGATCCACACGCCCTTGGCGCTGATGGCGTCGGTGAAGTAGTCGACGGCCACGCGCTTGACGTACGCGACCTTTTCCTCGTCTTCCCGGTACCGGAGCTCCTGCACCTCGAACGGGTCGCCCTCGACCATGTAGATGGCCTTGGGGTAGATCATGGCGAACGCGCTCTTCCAGTCCACCTCGGCGATGATCTGCCGGCGCTTGACCTGCTTGGCATCCTGGGCCGTCGTGTCGATCACCACGAAATTGTCCGAGGTGACGGCGCGGAGCGAGAGGTGGTCGGCGGGATACGTCTCGGACGTCCAGTGGAACCGATCGCCCGCCCGGTGCAGCAACCCTTCCTGCTCGAGCGCCTGAAGATGCGGCCCGACGTCGCCGCCGAACGTCTCGCCGGCGCCGAATGGCAGCTCGAACGCCCCGCACTTCAAGTGATTGACGAGGATGAACGGATTCTCCGGGTTGATCCGGGCGTGTTCGGGCGGCGCCCCGAACAGGTAGTCCGGATGGGCCGCCAGATATTGGTCCATCGGCGAGCTGGTCGCCACCATCACGGCGAGCGATTGGCCGCTGCGACGCCCGGCGCGCCCGGCCTGCTGCCACATCGACGCGATCGTGCCCGGATAGCCGGCGAGGACGGCGACGTCGAGATGGCCGATGTCGATGCCGAGCTCGAGCGCGCTCGTCGTCACGACGCCCTTCACCTCTCCCGACCGCAGCCCGTGCTCCACCTCGCGCCGCCGGAGCGGCAGGTAGCCGCCACGGTAGCCGCGCACCATGCCCGAGTCGCCCGTCTTGTCCTCGACGCTCTTCTTGATCGTCGACAGCAGCACCTCGGTGGCGAGCCGGCTCTGCGCGAAGACGATGGTGGGAATCGCCTGCTTGAGGAAGCGCGTGGCCAGCCTGGCAGCCTCGCCGAGGTACGGGGCCCGGATGCCCAGCTCGGGATTCACCACCGGCGGGTTGTAGCACAGGAAGATCTTCTCCCCGGTCGGGGCGCCGCTGTCGCCGATTTCCGAGACCGTCTCGCCGGTCAAGCGCTCGGCCAGCTCGCGCGGGTTCGCGATGGTGGCGGACGCCGTGATGAACTGCGGCGCGCTGCCGTAGTGTCGGCAAATGCGCTTGAGGCGCCGGAGGACGTTCGCGAGGTGGCTGCCGAAGACTCCCCGATAGGCGTGCAGCTCGTCCATCACCACGTACCGCAAGTTCTGGAAGAGGTTCACCCACTTGGTGTGATGCGGCAGGATCCCCGAGTGCAGCATGTCCGGGTTAGTCAGCACCAGGTTGGCCCTGGCGCGCACCGAGCGACGCGCGTCCTGCGGGGTATCGCCGTCATACGTGAACATCCGCATGTCCGGCAGCCGCTTGGCCAGTTCATCGAGCTCGGCCAGCTGATCGTGCGCCAGCGCCTTCGTCGGGAACAGATAGAGCACCCGCGTCTCCGGCTGCTGGACGAGCGCCTGCAGCACGGGGAGGTTGTAGCAGAGCGTCTTCCCCGACGCGGTCGGCGTCACGACGACGAGGTGCTCGCCCTTGGCGGCGAGTTCGAACGCGCGAGCCTGATGCGAGTAGAGCTGCTGGATCCCGCGGGCATTGAGGGCGTCCACGATGCGGGGATCGAGGGTGGACGGAAACGGCGCAAAGACGGGGGGGCGGGCGTCGAAGTGCCGAAGGGCTGTGATCTGGGGACCGGTCTCGAGCGACGTCAAGAGCTCGTCGAGGAGCTCCGGCAAAGGCATGGCTCATCCTATGTTTAGTGGCCATGGTTGTCAACGTTCTGGCGTCGTGTAAGGGTGTGTGAATGATCGCGCTCCGGCTCCTGCCGCCCCTTGCCTGGACGGCGCTGATCGCATGGTTCTCGGGCGAGACGTGGGGGGCGCCCGGCACCAACTTCCTCATTCCGTGGCTCGGGGTGCTCTGGCCCTGGGCCGATCCCGATCAGCTCCGCGGGGCCATCTGGATCATCCGCAAGGCCGCCCACGTGACGGAGTACGCGGTGCTCGGCGCACTCTGGTCCTGGGCGCTTGCGCGACTTCCGTCCGGTCGCCTCCCTCTCGCCCTCGGTCTCGCGGTGATCACCGCCGGGCTCGACGAGATCCACCAGGCCACCACGCTGACCCGGACCGGCAGCGTCCTGGATGTCCTGCTCGACGTCACCGGGGCGAGCGCGGCCCTCGCCGTGCTGGCCTGGGGCGCGTCCGCGATCGACCGCGTCACCGGGCTGATCCTGTGGACAGCCGCGGTCGGTGGAACCGTACTGATCGCGCTCAACTGGACGCTGGCCGCGTCATCCTCGTGGCTGTGGGTCAGCGTCCCCGTGTCCTGGATCGCCCTGCTGCTGTGGCGCCGGCGGCTGAGCCGAACGTGAGCGAACTTCCGGGCTGGCGGCGAAGCGATCTCCCGCACGCCCCGCAGTTCACGCTCGGCAACGCGGTCCGCGTGATCGGCCCTGGCACGATCCTCCTCGGCATGTCGCTGGGTGCCGGCGACTGGCTCCTGGGGCCCGCGGTCACCGTCGCGGGAGCGGTGGCGCTCACGCGCGCCGAACCGCTTGCCCTCGTCGTGATCGGCGCCAATCTCGCCGCGGTCAATCTCGCCGTCATCGCCTTCCACACGCTCTCGGTGAACCGCACCCTGCTGCCCCGCGAATTGCGGCCGCCGCTGTGGAGGCAGACGGCGCTCGGCGTGTGTGGTCTCTTCTTTGCCTGCCTCGCGTGGGCCGCCCTCGGCGATCCCACGCGGTTCCTCGCGCTGCTCGGCTGGTGAGCCCGTCGGGGCTCAGACCTTGAGGCGAGGGTCGAGGGTGTCGCGCAGCCCGTCGCCGAAGAGATTGATCCCGAGCACGGTGACCAGGATCGCGAGGCCAGGAAACGTCGCGAGCCACCACGCGGTCGAAAGGTACACGCGCCCATCGGCGAGCATGCCGCCCCACGTCGGCGTCGGTGGCTGGACACCGAGCCCGAGAAAGGACAGGGCCGACTCGATGACGATGACCCTGGCCATGTCGAGCGTCGCGACGACGAGCCACGGCGTGAACGTGTTGGGCAGCACGTGGCGGGCCAGGATGCGGCCGTCGCGGCTCCCCAGCGCGACGGCCGCCTGCACGTACTCGCGCTCGCGCACCGAGAGCACCTCGCCGCGCACCACTCGCGCGTAGACGACCCAGGACGACACGCCGATGACGATGATGATGTTCCTCAAGCTCGGACCCAGCACGCCGATCACGGCGATCGCGAGCAGGATGAACGGGAAGGCGAGCTGGACGTCCGCGAGCCGCATCAGGAAGTCGTCGAGGCGCCCGCCGAAGTACCCTGCCGTGAGGCCGATGATCATCCCGAGCACGCCGGAGATGGCGACCGCCGCCAGCCCGACGACCAGCGCGATCCGCGAGCCATAGATAATGCGCGCGAGGATGTCGCGGCCGAGGTGATCGGTGCCCAGGAGGTGAACGCGCCCCTGGGGGTCCTGCCAGCCGGGTTCCCTGAGCCGCTGGCTGATGTCCTGGGCGAGCGGATCGAACGGCGAGATCATCGGCGCGAAGATCGCAGTCAGCGCCACCACCAGGACCACGGCCATCCCGAACAGCGCCGTGCGCCGGCGCACGAGGCGCGAGAGCAGCAGGAGCCACTCGCGTTCCTGCGAGGGCCGCGCGGGCGCCAGGACGACGGCCTCGGTCGCCACCGATTGCGGCGTGCTCACCGGGGCCATCTCCCGCCCCGAGCCGTTCCCTCGGGGCTCATCGGAACCGGATCCGGGGGTCGAGATACGTGTACAGCACGTCGACCACGAAGTTGACGATCACGAACGTGCTCGCGAGCAGGAACACCGCGGCCTGCACGACGGGGTAGTCGCGATTGAAGATCGCCTGGACGGACAGGCGGCCGACGCCGGGCCAGGCAAAGATCGTCTCGGTGATCACCGACCCGCCGAGCAGCGTACCGAGCTCGATGCCCACGATGGTGACGATCGGAATCGAGGCGTTCTTGAGCGCGTGCTTCCAGACCACGGGCGGCTCGCTCACGCCCTTGGCGCGCGCGGTGCGAATGTAGTCCTGCCCGAGGACCTCGAGCATGCCCGACCGGGTGAGGCGTGTGATGCGGGCTGTCGTGAAGAGGCCGAGCGTGACGGCGGGCAGGACCAGGTGGTCGAGGTCGCCCCGACCCGAGGAGGGCAACCAGTTGAGCCGGACGGAGAACACCAGGATCAGCATGATGCCGAGCCAGAAGGTCGGCATCGCCTGCCCGAGCAGCGCGAGCACGGTCGACACGTAGTCCACCGACGTGTTGCGGCGCACCGCGGAGATGATGCCCGCGGGGATCGCGAGACAGAGGGCGATGAGGAGCCCAGCGCCCGCCAGCTCGAACGTGGCCGGCAGGCGCTCCAGCACGAGGTGCATGGCCGGCTCTCCGTGGCGCAGCGACTCTCCAAAATCCCCCCGGAGTGCCCCTTTGAGGAAGCGCACGTACTGCACGGCCACGGGATCGTTGAAGCCCATCGCCTCGCGGAAGCGCGCGATGTCGTCCGCGGAGGCGTCCGGCGGGAGCAGCAGCAACGCCGGATCGCCCGTCAGGTGCAGGATGAGGAAGACGACGACCGACACGCCGAACAAGACCAGCAGCGATTGCCAGCCTCGCCTCAGCAGATACCACTTCATCGAACGTGTCCGGCGGGCCGGCCGGTGACGGGCCCGCGCGGCCGGCCGCCGGGAGGATGCCTCACGAGCGCATGCGCCCGAGGCGAGCGACCGCCTCGATGTGCGGCGTGTGGGGGAACATGTCGAGCGGCTGCACCCACTCGAGCCGGTAGCCTCGCGGGACCAGATCGCCGAGGTCACGGGCGAGCGTCCCGGGGTTGCACGACACGTAGACGATGCGCGCGGGTGCGAGGCCCGCCAGGGCCTGGAGCGCCTTGGGATGAAACCCTGCGCGGGGGGGATCGGCGACCACGACGTCGGCCGTCACCCCCTTCGAGATCAGAGACGGGAGGACGAAGCGCACCTCTCCCGCGAGGAACGTACAGTTCGCGATGCCGTTGGCCGCCGCGTTGAGCCCCGCATCGTCCACGGCCGCCTGGGCCACCTCGACCCCATACACCCACCGGCAGCGCCGGGCGAGAAGCAGGCTGATGGCGCCGGTGCCGGAGTAGAGATCGATGACGGTCTCGCCGCCCTCGAGACCGGCCGCGCCGAGCACCAGATCGAACAGGCGCTCGGCCTGCACGGTGTTGGTCTGGAAGAACGAGTTGGCAGAGATCTGGAACGTGAGGCCGCCGATCCGCTCGCGGATATGATCGCGCCCGCCCAGGAGATGTTCCTCGATCCCGACGGCCACGCTGGCCTTCTTCGGATTGACGTTCATGACCACGCTGCTGGTCGAGGGTCGCCTCGCCTGGAGTCGCGCGACCAGCGGCGCCAGCTCAGAGACGGCCGGCGCCGCGGTCACGACGTTGGCCATGGCTTCCCCCGTCTGGCGTCCCTCGCGCAGCATGAGAAAACGCAGCAGGCCCTCGCCGGACTCCTGCTCGTAGGCAGGGAACCCTCGTTCGAGAAAGAAGCCTCGCGTCTCGTCGAGCAGGGTGTTCATGCCCTCGGACTGGAGGAGGCAACGCTCGACGTCGAGGACCGCGTCGTAGCGATCGGCCTCGTGAAGGCCGACGGCGACGCCGCCGGATGCCCGCGGCGCCACCGTGAACTCCATCTTGTTCCGATAGCCGTAGGTTTCGGCAGCGCCGATGATCGGGCGGAGCTCATAGCCGGCAAGGCCGCCGACACGCTCGAGCACGTCCGCCACCTGCTTGGCCTTGAACGCGAGCTGGGAGGGGTAGGCGACGTGCTGCATCCGGCAGCCGCCGCATCGACCGAAGTAGGGGCAGGGCGCCTCCACTCGATGCGGCGAGGGCTCCTCGATCGCCTCGATCCGTCCGCGCCCGAAGCGGGAGCGCGCTTGCTCGAGACGCACGCGGAGGCGGTCGCCTGGCACGCCACCGGGGACGAAAACCACGTATCCACCCACGCGACCGACCCCTTCGCCGCCGAATGCCAGGTCGTCGATGGTCAGAGAGAGACCGTCGCCCCGCTTTGGCCGGCCCATGGTAGGTGCACTATAGATGCGGGTCAGAACGGAGTCAATTTGAGCGGGCCTTTGCGGGTGGCAGTGGGCCCGGGGCCTCAGTTATGATGTGGGGCACCATGGCTCTGCCCGCTCGCACTCGTCCTGTCCGCGTCGGCGACTTGCTGGCGACCGCCGTGCCCGGACTGCGAGAGCGCCTGATCGAGAGCGAGATCCAGGTCAAATGGGAGGGCGTTGCGGGGCCTGAAGCCGCGCGTCGCTCGCGTCCGGTCGCGCTTCGCCACGGCGTGCTGCACGTCGACGTCGACAACTCGCCGTGGCTCTCGGAACTCACGCTTCGCGCGGAGGATCTTCTCGCCCGCGTGCGCTCCCGACACGGACCGGCGGTCACCGCGCTCCGCTTCTCGTTGGGCGCGCCCGTTCGCGCGGCGGCGCCGCGTACCCGCCCCCGTGCCGCACGCCCTGCCGTGCTGAGCGCCGAGGACGAGCGATCGGTGGACTCGATCGTCGCCGGCGTGTCCGATCCCGGGCTCGCCGCCTCGCTTCGCCGGCTCGTCGCCAAGGACTTCATCGCCCGCCGGCGCGGCGACGTTGCCTCGCCCTCCCGGAGAACACTGTCATGAGTTCCCTGACGTCCTTCGCCATTCCACCGATCATCGTCGGCGCCGCCGCCGCGCTCCTGCTCGGGCTCTCCGGCTGCGCCACCTCGCCTGCTCAACCGCCGGGCCGCGCGGACGCGCCGATCTCGACGGCGACGCTCAAGCGGCCCTCCTTCGGAGGACGAACCGCGGATGCGTACTGGCACTTCTCGGTCGCCCAGATCGCCGCGCGCGACGGCCGGCTCCACGATGCGGTGGCCGAGCTGCGTCTCGCGATCAAGGACGACCCGAACACGTCGCTCCTGTGGGTGCAGCTCGCGCAGTGGCTCGCGCGGACCGATGACGTCACCGGCGCCGTCGAGGCGGCGCAGAAGGCCATCGCGCTCGATCCCCAGAGCGTGCCGGCCCGGCTCGCGCTGGCCGATCTCTACCGGCGCCAGCGGCGCCCCGCCGACGCCGAGCGCGAGCTGGAGCAAGCCATCGCGCTGGCCCCGGCGGCGCAGGATGCCTATCTCGCACTGGCCCAGCAGTACTTCGAGCAGAAGGCCTACGACAAGGCGCGCGCCGTCCTCGAACGCCTCATCGCCGTGCAGCCGAATCTGGTCCAGGCGCACTATCTGCTCGGCCGGGTCGCCATCGAGACCGAGCAGTGGGACGAGGCCGTCGCCGCGCTCAAGCGCGCGACGACACTCGATCCCGATCACGACGCGTCGTGGTCGGCGCTCGGCTTCGTCTACGAGACGCGCAATCAGCCCGAGGAAGCGATCGCGCTCTACAAGAACGCGATCAAGGGCAACCCTGACAACTCGGGGTTCGTGGAGCGCCTGAGCGACCTGCTGGTCCGCCTCGGCCGGCTCAAGGAAGCCCAGACCGAGCTGGAATCGCTCGTCGAGTCGCAGCCGCGTGACCCGCGCGTGTGGATGAAGCTCGGCGCCATCCAGTACGAGCAAAAGCAGTGGGAGCAAGCGGTCGCCGCCTTCCGCCACGCCGTGATGCTCGAGCCTGGCAATCTGCGCACGCGCTACTTCCTCGCGACCGCACTCATGGACGCGGGCAAGGACGACGAGGCCCGGATCGAGCTGGAGAAGATCCTGCGCGCCGATCCCCGGTCGGTCGACGCCCGGGTTCAGCTCGGGTTCCTGTTCGGCCGTGGCAAGAAGTACGAGGATGCGATCAAGGTCCTCCAGGAAGCCGTGAATATCGAGCCCAAGCGCCCGGAGCTCTTCCTGTATCTCGGGACGGCGCTCCAGCGCGCGTCGCAGTACGACCGGGCGGTCGCAGCACTCCAGGAGGGGATTTCGCTCGACGAGAAGCAGAAGGACCTGCATTTCCAGCTCGGCGTCGTCTACGAAAAACAGCAGAAGATGGACGACGCCGTCCGCGCGTTCCGCCGAGTCCTCGCCATCGACCCGAAGCACGCCGAGTCGTACAACTTCATCGGCTACATGTACGCCGAGAAGGGCATCAATCTGGCCGAGGCGATCGACCTCATCCAGAAGGCCCTTGCGATCGAGCCCGAGAACGGCTACTTCATCGACAGCCTGGGCTGGGCGTATTACCAGCAGGGCCGCTACCCGGAAGCGCTGCGCGAGTTGCAGCGGGCCGTGTCGCTCGCCAAGGACGATCCGGTCCTCTTCGACCACCTCGGTGACGCGTATCTCAAGACCGGCCAGACCGGCGAAGCAATCTCGGCCTGGGAGCGGTCGCTCGGGGTCGAGGCGACGGGGCCGACGGCGGACGCCGTGAAGCGGAAGATCAAGGACGCGCAGGAGCATCAGCTGCGGACGCGGAGTGGCGCCCCGAAGGCCGAGCAGAAGTAGCGTCCCGGCGCGATCGGTCACCTGTCTCGGGCTGTTCGTTCTCTTGGCCTGGACCGGGTGTGCGTCCGCTCCGGTCCGGCGCCCGATCTCGCCGGAGGCCCAGGCCGCCCTCGATCGGCTGGAGCAGCGGCAGGCCGGGCTCGTTGACCTTCGCACCTCTGCGGATATCCGGATTCGTCGCGACGACAAGACCCAGCGCCTGTCGGGCGTCCTCTTGCTCCGCTCACCGGCCTCGCTCCGCTTCGAGGCGCTCACGCCCTTCGGAGTCCCCGCGGTGCTCGTCGCCGGCGACAACCAGAGCGTCACGCTCTGGGAGGTGTTCGACAACCGTGCGTTCATCCTCCCCGCCTCCCCCGACGCCAATCGACGCTGGCTCGGCCTGGCGCTCGGCGCCGAGGATCTCGTCGCGCTGCTCTCCGGGCGAGTGCGGCCGATCAGGCACCCGTCGTCCGTCGAGCTGTTGCCGCCGGACATCCAGGGTCCCTCGCTCAAGATCGAGGGCGCGGACGGCGAGCAGCGTATCTGGCTCGATCCCGTCAGCGGTCAGGCGCGGCAGGTGGAGTGGACGCGGAGCAAGAATCCGGCTCGCGTGACGTTCGACGAGACGGCGCCGGACGCGCCGCCCGCGGGGATGACGCTCGCGACGCTCGACGGGAAGCTCGAAGTGGTCGTGCGCTATCGGAATCCGCGCATGAACACCGGGTTCGATCCGGGCCTCATGAGTCTCACCGTTCCAGAACACGTTAGAATCCAGGACTTCCGTTGACACTTCGCCGCACCGCGTGGTAGCGTGGTGTGCTTTGAAGCGGTCACGGGGACCTCGGCGGCTCGAGCTTCGGGCCGCGGCCAAGGTCAACCTGGCCCTGGAGGTGCTCGGCAAGCGGCCCGACGGTTACCACGAGATCGCCACCGTCATGTTGGCGGTGGACCTCCATGACCGGCTCATGCTGGAGACAGCGCCAACCATCTCGTTTCGCTCCGACGACCCCGGTTTGCCCTCGGACGACCGCAACCTGGTCGTGCGCGCGGCCGGCCTCCTCCGTGAGGCCGCTGGCGTCGAGGCCGGAGCGAGCATCGAGCTCAAGAAGCGCATCCCCGTGGCGGCGGGCCTCGGTGGGGGGTCGAGCGACGCGGCGGCGACGTTGTGGGGACTCAATCGCCTGTGGGGGCTCGGCTGGTCACGTGCTCGTCTCATGGCCCTGGCTGTGACGCTCGGCATGGACGTGCCGTTCTTCCTCGGGAATGGACCGGCGGTGGCCACGGGACGCGGCGACCACTTGGAGCCCCTGGGAAGGATGGGCGGGTACGCGCTGGTGCTCGTGAACCCGCGCATGGGCCTGTCGACGCGAGAGGTGTACGAGCGAGTGCCGATGAACTGGCGAGGCGACACGGCGGGGACGACGCGGATGGTCGAGGCCCTTCGAATGCGGAGTGCCGCTCGACTCGCGGGAGCGCTCACGAACCACCTGGAGCGGATCGTGGAGCCCCTGCTGCCGGCGGTCGGTCGCATCAAGGCCGCGCTGCTCGCGGCCGGCGCGCTCGGCGCCATGATGTCGGGCAGCGGTCCGACCGTGTTCGGCGTGGCGCGCTCGCTCGACCACGCGCGGCAGATTCGGCGCCGCGTCAACCGGGCGGACTGGGCCTGCTGGGCCGTGCGGACTCAATCCGGCCCCGCCGTCCGGATCGTGTGAGCGGCATGAGCTTGGGGCGTCGTCTAGCGGTAGGACTCGGGGCTTTGGACCCCGCAACGGAGGTTCGATCCCTCCCGCCCCAGCCACGTCGTCGGCGGGGCCGAGCCGTGCGAAAGGAGATGGAGACGTCATGTCCTACGACCTGAAGCTCTTCTCCGGCAACGCCAACCGCCCGCTGGCGGAGGAGATCGCGCAGCAGCTCCAGGTGAAGATCGGCGATGCCGACGTCTCGCGATTCTCCGACGGCGAGGTCTACGTCCAGATCAACGAGAACGTCCGCGGCGAGGACGTCTTCATCATCCAGCCGACCTGCCCGCCGGTGAACGAGAACCTGATGGAGCTGCTGGTGATGCTCGACGCGTTCAAGCGGGCCTCGGCCCGCCGCATCACCGCGGTGCTCCCCTACTACGGCTACGGCCGACAGGACAGGAAGGCGCAGTCGCGCGTCCCGATCTCCGCGAAGCTCGTCGCCGACCTCATCACCGCGGCCGGGGCCCACCGCGTGCTCGCGATCGATCTGCACGCCGGGCAGATCCAGGGCTTCTTCAACATCCCGGTCGATCACCTCTTCGCGGCGCCGGTCTTGATCGACTACCTGGCCAAGAAGGACCTGGAGGACCCGGTCCTGGTCTCGCCCGATGCCGGCGGTGTCGAGCGCGCCCGCGCCATCGCCAAGCGGCTGAAGGCCGGCCTCGCCATCATCGACAAGCGGCGCGACGGCCCGAACGTCGCCGTCTTCATGTACTTGATCGGCGACGTCAAGGACAAGGACGTGGTGGTCATCGACGACATGATCGACACCGCCGGCACGCTCATCCAGGCCGTCGAGGCCGTCAAGCGCGAGGGGGCCCGGCGCGTGGTCGCCTGCGGCGTGCACCCCGTGCTCTCCGGTCCGGCCATGTCCCGGATCGGCACGCCGCATCTCGAGGAGTTGATCGTCACGAACTCGATCCCGCTGACGCCGGACAAGCAGGTGCCGAAGGTTCGCGCCCTGTCCGTCGCGCCGCTCCTGGCGGAGGCGATCCGCCGCATCCACGGCGAGGAGTCGGTGTCGAGCCTGTTCGTCTAGATCGCAGGGCGAGCCGAGGACGTCCTGGGGCTGGGGCCCCGCCGTCCGAGGCGAGCGATATCGCAGGGCGAGCCGAGGACGTCCTGGGGCTGGGGCCCCGCCGTCCGAGGCGAGCGATATGAAGAAGAAAGGAGTCCTTCGCCATGGACATGCGTGAGTTGACGATTCAGAAGCGGGACGGGACGGGCAAGGGCGCGGCGCGCCGCTTGCGCCGCGCGGGCCAGGTGCCGGCCGTGCTCTACGGCGGGGCGAGTCCCATGAACATCGCCGTCGCCCCCCGCGACATCTTCCGGTTGATTCACGGCCACGAGGGCAGCACCCAGCTCCTCAAGGTCTCCTTCCCGGAGTCAGCCGAGTCCCGGATGGCGATCATCCGGAACATGCAGTTCGACCCCGTCTCCGAGAACCTGATCCACGTCGACCTCCAGGAGGTCGCGATGGACCGCGCCATCACGGTGACGGTCGCCGTGCACCACGTGGGCGAGGCGGTCGGGGTCCGGGAGAACCAGGGCATCCTCGAGATGATCCTGCGGGAAGTCACGGTGTCCTGTCTTCCCGGCAACATCCCCGAGGTGCTCGACGCGGACGTCACGGCCATGCGGATCAACGACGTTCTCACCGTGGGCGACCTCAAGGCGCCGGAGGGGGTACGCATCCTGAACGATCCGAACCAGGCTGTCGTCACCGTGGCGCCGCCCGCCGCCGAAGAGGTGGCCGCAGGCGCTGCGGCCGCGCCTGCTGTCACGGCGGCCGAGCCGGAAGTCCTCACCGAGCGCAAGCCCAAGGACGAGCCCGAGGAGAAGGGCGGCGACAAGAAGAAGTAAGTGGCCCAGGCCATTGTCGGGCTCGGCAACCCTGGTCTGGAGTACCGGGAGACGCGGCACAACGTGGGCCAGCGCGTGGTGGATGGGCTCGCCCGGCGCATTCACGCGCGCTTCGCCCGCAACGGCGGCCATCAGGTCGCATCGGGCCGCTGGCGCGGGGACCCGCTCTATCTGGTCAAGCTCGGCTCGTTCATGAACGTCTCCGGCCCCGCGCTCTCGCGGCTCTGCCGGAGGCTGCACCTCGTACCGTCCGACCTCGTCGTCGTGTTCGACGATCTCGACCTGCCGCTCGGCAAGGTGCGCGTGCGCATGAAGGGCAGCGCGGGCGGCCACAACGGCGTGCGCTCGCTCATCGACGCGCTCGGCACGAGCGACATCCGTCGCGTCAAGATCGGCATCGGCCGACCGGCGCCCCCCGGAGAGCGACGCGCCGAGATCACCGACCACGTGCTGTCTCAGTTCGAGGCGGACGAGCGGCCGATCGTGGACGCCGCCTGCGCCGAGGCCGCCGACCTCGCGCTGAAGCTCGTGACCGCCGGCGCGCCGGCGTAGCACCTTCGGCTCAAATTGCGTGCCCCGGGGGTAAGTGGTATACGTGTTCAGCTTGTCGAGGGAAGTGAGCCCGACGAGTGTTCCGAGAGCGCGCTCTGCCGATCCACGAAGCGATGCAAGATGCCGGGACGTCGACCCGGCCTGACGAAGGCGGCCTGACAGGCGCGCCCGTCCGGCTCATGGCCGGCGCGGGCGCCGTCGAATGGACGTCGGTGCTGGCCCTGTTGGCGCGCGATACCGTGACGCCGATGGGACGCGAGCTCGCGCTCGCGCTCACCCCGTCGCACGACCTCGAGGCGATCCGCCGCGCCCTCGCCGACACGCGTCAGGCGCGCGCGGCGCTCGCCGTCGTCGGCCCGCCCCCCTGGGAGACGATTCCGGACGTGAGACCGACGCTCGACGCCGTGCGTGTGCCCGGAACCGTGGCCGAGGCCGCCGACCTGGCGGCCTTCGTCGTCGTGCTCGAGGCCGCCGCCAGACTCGTCGCGTATGGACGCGGCATCCGCGAGGCGGCGCCCGATCTCGCCACGGCGCTCGCCGGATTCCCGTCACTCGCGGGGCTCTGCGCGCGCGTGCGAGGGGCGCTCGACGAGGACGGTGGGATCAGGGACGACGCGAGCCCCGCCCTCCGGCGAATCCGATCGCGGCTCCGCGATCTCCGCCGGGATCTCGTCAAGACGCTCGAGCGCTACTTCCAGGCCCCCAACGCCGACACGCTGTTCCAGGAGCGCTACGTCACGATTCGCCACGGCCGCTACGTGCTGCCCGTGGCCGCGTCGGCGAAGAGTCGTCTCCGCGGCATCGTCCACGATCGCTCGCAGAGCGGCGCGACGCTCTTCGTCGAGCCCGAGGGCGTCGTCGACGCGAACAACGAGCTCGTGCAGGCGGCCCGCGAAGAGGAGGCCGAGATCCTGCGCGTGCTCGCCGAGCTGACCGACGCCGTGCGCGAGGCGCTGCCCGATCTCGAGACGCTCATCGCGGGCATGGCCCGGCTCGATCTCGTCTTCGCGCGCGCCGAGCAGGCCGAGCGCATGCGTGCGTCCGAGCCCACGGTCGGACCGGAACGCGTGGTCGCGCTCCGCGGGGCGCGCAATCCCCTGTTGCTGGCTCAGGGCTGGCGGGAGCCGGAGCGGCGTGTCGTGCCCGTGGACGTCGAGCTCGACGCGGAGCGATCGCTCCTGATCATCACGGGCCCCAATGCGGGCGGCAAGACGGTGGCCCTCAAGACGCTCCTGCTGTGCGCGCTGATGGCGCAATCGGGATTGCACGTGCCCGCGGCCGAAGGCGCGCGCCTCCCCGTCTTCTCGCAGGTGTTCGCCATCATCGGCGACGATCAGAGCGTCGCCGAGAACCTCTCGACCTTCTCGGCCTTCGTCAAGCAGCTCCGCGAGGTGCTCGAGCGCGTGGACGACCACTCCCTGGTGGTGCTCGACGAGCTGGGCGCCGGGACCGATCCCGATGACGGCGCGGCGCTCGCCCAGGCCGTGCTGGAAGAGCTGGCGGACCGGGGGGCGATCTCGATCGCGTCGACGCACCTCGAGCCACTCAAGGGTTTCGCCTCCACGCATCCGCGCGCGCGCAACGCCTCGGTCGAGTTCGACCAGCAACGGCTCGCGCCGACCTTTCGGCTGGTCTATGATCGGCCGGGTCAGAGCTACGCGCTGGCCATCGGAGCGCGCCTCGGTCTCTCGCCCGCGCTCATCGAGCGCGCGCACAGCCACCGGTCGGCGCAGCAGCGCCGGCTGCAGGAATTGCTGGCGCGCCTCGACGATCGGGATCGTCGGGACGCCGAGCGGACGGCCGTGATCGAGCGGCGCGAGGCCGAGAGCGCCGGGCTCTTGAGCCGGGCGCAGGCGGAGCTGGACGCGGCCCGCGCGGCCGCGCAGGAGACGACGGCGCGGGCCAGAGACGAGGCGCGGCGCCTCGTCGCCGAGATCGGGCGCGCGGTGAACGAGGAGTGGGAACGGCTTCGTCGAGGTGAGAAGACGCGGGCCGACCTCGAGCGGAGCCGCAAGCACGTGAAGGTTGCCGCGGAGCGGATGGAGCGCCTCGCCGGCGAGACGGATGCGGACCCGGCGGCCCCCGACGCGACGCCGGGCCGGCGGGTCGAGATCGCGCATCTCGGTCTCAAGGGAGAGATCGTGGCGGTAGATGGAAACACGGCGACGGTCCAGGCGGGCGCGGTCACCGTCAAGGTGCCGCTCGTGGCGCTCAACGTGCTCCCGGCGTCGGCGGGCAGTGCTCGACCGGCCGGCGGCGCCGTGTCGGGCCTCCGGCGCGGCGGCATCAACGTTCCGGACAAGGGCGCCGTGGCCGGCGAGCTACACCTGATCGGAAAGACGACCGATGAGGCGCGCGATCTGCTAGAAGAGTATCTCGACGATGCGTTTCTGGCCGGTCTCTCCGCGGTGCGCATCATCCACGGCAAGGGGACGGGCGCGCTGCGCCGCGCGGTCGAAGAGCTGCTGAGCGCGCACCCGCTCGTCGCGGACCACCGCCCCGGCGCGCCCTCGGAAGGCGGCGGCGGGGCGACCGTGGCCGTCCTGGGGCAGCACTGATGGCGGGCTTCGCCGCCCACATCCTCGACGAGATCCGGGCCCGCGTCGACATCGTCGAGATGGTCGGTCAGTTCGTGACCCTCAAGCGTGCCGGAGAGAGCTACAAAGGGCTCTGTCCATTCCACACCGAGCGCACGCCGTCCTTCACCGTGAATCCGAAGCGCGGCATCTTCCATTGCTTCGGCTGCGGCGCCGGCGGCGACGCCATCGCGTTCCTGATGCGCCAGGATCGACTGGCGTTCCCGGAGGCCGTGCGCGCTCTGGCCGAGCGCACGGGTGTGGCGTTGCCGACCTCGCACGCGCCGCCGGAACCGCCCGGCAAGCTCGAGGAGCTGCGGCGCGTGATGACGCTCGCCGCCGAGTTCTACTCGCGATCCCTCTGGGAACCCGGCGGCGCGCGCGCCCGCGAGTACCTGGGCAAGCGCGGCGTGGACACCGACGTGGCCCGGCGGTTCGGACTCGGCTACGCCCCCGAGGGATGGAACGCGCTCCTCACCGCAATGCGGGCGGATGGCGTCGGGGAGGACACGCTCCTGCAGGTCGGCCTGGTCAAGCCGCGCCAGACCGGAAGCGGATGCTACGACGCGTTCCGCGGTCGGCTGATCTTCCCGATCCGCGACGCGCAGAGCCGCGTCGTCGCGTTCGGCGGCCGCGCGTTCCTCGGCGAAGAGCCGAAGTACCTCAATTCCCCGGAGACGCCGCTCTACGTCAAGGGCCAGACCCTCTATGCCCTCGACCTCGCCCGCGACGCCATGCGCGAGCGGCATCGCGGGATCCTCGTCGAAGGCTATCTCGATTGCCTGATGGCGCATCAACACGGATTCACGGAGACGGTGGCCGCCCTCGGCACGGCGTTCACCCCGGCGCAGCTCGCGCTGCTGCGCCGCCACGCGGACGAGGTCGTCGCCCTCTTCGACGCGGACGCGGCCGGCCAGAACGCCTCGAGCCGTCTCGAGGAGATGATGGCCGACACGATGGACATCCAGGACCTGGGCTGGTCGGTGGCGCGGACCGGCGCGTTCGAGAAGTCCGGAACGCTGTCGATCAAGGTGGCCGTGCTTCCGACCGGACACGATCCCGACAGCCTGCTCCGCGAGCAGGGTCGAGAGGCGCTCCAGGAGCGACTCGAGGCCGCGCGCCCGCTGCTCGCCTTCGTCCTCGACCGGACGCTCGGCGAGGACGATCTCGCCACCGCGCGCGGGCGGTCCACGGCGCATGCCCGCGTCGCGCTCATGCTCTCGAAGGTGTCGAACGCCGAGGAGGCGACGATGCTTTCCAGGGAGGCCGCTCGCCGGCTGGGGGTCGATGCCACCCAGCTCTGGATCGAGGCGCAGCAGCTTCACGGAGCGCGCGCCCGCGGCCGCAGACCCGATTCGGGACCCGCGCCGAGTCACCCGGCGGCCGGGCCATGGCCTTCGCCGAGCTTTGCCGAGCGCGACCTTCTGGCCCTCCTCTTGCACGTCGACGAAGCGAGGGTGCAGTTGCTCGCAGTTATCGAGGACGAGGACATTGCGCATCCCGGGCTCCGCAAGCTGCTCTCAGCCCTCCGGAACGCGCCGATGGCCCCGTCCGAGGCCTTGATGGCCGATCTCGAGACCGACGCCGAGCGGGGACTGCTGTCAGCCTTGCTCGTCGAGGACCGTCAGTGGACCGACACGCTAATCATCATCGACGAGCACAGGAAGCGGTACGATATCCGGCGCCGGAAACAGCGGATCCGCCAGGTGTCCCAGGCCATTGCCCAGGCCCAGGCCATCGGCGATCCGACCTTGCCCGCGCTCGAGGGCGAGCTGCGGAGCCTGCAGCGGGAGGCGGAGGCGGTGAGGGAACTGGCGTTGACGCGCCCGGCCCCCGCGAGTCCGAGCGCTCCCCGATGACACGGAACCCCTCATCAGGAGAAGGGCCAGGCATGGCGGACGAACCACGGATCGAAGAGCTGGACAAGCTGATCGCGAAGGGGAAGCAGAAGGGCTTCCTCACCTACGACGAGGTCAACGACGCGTTGCCCTCGGACGTGGTCTCGCTCGATCAGCTCGACGACATCATGCTCATGTTCGGCTCCATGGACATCGAGCTGGTGGACTCGACGAAGGGCGTTCGCCTGCCCTCGGAGATCGAGGCTCCGGCCGAGGTGGATGACGACGAGCCGACCGACCGGCGCATCGATCTGACGCCGGGTCCGGTCGGCCGCACCGAGGACCCGGTCCGCCTCTACCTCCGCGAGATGGGGAAAGTCTCACTCCTCACGCGCGAGGGGGAGATCACCCTCGCGAAGCGGATCGAGGAGGGCAAGGACGAGACGACGGGCGCGACGCTCTCGACCGCGCTCGCGCTCGAGAAGATTCGGCTGCTCCGCGACAAGCTTCGCGAGGACGACATCCCGATCAAGGACGTGGTCGACTACCCGGAGGAGGAGTCGACGGAGGAGAAAGAGGCCGATCTCCGCCGCTCCGTCATCCGGGAGCTGGGCAACGTCGACCGGCTGCTGCGCGAGCGGGAGCAGCTCATCCAGCAGGCCCGGCGGGTTCGCGCCAAGGTGGGCGGCCGCAGGAAGAACAAGGGCGAGCCGCCCTGGAAGAAGATCGAGGGGCAGGCGCACGCCAAACAGGCGAGGGTGCTCGGCATCCTGCGCGGGCTCAACCTCCAGCCGTCGCTGCTCGAGGAGTGGAGCCAGGATCTGAAGAAGCTCGTGGAGAAGATCCAGCGGGCCGAGCGGGAGATCTCGCTCTGGTCGGACGGGGGACGGCCCGCGCCGACCGCCGTCGACGCGTTCCTCTCCTCGCTCTCCGACGACGACCGTGACGACGGCGACCGCGATCTCTACCAGAAGGCGGCCGCGCGGCATCCGTCGATCAAGGACCGCCTGGTGTGGGTCGCGCAGCAGAAGATCAGGCGGGCCGAGGAATCGGCCCAGGCGCGCGCCGACGATCTCAAGAACATCGTGAAGGTCATCAAGTCCGGCGAGGCCAAGGCCGCGCGCGCCAAGAAGGAGATGGTCGAGGCGAACCTGCGCCTCGTCATCTCGATCGCGAAGAAGTACACGAACCGGGGCTTGCAGTTCCTCGACCTGATCCAGGAGGGGAACATCGGCCTCATGAAGGCGGTGGACAAGTTCGAGTACCGCCGCGGCTACAAGTTCTCCACGTACGCCACGTGGTGGATCCGCCAGGCGATCACCCGCGCCATCGCGGACCAGGCGCGCACGATCCGCATCCCCGTGCACATGATCGAGACCATCAACAAGCTCATCCGGACCTCGCGGCAGCTCGTCCAGGAACTGGGGCGCGAGCCCACGCCGGAGGAGATCGCGGTCAAGATGGAAGTGCCGGTCGACAAGGTGCGCAAGGTGCTCAAGATCGCGCAGGAGCCCATCTCGCTCGAGACGCCGATCGGCGAGGAGGAGGACAGCCACCTCGGCGACTTCATCGAGGACAAGCAGGTCGGCTCCCCGGTCGAGAGCATGATCGGGCTCTCGCTCCGCGAGCAGACCAACAAGGTGCTGAACTCGCTCACGCCGCGCGAGGAGAAGGTGCTGCGCCTCCGCTTCGGGCTGTCCGACGGCTGCGAGCACACCCTCGAGGAGGTGGGCCAGGACTTCGCGGTCACGCGCGAGCGGATCCGGCAGATCGAGGCCAAGGCCCTGCGCAAGCTCCGCCATCCCTCGCGCTCCAAGAAGCTCCGGAGCTTCCTCGAGTCATGAGGGTGCTATCATCGCCATGACATGCGGGCCCATAGCTCAATTGGCAGAGCCCCCGGCTCATAACCGGTTCGGTCTTGGTTCGAGTCCAAGTGGGCCCAGTTTGGCGTCTCCCGCCGAGGAGCATGCCGGGATGAGGACCTCGTGAACGCGCAGCTCAAGGCGCTGATCGATCTGCAAGTCGTCGACTCGCGCATCGCGGCGCTCGAAGCGGACGTCGCCAAGCTTCCCGCCGAGATTGCGGCCGTGCGCGCCGCGGTCGACGAAGCTGGCAAGGTCGTGGCGGGCATCAAAGGGCGGATCGACGTCTCGCGCAAGAGCCAGCGCGCCCGCGAGAAGGATCTGGAGGACAACCGGGTCAAGCTCCAGAAGTTCGAGGGCCAGCTCTACCAGGTGAAGACCAACAAGGAGTACTCCGCCGTCCTCGCCGAGATCGAGGAGGTCAAGCAGGAGCGCTCGCGCATCGAGGATGACATCCTCACGTTCATGGAGGCGCAGGACCGCCTCGCATCCGAGCTCAAGGACGCGGAGGCGCACTGGAGAGAGCGCGAGGGCGATGGGCGGCGCGAGGAGCGCGCCCTCGGCGAGCGGCTGCGCGACGTCGAGATCGAGCTGGCCCGGGTCCGGAGCGAGCGGGCCGAACTGGCGGGTCAGGTGCCTGTGGCCGTCCTCGCGGACTACGACAAGCTGCTGCGACACCGCACGCCCGCGGTGGTCGAGGTGACGCGGCCGAACTTCTGCGGCGGCTGCCACGTGACGATCACGCCCCAGCGCCTTCAGGAGTTGCGTCAGCAGAACGCGCTGATCCACTGCGAGTCCTGCGGCCGCTACCTCCACTGGGCCGCCTGATCCCCCGTCCTCCCCCGCGCTCTCCGCGCCGTCCGGTCGGCAAGAGGGAGCGATGACCGCCGAATCCTCCGTCATCGTCTACACGGATGGGGCCTGCTCCGGCAACCCCGGCCCGGGCGGCTGGGCCGCCCTCATCATCGACGACGGCCACGAGCGCGAGCTGTCGGGCGGCGAGCCGCGCACGACCAATCAGCGCATGGAGTTGCGCGGCGCCATCGAGGGCCTGCGCGCGATCCCGGGCCGACGCCGAGTCGACCTGCACAGCGACAGCGCCTACGTGGTGAACTGCTTCCGTGAGAAGTGGTACGAGCGCTGGCGGCAGAACGGCTGGAAGAACGCGAAGAAGCAGCCGGTGGAGAATCGCGATCTCTGGGAAGCGCTGATCGCGGAAGCCGAGCGGCACAGCGTCAGCTGGCACAAGGTCGCGGGTCACTCGGGCCATCCCTTGAACGACCGCGTGGACCGACTGGCCGTCGCCGCCATCCCGACGGTCCGCACCGGCCGCTGAGGTTCGTCACGCCGCGATGGAGATGCGGTCGATCGATGCGCCGATCCCCCTTGCCGACGTGCGCCGCCTGGCCGGGGCGCAATTCGGCGACTTCGTCAAAGCGGTCGTCGACCTCGGTCGTGGCGTCATGGTGATCGGCGGCGAGCTGCACGCGGATCAGGAGGCCGTGTTGATCGAGCAGGGCGCCCGTCAGCTGGATCTGTGGGGCATCAACATCTATCCCGATCGGGCCGAGGAGCGGATCGAGTTCGATTCGATGATCAATCTCCGGCCATCGCAAGGGAATCGCTCGCGCTCCGTCGAGGACCCCGCCGTGCGCGAGCGAATCGTCGCGGTGGTAACGAGGCTGATCCATCCATGACGGCCGCGCCGCCGTTGCACGCGGGGTTGGCGGCGGGGGGATGGGGCCGACTGTCGCTGGTCGAGCAGCTCGGCAACGTCGGGTCGGAGGTCGGACGCGCGTGTCGCTGGCAGGGCCAGGACGACCGCCTCGCCACCAACGCCTTCGAGCGCGCGCTCGAGCTCCTCGACCTCACGTTGGCCGACCCTCGCTGGCGGAGTCGTCTCAAAGAGATCGCACGAGCAAGAGAGGTGCTTTGCGACGCATTCACTGCCCGAGCCGAATACGGGGCGACGCTGGCGGATCTCGACAAGTACTTTCTCGAGTTCGCGCTCGCGGCCCGCATGAAGCGCTAGCGACGCGGCTCGGACGCACGCCCGCCGACGGCGACCGGCGGATTCGCGTGCGCGCGGCCGGGCCGGCCGTCGGCCGGGTGCTATACTTCTTCCTCGCGTTCCTCATGTTCTTTGATTGCGCCAGAGAAGGCTGGACGGTCGCCGGCGCGGGGCAACTCGCGCGGGAGGAAAGTCCGGGCTCCAGAGGGCAGGGTGCTGGCTAACGGCCAGGGGGGGCGACCCCACGGACCAGTGCCACAGAAAGCAAACCGCCGCTCGCGAGAGCGGTAAGGGTGAAACGGTGAGGTAAGAGCTCACCAGCGACCCGGGTGACCGGGCCGGCTCGGCAAACCCCACCTGGAGCAAGGCCAAATAGGAGAGCGATCCCGCTCGCGAGAGTGGGTGAAGCGCGGCCCGCGTGGGGCTCTCGGGTACGGCCGCTTGAGGCGCCGGGCAACCGGCGTCCTAGAGAAATGACCGTCGTTCCGGGCGCAAGCCCGGTTCACAGGACCCGGCTTACACGCCTTCTCTGGCGCGATTCTTTCGTTTCGCCCACATGTCAGCCCCCGAGGTCCAGCCTACGGCCACACGCACGGTGGAGACGGGGCCTCCCGCCTCCAACGTACTCGACGCGCTCGACGCGTCGAGTCGCAGGCGCGTGGAGTGGACCGCCGCTCGCTATTCGTCTGGCGTGCTACCGGGAGGGCCGTGGCTCCTCACGCAGTGTCCAGGGCGAACACCGGGAGCACGGTTGCCGCGAGAAGCCGTGTGAGGATTTTCATGTCGGCTCCGTGATCAAGGGCCCGTCTCCCTTATTTCGACACTTCAAGGGTGATCTTGTTGATCCTCCCGGTGAATCGCGTCTCCGGGCCGATGCCGATGCCCTCTGCGACCGGGGTCCGATTGTCGATGCCAACGTCGGCCGTTTCGTCCGCCGAGAAGATGTTCGGCTAGGTCTTCTCGACCCGCCCCTCGGCGAGGGGCTTTCCATTCACATACAGCGTCGCCTTGCCTCCCTTGCCCACTCCGCCGCCGTCGTAGGGGAAATCGAGGACGACCGTGGCGGGGCCGGTCGCCAGCGCTTCGGGGGCGGCGACGGTGGTTTTCAGGAGTGCTCGACGTGTTCAGAGGAGCTGGCGCGCAAGCTCGGGCAGGATTCCTTCCTCGAAATCCTGGACACCGATCTGGCGAAGACGGCCGGCGGGCAGCGCGGGGGTCGAAGCGCCGGTCAGTCGAGCGTCACGGCGCGCACTGGCGCGAGGCCCTTCGCCACCGTCGTCCAGTGCTCGCCCGCGTCCTCCGATACGAACACGCTGCCGTCCTCCGAGCCGATCACCGCGGTCCGCCCGCGCGCGACGAGGCAGCCCGTGTCCACGTTGTCGCTGAACCATTCGGGCAGGCCGGCGCGGCAGCGCTCGAACGGCCCGTCCCCGTCCAGCGGCCTGCGGTAGACCGTCGCTCGCCGACCGTGATGCCCGCTCGAAGCGCTCAGCAGGAGCGTGCCGTCGCCGACCGCGACCGCGCGGCAGTAGTGGGCATGCAGGCCGGCATTGTCCCATCGCCACGTGTCGCCGCCGTCGTCGCTCCGACCGTACCCATCGAAGGCGGCCACGAGGACCAGGCCCGGGCATGCAGGGACGGCGAGCACCTGGTGAACGTCGTGCTCGATGTCGAGCGTCGGCTGCCAGGTCTCCCCGTGGTCCCTCGACCGCAGCACGCCGCCGACGTGGACGTTGACGTAGAGCGCCCCATCCGCGGCGGCGCTGATCGACCGCACGTCCGCTGGAGCGCCCCACGGCGTGTACCAGGCGTCGCGGCCTTCGGCCTCCTCGAAGCCGGTGACCGGGACCATGGCGTCCGCGTCGCGTCGCAGGAGATGGGCCCGCGCGGTGCCGATCAAGAGCCCCGCCGACGTCGCCGCCAGGCACGTGGCCTTTCGCTTCGACACGCTCCCCGCGACCGACCACCGCGCGGCGTCGGAACTGCGCCACAGCTGGCGGCCTCCCACGAGCGCCCACCAGCCTTCGTCGTCACGAGCGAGTGCGGTCACCTCCCGGCCGGCCATTGCATCGACCCGCGTGACGTGCTCACCCCTCACCACGCTGAGTCCGTCGTCGGTCGCCACCATGATCATGCGTTCGCCCGCGTCGCTCATCGGCCGTCCTCCTCTGCTGGAAGCATACGCCTGCCGTCATGCCCTCGCAGCCGGCGCGTCACCTCCTGCGTCGTCGACCGATCGGGATCGCGCGCCGCCCACGCCGCACGGGGCTTCCGGCCGCTGGTCTGGCGGAGGTCGCCTTGACACCGTTCAGACCTCGTGGCAAGGATGGTCCGGCTTCTGGCCGCCCGTGCCCGAATAAATGGTCGCGAGGCGAATCGACGCGGCCGCGCGCCGGTCGCCGCGCCGCGCGGAGGAACACATGGCTCTCGTGATCCGCAATGGTCTCGCCTTGACCGGAACGCCCCCGGCTCTCGTCCGAGCAGACGTCCTCATCGAGGCAAACCGGATCGCAGCGGTCGGCCCGGCGCTCGGCGCGCCGGTTGGCGCCCGCGAGATCGACGCGAGCGCGCGCATCGTCCTGCCCGGGCTCGGCAATGCGCACACGCACGCCGGGAGCCATCTCGTCCGCGGCCGCGCCGGGAACTGGACGCTCGAGGACCTGCTGACGCACACCGCCGCGAACTATGCGTTCCGCTCGCCGGAAGACGAGTATCTCTCGGCCGCGATCGGCGCCATCGAGATGCTGAAGACCGGCTGCACGTCGGCGTACGACCTGTACATGTCGCTGCCCGCCGTCACCGAGGAGACCTTCGAGGCCGTGGCGCGCGCCTACACGGACGTCGGCGTGCGCGTCGTGCTGGCTCCCGCCGTCGCGGATGTCGTCTTCTATCGGACGGTGCCCGGGCTGCTCGACTTGCTCCCGCGCGACCTTCGCGCCACGGTCGAGGCGATCGAGTCTGCGCCGACCAAGGGACTGCTCGACCTGACCGACCGCTTGATCCGGCGCTGGCACGGCGCGAGCGACGGGCGCATCCGCATGGCCGCCTCGCCCACGATTCCGAACCAGGCCACCGACGAGTTCCTCGACGGCTGTGTCCGTCTCACGAAGGAGCACGGCGTCGGCATCCACACGCACCTGGCCGAGTCCAAGGTGCAGGTGATCGAAGGCCGGCGCCGCCACGGGCAGAGCATCGTCGAGCGCCTGGCCAAGCACGGCGCGCTCGGTCCGGGCTTCGTGGGCGCCCATGCCGTCTGGCTCGACGACGACGACATCCGCCGCCTCGCCGACGCGGGCGCCGCCGTGGCACACAATCCGGGAAGCAACCTCCGCCTCGGCTGCGGCATCGCGCCGGTGCGGGAAATGCTCGACCGCGGCGTGAGCGTCGGCCTCGGCACCGACGGCTCGATCTGTGCGGACAACCAGAACGTGTTCGAGGCGCTGCGCATCGCGTCCGTCGTGAGCACGATCCGCTTTCCGCACCAGACCGACCGATGGCTCGACGCGCCGACCGTGTGGGGACTGGCCACCGCCGGCACCGCGCGCGTGCTGGGCCAGGCTGCCGACCTCGGGGCCGTCGCGCCCGGGCGCAAGGCAGACCTCGTGCTGCTCCGTGCCAACTCGGTGTTCCTGCAGCCGCTCGCCGATCCGCTGAACGCGCTCGTCTACGCCGAGACGGGCGCAGGCGTCGACACGGTGCTCGTGGATGGCCGAGTCGTCGTCGAGCGCGGACGCGTGCTCACCGTGGACGAGGACCGCATCTACGATCGAGCGCGCGCCGCCGCCGAGCGCCAGCGCGGTCAGGCGGCCCAGGCCTGGGCGCTGGCCGAGCAGCTCTCGCCCTACGTCGCCGCCGCCTGCCGCGCCGCCGTGGCGACGCCGATCGGCATCGAGCGCTATGCCACGCCCGCGCCGGCCCGCGGCTGATCGGCGGCGGCGCGAGCGAGGCCGTGTCTCGCACGTCCGGGCCGCGGCCGAGCCCAGCACGGACCGCACGTCCCGATCTCCGCGCCGCGCTCGCCCATGACATACCTCGACAACCTCGGCGATCTCCTCGATCCAGCGAAGGACCCGGCCAAGGTGGCCCTCATCGATCTGGCCGATCCCGCGACGCCGCGCGAGTGGACTCACGGCGACATCGATCGCGCCGCCGCCGGGGTGGCGCGCGCGCTCGTGGCGCGCCATCACCAGCGCGGCGACAGGATCGGGATCCTCGCCGCCAATCGTGGCGAGTACCTCGCCGCGTACCTCGGCACGATGCGCGCGGGTCTCGTCTCCGTGCCGGTGAGCTTCAAGCTGCCACGCGAGACCGTCGACTACGTCATGCGCGATGCCGGCGTGCGCCTGGTCTTCGCCGACGCCGAGCGCAAGAATGCCTGCCCATCCGACATTCCTATCGTCGAGATCGACGGGGGCAGCTTCGAGAGATTTCTCGACCCGGGCCCGTTCGAGAGCGTCGTGCCGTCGGCGGGCGAGATCGCGATGTTCCTCTACACGTCGGGATCCACCGGTCGGCCCAAGGGCGTGCCGCTGTCCCACGAGGGCCAGCTCTGGTCGATTCGCTATCGCCTCGCCGCGACCCCCGACCTCGACCGGCATCGCTTCATGGTGGCGGCGCCCTTCTATCACATGAATGGGCTCGCGACGGCGAAGACCGTGCTCGCCGCCCACGCGAGCATGGCGCTGCTGCCGCAGTTCCGCGCGCCCGCCTCCATCGACGCCGTGGCGCGCCATCGATGCACGTGGCTTTCCGGCGTGCCGACCATGCTCGCGCTCCTCGTGCGCGAAACCGAGATGCTGGCCAAGGTCGATCTCGGCGCCGTCGAGCGCATCGGCATCGGGTCCGCGCCCCTCACGCAGGCGCTGATCGATACCGCGAACGCCATCTTCCCGAACGCGAGCATCGCGAACGGCTACGGCACGACCGAGGCCGGTCCCATCGTCTTCGGGCCCCACCCGCTCGGCGCGCCGCGCCCGGACATCGCGCTCGGCTACCCGATCGAGGGCATTCGCTTGCGGCTGGTCAAGGACGGCGACCGCGACGTCGACGAGGGCGAGCTCGAACTGTGGACCCCGGCGCTGATGCAGGGCTATCATCGGCTGCCCGAGAAGACGGCGGCAGTGATGACGCAGGACGGCTACTACCGCACCGGCGACGTCATGCGGCGGGACGAGCAGGGCTTCTACTATTTCGTCGGGCGGACGGACGACATGTTCGTGTGCAGCGGCGAGAACATCTATCCGGGCGAGGTCGAGCGCATGCTCGAGGGCCATCCGCTGATCCAGCAGGCCGCGGTCGTGCCGGTGGCGGACCCGATTCGCGGGCAGAAACCCGTCGCGTTTGTCGTCCCGGCGCCAGGGGCGGCGCTGACTCCGGAGGCGGTGAAGGACTTCTCGCTCGCTCACGGGCCGGCCTACGCCCATCCGCGCCACGTCGAGATCGTGAGCGAGTTGCCCCTCGCCGGCACCGCGAAGATCGATCGGCGGCTTCTGATGGAGCGCGCGGCGGCGCTCGCCGGCGGCGATGGCCTGCCGCCCGACGTCACGGGGCTGGCCGCGCGATGAATGCCGCGGTGATCCGCGCACACGGCGGTCCCGAGCAGCTCGTCTACGAGCGCGACTTCCCCGATCCGGTCCCGGGGCCGGGCGAGGTCATCGTCCGCGTCCGCGCCACCTCGCTGAACTATCACGACGTGTTCACGCGCCGGGGCATGCCGGGCATCCGCATCGCGATGCCGATGATCATGGGCCTCGACATCGCCGGCGAGGTGGCCGAGCTGGGTCCCGAGGTCACCGGCTGGTCCGTCGGCGACCGCGTCCTCGTCGATCCGATCGACCGCGTACGCGGCGGCCTCATGGGCGAGACCGTGCCCGGCGGCCTCGCCGAGCGGTGCCGCGTCACTGCGGCCCAGCTCATCGGCATTCCCGACGGCGTGACCTTCGAGGACGCGGCGGCGCTTCCAGTCGCGTACGGCACTGCCTATCGGATGATGGTGACGCAGGGTCGCGTCGAGGCGGGCGAGAAGGTGCTGATCCTGGGGGCGGCGGGCGGCGTCGGCACCTGCTGCGTGTTCCTCGGCAAGATGGCCGGCGCCGAGATCGTCGCCTGCGCGAGCAGCCCCCAGAAGCTCCAGCGTCTTGCCGAATTCGGCGCCGATCACCTGATCGACTACACCACATCCGACCTCGTGAGCGAGGTGCATCGCCTGTTCGGCAAGCCGACCCGTCGCGCCAGCACCGGGGGCGTCGACGTGGTGATCAACTACACGGGCGGCGATACGTGGGTGCCGTCGCTCAGGTGCCTGCGGCGCGGCGGCAGGCTGCTCACGTGCGGCGCGACCGCCGGCTTCGATCCGAGGACCGACATTCGCTACATCTGGACCTTCGAGCTGTGCGTCCAGGGCTCGAACGGCTGGACGCGCGGCGACATCGAGGCGCTGCTCGGACTCGTCGAGTCGGGCAAGCTTCGCCCCGTCATCGACCGCGTCCTGCCGCTCGCGGAGGCCCGCGAGGCCCTTCGCCTGCTGGAGGACCGCGAGGTGATCGGCAAAGTGATCGTCGCGCCGTAGCTCATCCGGTCATGTGGCGGCCAAAGCGCCGGGCGGGGCAAGGGCCCTCCCCACTGGATACTGCGTGGTGACGTTCACACGGCCCGCTGAGTGGTTTCCGCGGCAGACCATGGGATCGCTCCCCGAGTCCGCCGCGCGGCGGTGGGGTGCGCGGGAGGCGCTCTGGTTCCAGGGCCGGCGCCTCACGTTCGGTGATCTCGCCGCCGGCGTCGACCGCGTCGCCAAGGGGTTGATCGCCCTCGGCATCCGTCCGGGCGACAACGTGGCTCTCTGGCTCACGAATCGCCCCGAGTGGATCGAAGCGGCCTTCGCCGTGATGAAGATCGGCGCCGTCCTCGTGCCCGTCAACACGCGGCTGCGCACCGAGGACGTCGCCTACATCGTGGATCAATCGGACTCCACGGCGCTCATCGTCGCGGAGCGCTCCGGCCCGGTCGACTACCTCGCGATGGTCCGCGAGCTGGTGCCGCCCGGCGCCGCGCCCGGGACGACGCGGCTGCCCAAGCTCCGGCACGTCGTGCTGCTGTCCGACGAGGCGCGCGCCGGGACGACCGGCTGGCGTGATCTCATCGCGGCCGGCGCCGCCCTCGACAACGAGACGCTCGCCGCACGAGCCGCCGCCGTCGATCCCGACGATCTCGCGTTCCTGATGTACACGTCGGGCACGACGGGCTTTCCCAAGGGCGTCATGCACGGACACGTCATGATCCGCAACGTGACCGAGCGCGCCTTCCGGCTCGCCATCACGGAGCACGACGTGATCATGATGTACCTGCCGCTCTTTCACCTGTTCGCCTTCTCGGAAGGCATGTTGATCTCCATGGTCACGGGCGCCCGGCAGGTGCTCATGGAGGGCTTCGATCCCGCGGAGAGCCTCGAGCTGATCGCGCGCGAGCGCGCCACCGTCCTCCACGGCTTCGACACGCACTACAAGGAGCTGATCGAGGCCTACGAGCGCGCGCCGCGCGACGTCACCAGCGTGCGCACCGGTATCTTCGCCGCCGGCATGCAGAGCTCGACTCCCATCGCGCGACGCGCGCGGGCGCGGTTCGGCCAGCTCGTCTCGGGCTTCGGCATGAGCGAGACCGGCGTCGGCGTCACGATCGGCGCGCTCGACTCCACCGAGGAGCAGTGCTGCGAAGCCTCGGGCTCGCTCGCCCCGGGCTACGAGGTCCGCATCGTCGATCCCGACACCGGGAGGGATCAGCCGGCGGGAGTGCCAGGCGCGATCCTCGCCCGCGGCTACACGCTCATGCGCGGCTACTACGAGAAGCCCGAGGCGACCGCCGCCGTCATCGACGCGGACGGATGGCTCCACACGGGTGACATGGGCCTCATGCGCCCCGACGGCCACATGCGGTTCCTGGGCCGCTACAAGGACATGCTGAAGATCGGCGGCGAGAACGTCGACCCGATGGAGGTCGAGGCGTTCCTCATGGCCCATCCCGCCGTCAACCTGGCCGCAGTGGTGGGCTACCCCGACGCGCGTCTCAGCGAGGTCGGCGTGGCCTTCGTGCGCGCGGAGCCTGGCCAGGCGCTCACCGAGGATGATGTGCTCGCCCATTGCCGCGGCCGGATCGCGAGCTTCAAGATCCCGCGCCGCGTGATCGTCGTCGACGAATTCCCGATGACGAGCTCGGGCAAGATCCAGAAAGCCCGGCTGCGCGCTGACGCCGTTCGCCTGCTATCGCCGTCCTGAGCGCGACGACTGACGACGCCGCGCCGGCCCCCCGCGCCGACGCGCTCACGCCGTCCTACTGTCCGATTCTCGAATCACCAGTGCCACACCTGATCGCGCGACTCCATCAGGTCGACGATCTCTCCGCGCCCGATCGGCTGGGCCTCCGCCACGCACCGGCCGAGGCCGATGCCGCGCTCGGCGAGATCCTCGCGGACGACGAAGACCTTGGCTCCCTTGGCCGCGAGCTTCACGAGGTCGTCGTTGGGCCGGGCGGGATGTTTGATCGTCGCCGCGCCGATGGCGAGCGGCGGGCAGTCCTGCCGAGCCACATAGTTCACGGCGTTGCCGCGGAGCACGACCGTCAGGTCGGCGCCCGCGCCGAGGCCGCGGTGTCGACGACGAACCCCGTGTCGCGCGACTCGAACGGATCGCGCGATTCGATCAACACCTAGTGGCTGGCTGTCATGGCTCCTCCTGTGGGCGGCGGCGTCGCCGCCGGTTTGGGTGATCGCGCCCGAGCATGCGCTCGATGACCGCCCCGACGTCGGCCGCGCTCGCCACGCGCTCCTTCTCGCCCGTCCGCACGCGCTCGAGGGTGCCGGAGAGGCGGCCGCCCGGCCCGCGCGAGACGCGGACGATGAAGGTCGTGATGGCGCTCGACGTCTTGGAGGTCACGCGACGACGATCGATCGGGGCCGTCAACGAGGCGTGATCTCGATGTGAACGCTCCGCGCCGCCGCTTGACGGTCCCAGAAGCCGGGTGCTAGTGCTCGGACAGGGACAATTCCGTGTCACCCATCGGAACATGGCGCGACTCAGCCTGAGCCTGCTCGGCGGCTTCCTCCTTCGGGCCGACGAACGGCCGCGCGCTGTGCCGCCTCGCAAGGCGCAGGCGCTCCTCGCATACCTCGCGATCCGGGCCGGGCGCGCCCATGCGCGGGACATGCTCACTGGCTTGCTCTGGGACGACGTGGGGGAGCGCCAGGCCCGCCAGAGTCTTCGCCAGACGATGGTGCGATTGCGTCGCGCCCTCGCGCCCGACGGCCGGGCACTGCTCGCCCAGGGCGACACGGTGACGCTCGCGCCGTCGTCGCTCGACCTCGACGTCGCTCTGTTCGAGCGGCTCGTGCGCCGGGGGACCGCCGAGGCGCTCGAATCGGCAGTGGCCCTCTATCGCGGGCCTCTGCTCGACGGCGTGCACGTGGCCGCCCCAGCCTTCGAGGAGTGGCTCCAGTCCGAGCGCGCGCGTCTCGGCGAGCTGGCCGTCGACGCGCTCCGCCGTCTGATGGACCGCCACGTGCGAGCGGCCCGCGTGGAAGCGGCCGCGCGTGCCGCCGCGCGCCTGCTCGCGCTCGATCCGCTCCAGGAGGACGTTCACCGCGCGCTCATGCGCCTCTACGTTCGCCAGGGGCGCCGCGCGGCCGCCCTCCGCCAGTACCAGACGTGCGTGGCCGTGTTGCAGAAGGAGCTCGGCGTGGAGCCGGAGGCCGTGACGAAGCGCCTGTACCTCGAGATCCTCGAGCGCGCCGCCGCGCCCGTGGCGGGCGGACGCCGCTCGTCGCCGCTCACCGCTGGGCGCGCCACACCGCCCGCGGCCGACGCGCCGCTGGTCGGCCGCCAGCCCGAGTTGACTCGCGTGCGGCGGAGGCTCGAGGCCGCGCGGCGAGGCCGGGGGCAGGTCGTGTTGGTGATGGGCGAGGCCGGCATCGGCAAGAGCCGGATCGCCGAGGAGATCGCCTCCGAAGCGGCCGCGGGCGGCACGCGCATCCTCGCCGGTCGCGCGTGGGAAACCGAACAGATCCTCCCGTTCCAGCCCTGGATCGACGCTCTTCGCGCGGGACACGCGCTCGACGCGTTGCGGGCATCGGCTGCGCCGGCCGCGCGGAGGGCCGATCTGACGCGCCTCTTCCCGGAGCTCGGCTCCGACGCCTCGCCGCCTGCCATCACCCAGGAGGGCCACCAGCGCCTCTTCGAGAGCCTCGACCTCCTGCTCGCCGAGCTGTGCCAGGTGGGCCCGGCGCTCGTGATCCTCGAGGACCTGCACTGGGCCGACGAGATGAGCCTCCGGCTTCTCGCGTTCGTGGCACGCCGTCTCGTCTCGCGCCCGCTCCTGCTCATGGCGTCGTCGCGAGACGAGGACATGGCCGTGGTGCCGGCGCTCGCCCGCCTCGTCGACGAGCTGACGGCGCTCCCACACGTCGAGCACGTCGCGCTCGGCGCGCTGTCGGCGTCCGCCACCGCGACGCTGGTCCGCGCGCTGGCGCGGGCGGGCAGTCAGGGCGGCCGTCTCGCCGAGACCGTGGACCACGTGTGGAATCTCAGCGAGGGCAATCCGTTCGTCATCGTCGAAACGATGCGCGCGCTTCGCGAGGGACGGTTGCCCGATCGAGCGGGCCTCGAGGAGGTCTCGCCTGGGCCACCGTCTTCCACGCACTCGGCGGCCAGCGCCGCGTCCCCCCGGCTGCCGGCGCTCGAGG